>Ga0209488_10002046_pt1 | contig 16926 bp, 23 predicted proteins | sample Rivendell_Oct201_8_FD_188349 | JGI IMG/M metagenome (GOLD analysis project Ga0209488, IMG submission 188349) | Vadose zone soil microbial communities from the Eel River Critical Zone Observatory, Northern California, USA -... | ecosystem: Environmental > Terrestrial > Soil > Vadose zone >...
CCCCCCCCGCTGCAATATCTTCGCCATGGGTGACCCCCCCTCTCTACCCGACTTCCTCCCACTTCCCCACCACAACCGCTATCTCCACCACAATATTCCCTGCCCTGGCCACATATTCAAGACTGCATACAAGACACTTCCCCGCCTACCACCCCCTTTCCTGCACCACCTCCCAGACCCTCAAGTACGCCATATTATTGTGGCCGAATTTGTGCGCTCTGCCCCCTCTCAACCCCTTCAGCCGTTTATTCGCATGACCCCCCCCCCGCCCACATTGCGACGACCATGGAGCTCAATGGTTCACCGTCGAGTTGGGGAACAATTCACCGTCGTGCAGGAAGTTGCAAAATTACAGGGACCTCAAGGCAGCGAGTAAACAAAGGACATCCACATCCCCTCCCACCATTTTGCTTGTCCGCCGTCGAATTCACCATCCAACCACTCGCATTGAAGTCCCGGCACCCTGACTCCTACAGCCTTTCACTTCACTCGCAACCTATTCATTGCACATTCCCAACGGCAATGTTTTTCCCCCCTGTCTTCTGGCTCATCGTCTCCACTCCAGTCGTTATCCCGTTTTCAGCTGTGGATTACCACACCCACTTCCACTTCCTCCCTGGTCCTCATGTAGTCAGGACCCCTGGTAAGGAGGGGAAATTACTGACAAGCTACCGAAGGTGACGTGAAGCAATCCACCAGTGGATGTTGGAGGTACATGCTCCCTCCTATGGCCTCATCTCGCCAATGCTATCGGTTATCTCTCCCTTTCCCTCCCCTCGCCGGGATGTACCAACCCCAGAAGTTGAAGAAGTGTCTCTTTCATTTTTGTACGTGGCCGATTTTATTTTTTTACTGATCGTCGCACCTCGTTCCCTGTCCCCGTACCTCCCAACTGGGCACCCAATAGTCTGTACGGTGTGTTCAATGACTTATTTCTGTGACAGAGGTCTGTTGACTAGCAAAGAGAACTGGGACACCAACAGTCTGCAAACCATCGTTATAACTGTTACCCAAGTCCGTGCGCCAGCGAAGAGACAACGGACTCCCAAGCCGGTGCTTCAGCTCGGATGCTTTCACGCATGAGCGACAGCATTCCATTGGTTAGTTAATCTAACAACTGTGTAGCCCTCTCTTTGTGCTTGAAATTTACTCCCCGTATGATGTCAATACAAATAACCTAAGAAGCTATTACGTGACTTGCAAAACTCTAATTAACGCCAATATTGTACGATTGGGTGACTCGGTATGAAAAATAAGTAATCCTCAAACGAAAGCCCAGAAAACCGCATATCCTACCAAAACACTGCGACATTGATGACCGCATATACGGCGAGTGGTGGGTACGCGATAGCCCATAATCCCTCTGCCAGCCGCAGTGGGTAACTTCGCACGGGTGGTGGCAGAGCCGATGGTTGCTGTGGCAGCGCGGAATACTCGGGCAGTTCAAGTGCGTGTTCCGCACAGCATGTCTGGTTGTGCGACCGCATCGCACGCATTGCCACGAGCGCAACTGTGGCCAACACGAGTGGGACGTACATCCAACAGTAGACATGCAGTTGATCGGGCAGCAAGCACGGCTCATATGCGCTAGTGCGTGATTCGCTAGAGAGCGATAGGAGTTGGAAGCCTGGCTGGCGGATGCCCATCGCGATCGAGAGCGACTTGACCGTGACTTCGGGGATGCGTCGGTTGTGGACGGTGTGGGTATATTCACAGTAGTCGTGGTCGTCACCACTGTGACAGTGTTCGCATGTGGGGGGAAATACATATTTTTAAGAAAAAGAAAAGGAGTGGTAAGAGAGGAGCAAATACCTGAAAATGAGTGTGGGCTCGAGTTCGTTGAAGAGAAGTTCAGATGTCTCGGGTGTGAACTGCGTTTGGTAGCCTAGCCCACGAACGGCAGGGAGGGTCCCTTTCTCGCGGAGCGGGCCACAGCTCGACTCTGGCGAACGAAACAGAGGTATATGCGTAAACAGAATCAAAGGCGCGTCTTTGAATCACAAAAACCCTCGGGTCAGCGTCCAACAAGAAAGTTGTAAACTGACACCCACTGGCAGCACCCTGGTTCTGGGCACGCATATGGCGAAGATACCCGAGGTCTCGGGGCAGACCCGCCGTGCGGTTTTCCCCTGCCCGTTCTCGGCGCAGGTCCTCGTCTACGAGGGCGGGCGCGTCGACCAAGAAGAGGGAGTGTCCACCAAGATACACGTATCGGGAGAGCGAGCCAAATGTCACTTTGTAGCGTGCCCGCGCAAGCGTCGATGCGTCGCGACGATTCCCTAGACCCACGTCGTGGTTCCCTGGGATGTAGTATACCGGGAGCTCGCGAGGCGCGGAGAAGATCGAAAAGAAGCGCCTGGCGTAGTTATCGTACCTACACGCCCGATCCGCGAATAAAAAAAGGAGACCTTTCATTGAGTAAACGGAGAAGAGAGAAGGGATGGGGTAGAGTGGCGGGAAGTTGGGACCCGGGTACGCACTCGGCCATGGACATTTCTGCGAAGCCGTTGTCCATCATATCACCGAGGAAGATGACTGCGTGGGGACGCGTGCTCTTCGCGACGCGCCACGCCTTGCGAAGATTCATGTCGACGAAGATCCGGGATGCGGCCCTTAGGAACGCGCTGCGTTGTGGGTACGACTTGTCATCGAGGATCTGTGGATCGGCGACGAGGAGGACGCGAGTAGCCTCTCCTTTTCCCTTTTGAATGACCGAGTCAGAGAGTTAATCCAGCCCTTTGGGGAAGGGAAAGGAGGAAGACGAGAAGGTGAAGAAAAGGCGCACGGGATTTGACCAGTGACATCTGGCGCTTGCAGCGATAAAGATGCCAACTTCTAAGGACAAAACGATTGCAATCCAGGCGATTCTTATGGTTCTCAGTGAATACCTGGGAACCCACATCGTGGTGTTGTACCACGTTGTCTCTTGTCAAATCAGAGAGCAAATGCTACCGCTGGTCTCTTGGGCTGTGCGGCTGTTGCACACTGTTCATGGCGGGCCGAACTTCCGGCCACGCACCTGTCATCACACGAGCCGAGCATGAACATACATAGAAATGCAAACGTCTCCGTTGGAAAACTCTTATCAGCGTACGGGGATGGCAAAAGTCCTGCGGCGTGGACTTCCATGTGTGAAGCAACACGAGTTGATGCCGTTGACGTTGCATCAGACCATATCCGAGAGGCAAGGATTCTTAGTTGGGTGCAGACAAGTCAAATATACAGTTGTGATTACCTCATCTGATGGATTCGTATGTGGGTTTTCGGCGAGTTAATCGGAAGGAGATGCTGTTAAGACTGTCACAGAGGGGTGCACTCTCACTCTCCCCACTCTAATGACCCCTCTAGTCCTATCCGCCCCAGGAAAGGTTCTCCTAGCTGGAGGTTACCTCGTCCTCGACCCTGCTTATTCTGGCGTTGTCGTCTCCACCTCCTCTCGCTTCTACACTGTTATAAGCAAAGGAATACATGGCCATATCACTGTCAGATCACCACAGTTCATCAATGCATCCTGGTCCTATACCTGGTCCATTTCGCAGGTCACCTTGCCACCCTCTATTGTCGTCCCCCAGCTCGAAACGTAGGTCGCTCTTTCCCGTAGCTTCTCGTCTTTCTCACCGCAGTATATGATCATTAAGCCCTGCGGCATCGAAAAACAAATTTGTACATCTCGCCCTCCAAAAGACGTTATCTCTTGCGTTAGAGGCCAAGGGCCCCGCAGCACTTGAACAGGCCCTGGGCACCGGCCTCGACATCACCATTGCCGGAGATAACGATTTTTACTCGCAACAAGACCAGGTACGTATCTCCCCACCTCCGGTACTACCGGCTATTGTACCTAACGGTCTTCGCAGCTCAAGAGTCGTAACCTGCCCATCTCGCTCGTATCTCTTGCAGAGATACCTCCCTTTCACCCGACAGGCGTCGAACTCCCAGATGTAGCCAAGACCGGGCTCGGCTCCTCCGCCGCGCTCATCGCGTCCCTAGTCACCGCCCTGCTCGTCCAGACTGGCTTAATCGCACCCGACCAGCTCGCGAGCGCCTCCTCACGGCGCCTTGCGCACAACGTCGCGCAATTCGTGCACTGCCTCGCCCAGGGAAAAGTCGGCTCCGGCTTTGACGTCTCCGCCGCGGTGTTCGGGAGCCAGCTCTACACACGGTTCAGCCCAGCCGTGCTGCAGCCGCTCATGGATGACTCCGTGTGTTTTTTTCGGCCCCCCTCCTTATCCAGCGCCCGATTTGGCTGTCTTCTTATTTTGTCCCTTGACAGTTGGGCTCGCGATCGCTCCTCTCAGTGCTAGCGCCCGAGAATCCAGCGTGGGACCTCACTGTGACGCCATTCACCCTTCCACCGCGAACGCGCCTCCTACTCGCTGATATTCACGCGGGCAGTAACACCCCACTGCTAGTGAGTAAAGTACTCAAGTGGCGAGCTGAGAACAGCGCAATTGGTGAGTTCCATATCGCGTTTTGATAGGAACCCTACGGCTTACCATGTATATCATCCGTAGCGCACTCGCTCTGGACTGCTCTCGATCAGTGCAACAAATCGCTCGGTCAAACCCTCACCCGTCTTACGGAGCTGTACGAACGAGATCAGCATTCATATGTTGAGACAGTACGGTGGGTGTCGGGGCTACAGCCCAGGCAGGTGCGGCATCACTCCTTGGATTCACCCCGAGTATGGTTGACTTATATCTGTGCTGCAGTGGCTTGCAAACCCTAATATGCCGCAAGAGCAGTCGACATGCCTCGAAGCCTTTTACGAAGCTCATCTGCTTACTGAGGTATTCTTTCCCACGCGTGCTTTATCCTTTTTCCGTGACGTGCTCACCTTATTGCGTGCTCACGCGCAGCAAATCCGTGGTAAAATGCGCGAGATGGGCAAGCTCTCCGGCGTTGAAATCGAGCCGGAGCAACAGACAAAATTGCTCGACGCGAGTGTATCAATGGCCGGCGTCATCGGCGGGGGAGTACCCGGTGGTTCGTATTCCCCTGCTTTTTTATTTTTGAAGAAAACATTCGTTGATCCTGTTTTGACGCATACCAAAGCGGGCGGGTTCGATGCAGTGTGGTTACTTGTCGTTGTGCCGCCCGAGGACACGCCTGGCATCCCGCCGCTCCCGCGCATAGAGCGGCTCTGGTCGAGCTTCCCTGGCGTTGCGCCTCTGCTCGCACACGAAAGCAAGGCGCAAGGTGTCACGCTCGAGAAGCTGGACGACGTGCCCGGGCTGGCGGCGGCCGTAGAAGCAGCGACACTCGGTTAGCGCGGAAACCAGAAGGATGGAATTATACACAAAGTTGCGGTCTTAGGACCATGTATATACCTCTAGATACATGGTGTATGTATAGGGTGCGAGTGTAGGGCAGCGGGGAGAGGGGTGGGGGAGGGATGGTAATGAGTCTGTCTGCGGCTACATGCATATCTTGGCTTCCCCCGCGGGCGTCCATGCCTTACCGAGCGCGAGACCGAGCGAGAGCACCATGACGATCGCGCCGAAGGAGGCGCAGATGTATGCGGGTAGAGTCGTACGGAGGTCTCGTGCACTGGTGAGTTTTAGGAAACAGGCGGCGGGGAAGATGAAGGCGAGTGCAGTGGCGGAGACGCCACCGGTAATTTCGAGTGTGACGCCGAGATCGCAAGTTACGAGGGATACTGTCGTCAATCGGTGGTCAGTTTCTATTGCAGGGCGGTGGGAAGTGTGCGTACCAATTATGGAGGCAAAGAGGATGACGGTGGTGAAGAAAACATGCCGCTGCATGTTGAACGCTTCGTGCGAGAAGAAATACTGCTCGATTACCTGTTCCAGTTAAACCTCATCAATGATGTCGTGTGCTCGAGGTATTAAAGGGGAAATCGTGTACCTCACGACATACGAAGAGCTCCAGAGGGAGCGTGGTGAACATATTAAGCCCAAAGCAAAACCGCGCCAAGTTTATCAAGGTATCATTCTACCGTACATTTGTGGGTCAGTCAATTTAATTTTTGACCCGGGAAGCACGCTCACAGGAGAGAAATTGTTGAGTATATTTCCTTCTGTTCGGTCGGTGAACACGACGTATCCCGAAATTGCCATTATTGAACACGCGACGAGCGACACTGCAGTCGACACATGCGTGACGGTCGCGAATCTGTCGAGCGTCGGCGTCCTCAGGCTCCCATAAATTAATAGCGAGTTGTGATGGCAGACGAAAGCGAAGCTGATGACCCCGATAGCCTGGAAGATCCCAGGTTCGATGAACGAGAATCGTTTGGATGGGTCACCTTTTAGGAGGGGCGATACGAGTCGGCCCTCGAACATGACGGAGGCCACGATGATCATCATCCCGCAGAGTGCGAGGCCGGACGCGATCGAGAGTTTGTGGATGTCGCGATAGAGTGATAGTGGGTAGGAGACGCCGGTCGAGCATAGCACGATGATGAATCGACGGTCGGCGAAGAGGGAGAGGACGGGTATGGATGGAAGGTTAGGGAATATGGAACGGATGACGTGCGGGATCGTATCGCCTGTAGCACAGAATGGGCATGGGGAGCGAGATGCTCGAAAAAAAAAACGGGCACGGACCGATGATGATTCCAAAGGCACACATCCCTGTCACGGAATGAGAAAGTCAGTGCAGAGAGAGATAGATTGTGGCTCACGTATACGTACCACCGAATGCGAAGGAGAATTGGAAAAAGGACACAGCTGCCCGCCCACTGGAGCCGAAACAGCGATCCATGATTCCGATGTACGACGTGGAGCCGCTGAGTTTTGCGTTTGTGACGATGAGACGGATAGTCCAATCTGTAACACAGCAAAGGACGACGAGGAGAAACAACCCTGTAACGAACCCTGCACGACTCATGGCGTAGGGTAGCCCTGACGAATGGTCAACGCCTTGGGAATAGCGAAGAATAACTGGAATGACATACCAATGATTCCTTGAAGAAGGGAGCAGGCATCAACAACAGTCAGTGCCACTGGAAGAGAGACGCGCTATACGCACCAGCACCGAGGATGGAGTTGGCCATGTTAGTTATAGAATTAAGCATCCCGCCTCCCGAGGCTTGTTTAGCAGCGAGCTCATCCAGGTCGACATCCGCATACTCAGGAGCATCATCATCTACTCCCAAGGGGATGTCCAGACTTCTCCTTACTGCAGAGGAGTCGAGCAGTCCAACGAGGAGAGGGATAGATTGATCTCGGTCGCCGCGCTGCATGCCGCGTTCCAACTGCGTTGTTTGTTCGATGGAGTCGTCGTCGAGCTCATCGGAATCGAGTTCAAACGCTACGTTTCACAAGGAAATGAAATGATAATCGTCTCTCAGCAAGCGACGCCTCCGGAACAACGACTGGCCCACGACCCGAAGCTGTGAATTACATACCTGCTTCTCGGCTCTCCGAAGTGGACCGCAACGGCAGTGCGATGACCTGTATCTCCTCCTGGAAGCGTACCGCCTGATCCGCCTTGTTCCTCGGACTATGATGAGGAGGAGGAGTATGCGTATTTTCCACGAGGGCGGAAGTTTCAAGCCCGTCGTCGTCTTCGATTGAAAATAGGACGCCATCGTCGTCGCCCGTCGTCGCCGTCGTGGAGAGGTCCTCGCGAGAGTGGCTGAGAAGGGGCTGGCTGTCCCCGTTGACGCGACCATTTTGGCGGCCACCCCGGCCGAGCATGAGAGTATAATGTTTTGGTAACTGAAGAGGGGAGTTGTGCCCCTGCGCCTCCCGACCGAAACCGTGACCCGGTGGCGGTGCTCACTCTTGCGTCGACTAGCACTCACTCGCTCGCTTTATTATCCCTTCCCAGTCCCGCACCTGCGCTGACATCAATTCACGGACATCACGACAAAGCGACGGCTAGTCCGTCTCCAGTGATATCGCTGACTTAGCAGAGTCATTGCTTGTACCTATTTTTGGACACTTTTTCATATTTCAATTTTCTACCCAGGCAACCCTGCAGCGCGGAATCCCTGGTTGAGATTAAACTAGCATGGTCAAACGACTTGCTTTCTTCCTACCTGCCCTCTTCGCAGCGCGGGCGTTGTCCCAAGCCGCCACTCCCGCGGCGTCAGTCGCGTCGCAGTTTTCGCTGTCCACCAGCACCACGCTCCCTTTCCCCAAGGCGACACTCGACAATTCCGGCACACAATCCTTCATCACGTCCAACTGGGGCCTTTCCAAGGGTCGCATCGCGAACGGCGCTTCGAACCTCCTCTTCGTCAACGACCCTTTCTCGAATGCAAGCACCTCCAACTCGTCCTCGTCCGGCCCCGTGCTGCAGGTACAGTACGCGGCGGGCAGCTTCGAGGACAATGATACCGGTGGCGCGCAGTTCTACGCCATGTGGAACTCGAGCAGCGGAACCGCCTACGAGAGCATGATGCTCTCGTACGAGGTCGCGTTTGATAGCGGATTCGATTGGCGCAAGGGCGGGAAGCTGCCTGGCCTGCGCGGCGGGCCAGATCCGAACAATTGCTCAGGCGGCCACCAGGCTAATGGGACGAACTGCTTCACCACGCGCCTCATGTGGAGGACGAACGGCGCTGGAGAGAGTGAGTCGGTTTTACCTCGGTGGTGGGTTGGATCGTGTGGTGGTTCTCACGCGACGTGTGCCAAGTATACGCTTATGTACCGCGGAAGAACAACATCTGCAAGGAGTCGAACGTAATGTGCAACGACGAATATGGTATCAGCTTCGACCGCGGTTCTTTCTCGTTCTCCAGCGGGCAGTACGCGAGCTATACTCTTTCTCAGGCTTGTGGCTGCTGTTGACACAGTCGAAGGTGGAACCGTGTCACCTTGCTCGTCAGGTTAAACAGTCCAGATGACACTGCCAATGGACAAGTGAAACTCTAGTAAGTCCATCCTCTCTCATCGCCTATCAATGCTCATGCTGTAAATTTTACCAGTTTTAACAATGTTCCGGTCCTAGAGCACGATGATATCTACTTTCGTAGCAGCGATACGGTCACCCCTGGTGGCATGTTTTTCTCGTGAGTCTGTCTCTGCTCGAGACTTGCTCAGTGTTGACCTGTGTACTTTTAGCACATTCTTTGGCGGTAATGTCAATATGGTATTGTGCCTGAGTACGACATTCATCCTTTCTCCTCGCAGGAGATGATCCAACCTGGGCGCCCCTCGGTCTCTCACATACATTCTTCCGCAACTTTGAACTATTTGCAAGTTCTTCGCCATCTGATCTTCAGGGCTCCAAAGTCAAGAGCGGCGCACAGGGACGCTTGCAAATGTTCCTAGCAGGACCAATTGTTACTACCTTCTCTGTACTTGTTGGATTATTACTTTGACAAGCTACATTGCATTGCCAGGATTTACAGACGCTATTACTTTGCATAGATATGTGGGTGATGTTTTTTCAATACTTTAGATGGGTGCGATGTCGTGGTCCATTCGTGCCTTTGTGACTTCGTTACCGTTTCAATTAGATATTGTTATTCCAGCATGAACAATAGAGATACCCACTGGCATGGAAGAAATTTGCATGCTGAAGTTACTAGGACGAAAACCAACCAGCGGTGAGCGCACACCACATGTGAGTATGACAGTAGTTCGTGAGACATTGAATGCGACAACCAGAGCAAGACGCTCCAGAGAATAGGAGCAGGTACGGACAAAGGCAGAGAGAAGAATGGGGGTGGGAAGCCGCGGGGAAAGCTGTACGATGATATCGAGAGATTGCATCTGGCTGATCGTTCGGTCAACGATTCGCTTACAAGAAGCAATGTGGCATCGAGCTATCCCCGAGATGCACCGCCCACGCGATAGCGATATCTGTTTGATATTTCATTAACGGGTGGAGCCACTTGCCTGGTCACAGAAGGACGACGGTGATACGCTGGACAAAGCCTGACTCCGATTAGGCAGGTTGACGAGAAACCCCAGGGTTGCGCAGTTGTGGACGACACTCATTTGACTTTGTCACGGTCCCCTCGAAATAACGGCATTCTCCAGCACATCCTCGAACCCACCCCTCGATGTGCTTCGAAGCATGTGAAAAAGGACAGCGTGGACCAGAGAGAGAAGTGTGGATCGAACGAAGATGTTTTTAATTGCCCGCCGGCAGACAACGAGGAGGATGGATGTGGAGTAGCTGAGAGTAGAGGAAGAGCGACGATGAGGAATGCGGATTTCTGATGGAAAATGCTTTTTGCTTGAGATGCACTATGTCTGTGGGGCTTCGTCGTGGGTGATGTAATAGGGAAGAAGCTACCCTCGTCCTCAGTGGGCACGCCACGCCAGACCCACGTAAAGATAGGCCTGGGCATTTTGCGAGGCCGATGTGACGGAGAGGATGAGGCGTCGGGCTCGGGACGGACGGCATGATTAGATACGTCCACACATCTTCATCTTTTCCCTGATGACATTCTCAGGTGCCCTGGTCAGCCTTCTTGGTAACATACGCCCCACCCCAACACTCATTGACTTTTTGCTTACAGACTCTCACGGATTTGAATGACTACATCACCCCCTCTCAAGCTTGTATCAAGCCCGTCGAGCAGTCCAACGCGCCAGAAGCTCCAGCTCCCGGAGATGCAGCGGTACGCGCTGATTGGCACATCCTACCTACGGATTCGCCGGGAACTGACAACTTGCTAATCTTTCACAGACCGAGATCCGGATCGACGCCAGTGGTGCCTACTACGAGGTAGGCCAGAGCGTCACCTCGAACAAAACCAGCGACAGCAGCAGCACACGAAAACTCCAAACTGCCGAGATAACCCTGAACGACTGTCTGGCATGCAGGTAACGACTTGTTTTTACTCTCCCTCACAAGGCTCCGCTGCTCACCCGAGAAATATAAAACTATGGCAGTGGCTGCATCACATCCGCCGAGTCCGTCCTGATCACCCTCCAATCTCACACCGAGGTCCTCTCCGTCTTGGCCGCGAACCCCAGTCCAGGATCGCCGGGACATCGCGTTCCCGTGCTGTCCATCGCCCCACAGTCTCTCGCCTCCCTCGCCGCGGCACTCGGACCTTCCGAGTCCTCTCAGTCCTCTCCTTCCGGTTCGACGCTCTCGCCCACGCCCACGCCCATCCCACTCGCGCGGATGCTGAGCCGCGTGCGGGCGTTCGTGACGTGCACTCTTGGCTTTGCGCACGTGTTTGATACGACGTTTGCGCGGGAGATCGTGCTGCGTGAGCATGCGCGCGAATTTTTCGAGCGGAAGAAAAGGGCTGCTACATCTGGTAGTAGTAATAGTGGCGGCGGCAATAACGGCAGCAGTGGGGCACTTCCAATGCTCTCGAGCGCCTGTCCCGGGTGGGTGTGCTATGCAGAGAAGACTCATGGTGAAATGCTCCCGTTCATCGCGGCGACGAAGAGCCCACAGCAGGTGATGGGCACGCTTGTCAAGGAATGGCTGGGCCCACATTACTGGGATAAGCGGTACGCTTCCTCTTCTATCTCGTCTCCTGTTCGTTACTGATTGAATGTGTCGTGTCTGGGGGTGCATAGCCCAGATGAGGTGTATCATGTCACGGTGATGCCGTGCTACGACAAAAAGCTCGAGGCGTCACGCTCGGATTTTTACAACGAACAGTACGCGACGCGCGATGTAGACTGTGTTCTCACCACTGGCGAGCTGTTACTCCTTGCCCAGGAACATGGCGTCGATCTCTCCCTCCCAATTTCAGACGAGGATGTCCCTCCATCTCCCACACTGACCTCTGGCACCCCCGTCCTCCCTGACCTCCTCACTCCTCCAGGCACCTCTTCTGGCTCGTACCTCCACTCGCTTATGCTCGCAATTGCCCGTACATCCCCACATCCCCTCACGTTAGAGTCGAAAACAGTCCGCAGCGCTGACTATGTCGAGCACACGCTTCGCGACACATCCTCAGGCGCACACGTCTTCCGCGGCGCGACGTGCTACGGTTTCCGAAACCTGCAGAACGTCGTCCGGCGCGTCGGGCGCACCACGGGTGTGCAGGTTGGGCGTGGCGCTGCGGGTCGCCTGGCCGGCGGCCTGCGCAGCGCCGCCACCGCGGCGAAGAGGACTGGAGCAGCTGCTGTAACTGGTGGCGGCGGCGCAGGCACGGCGGCGTACGATTACGTCGAGGTGATGGCGTGTCCAGGGGGCTGCGTCGGCGGCGGTGGGCAGCTGCGCGCTCCAGATAAGAGGAAGACGGCTACTGCTAGCAACAGCACGAGCACGCACGACGCGGAAGGTTTTGTGCGCGATTGGGCCGCGGACGGCGTGCGGCCCGGTGCGAATGGCGGTGCGGAATTAGGACTGAGGCCGGAGGAGGTCCAAGGGCAAGGGTCAGGGCAAGGACAGGCGCCGTGGAGTTCGCGCGCTTGGACACGTCATGTCGAGCGCGCCTATTGGGACGGCCCGGCGCCTGAGCTCGAAGCCCTCCTCCCTACACCCCCGGCGTCTCCTGTGTCCCGTGGTTCCAGCGGTGTGGAGGTTGGTGCGGAGCCGGCTCAGTACGGAGCGCCCGGAGTGCTCGGGGGTAAGGGAGATGCAACAATTGGAGCTGCCATCTCTGCGCGCGCGCTTGTGGGAGATCGGGAGGCGGAATTGGAGAGGCAGCGTGGCGTGGAAGCGCTCGTCATGCGCGCGCTTAGGGAGCTTTGCGCGCCCGCGCCGGAGATTTCGCAGCCGCGAAATCAGCAGCAGCAGGAGGAGGAGGTTGAGGCTGAGGCTGAGACTGTGGCCTCGTGGGAATGGAGCACGAGCACGGGATTAGTGGAAGTGGAAGACGAGACCGCCGAAGCGCGCCGACGTGGGTTGTTTCGGACACAGTATCGCGCGGTGGAGAGCGAAGTCGTCGGACTCGGCGTCAAGTGGTGAAATAAAAATTCTCCCGGTAGGCATGCACTTGTGCTAGTCTTGGGTGACGGGCGACAGGCGACAGGCGGAACGTACCAGATACCGTACAGGATTACTACTACAGTAACAACAATATTGCGTCATTCTTTCATTTATTTAACAAGCAAGCGATAGATGCGGAAGGATCACTCATTTTTATCTTCTTTAAATTGCAGATCCTTGACGACGTGTGCTCCACTTGGTTTCGGGGGGGAGGGAAGAGAAGGGAATCAAGTGGAAGGGGAGGGGCGTGAAGGGAACGAATGACGAGGGCAGGCATAATTATTTTTTTTGGGCAAGCGGATATCGATAGTGACCAAGGCGATGGCGATCGTTCATTGAGGACCTGAGGTGACGTTCATTCAATCAACTCAAGCGCCGCAGCAATGTAGGGTTTCATTCCTTCACATATGCAGAATTCGGAATCATCGCGCTAGACTAGGCAAAATGAAGAACAAAAAAAATGAGGCCCGTGTATTGGTGAGACCTACTAAGGAAGGATCTAAATAAGTGGGCTGTGCTACACTGGATATTTGATTTGATTGATGGTGTAAGATATACACTAAGTAAATGATGAAATGGAACTTGGCACACGTGTGCAGCTGCAAGCAGATGGGTGGATTGTGGGTGCAAGCGTGTACGCGAAACAAGAACGGCCGTCGTGACTTGGGACGTGGAGGAAGGAATCGGATCGCTGGCTTGGGCTTGGGCTTGGGCATGGGGCAGGCAAACACGAGGGGGGGAGTCACAAACCAACTGAGTACTACCGCCTGCGCTGCTGACCGGGTCCGCGGTACCAGTAGTGACAATCAGAACAGTACTCTGGCGTGCTCGCTGTAATAGTCTCTTTTGCGTCCGGACCGAAGAACTATAGGGAGGGGGGGCAGGGAAGGAAGGAAGGAAAAGGTCCGAGAAGTATGGGGGTATTGCGTCAGTGCGGGGTTGAGAGTGTGCGGTTGGGATTGGATGAGCAGGCGGAGAGGAGATCGGAGCACAGGGAATCGCGTACCTTATCACAATAACAGGGCTGACAAAGGCTCACGGGCTGTGGATGGGCGATGGACCACACACAATAACGATTGCTGCAATCGATTCGTCGTAGCTTCTTGGTCTGTAAGCGGGAAAAGGAAACGGGAGACGGATTGGTTAGGTCAGCGTGACCGAAGCGCGACCTATTTGAACTTACAATAACGTAGTGCTGTGACGTGTGCGTTAGGAACAGAATTTAGGTGCACGAATACCGGAACGGTTACTCACACCACATCCGTACTTGGTGCCTTCACTGAACATTCGGAACGGAACAAGTAGCGTAAGCGGGGAGGGAGTCAGAGAAGAGGTAACATACGTCTCAAGGTTGCACATAATGAGGAGATGGTCAAGGTAAACGACGAGGATGAATGGTAGAGGGGAGGAGAGCTCGATGAATAAAAGAGAACTAGTTGTGTGGAGAGTGAGATTGGGGGATGGGATGGGATTAGCAGATGGTAGAGTGAAGGGATTATAAGGGGAATATATAAGGAATGGAGAAAGGATTGGAGTTGGGGGCGAGCGGTAAGTTGTGAGGTTTAGTGGCTGTTGAAGGTTGGCGTGCTCATATCAGACCGGGTTGGTCACTTGTTACCCGGTGCGCGGTGCGGAGCGGAGCGGGGCTCATACCCCCCACCTTACCACACCCCGCAACGAAAAAAGAAAAGAAGAGAAAGGGGGTAAAAAAGGAACGATCGGATAACGAATCAATCATCACAACCTCGAGGCGAGGGCTGTTCCTTCTTTCCTCCAAAAAAAAAAAAGGAGTGAGGTGGACATCTTGATTTCCATGTGACAGGTCTGTGACATGCACCTGTCACGACAAAGCGGTGCCCATCAAGGACGGCAGCAACGACGGCTGCTCACAATCGACGATGAGTCCTCTCGCGACCTCTGCCCCATCATCCTCTACACTCACTCCCACAACACGTTCACGCACCCTCCTCTTTATCTCCTATCGCGACTCTAGCGCACGGGTGCCACGGACGTCTCGCAGCGGTCGCCAGTACGAAGACACTTATCATCCCAGCGACGAGAATGAGGGTCTCATCAACCACCAGGGCACGCCCCACACCTCGCTAGACGTGGAACTCCCCCCGAAATGGTTCGTAAGCTCCGAAACTCATCTTCCCGAACTTTTCCCTTTCGTTTCATGAAAAATAATAATAATTTAAACCAACACACACGCAACAGGGTGGACTACGTTGAACAGGTAGAGGAAATACTCGCCGCCACCCACGCCAAAGGTGCGCGTCTATTTCGACGACCCAAAGATGTCTGCGTCAGTTGATCGCTGTGTTAGCCCGATGGCTGAACTCTGTTCTACACAGTCGCTGCTCTGGACAAGCTTCACGCCAGACACGTACTCCCCGGTTTTGCGGACCGAACATCTGAGGAACGAGAAATTGAAGCCGCGACGAGCGACGTTACAAAGGTCAACTTGAAATGAAATTCCTCTTATCTTCATCTCCGTTGTAAGCTCATCAGCCCCATCCCATCTCATAGGACTTCCGTCGATGTCAGGCCCTAATCCAGCGCATCGGCGCCCTCGCTGCCCCTCCCGATCATTCTTTTCCACCAACTCGGCTCCACGACGTCCCACAACATCACGCGCTCGCTGCTCGCAATACCCAACGTGGCCTTGCCGCCAAAGTTCAAGAGCTCAGTGCGACCTTCCGCAAAAAGCAGCGCGTCTATATGGAAAGTGGGCACCTTCCCGTTTGTTCGCCACCCTTCACTCACTCCACTCCCCTTACCCCATATCCCGCGGGTTACGGCCTCATCGTGTCTAACACGTTCACTTCTCCCACTCCCCAGAATTGCAAGGCCATGCGATAAAGAATCAAGATCTTCTGCTTGCCTCGGGTGTGACTTGTCTCAAAGGGACAGACGCCTTGACTGCCGTAGATGAAGATATTGAAGCCGCGGTATGGGTGCCACCCTCTTTTTCACTCGTATCCATGATCATGTGCTCATGCGATTCGACCGTTTCCGCGCCCAGTCGCGTAGTCAGCTGATTGACCAAGAACTCCTCGAGCCTGATCTTCGAGCGCGTGACCGGGAACTCACGGAAATTGCAAAGTCTATTGCCACTCTGGCGGAACTTTTCAAAGATTTGTCGTCACTCGTCATAGACCAAGGCACGCTCCTTGACAGCGTCGAATACAATATCGAGCAGACGGCTGCCCACATGAACGACGCAGTAAAGGAGCTTGAAATCGCGACTCGGTCCGTATGCCCTCACGTGTTGTGATTGATAACGATTAGAGTCTGATCTCTCCTCCCCTTTTTGGTTCCCACACGCGACAGGTACCAGAAGAACACTGGCAGGCGGAAGTGCATTTTCCTCCTCTTGCTCATCATCTTTGGGCTCGTCGTAGTCCTCATCTTCAAGCCCCGGCGCCATACCTCGACCGGTCCAACACCGATATCCACGCAAGCCCCACACGTCTCTCCCGCTCTGCCCTCGTGATGAACCCCACCCATGTGATAATGACTGTCGGTGACGCTGTTCGCTGCGCTATCATTTCTCAGGCAGCATTCGTCAACAAATGGCCCACATTCATTCCCTCGCGTAGCCTACAGTATGCCCGCATATGTATTCATCACCTTATTTTTACGTATAATGTCATTTGTCCCGTGGGGGCAGGTTCCGCCGGGTTCTTCGTTGACCACACCACACCACACGCACATCACGATGGATGCCCTCGCGGTACAACACGGAATCAGAACATACTCGCTAGAAAACGAAGAACGCTCGGGAAAAGGAAATTTCTATTGGCAACGCGACGCGCTTTCACAGGCATCGTTTTCTCCAAAGACGTGGTTCAGGTTTACGGCTACGCCATTCGGCGGCCTGCCCGCTTGTGTCCATCTGTCTGGCTGTCTGACTGCACGTTTGCCTTGCTGCCTCGAAGGGCGAGCGCGGATGCATACCCATTGCATATTCACTTGGTTTTTCCAGAAATCAGAAAGAAGGGCACGTGCCGTTCTGTGATGGGCGGGCGTAGGTAGCCGACCGAAGACGAAAGAAAGGGGGAGGCGACAGAAAAGGGCACGTAAATGGGGGGACACCGG
>Ga0209488_10002048_pt1 | contig 16924 bp, 18 predicted proteins | sample Rivendell_Oct201_8_FD_188349 | JGI IMG/M metagenome (GOLD analysis project Ga0209488, IMG submission 188349) | Vadose zone soil microbial communities from the Eel River Critical Zone Observatory, Northern California, USA -... | ecosystem: Environmental > Terrestrial > Soil > Vadose zone >...
ATGGAGGTGGACCGAGCTACACCTATCGTCTGATGGCTCGGGACGTGGCGCCACCGCCGATTGGACCCGGCGATCCGAACAGACTGGTGGCCACCGGCGTAGCGGGCGGGATGGTTGCGACCGCGAACGGCGATTTCTTCGTCGCTGATTCGCGGCACGGCCGTATCGCGCGCGTTACCACGAGCGGCGTCGTCACCACATTCGCCTCAGTGACTGGCGGCCTCATGGGCATCAAAGGCATCGCGCTGGATCGCGACGGCAGCGTTCTCGTCACGGGCGATTCCGGGTTTGGTGGAGTCATTTGGCGCATCTCAACCTCCGCGGTCCGGTCAGTCTTCTATTATCAGCCAAACAGTATCAGCGGTCGAGGCTACCTCGATGCGATCGCGGTTGCGCCCAACGGCGATGTCTGGGTCGGCCACGACGGCTCGATCCTCCAGCTCGACCCACAAGGAAAGCTCAGAGCGACGATCCCCAGTGGGTGTGCGTTTCACAACTCGATGGCGTTCTCACCCGCCGGCGAGCTGCATTACGTGGGCGAGGGTGATGCGTGCGTCGGCGTTCGCAAGCTCGCGGGCAATACATCGGCGCAAACTGTCTTCGGCGGGCTGTACCGACAGGCACTCGCGTTCGACCGAGACGGGTACCTGTACCTCATGGACGGGGGCGGCGAAGGCAAGATCGTCTTGCTCGATCCCCAATATCATGTCGTCCATGATCCATTTGCGTCTAACCTCGGAGATCACCGGGCCGGTGGGCTGGCGTTCGCCCGAGACGCGACGGGCGGCACTACGGCGCGCCTGTTCCTTGCCTACGGCGGCGCAGGCAGCGATAGCTGGTTCATCGAGATGAACCAGGCCGGCGTTCGCGCCCCTGGCTGGCCGGTCGGTGCGCAAACGAACCAGACAACACAGTTGAAGGTCACGGGCCGCGCGCTACGGGCTGGAATCGTCGGCACGGCATACAGCGACACGCTAAAGGCGACGGATGCTCCAGGTGCGATAACGTGGAGCGTGGCATCAGGCACGCTGCCTGCCAGCATCACGCTCGACGCCTCGCACGGGATACTCAGGGGTACCCCGACCGATAGCGGTTCCTTCGCGTTTGACGCGCGCGCGACCAGCGGTGGACAGAGCGCGACAGGTCATTTCACGCTGCACGTCACGCGCGAGCAGCAGATGCAAATCGATATCGACGCCATCGCCACGGCATTGCTCGGTGGTCCCGCGCTCACGACCGATCAGGTGCATTACCTCGATCAGCACGGCAACAATAACGGTATCCTCGACGTGGGCGACCTGCGCGCGTATCTGCGGGCCCAAGGTGTCCTGGTGGGAGGGAAGCAACCATGATGCGGCTTCGCGCTACGCTCGTAACGCTGGCAGGTCTGATCGCGGCTGCGGCTTGCACTGATCACCCCACCGCAGCGACCGCGCCGCCGCCAGGAAGCGGCATCGTGTCGCTCGCGACTCCGAATGCAAATGACGGCGCCCTGCGGCTCACGGTGCACGGGCCGGCACTATCGACGCTGCAGGTTTCGTCGTCGAGCAATTTGTTTTATACACGCATGGCAAGCGACTCTGAGGCACGCGTGATAGTGATTGGGAACGTGACGGCCGGTCCGCTGCTGACGTTCAAGATCGCGACCGGTCAACCGGTCAGCGCCTACAGCGCGACCTTGGAGCAAGTGGCGTCGCGGAGCGACTCACTGAGGGTTTCGCTGTCAGGCTATGCGTTGACGATCGCGGCCACGCCTTAAATCAGTGAATCCAGAATACAGTTATCAGGCTTTGGCAGTCGGGGTCGTCAATTGCTGGGCCGACTCTCCGTGTCGATGATGAACCCGTCAGGCGGATTCGGATCCGATCCCGGACCGTAGCCGGTCTTCCCGGTGTGCTCGGGAATCGTGATCACAACCTGCCCAATGTTGTTCTCGTAATTACTCTCTGCAAACATGTGACAGAACCCCTGCGCATCCGTTGCTGGACACGGGTCATTCTTGCTCTGCGGCGTGAACGGCGGATTCACCCAGATCCGTAACGTGTACGTGCCGGGTGGGACCAGCGCCGCGTTCGGATCATTGAGCACGAAATACTGACCCACGAGCCACTTGTAGTATTGATCCGCATAGCCGACACTGATTCCTTGATTGCCGGGGACTTCGGGCAACCCGAGATCCGGCCGAGCCGGTCGCCCGCAAGCGCGGTAGACCCAGGACTTCGGCGGCGCGCCTTCGTTGTACGGCGCGACGTCGATCATGCAGAACCCGTTCTTGCGCGCTTTGGTGATCGTCCCGTCCTGGGCGATGAGCTGATACAGCGCGTAGTTCCGGAAGTGGTAGTGACGGTGACACGCGTTGTTCTCGAACAGCCCATCCGAGTCACTGCCATCGCCGTCGCCATTGGGATCCCAATGGCGGTTCGGATCGCCGATGAAAATGTCGGCGGTGCCGATGTTCGGCGTGTTGACCGTAAAACGTAGGAAGCGATACTGCCCGGGGACGAGATTGGCCTCCTGGAGGCTACAGGCGTTTTCCTTGATCGTCTGATCGTACACCACCCAGGACGTCGCCAGCTTCCTGGCGTCCACGATCATGTCGGGCAGTCCGTCAAGATCCTGAACATGAGCGAACTGCGGACCCGACACGATCGGCTTGTCCGACGATGTACAGGCCGCAAACAGCAGGCCGGCCGCAATTGCCGTGATGTGTTTCAATGGATTCCCCCTCCACCAAATTGTTTGACCAAATCGGCCAGCACGGCCTTCGCGTCGCCGAACAGCATCCACGTGTTGTCCCCAACGTACAGCTCGTTGTCGATCCCCGCGAAGCCCGGGTTCTTGCTGCGCTTCACGGCGAGGACCGTCTTTGCTTTGTCGGCGTCGATGATCGGCATGCCGTAAATGGGCGTGCCCTTGTTGTAGCGCGCGGCGGGGTTCACGACGTCATTGGCCCCGAGGACGAGCGCGACGTCGGTCTGCGGCATCTCGGGATTGATTTCATCCATCTCGACGAGCGCCGAATACGGGATGTTGGCCTCGGCGAGCAGCACGTTCATGTGTCCGGGCATCCGGCCGGCGACCGGATGAATTGCAAACTTCACGTTCACACCGCGTTTCGTGAGAGCGTCGTACAGCTCGCGCACCTTGTGCTGCGCCTGCGCCACCGCCATGCCGTATCCCGGCACGATGACGACGTTGCGGGCCTGTTCGAGCAGCTGTGCCGCCCCCTCGACGCTCTCCTGCTTCCACTCTTTCTGCTCGCCCTTGAGTGCCGCGGGCTGCGCCTTTCCGAACGCGCCGAACAGCACGTTGGTGAACGAGCGGTTCATGGCGCGGCACATGATGATCGACAGGATCAACCCGCTCGAGCCGTCGAGTGCTCCGGCGGTCACCAGCAGCTTGTTGTCCAGCACGAAGCCCATGGCGACCGCCGCCAGCCCGGCATACGCGTTCAGGATCGAGATCACGGTGGGCATGTCGGCGCCGCCGATCGGAATGATCAGGAGCACGCCGAATACCAGCGCCAGCACACCGATGGCGATGAAGACCTGCCCCGACCAGGGAGCGGTGGGATGGAGCACGAGGACGACACCGAGCCCCACGGCGATCGCCAGCACGCCGATGTTGACGATGTTCTGTCCCGGATACGTCACCGGCCGCTGTGGCATCCAGCGCACTTCCTGCAGCTTGCCGGCGGCCATCAGGCTTCCCGTGAACGTCAGAAATCCGAGGATCACCTCGACCACGAGCGCGCCCGTGCGGAAGGGCGTGAAGTGCGCCCCCCCAGGCTCGCCGAGCCAGAGGAAATACTCCGCGGTGCCGACGAGGCCGGCGGCAAGACCGCCGAACGCGTGCGACAGCGCGGTTCGCTGCGGAACTGCCGTGAGCGGAACCTGGGAGAGCGGTATACCCACGACGAACCCGGCGACGATCGCCGCCACGATCCAGCCATGGTGGATGATCCCCGGCTGGATCCACGTCGCGACGACCGCGACGGTCATGCCCGTGATCCCGGCTCTCACGCCCCGACGCGCCGTCTTGGGATCGTTCATCCAGTACAGCGCGAAGATGAACAGCGCCGTCGCGAGGACGGCGGAGAGCTCGCTGATGACGTGCATCACTGCTTTTTGAACATCTTGAGCATGCGGTCGGTGATCATGAAGCCGCTGACGATGTTCGTCATCGAGGCGAACAGCGCGACCGCGCCGAGAATGCGGATCGTGAGCGGATGATCGGCGCCCGTGACGACGATCGATCCGACGACCGCGATCGCGGAGATGGCGTTGGTGAGCGACATCAGCGGCGTATAGAGCAGCCGCGAAACCCGGCGAATGACGCCGAGCCCAATGAACGTCGCCAACACGAACACGAACAGCATCGATCCAAAGTCGGTGGCGGTCATGATTTCCGTACCTCGCCGGCGTGGGTCACGCAGGTGTCGCGGATGATTTGGTCCTCAAAGTCCAGGCGCAGCGTTCCGTCCTGCACAATGTGGCCGAGGAATGCGGCCACGTTTTTCGCATACATCTGACTCGCGTGGAGCGGCACGGTACTGGGGAGGTTCAGCGGCCCGAGAATCGACACGCCATTGCGCACGATCTCCGAGCCGGCTTGTGTGAGCTCGCAGTTACCGCCCGTTTCGGCCGCCAGATCGACTATGACCGATCCCGGCTTCATCCCCTGCACCGCCGCGGCCGTGATGAGGATCGGGGCCTTCTTTCCCGGGATCGCGGCGGTCGTGATCACGATGTCGGCGTCCTTCGCGGCTCCCGCGAGAAACGCGAGCTCCTTGCGATGCGTCTCCTCCGACAGCTCCTTGGCATAGCCACCCGCCGTCTCGGCGTGCTCCTCGATCGTCATCTCGAGGAACGCCGCGCCGAGACTTTGGACCTGTTCCTTCACCGCCGGCCGCACGTCAAAGGCCGAGACGATGGCGCCGAGACGGCGCGCCGTCGCAATCGCCTGCAGGCCCGCGACGCCCGCGCCGAGCACGAGCACGCGCGCGGCCGGTAACGTGCCTGCCGCGGTCACCAGCATCGGGAACAGTCGTGGGGCTGTGGACGCGGCGAGCAGTACGGCCTTGTAGCCGGCGACCGTCGCCTGCGACGACAGGACGTCCATCGGCTGGGCCCGCGTGATGCGCGGCAAGAGCACCAAGCTGAACGCGGTGACCTTGCGCTGCGCGAGTTGTCTGAGGAGCTCGGCGGCAGGTTGGAAGAAGGCGACCAGGGCGCCGCCTTCGCGGTATTGGGCCAGCTCGGCGGCGACGGGTGCCTGGATCTGCGCGACGATGTCGGCCTGCCCGATCACTGACGACCGATCGCCGATCTTTCCGCCGGCGGCACTGTAGCTGTCATCTGGAAAAAACGCGGCCGATCCCGCGCCACGCTCGATAACGACTTCGAAGCCGCCTTTCGTCAGGCGGCCCACGACCTCGGGCGTCAGCGCGACTCGCCGCTCGTTGGGAGCGATTTCCTTCGGTACGCCGATACGCATGGGCTAGGATCCGCGCGGGAGCTGCGGTTTGGGAGTTTCACGATGTTGTGCCAGCATCCGCTCCGCGAAATCCACGCGTTCTGCGAGGTCGTTGAACTGCTGGCGTAAGCCGTCGAACTGCTCCTCGAGCTCGTTCACGCGCTGCTCCGCCTGCCCGACGAGCCGGTGCTGCGTGAACGGCGATTCTGCGACGCTCCAGCTCCGCAACGGCAGATCATCGCCGTCGCGGAACTCGCCCGCCGCGATCAGGACGAGGTCGTAGAGGTACCAGATCCCGCAACCGCCGAACGTGAAGATCATAGCGACCGCGGTGCCCGGCTTATCTACATAGAAGCGATGCAGTCCAAAGATGCCGCCGAAGAAGGACAAGAGCAGCGCGACGCCCCGGGAGCGCTTGGAGACTTGAGGTTCCTGCGACGAAGGGCTCTCTTCGGCGTCGTCGTCGTACGCGTCGGGCAGCGTCATGCCCCGATACTACCGGGCCGATTCCGATGGGGCAAGCAAGCGCCGCAACGTCTTCTCGACATCCGGCAACCCGAAATTGAAACCGGACGCGAGCAGACGCGTCGGCAAGACACGCTGCCCGCTCTGCAACATGGCCGCGCCCTCGGTACCAAACGCGATCCGCAGCGCGAACGCCGGAACGGTGACCACGGCGGGCCGTCCGAGCACTTTCCCCAGTGTATGGGCGAAGTCCCGATTCGTCAGCGGCGCGGGAGCCGTCATGTTCACGGGACCCACGGTATCGGTGCTGGCGAGCAAATGCTGCATCGCGTTGACAATGTCATCCAGAGCGATCCAGCTCAGATACTGATTGCCGCTTCCGACCGGACCGCCGAGGCCGAGTCGGAACGCGGGCAGCATCTTGGCGAGCGCCCCTCCCGTCGTGGTCAGCACGACGCCGATGCGCATGTTGACGACGCGAATGCGGGCCCGCGTCGCGGCTGTCGTCGCCGCCTCCCAGTCGCGGGACACGTGCGCCAAAAAATCTTCTCCGGGCGGGCTCTCCTCGTTGACCGCTTCGTCGCCGCGGTCGCCGTAGTACCCGATGGCTGATGCCGCGAGCAGTGTGGCGGGGGGGCGATGCAGACCGGCGAGCGCGTCGCTCAACAATCGCGTGCCCTTGACCCGGCTGTCGTAGATCCGTTGTTTCTTTGCCGGCGACCACCGCCCGAAGACGTTTTCACCCGCGAGATGAATGACGGCGTCCGCGCCTTCGAGGCCGGCGCGATCGATCGTGCCGCGCTCCGGATCCCATGCGACCGCTCGCTCGCCCGGCGACGGATGTCGCCGGACGAGCGGCACGACCTCGTGGTCTCGCCGTTCGAGCGCTACCGTCAACGCGGAGCCGATCAAGCCGGTCGACCCGCTGACCACGATTTTCATTCGGGAAGGATCGCTTCAGCCTCGATTTCGACCAGCATGGTTGGATCGACGAGCTGTTTCACGGCGACCAGCGTGGACGCGGGGCGAATGTCTCGAAAGACCTCGCCGTGCGCCCGCCCGACGGCCTGCCAATGCTCCATGTCCGTCACATACATGCGCGTGCGCACCACGTCCGCGAACCCGCCGCCCGCCTGCTCGAGCGCTCGACCGATGTTGCCGAGCGCCTGCACGGCCTGGGCGTAGGGATCCCCCGCCCCGACGACGTTCCCGCTGGCATCGGTCGCCGTCGTGCCGGACACATGAATGACGCGACCGACGCGCACCGCGCGCGAATAGCCTACGACCGGCTCCCACGGCGTTCCGCTCGAGATGTTGCGACGCGTCATCGACCTTCGAGACCGGGAGAGGGCGCGGCGTTCCAGGTGATGTGAGACGGCACGCCCGTCGACTTGGCCTCGGCAATGCGCTCGTCCGTGGCCCGGACGATTTCTTCCACCGCGTGCGGCGGATTGAGAAATGTCACGCCACCAATGCTGGGTGTGGCGGGCCGGCCGTCGGGTAGCCGGAGATCGGCGAGTCCGAGGCGGAGCTTGTCGAGTACGATGCGGGACGATGCGGCACTCGTTTCGGGGAGCAGCGCGATGAACTCGTCGCGCCCGAGACGAGCAACCAGATCCGTGGCCCGGAGCGCCCCGCGCAGCGCGGTGGCCGCCGCGCGCACGAGATCATCGCCCACACGAGATCCCAGATCCACGACCGCCACGCTGAAGGGGTGCTGGTAGCGGCGGGACCGCTCGATTTCCGCGCCGGCGGCCTCGTGGAAGGCCCGGGCGTTGCGAACCCCCGTGACGTCATCGACGCGCGCCAGCCGGCGCTCGCGGGCGAGGGAGCGCCGCAGCGCCATGATAGTCCAGGTCAGCCCGCCGATGGCGGCCAGGGCTAAGACGATGATCGGCACGCAGTCCCGCATGCCCAAAAAGCTATCCGCTAGGACGGGATTTTGCGCAATGGCACCACGGCAATGGCGTACCAACAAGGATTCCAGCGACAGCCTTCCATGACGACACGGATGCCATACACCGCCGTCGTCGCGGCGGTGAAATGCAAGGTCGGAAGGCTCTCGCTGTTCCGCTCTTTCGCGATGTCGCTGCCGCTGGGCGACAGCAGCGTCAATTGCAGCCGTGAGCAATCATCATCGCACACCGCCACGATCGCGTAGGAGTTGCCCTGGACGAGAATCGTCTCGAAAGACGCGGCTTCGTCGGTGTTGAGCATGCCGGATCGCTTGGCGATCGGCAGTTGTGACGACGAGGTCAGGGCCACGATCGCGCGTTGGACTCGCTCCTGGACCTGGCGTTCCCAGCGTTGCTGTGCGACGACGGGCCTCGCAAGGACGGCGATTGCGAGCACGACGAGGACCAGCCTCATCGAACCTGCCACCGTGATGCGGTGACCGCGACCAGCGCGAGCGCCAACGCGGCGAGCCCGAACGCTATCGCAGCTCCGCCAAAGGGCGGCGCGGGGCCCAAACGAACCGGGCGGACGAAATCGCGCTGCTAGTCCGCCGTCCATTCACCGACCGGCCGTTTCAGCGCCGCAGCGAGTGCGGTGTCCACCGGCAGCGGGGATGTCCAGAAACTGACGAAGCGGTCCCGCCCGACGGCGCGGGCGACATCTCCCAGGAATCGCTGGCCCTCGAGCAGGCGAGGGACCCGCCCCCAGCGCCGATCGATTCGCATGATATCAGGGACCGGAACTGTCGGATCATCTCCGGCACCGGCGAAGACTGCGTCGCGACATCCGTCGGGCCGGCTCGCGAGACACGCGACGGCGGACGGCGGCAAGGCATATACCGCCTCCCAGAACCATGAATGGTTCTCTCGGTCGGCCATTTCAATCGGCGAATTCCCCTGCCGGCTGCGCGGATCGGGATCCAGGGTCAAGGCAAGGTCCCATCGGTGCGAGACCAACCACGCGCGCACCGAATTGCTGGGTGTGCCGTACGCGGCATAGAACGCGCACGGACCGAGGCCGGACTTGAGAAATTGGACTACGGCTTCGAATGGTAGCTGACCGCTCACTCTCGCGCCGCGAAAGACGCGGGTCCAGTAGCTGCCCGCCGGCAACACGGCAACGCATGTGGTCCTGTGTGCGGAGTCCGGTGCCAAATAGGTCGCGACTCCTGCCTCAAGCAAGGGTCGCGCGCGCCTCTGGGAACTGGCTGCCAACTCGATGATGACGGCGACTCGGACTTTCGTCTCGCCGAGGCCGAGCTGGCGCCAGGCGACGTGGATGGCGCTGTCGGCGACAGGGGCAGCCGCGGTCATCACCTCGGCGGACTCGTTCACGACAACGAGTGAGGTCCCGGCGCTCGCTCCCCGCATCAGCACCTGCATGTGGCGTCGCGCGCGCAGCAATCGCAGGGAGGCGTCGGCGACGCGCCACTCATCCGCTAGGGCCTGGGCGCGCTGCCTGGCGGGCGTGCCCCACGCCGGCTGGGCCATGAAGACCGAACGGCCGCTTGACTTCGCGCCCCGCGGCGGCAGGTACGCGAGCGCCAGGGCCATGCATCCCACGAGTCCGGCCAGGATCCAGCGCTTCATAGGCGCCACCGGCTGCTCCGGAGCGCGCAGAATCCAAAGAAGGCGGTCCAACCAAGCGCCGCGAAACTGGCCCACCACGGGAGCGTGAGCGGCCTGGGGCGCGACGCTATCACGTCATTGCGCCACCGCACGACCAGCGAGTCGATATCCATTCCCGCCGCACTCGCCAGTCTCTCGCCGATGGCAGCGTTCGGACGCGCGACGAGACGCCGATACGCGTCTCGGCCTCCCGCACGCAGGGCTGTGCGGACAAGCAGAATGCGGGCGGCATGATCGAGCGGTCGCGGCAAGGTCCTCGGCGGCAACGACCGCAGCAGCGCCGTACACGCATCATCGCGATGGCGGCGGCAGCTCTGCAGCGAGGGCGCGGTAGCGCCGCGCGCGAAGTAGTCCGAGAACCCTTCCGTGACGAGCGCTTCTCGTTCCGCCGGCGTCACGTACCAGCGCTCCAGCAACCCGGTCGAATCGCCGACCTGCAAGACGTCCTTGCACCGGCTGATGTCGCCCAGGAAGCAGGCCCGCACTGCTTCGGAGGGAACGGTCACGAGCTGCACAAAGACCGCGGTCCGATCCTCTTGTGGACGTGGTGTCGGGCGGAGGGCCGCACCCAGCCAATCTCCTAGCGCGGCGTCGAAATCCGGCGCCACGACGGTCGAGAGAAGGACCGTGGTCGTCGCCCGGACATCGAGGTCCCACGGGAGCTCGACGCCCACGTGCAACACCGCCCGGCGGACGCCGCTGTCGGGATCGACGGCGCGGAAGATATAGGGATATCGCGGCAGGTCTTCCCCCGCGCTGCCATAAAGACTGTCGATGGAGGACCAGGCACGCTCGGCCGCTTCCCGCCACGGCAGGGGCGATGGATTGACGATGATGCGCAGACCACCGACGGCGATCGTATCGGAGCCAGCCGTCGCCCGCACGAGCTCGAGACTATCGGCGACATCGGCCAGCAGCTGCGCTTCGCGCCACGTGCTGAGCAGGCTGTCGGCTTGTCTGCGCAGCCGCGCCATCAGCGAGTCCTGCCCGCGAAGCGGTGTCGCCAGCAGCGAAGCCGCGAGCACTAGCCCGAGGATTCTAGACATCGACGAGCATCCACCGCCCCGTAAAGACGGCGAGCGGCCCGGGACCCTGCAACAGCACAGTCTGCGCGGCGCCGAAGAGGTTGAGATCGATGTTCGCCATGCCGGCGACGACCTGCACGAGGATTACCGCAGCAATCACCCCGAGGATAATGCCCGCCGTGCGGGCCGTTCCCGCGGACACGGCGAAGAACACCGCGTACGCGACAAAGACGGCGAACGCGAACCGTACCGCCAACGCGATCGGATAGCCCTGCAATCCTGGCGGCAGCGTGGCGGTGAGTACCGCGAGCGACGAGCCGATGAGGACGGCGGCGATTGGCGCGGCCAGTAGCACGCCTCCCGCACCGAAGCGCAGCAGCACATATCGCCAGCGTTCGAGCGGCAACGTCAGCGCGTGAATGTGTCGCCCGCGGTGGTCCGGCGCCCATGCCGCGATCGCCATCAGCAGGCCGAGTGCGGTCGCGAGCAGCGGATACAAGGTCCCCCAGGATTGCACGGCCCGAAGCAATTCCTGCGCTTGCAGCGCGCCGCGATCGGCGCGCGCGGCTCCCTGAAGCGACACCAGAGGAATCGCAAAGGCGGCGACCGTTCCCAGCACGACGATGAGACGCGACCACTTCCATTGGCTGTTGAGAACGGCGCGGAACCTGGCGATCATCGGCCTGTCCCTCCCTTCCGGAAGCTGCGTAACAGCTCGACGAATCCATCCTCGAGGTCGAGATCGATCACATCGCGAACCGACGCGCCGACTCCCTCGAAGTACGACGTCATGGCCGGCTCCCAATTCCCGACGACCCAGTTCTCGCCGCCACCACCGTTTGCCGACTCGCGCGTCAGGACCCGGAACGGCGGGTTCACGATCTCGGCTGGTGCGCCAAACACGACCAGGCGCTTGGTGCCCTGCTTGAGCTTTTCCATCGGCGCTTCGGTGATCAGTCGCCCGTTGTCCATGACGGCCACCCAGTCACATACCCGTTCGAGCTCGTGCACCAGATGGCTCGAGATGAAAATCGTGGCGCCGCGTTCGGACACGTAGGTGAGTAGCGCGCTGAGGATGTCGCGCCGCACGACGGGATCGAGTCCGTCGGTCGGCTCGTCCAGGACGAGCAGATCCCCCCGCTGTGCGAGTGCGAGCAGAATCATGAGCTTCGCCTTCTGCCCCTTCGACAGGCGACCGAAAAGACTGCCGCCGTCGAGCTCGAAGCGCTGCACGAGCTCCTCCGCCCGCACACGATCCCAGGTCGGATAGAACGCCGCCTGGAAATCGATCAGCTCGCGTACGGTGAGGGTCGAATCGAGATGCGGTTGCTCCGGGACATAGCCGACGCGGCCGAGGACGCGGGCATGCTGCTCCGGCATCGGTAGACCCAGGACCGTAATGCGGCCGCTCAGCGGACGGAGCAGGCCGAGGACGAGTCGAATGGTGGTGGTCTTGCCCGAGCCATTCGGGCCGAGGAATCCGTAGATCGATCCGGATGGGACGTGGAGATCGAGCTCCTTGATCTCGAAGTTTTTCCCGGCACGATAATGCAGGCGCTCGATCTGGATGGTGTCGCTCATGTCGTCTTTGCTCCCAGCTCCGTATCGAGCGCGCGTTGCAGCTCCGCGAGTGAGACGCCGGAGCGCCGCGCTTCGGCCAGCATTTTTCGCACGAGCGCCACGGCGTGTTGCGAGCGCTCTCGTGCCCTGCGTCCGGGCGCCAGCTCGCGCACGAACGTGCCGGCGCCATGCCGGATCTCCACAAAGCCCTGTGCCTCGAGGTCCCGGTATGCCTGAATTACCGTCGCGGGATTGATGCGCAGCTCAGCCGCGAGCTGCCGGACTGATGGCAACGGCGCGGCACTGCCGAGTGCGCCCGTCGCGATCGCCAGGCGCACGCGCTCGGCGATCTGTACATAGAGAGGAATGGGACTGCGGGGATCGATGCCATGAAACACGCCGTCGGCCTCGCGTTCCAGTGTACTGGTACAGTATAACAGTTGCCCGAAGCCTCGCAAGCGGCAGCCGATGTGGCAGATTGGAAGCTCGACTCAACGAGGAGAGCACATGAGCGAAAAGAAGGCATTTCTCGATGCCTGGGAGCGGGAGGCAGCCACGACCGTGAAGGTGCTCCGCGCCTTCCCCGCCGGGCAGGAAAACTTCAAGCCCCACGACACCTGCCGCAGCGCCAAAGAGCTGGGTTGGACGTTCGTGATGGAAGGCGCCGCAGCCACCCAGGCGGTACAAGGGGAATTCAAATTCCCACCGGCGAACCTGCCGCCGATGCCCAGTTCGTGGAGCGGCGTTGTGACGGAAGTCGAGCGGGTTCTCAAGAACATGGCGGACACCGTCCGCAACGTCGACGACCGTCAGCTGAGCTCGACCATCAAGTTCCACACGGCGCCCAAGCAGGTCGGCGACGTCCGGAGACAGGATTTCCTGTGGCTCATGTTGAACGACCAAATCCATCACCGCGGACAGTTCTCCGTCTACCTGCGCATGGCCGGTGGCAAGGTGCCGGCCATCTACGGCCCGTCCAAAGACGAGCCGTGGCAGTGAGGATTTGAGCGCGCAAATCGGATAGAAGTCCAGTGGGGCTCGCACTAACTTCTCCGCCATGAGTCCCAGTGAGCGCTGGCAAGCAGTGCTGGCAAGAGATCGCCGGTTCGACGGCGCGTTCGTCTACGCGGTCCGCTCGACCGGCATCTATTGCCGGCCGTCGTGCGCCAGCCGCCGACCACGGCGGACTCAGGTGTCGTTTTTCCCGATCCCCGAAGAAGCCGAGCGCGAAGGGTTTCGCGCGTGCCGGCGCTGCCACCCCGCCGACAACAACGGTAGTGATCCCGCCGTCACACTGGTGCGCGAGGCGTGCCGGGCGATCGCCGCCGGCGCACCGGTACGGGGCGATACCCGCCGGGTTGCCCGCGCATTCAAGCGGGTTCTGGGGATCACGCCGCGGGCCTACGCCGAAGCGCGCCGGGTGACGCACCTCAAACAGGAATTGAAACGGAGGAAGCACGTGAGTCCCGCACTCTATGAAGCCGGCTACAGCTCCTCGAGCCGAGTCTACGAACGCGCGCACAAGCAGCTCGGCATGACCCCCGCCACGTACGCGCGCGGCGGTAGGGGGATCGGCATTGCCTACGTCACCGTTCCCACCTCCCTCGGGCGCCTCCTTGTCGCCGCGACCGAGCGCGGTGTTTGCCGCATTGCGCTCGGCGACACCGCCGCAGCGCTCGAAGCCGAGCTGATCGCGGAATTTTCCGCGGCGCGAGTCGTCGCGGACAAAAGCGGCAAGCTCGAGGGATGGGTCGAAGCGATTCTCGCGTATCTCGACGGACGGGAGCCGTACGTCGATTTGCCGCTCGACATTCGCGCGACGGCATTTCAGCGACGGGTATGGCAGGAGCTACAGAGGATCCCGTTCGGCCAGACTCGCTCGTATGCGGAAGTGGCTCGGCGCATTCGCAAGCCGACGGCAACCCGCGCCGTCGCGCAGGCCTGCGCAACGAATCCCGTCGCGCTGGTGATTCCCTGCCACCGCGTGGTGCGGGAAAACGGCGAGCTTGGAGGGTATCGGTGGGGAGTCGAGCGAAAAGAGGCGCTGCTGAAGATGGAAACGGAGGCTACCTGACGGGGATCCAGTAGCTCACTTTCACGGCAAGGAAATTGTCGCCCGTCGCGCGGAACGAGTCCAGCAGGTCCCTGAATCCGACTCCGCGAGCGGTCCCACGGGAGCCATCGCGATTCTGTGCCCAGACCAGGTACAGCGTGCTCCCCGGCCTCCACTCCCACCGTAACACGGCATTGCTGTGGAACGACAGGATGTTGAAATCGGGATTCGGAATCAGCAGCGTATCGGCGCCGCCATTGTCCGTGACGGTGTAGTTGCCGCCCGCATCACGCGCGATCGTCGTTCCGGCTGTACCGTACTGACGCAGGTTGAAGGTGCGCGGTCGCGGCAGCTCCCCGAGACCGTAATAATGACCGTTCGCCGCGAACGGCTCGCCATACAGCTCGAGGGTGAGCTCTGGGCCAATCGTGTAATTGGCCCGCAGCTCCACCAGGAACGTGGGCTGATCGATCTGCGCGAAGACGTAGCGCGACCCATACGTGGCCCCCGGCCCATGCGTACTCGTATCGAATGTCGCCACCCACTGTCGCGGGAGGATCCAACGCACGTAATTTGGCGCCGCGGATAGCTGAAACCGGCTGGACGGCCGGACGGAAATCTGGCCGCTCAGACGGTAGGTCTCACCTCCCAGCTCGTCCTCACCGTAGTAGACGCGACCCGTCCACGAGGTGTTCGCGCCGAAATTGTTTTGCAGCCGCATGACCCAGTTCCACCCTTGCGGCGTCGCAATGGTCGGCCCGCCACGCGTGGCGGAATGGTCGAACGCGCGTGGTTGAAAGTCGAAGTACGAGCTGAGGTTCCAGAAATTCTTGAAAGTCACTTCGCCATAGAGCTCGGTAAACAGATACTGCCGGGTGCCGCCGAAATCATATTCGGTCACCGCGTTGACATTCGCGGCGTAATTCTGAAACCAAACCCCGGGTTTCGTCTGGCGATAGATCAGTCCCGCAAATCCGGTCCGACCATCACCGTTCCCGAGGCGGCCGGCATCGTTGGGGTCGTACGCCGGAGATTCCCAGGCGTACTGGACATCGTACAGCCAGTTGCCCTTCGTCTTCCGGAACCAGAGTGATCCAACCGATCCCGTGAGCGTTGTACGCGTGGGGTCGTAGCGCAGGTAGCCGCCAACGGAGTCCTGGGCATCAGGACGCTGGAAGTAATGCACCGGCGAGCGCTGCACTCGATTGATATCGGCGGTGTCGCCGCGCAAATGGCTGAAGCCGGCCCAGCCACGCAGCTCGTAGGCTCCCCGATCCCAGCGCAACACCCAGTCGGCGCCGCCGGCATAGGCGTGTTTCGTGTATCGCGGCGCGAGGAGGCTATCGACGCCGCGGTGTACCGTGGTGAGCGTGATTCCAATGACCGACTTCGATGCCCCGAGCTCCTGCTGCACTCGCATCACGCCGTAGCCCGCGGGCGGCACCAGCTCGACTCGACCGAACGTGTTCGTGGTGGAGTCATAGACCCGTGCCGATTCGCGCGAAGTCACCGCCGCGAGGGCGCCCAACGACATCCCGCCGGCCAGACGCCCGGTCACTTTGGCCGCGCCCAGGATCGTGGCGTTCTGGGGGCAGTTCACGAAATCGCCGCTGGCATTGCACGGCGGCCGCGCGCCGATGCGGCGTGAGTAGAAGTAGGAAGGGCCGCTGCCGCGTAACAGCTGATTGCCCTCGGTGAAGAAAGGCCGCCGCTCATCGAAGAACTGCTCGAACCCACTCAGGTTCACGAATGCCGGGTCGGCCTCGACCTGCCCGAAATCGGGATTCACCGTCCCATCGAGCGTGATGTTGGGGCCGAGGCCCATCTTCACGTCAGCGCCTACACGACCCGCGAAGTTGACCCGATCGTTGAACGGGTCGTCGGGGTCGACGGCGCTCAGCAGCCGCGAATCGGCGGCCGCGTACGGCATCACTTCGAGCCGGCGAGTCGGCTTGATGCCCTCGATGCCCACGAGCTGTCCCATGAACGACGACCATCCGGTGCGGTCGGTCGGCACCGGGATCCAGTAGTCGTCCTCGCTCGTCACGGGATTCCATCGGTTGGCATTGAAACCCCACACCTGCACCGGCTGATTCGTGAACCGGAGCTGCGAAAAGGGGATGCGCATCTCCGCGGTCCAGCCGAGCGCGTCGATGTTCGCTTTCGCCTCCCATACCGGGTCGAACCCGAAGTTCGAGTCGTTCTCATTGTCTGACGCATGGTACCAGTCAGCCCGCACCCCCGATGCCGAGATACCGAACGAGTACGCGGTGCGCTTGTCATGGTAGCTGTCGAACGACACCCACATGCGTTCAGACTGGAAGGTATTGTCGCGGCGTGAGAGCGGCGCTTGAATTTTGGAAGGATCGCGGCTGTACATCCGCGCGCCGACATACAGCGCATCGTCATCGTAGAAAATCGCGATGCGCATGCTGTCACTTGGCGGCGCGCCCTCACGCGGGCGTTTCTGCACGAAGTCGCTGATCCACGCCGCCTGCGTCCACGCGGGCTCCTCGAGCCGCCCATCCAGGGTGATGGTCGTGCGCAACCGCGTCGCCCGGACCTGTTTCGCCGGCGGTGCCTCGCCCGTCTGCAGCACGACCGAGGCCGCGAGGCACAACGCCACCAGACTCAATCGCGGCTCAGCGCCTCGAACACCCGACCACGATCGTACTGCGAGCTGATCGCGGCAGCATCGGCCCGCACCGCCGCACGAATGGTGTCGTCCATGCGGACTTTGCTGATGACCGCCAACAACAGCT
>Ga0209488_10002051_pt1 | contig 16920 bp, 16 predicted proteins | sample Rivendell_Oct201_8_FD_188349 | JGI IMG/M metagenome (GOLD analysis project Ga0209488, IMG submission 188349) | Vadose zone soil microbial communities from the Eel River Critical Zone Observatory, Northern California, USA -... | ecosystem: Environmental > Terrestrial > Soil > Vadose zone >...
CGACCCAGGCTACGGCGGCGAGGCCAAGTGTCGCCGCGAGCGCCATCCGTTTGTGATATGCAACTGTCATGTTGCGTATCTTAACCCGGGGGCGGAGCGATACGCAACCCCCGTGTTGCGCATTGCGCGAGCTACTTGAGCGTCGCTCCGGTGAGACCGGCGAGCGCCGCGAGCGTCGTCTGCGCGGCGTTCAGCCCGAGCCGGAAGTCCGCGTCGTCATAGGTCGCGTAGAGATCGGTGGGCTGGTGCCAGTTCGGGTCCCACCCTGCCCCGATCTGCGTGCCGCGCTCGTTCTCGCGCAGGCTGATCGCCGGCACGAGGTCCTGGAACGGCGCCGAGTCGGTGTTCGTCATGTGCGACCCGACCGACGCCGGATAATCGGTCGCGTACTTCTCGTTCGCCACCTGGAATGTCCAGGCGAGCAGCTGTGCCTGCGCCGCGAACTTCGCGCTCGTCTGGAACTCGATGTTCACATCCGCTTCCGGCCGCTGCTCAGGGGGAAGGGTCCCGTCGGCGCGGGGCATGCCGTGGTCGAAGAGCATCATGTCATGCTGGATCATGCCGAGCCACGTGGGCTCTTCCTTAGTACCTTGAAGCGCCCGGCGTTGCTCGACGTAGGCGCGTGCGCCATTGAGCCCCGTCTCCTCGTTGTTCCAGAGGACGAATCGGATCGACCGATCGGTGCGGACGTCCGGACTCGAGTAGACGCGGGCCAGCTCCATGACGAGTGCGGTGCCCGAGCCGTCGTCATTCGCCGCCTCGCCCCACCCGATTCCGTCCATGTGCGCCCCGACGATGTACATCTCCCCGGGATGCGTCGCGCCGATCTTGGTGCAGTACACCTCTTCCCGCGCACCTGGCGTGGAGGCTTGCGCATCGCGCGCGCGCACGCCGGCGTCGGGCTGTTTGAGAGAATCGGTGTTGACGCCGGTCCGCGCGCGGAGACCGCGGTATCGGCCGCCCCCCGAAGCGCGCGTCGTGTCGCGTGTCCTCACCCCCACCCCCTGTCCCCCTCTCCCTTCGGGCGAGGGGAGACTCGGCTGATAGTCATACTTCAGACGCGAGACGTCGCTACAGCCGTAGCTCCGGAGCTGCGCGTCGATCCAGTCCACCGCGGCGCGGTTGCGGTCGGTGCCCTGGCGCCGGTCGCCGAAGGCGGTGAGTCCCTTGATGGTGGCCTTGTAGCGCTCCAAATCGAGTCGCGCGACGAGCTGGGGAATGGGATCCGGCGCCGTGGCCGTATCTGCCTGCGCCGGTGCGACGGCCGGAACGGCGAGCGCAGCGAGGAACATCACGAGCGGACTACGCATCAGTTATCTCCCCACGATGGATTTCGGAATCATGACGTGCACGCCGACGTTGCCATCCACCAGCTCGGTCACGCGCACATCGCAGGCCACGCTCACCAACCGATAGGCTTCCATCTTCGACCACCCGCGGTAGGCGGCGATGAAGTCGATTGCGTTCTGTACGGCGATCTGCGTCGCTCTGTTGAGATCCTTATCCATGCCCATCGCGATGAAGTGCGTCGCGGTTTCGGCACGGGGCCAGGCGAGGTGCATGTCCTTGCGGACGATGAGCTGCAGCCGCCCGACGAGCGAGGTCTCGATGGCGGTTTGATCGACTTCCCCGTCCCCCTGCGCCGCGTGACCGTCACCGACCTCGAACAGAGCGCCCGCGGCGTGGACCGGAATGAACAACGTCGTCCCCGCCACCAGCTCCTTGTTGTCCATGTTCCCGGCGTGGATGCCGGGCGGATTGCTGCTCACTCGGCCGGAATCGCGCGGCGGCGCGACGCCCATGCTGCCGAAGAAAGGATGCAGCGGGATCTCCATTCCCGGCGCGAACTGCGCGACCATCCGCCGGCGGTCGAGCGGGATGATGCGTGTGCGCTGCGTGCTGTCGCAATTGCTCGGCAGAAAGCCGCTGCATCCGTTGTAGCCGTACGGAATCGCGAGGCCGATGCGGAGAATCCGTACCTCGAGCACGTCCCCCGAGTCCGCTCCCTCCACAAAGACGGGCCCCGTGAGAATGTGTCCGCCGGGGCCGCGATCGGTCACCTGGGTGACGATATCGCGCAGGGACTGCTGCACGTCGGCGGGCGCGACGCCCGCGGCTTCCAGGCGGTCGGGCCGATTGGTGATGAGCGTCTCGACCTCCACAGTGTCGCCCGAGGCGATGCGAAGGACCGGCGTCGCGGCCGCGCTGTAGTAGCCGTACGCGACGGTCTTCGGCGTAGCAGGGAGGTGGTGGAAATGCTGGGCCGGGAGCCCGCCGGCTGCTACGCCGAGCAGCAAGACCGCGAGGGCCAGTCTCACTGCGGCGTCTGCAGCGGATGCTTGCTCTGCTCGTAGAACTGGTTCTGCAGTTGTAGGCTCTCCTGATCCGCTTTGACAGCCTTGATCGACTGCACAATCGTGGCGATCCACGTCTTGGCTTCGAACTCGCCGAGCTCGCGAGAGGCCGCGGCGCCTTCGCCGGCGTAGTGATTCGGGAACCGCGCGTACCACCAGATGCCGGTGTAGAGGTCTTCCGGCAGCTTGAGGCGCGCCTGATCGGCACCGGATTCCTGCGGCGCGCGATCGAGGTGCACGAGGTCGGGCCGGGCGATCATGCTCACCGACGTCTCGCTCTCGCCGGCGTGCATGTCGGTCGCGCGATTCGTTTTGTGTTTCGGCTCGCCGGCGCCGCTGCGCGCGATGCTCTGCACGTACACGACGTAGTCGTGTGGCGTCTCGAGCTGGCTCTGCGCAAAGAACGGCAGCAGGCTGTTGTTGCCGCCGTGACCGTTCACGATGATGATTTTCTTACAGCCATTGCGCGCCATCTCGTCGGTCGTTTCCTGCAACAACTGCAGCTGCAGTCCCCGGCTGTAGGCCACCGTCCCGGGTTCGTGTTTCGCTTCGAAGATCTGCCCGAAGTAGTACTCCGGAAACACGATCGCGTATTCCTGCTGCGCGGCGTTGAGCGCGACGTACCGCACATTGAGCAAATCGTTGCCCAGCGGCAGATGCGGTCCATGCTTTTCCATGATGCCGAACGGGAGCAGGCACGTCCCCTGCGCACGGGCGATGCCGTCCTTGAATTCGGCCGCCGACAGCTCCTCCCAATGGACCGAGAGCTTGGGTTGTGGCGGCGACTGCGCCCACAGCATCGACGCGCTAAGTACGTTGATGGATAGCAACAGTGACTTGTACAAGGATCCTCCCGGAAACAGTCGAGGCTGTTGGCGAGTATGACGAGAGACCCTGAAAATGTGGAGGAGCGATGAGAGGCGCGCTATTCGCCCTGGCGCTGTTGACCGCGGGGTGTAGCCACGCGGGCCAATCGGGTTCGCCCGAGCCGCAACCCAGGACCACCGTGAAGGTGGAGAATCACAACTTCCTCGATATGAACGTGTTTGTCCTGCAGGGCGGTCAACGCATCCGGCTGGGGACCGTCAACGGGCTGTCCACGGCGGTATTCACGATCCCCGACTACGTCGCGCGTAGTACTTCGGTGCGATTCGAGCTGCACCCGATCGGCGGGCGCACGAACCCGCGCAGCGAATCGATCTCGGTGCAACCGGGAGAGCAGATCGTGTTGACGGTCCCGCCGGAGTAGACCTCACCGCATGTCGATTTCGCGGTAGGTCATTCGACGCATCTGTACACCCACACCAGGACCTCCTCCTCATGCGGAAGCTCAAGCTGCAGATGCAAATCACCGTCGATGGATTCGTGGCGGGCCCGGAGGGACAGCTCGACTGGATGACCTTCGACATGGACGATCGGCTGCTGAAACTGATCAATCACTTGACCGACACGAGCGACACGATCCTGCTCGGCAGAAAGATGACGGCGGGGTTCATCAGCTACTGGGAAGGCGTGCAGCCTCAGAGTCCCGAGTACTCGTTCGCGCAAAAGATGGTGGACACGCCAAAGATCGTCTTCAGCAAGACGCTGACGCGTATCGACGGCAAGAATGTGCGCGTGGAAAACGGCGACCTGGTCCAGGCGGTGAACCGGCTGAAGAGTCTGCCGGGCAAGGACATCGTCGTGTATGGTGGAGCCACGTTCGTGGGTTCCTTGATCGAGCACGACCTGATCGACGAAGTGAATTTTTTCGTGAATCCCGTTGCGATCGGGCGCGGGATGCAGGTGTTCCAGGACCGCCGGCCCCTGCGATTGAACGCCGCGACGGCGTATCCATGCGGCATCGTCGTCCACACGTACGAGCCGGCGGGAAAGAAGTCCTAGCTAGCGAGCCTGCCGCACAATAACGTAGGCCGCATGACCAACTCCTCTCGTCGCGAATTCCTGCAAACGACGGCCGCGGTGAGTCTCGGCGCCGCACTCGGGTCAGGCGCCGAGCTCCAGCAGCCTGCCACGACACAGAGCACGACGTTGTTTGCCGCGCCGCCGATGGACCGCGTACGCATCGGCTTCGTCGGCGTGGGGGGACAAGGCAGCGTCCACGTGGACAACCTGCTCAAAATCGAGGGAGCCGAAATCCGGGCCATCTGCGACATCGTGGACTGGAAAGTGGCACGGGCGCAGGCTGCGGTCGTCGCGGCGGACCAACCCAAGCCCGCGGGTTACGCGCGCGGCCCGCGCGACTTCGAGCGCATGTGTGCCGAGCAGGAGCTGGATCTCGTGTTCACGGCGACGCCGTGGGAGTGGCACGTTCCAGTGCTGCTGGCCGCGATGAAGAGCGGCAAGCACGCGGTGACTGAGGTTCCCGCCGCGATGACGGTGGACGACTGCTGGCAGCTCGTGGACACCGCCGAGCGGCTTAAGAAGCACTGCGTGATGATGGAGAACTGTTGCTACGGTCGACGCGAAATGCTCGCGCTGCATCTCGTGCGGTTGGGCATGCTGGGCGAGCTGCTGCATGGCGAGTGCGGCTATCTGCACGACTTGCGCGAAATCAAGTTCTCGAAGGAAGGCGAGGGGTTGTGGCGCCGCGCCTGGTCGCAGACGCACAACGGCAATCTCTACCCGACGCACGGGCTCGGCCCGATCGCCCAATGCATGGATATCAATCGCGGCAATCGGTTCGATTTCCTCGTGTCGATGAGCTCGAATCACCGCGGCCTGGAAGCGTACGCCGCTTCACATTTCGCCGAGGCGGATCCCCGCCGTCACGAGGCGTACAAGCTGGGCGACGTCAACGTCACGTTGATCCGCACCGTCAAAGGCCAGACGATCTACCTCGGCCACAACACCAACAACGCCCGTCCCTACAGTCGCATCAATGTCGTGCAGGGCACAAAGGGGATCATTCAGGGTTGGCCTGACCGGATCTTCATCGAAGGCAAGAGTCCCGAGGATTCGTGGGAGAAATTGGACGCGTATTACGACGCGTTCGAGCACCCGCTGTGGAAATCAGAGCGCGTGCGGAACGCGACGGGCGGCCACGGCGGGATGGATTTCCTCGAGGACTGGCGCCTGATTCAGTGCCTGCGGGCGGGACAACCCACCGATCAAAACGTGTACGACGCGGCCGCGTGGAGCAGCATCGTGGAGCTCACGCAACGCTCCGTGGCGTCGCGCGGCGCGCCGCAGGATGTCCCCGACTTCACGCGCGGCAAGTGGCAGAGCACGCCACCGCTTAGCATCGTCGAGGGATGACCCCGCCACGCGCGTCCGCCAGCGATCAGAACGCGACCGTCGCCGCCGGTTTCCTCGGCTGGATGCTCGACGCGTTCGATTTTTTCCTCGTCGTGATGACGCTGACCGCCATCGCGAAGGAATTCGGCAAATCGGACGCCGCGATCGCGCTCTCGATCACGTTCACGCTGCTCTTCCGGCCCGTCGGCGCGTTCATCTTCGGCCTCCTCGCCGACCGCTACGGCCGCAAGATCCCGTTGATGCTGGCGCTGGTGTTCTATTCGGTGATCGAGGTGCTGTCGGGCCTCGCGCCGAACTACACCACCTTCCTCGTGCTGCGTGCCTTGTTCGGGATCGGCATGGGTGCGGAGTGGGGCGTGGGCGCGTCGCTCGTCATGGAGAAGGTGCCGCCGCGCCTGCGCGGCGTGATGTCGGGCCTGCTGCAGCAGGGATACGCGGCCGGCTATCTGCTGGCGGCCCTGTGTTACCTGGTCGTCTTCCCGCACTGGGGCTGGCGGCCGCTGTTCTTCATCGGCGGCCTGCCGGCGCTGCTCGCGCTCTTCGTGCGCGCACGGGTGCAGGAGTCTGACGTGTGGCGCGAGACGCGGCACTCGAACTGGGCGGGCCTCGGTCGGGCGATCGCGTCGAATTGGAAGCTCTTCCTCTATCTGACGTGCCTGATGGCGCTGATGAACATGGTCTCGCACGGCACGCAGGATATGTATCCGACTTTTCTCGAGCGGGATTGGGGCTGGGGCCCGACGGCGCGCGCCGCGCTCACGGCGTTCTCGCAGGTGGGCGCGCTCGCGGGTGGCGTGCTCTGCGGTCTCTATTCCGACCGGCTGGGCCGGCGGCGCACCATCGGCCTCGCGCTCGCCGGAGCGCTCCTCGCGATTCCGATGTGGGCCTTTGCGCCCGCCACGGCGCTCCTCGTGCTCGGCGCCTTCACCATGCAGTTCTTCGTGCAGGGCGCGTGGGGCGTCATTCCGGCGCACATCACCGAGCTCGCGCCCGACGGCGTCCGCGGCTTCCTGCCCGGCTTCGCCTATCAGTGCGGCGTGGCGATCGCGAGCCAGATCCCCCACGTGCAGGCGCTGTTCGCCGCACACACGAGCTACGCGCAGACGATGGCGCTCTCGGCGGCGCTGGTGTTCGTGGTGTGCGCGGTAGTCGCGATGCTGGGGCCCGAGCGGCGGGGTGTGGCCTTTGGGAAAGGAGGCGCTTGACAAGCAAGAACTACAACTGTAAATCTACAGCTGTAGATCAACCAATCCCGAGGCCGAGAAATGACCGAGCGCCATCAACTGACCGAGCTCCAGCTTGCCATCCTGCGCATCATCTGGGATAAGGGCGAAGCGACGGTCCAGGACATCTGGGAAGCGCTGCATGCCGACCGCGGGCTCGCGCAAACGACGGTCGCTACCATGTTGTCGCGCCTGGAGCGCCGTGGCGTCGTCACGCGGCGCGCTGAATCCCGCCAATACCACTACCGCGCCGCGGTCACCGAGCCCGAAGTGCAGCACTCGATGGTCGGTGAATTGACCGAGCGGCTATTTGACGGCGACATCACCGCATTGGTGCAGCACCTCCTCTCGGGTGAAGACATCAGCCCGGGCGACCTCGCAAAGATCCGCGACATGATCGAGCGCGTCGAGACGAACCCATCGGAGTCCAAATGAACGCTCTATTCACGTGGCTGCTCACGTATGCCATTCACAGCACCGTGCTGCTCGGCATCGCGTGGCTCGTGACCCGGCGATTCCGCCTCGAACCCGGTGCTGCTGACATTCTCTGGAAGGTGGCGCTGCTCGCGGGTCTCGTGACTGGCACGATCCAGTCGCGCCTCGAGCTGCGCACGACCGCGGCGATGACGTTACCCGCCGCTGCCCTTCCCCACATCGCCGCGGTCGACCCGCCACCCACATCGCCGGCGCTCGACACCGGCACCCCAGACGTTGGCGAGATCCGTGGATCCGCGGCCACTCGCACGCGCTCGCCATCGCTGCCCCTCGTGCTGGTGGTGTTCTGGGGCGTCGTCGCACTCGCCTCGTCGCTCTACTACGTCGCGCGGCGCTTGATTCTGGTCGGCCGGCTCGCAGACCGCCGTGCCGTGCCCAATGGTCCCCTCGCCGCGACGCTCGGCGAGCTGCAGCGCACGAGCGGCCATCGCCGGCGCGTGCGGCTCACCATGGCGCGGACGATCTCGAGCCCCGTCGCCCTCGGTCTCTCGGAGATCTGCGTCCCCGAGCTGGCGCTCTCCGAGCTCGGCGCCGAGCAGCAACGCAGCATGCTGGCGCACGAGCTGGCGCATCTGGCGCGACGCGATTCGCTGTGGCTGGCGGGCGCCAGCTTGATCGAGCGCGTCTTCTTCTTCCAGCCGCTCAACCGGCTCGCGCGCCGCGAGCTCGAGACGACGGCTGAATTCCTGAGCGATGAGTGGGCTATGCGAAAGACCGGATCGGCAGTCTCGCTGGCGAAGTGTCTGGCCACGGTGGCCGAATGGATTCAGGCGTCGCCCCTGGGCGTGCCGGTGGCGGGGCTCGCGGAACGGCGCTCGCTCCTCGTGTCGCGCATCGCGCGCCTGCTCGACGGCGGCCTGCCCTCGAGTCCCGCATCGCGGCGCGGGTGGGCTGCCGCGGCCGCGTTGGGTGTGCTGGTGACGATCGCCGCGGCTCCGCGCGTGTCCGAGCGTGTGACGGCGGGATCGGAGATCGACAGCACCGGTACCAAGCCGCCCGCGGTAGCGCGGGCGACGCAGGACACGACCGTCGTCAACGCGCTGATCGCCCGGCTCAAGGACGAGAACGCGGGAGTCCGCCGCGCCGCCGCACACTCCCTCGGCCAACTGGGCGACCTGCGCGCCGTTGCGCCGCTCATCGCCGTGCTCGCCGATTCTGACGCCGAAGTGCGGTCGACTGCGGTAGACGCACTGGCCGAACTCGAGGATCCGCGGGCCATCGGCCCGCTCGCCAACCTCCTCAAGGACCCCGTCACCGAGGTGCGGCACAACGCGCTGAGCGCGTTGTCGCACTGGGACCAGGGCGTGCCCACGGGACAGGTCGTGCCGCTGCTGGACGATCCGGACGCCGACGTGAGACGCGAGGCGGTCAATCTGCTCGAGCACCTCAACGCCCGTTCTGCCGGCCCCGCGATCGCGCGGCTCATCCACGATCCGTCCGCGGACGTCCGTAGCACTGTCGTGCAGACGCTCGGAAATCTGGGTGTGCAGAGCGGTGCCGCAGCCGTCACCGAAGCGTTGAACGACCCGAATCCCGACGTGCGGCAAGCGGCGCTCGGCGCGCTCAATGACCTCAAGGCGCCCATCGCCGAAGGCACGCTCTTGAATCTGCTGAAGGACGCGGACGCCGACGTGCGGCAGCGTGCGGCGCAGCTCGCGGGCGAGCGTTCGGTGACCGCGGCGATTCCTTCGCTGCGGCACTTGCTCGACGATCCGCGCGGCGCCGTACGCGAAACGGCCACGCAAGCGCTGGGCAGCATCGCGGACCCGGCGGCGCGCCAGGCCCTGCAGGCCGCGCTGCAATCGCCCGATCCAAAAGTGCGCCGCGCGGCCGCCGAAGCGTTGGGCCAGGATCCGTGATGCGCGCCCTGTATCTGCTCGGCCTCGTGGCGGCGGGAGTTGGCGGTGTCACCGCCGTGGGCGTCACGGCTCGCGCGCCGGGCGCGGTGCTTCGGACGGAAGTCGGTGCGCGCCCCGGTGCCGATTCGGCGCGCGTCGCGCGGCTGCTCAATGCACTCGCGCACTCCGACCCGGTCGTCTGTGATCTGATCGGGGACCAGCTCGGCAACTTCTGGATGGGCAGCGATGACGCCCGCTTGGGGCGCTTCGAGGACGCGCCCGACGTTCAGGGCACGAAGGATTCTCTGGCCGGGAGCATCACCGACCCCAGAGCCATCGCCTTGCTGCAAGCGACGATCGGCACCGACAACGCGTGCGTGCGAAGGGTCGCCGCGAAGCTTCTGGGGAACAGCACCGTATCCGCCGCCGTGCTCGGACGTTTGCTCGACGACCCGTCGCCACGCGTGCGCGAGAGCGCGGCCTACGCCGCTGGCGTAGGAGAGCATCGCGAAACCCGGGCGGCGCTCGAGCGCCGGCTGGCCGATACCGCCGCAGTCGCAGCAATGGCCGCATGGGCGCTGGGGGAGATCCAGGATCCCGCATCGGCGGTCGCCTTACAGAAGGCGGTGCACGCAACCTCGCCTCGCGTGCGGCTCGCCGGCGTATGGGCGCTGGGCCAGTTCGAGGACGCGAGCTTCGCCAAGGACGTGATGCCTTTGCTGCGCGACGTCGATCCGATCATGCGTGCCACCGCCGCCGAGGCGCTGGGACGGATGAAGAGTCCCCGGGTGAGCCTGGCGCTGATCGGCTCGCTCACCGACCGCAGCGCGGCGGTGCGTCGCACCGCGGCCAATGCGCTCGGCAACATGCAGGAGCGATCGGCGGTCGCGCCCCTCGAAGGCTTGCTCCTGAACGATCCGGACCCGGACGTGCGGCGCGAGTCTGCCAACGCCCTCGGCAACATCAGTCTGCCGCGCTCCGTCGAGCCGCTGGCGCGTGCGCTCGACGACCGCGACGCCGACGTCCAACGCGAGGCCGCCAATGCGATCGGCAACCTCGATGACGTCGCGAAGGCGCCTGCCGCGCTGGTTCGGGCGACGAACTCACCCGACGTCGATCTCCGCCGGCACGCGACTGACGCCCTCGCCCACATCGGCGACCCAGCTGCCGTGCAGGCGCTGCTCGACCGGCTGCGCGATGAGGAGAAGGACATCCGGCTGGCTGCTGTGAAGGGGTTGGGCGAAATGAATATCGCCGCCGCGATTCCCGGATTGACACGGGCGTTGAACGACCGCGACCCCGAAGTGCGGCAGGCCGCCGCGGAGGCGCTGGGAAAAACGCAGTAGGCGTCCTACTTCCTTAAATAGCTGTCCGTCTTCTTGAGCCAGTCCTCTCGTGGGGGATAAAACACGTCCACGTCGAGAGTGTCCTCCAGCGCGTGGGCCTCGTGCGGCAGGTTGCCCGGCAGATGGAGCACCTCCCCAGCGCGCACCACGATCTCCTCACGGTTCTCGTCCCCCACGAAGAACTTCAGCGCGCCTTCCAGGATGTAGGTGAGCTGCTCGTTGTGGTGCGAATGTTTCGCGACGACACAGCCCTTTTTGAGGTACACGTGCGCGAGCATCAGCTGATCGCCGGTGATCAGGCGGCGTGACAGCTTGTCGTGCAGGACTTCTCGCTCCATATCGTCCCAGCGATACCAGGTGGCGACTGGCTTTGTGCTCATGGCGACAATGCTACAGGCCGAGCTTTCGTCGCGCCACGCCGCCGTCTAGCTTTGAGTCTCGCAGCCGGTGCTGTCTCACCCCTATTCCGCGAGTGGGCATGACTACGCCGTTACGTGATTTCCTGGAAATCCCCTACGACGAGCTGGAAGACCGCAACCTGGCGGCGAAGAAGCAACGCCTCGACCGCGAGCCGACGGACCGGATTCAAGAGGAACGCCTCAAGTACCTCACGGACGAGAAGCGCATCAAGGCCGTCACGGTCTGCTTCACGGACCTCGAAGGCCGGTTTCACATGCTCGACTACGACAAGAAGTTCCTGCTCGACTCTGTCGACAACCTCACGTTCGACGGCTCCTCCATCCGCGGCTTCTCGCAGCAGCGGGAGTCCGATCTGCGCCTGCGGGTCGACTGGCCGGCGTTCTATTGGCTGCCCTCCGACGTGTTCGGTCCCGGGAAAGTGCTCGCCATGGCCGAAGTGCTCGAGCGCGACGGCGCGCCCTACGGTGCCGACTCGCGCGGGCTGCTGAAGCAGTACAGCGACAAGCTGTTCGCCAAAGACGGCACGACATGCTTCGCGGCCAACGAAATCGAAGGGTTTCTCTTCAAGGGTCGCGACGCCGAGCGGCGCTATCACGAAGCGGGGAAATTCGAGTTCATCTCCACCGGCGGGTACTACCACTCGCTGCCGGGCGACGCGCTGCGCCTCTTCATCGATACCGCGGCGGAAGTCCAGCGCGCGATGGGCTTCGCCAACGAGAAAGACCATCCGGAAGTAGCGCCATCGCAGTTCGAGATGAACTACAGCTACGCCGAGGCGGTCATCGCGGCCGACCAGGTGCAGTTGTACAAACTGTTGTCGCGCCAGGTGGCCGCGCGGATGGACATGACCGCGTGCTTCCTGCCCAAGCCGGTCACCGGCGTCAACGGCAACGGCATGCACACCAACGTCTCCGTGGCGCGCAAAGGCAAGAATCTGTTCTGGGACGAGAAGGGGCAGGACCAGCTGTCGCAGCCCGGCTGGGACTTCATCAAGCGGATTCTCTCCAACGGCGCGGAGATTTGCCTGCTGCTCAACTCCAGCGTGAACAGCTATCGCCGGCTCGATCCGCATTTCGAAGCGCCGAATCAGATCAAGGCGTCGCCGATCGACCGCGGCTCGATGATCCGCATTCCGCTGGGGAACCAGCGCTCCAAACGCGTCGAGGTTCGTTCGATTGCGCCCGATGCCAACCCGTATCTCGCGATCTATACAATCTTCAAGACGGGTCTCGAAGGCCCCATCGAAGCGGGCAAGAGCGAAGCGGGGGGCGCGAAGTATCTCTCGGATAACATCTACGATGCGATTCGGCTGCATCAGGGGAGCAAGTTCCTCAAGGACGCGCTGGGCGCGGATGTCCACGGCAAGTTTGCCGAGCTGAAGCAGATGCAGGCGGACCGCTGCCCCAAGGCGCTCGGCGCCGAAGTGAAGGCTGCCGAGATCCAGTTTCATCATGAGGTGACGAACCAGTATCTGTGGTCGAAGTTCTAACAACCGCTGTCGTCCAACGCCGCACGCTGCGGCTCCTGTTTGCGACCCAGATCGTCAGCGGGATGGGCGTGGCGATCGGGTCGTCGGTTGGAGCGCTGCTCGCCGCCGACCTCGCCGGCGTTGGATTGTCGGGGCTCGCACAAAGCGCGGCCGTCGTCGGAGGAGCGCTCGCCGCGATCCCGGCCACGGCGATCGTGCATCGCCACGGCCGCCGGCCGAGTCTTGCCGCCGCCTATGGGATCGCCGCGGTCGGCGCGCTGCTCGTGGTGCTCGCGGCGGTGCGCGGCTCCCTTCCTCTTCTATTCCTTGGCTTCTTCCTGTTCGGTGGCGCGACGGCGGCGAATCTCCAGGCGCGCTACGCCGCCGTGGATCTCGCGCCGGCTACGCTGCGCGCCCGGCATCTCTCACTCATCGTGTGGGCGACGACGATCGGCGCGGTGGCGGGGCCGCCCCTCGCCGCTCCCGCAGGCGTCGCGCTGTCACGGTTCGGCATCCCGACGCTCGCCGCTCCCTACTTCTTCTCGGCGCTGCTCTTCATCATCACGGGGCTGGCGGTGTTCGCCCTGCTCCGCCCCGACCCCGCGCTGGTCGCCGGCACGGCGGGTGCCGATGATGGTGCGCATCGCTCGCTGCGCGCCGGGCTCGATGCGATCATCGCGCGCGCGCCGGCGGTCCTCGGTGTCGCGGCCATGGCCGTCGGGCACATGGTGATGGTCGGCATCATGGCGATGACACCCGTACACATTCGCGGCGCGGGGCATGACGCCGCCCAGACGCTGCGCATCGTCGGCGTGGTCATCAGCGTGCACATCGCGGGGATGTACGCCTTTGCGCCCTTGATCGGCTGGCTGACCGACCGCTTCGGCCGCCGGCCCCTAATCTTCGCCGGAATCGCGTTGCTGGTGACCGCGTGCGTGCTCGCGGGCGGCGCCGGCTACGACAGCGTCCGCCTCGGTGCGGGACTGTTTACAGTCGGGCTCGGTTGGTCGTGCACGATGGTGGCGGGCTCGACGCTGCTCACGGAGTCGGTGCCGCTCGAGCGGCGCGCGTCCGCTCAGGGGTTATCGGACCTGATCATGGGCTTAGCGGGCGCTTCCGCCGGCGCGCTATCGGGTGTGGTGGTTAATGCCTGGGGATATTCGGTCCTGGCGCTGGTCGCGGCGATTGCGACGGTGCCGCTGATTGTGCTCGGGGCTTGGATTCGCGTGGAGGATTCCTTCGGATTACGGCGCGTATAGACTTCCGGTAATTACAGGAGCGACGCCATGAGTGCTTCGACCATTACCACGCGCAGCTCAACGGTTGAGTCCATCAATCCCGCCACGGAAACAGTCCTCGCACGCTTCGAGCAATTCACTCCCGAGCAAGTCGAGCAGGCGCTGGTCGAGGCCGATGCGGCGTTCCGTGACTGGCGACACTACAGTTTCGCGGAGCGATCAAAACCGATGCGTCGCGCAGCGGAGCTGCTGCGGTCGCGCAAAGAACGCTACGCCGGCCTCATCACCGCCGAGATGGGGAAACCGATCACGCAGGCCGAGGCCGAAATCGAGAAGTGCGCGTGGGTGTGCGACTACTTCGCGGAGCATGCCGAGCGTTTTCTCGCGCGGCGCCCGGTCCAGACCACCGCGCGACTCAGCTACGTGGCGTTCCAGCCGCTCGGCGTCGTACTCGCGGTGATGCCGTGGAACTTCCCGTTCTGGCAGGTCTTCCGCTTCGCCGCGCCGACGTTGATGGCCGGGAATACCGCGGTGCTGAAGCATGCGTCCAACGTCGCGCAGTGCGCGCTCGCGATCGAGGAAGTATTCCGCGATGCCGGCTTCCCGGGCGGCGCGTTGCGAGCCGTGCTCGTGCCCGGTGGCGCGGTCGAGTCCATCATCGACGACGCGCGCGTGCGCGCGGTGACGCTCACCGGCAGCAACGCGACGGGCGAGAAAGTCGCGGCCGCGGCGGGTCGCGCCATCAAGAAAACCGTCCTCGAGCTCGGCGGATCCGATCCGTTCATTGTGCTGGCCGACGCCGATCTGGCGGCCGCGGCCGCCACGGCGGTGCGTAGCCGGTTCCAGAACGCCGGACAGTCGTGCATCGCGGCCAAGCGGTTCATCGTCGCCGCAAGTGTCGCCGAGGAGTTCGAACGCCGATTCGTCGAAGGCATCCGCAAGCTCAAGGTGGGCGATCCGACCGATCGCAGCGTCGACGTGGGTCCGTTGGCGCGCGCCGATCTCCGCGACACGGTGGACCGGCAGGTGCGGGACTCGGTCGCACAAGGCGCGCGCGTGGTACTCGGCGTCGCTCCCCTGCCCGGCCGCGGTTACTTCTACCAACCGACGCTGCTGGTCGATGTCCCCGACAAGAGCCCCGCGTGGCGAGAGGAGTTGTTCGGCCCGGTGGCAGTGCTGGTTCGCGCACGGGACGTGGACGAAGCGATCGACCTGGCCAACGACACCGGCTTCGGCCTCGGCGCCAACCTGTGGACGCGCGACCTCGAGCGCGCCCAGCTGCTCGCCTCACGAATCGAAGCCGGCTCCGTGTTCATCAACGGCATGGTCGCTTCCGACCCGCGGCTCCCGTTCGGGGGCGTGAAACAGAGCGGCTATGGGCGCGAGCTGTCGGAGTTCGGAATCCACGAATTCGTGAACATCCAGACGATATGGATGAACGACGCGGACGGACGCGTGGCGGGACCGAGCGGGGGCGCGGAGTAAGCCGTGAGCACCACGGCCGCAATCGACACGCGCACGAGTCTGGCGCTCGAGCTCATGCTGCAGTTCGCCGCGCGCACCGGCCTCGAGCCGGAGGGCCCGCAACGGCGCTATCTGTGGACCGACGCATTCGCGGTCACGAACTTCATCGGCCTCCACCAGCGCGAGCTGGCCCTGAAGCTCATCGATCGCGTGCATCGCACGCTCGGCCGTCATCGGCCCGATAGTGCGACAACAGGCTGGATCAGCGGACTCGCGGAGACGGTAGGCGCCGCGCATCCGACGGCCGGCGGACTGCGGATCGGCAAGCCGCTCGCGGAGCGCTCACCGGCAGATCCATTCGACCAGCGTCTCGAGTGGGATCGCGACGGCCAGTATTTCCACTATTTGACCAAGTGGATGCACGCGCTCGATCAGACGACGCGACACACCGGGGATCTGACGTTCAATCGGTGGGCCCGCGAGCTCGCGATCCGGGCGCATCGGGCTTTTGTGGACGTGTCGCGCGGGCGCATGGCGTGGAAGATGAGTGTCGATCTCTCGCGTCCGCTCGTCCCGTCGATGGGACAACACGATCCGCTCGATGGATACGTCACCTGCGTGCAGCTCGAGGCCACGCCGAACCCATCGGCACCATCGCTCGCTGACGCGATCAACGACTTCGCCGCGATGATCGATCCGGCGGGCCTTGCGACCGATGATCCCCTTGGGATCGGCGGGCTGTTGATCGACGCGTCGCGGCTCGAGCAGCTCGGCACAGCGGACCAGCTCCGGAACGATGTGCTCGATGGGGCGCTCGTAGGATTGCGCGCCTATCAACACCAGGCCGACCTCGATGCCCCTGCCGATCGCCGGCTCGCGTTCCGCGAGCTGGGCCTCGCGATCGGCCTCGCGGCCGAGCCCCGGCCCGCATTTCAGGCATTACGCGAGCAGATCGAGTCGTTCTGGATCGATGCGCGGCATCGTCAGACGGGGCTGTGGCGCGAGCACCAGGACATCAACGACGTGATGCTCGCGACCGCGCTCGCGCCCGAGGGTTTTCTGAAGCTGGCTTAGAGTCCGGCTGCTCGCGCGATCAGAAACACCCATGTCCCGAGGGCGACCGCCCCGGTCGCTCGCGCGACCCGCTCACCGACCGGTGCGAGACGTTCGACCGTGATGGCCACCGTCACGAGCGCCATCGCGCGCAGGTCCATGATCCCGATGACCAACAGGATCGCCATCAGACCGACCACGCACTGGCTGCAGTGAATGCCCAGGCTCAGGCCCTGTCGCCAGGCCGTACGGCCGGGCACGGGGGCGGGGGCCGCGCGGCAGCACGCGAGATGACGCGCCTTCCAGGCGGTGAACTGGACGAAGCCGGCCAGCAGGACGACGACACCAACCGCGATCGGCGTGGGGCGCGGCAGCGCGGCGCCGAGCAGATAGGCTGCTATCCCGAAGACTGTCCAGACGGCAAAGTAACCGAGCACCACGAGGCCGGGCTGGCGGTAGCGCCACAGCGTCGGGACCAGGGACGGCAGCATCATCGCCGCCATCATGACGATCCACATGGCAAGGAACGACGCCGCCGCGCCGAGCCATGTGTGTGCGGGCATCGGCATGTCGGTCACGGCGTGTCGTACTCGTCGTGGCGGCGCCACCACATGCCGGACTCGTTGCGCCCCTTCGGCGCCCGGTCGAGCCACGGATACATGCCCCAGAGGGCGTCCAGTCCCCGCGCATACGTCGAATAGGTGTGGTAGACGACGCCCTCCTCGAGCACGAACGCGCTCATGCCCGGCCTCTCGCGCGTGTA
>Ga0209488_10002052_pt1 | contig 16916 bp, 19 predicted proteins | sample Rivendell_Oct201_8_FD_188349 | JGI IMG/M metagenome (GOLD analysis project Ga0209488, IMG submission 188349) | Vadose zone soil microbial communities from the Eel River Critical Zone Observatory, Northern California, USA -... | ecosystem: Environmental > Terrestrial > Soil > Vadose zone >...
ACTTTGTGTGGAGAGGGTACCCTGGGAGGGACGCAGACATGGGAGTGCCGTTCGGGTCTGGCGACGCGGCGATGAGGGAAGCGGCGATGATTCTTGGGACACCGATTCCGATGCCCGAGTCAAGGATTTCATTCGCACGGCACGTCCAGCCATTGTACAAGATGTTCATCAAGGCGCTTTACCTGCGTATGGACGTGGCGGGCGCGAGAAAGATCGTGGGGATTCTGAAGGAGGCAGAGAGGATGGAGGTCGAAAGGCTGGCGAACAAGAGGAGGAAGAGACACCGTGAATAGAGTATCTACATGTGCTCTGTTTACTCAAACTTGTTACATCACGTGACCACAAACGACGCTTGCCTTATTTGATCGCCTTGTGCGCGTTCACGTGACCGGGTAGCCTTGCTTCAGACTGTCAACTCCAAGTAATGTCAACCGCATCCAACCCTGCAGAACGGATAAACAAAGTTAGTAGTGCTCAATTCCCTTTTCCAATGGTTCCAACCTTCCGCCTTCCAGCGTAAGCTCGATGATGCCTTGCAGAGCTTGGATGAAGCACTGGGTCCTCAACAACTCTCGGGCGAACGCCCCACAAAACGTCCTCATCTGATTCATACCTTGTATTCGACCCTTTCCAAGTACGGCATCAAGACTGGAGAGCCGGAATCGTCAGTCCTATCGTTCACCTGAAAGCCACTCAACTCTGAAACCCTTCACCGAATCCACCACACCAGAACGACCTCGAACAGTGGAAAAGGTGCAGACCTCTCCAAGACGCCTCACCTCGCTGCCATTCTCGCACGAGCCGCTGCCAAAACGCGCAAAGCGCTGCCCGCTAAGTTTCGTGCGCCGACGCCTCTGGGCAGCTCGGGCCCCGCCGCGTCATACGAATACCGCCCGTCGTCCACGCAGAACCTGCTCGAGCGTCTCGCGACGTATAAGCTCAATACGTACGCCAACAAACCCCCTGCTATCGACGCGCTCGCCGCTGCAAAATGTGGGTGGGTGAACGACGGAAAGGATAGGCTCGTCTGCGGAATTTGTAGAGCGTCATGGGTACTTGCTGGGCGGGAAGGGATGAAACCCAGTGCCGGTACGTCCGGGGACAATTGGCTAAAGGCGAAAAGCTAATTCGAGCGCATATGGCGTCGCTCGTCCATAGCAAATGCTCTGGTGGAGAAACAGCGCATACAACTAGTGGGCATGCACAAGGACGGCTGCCCGTGGAAGAAGCGGCAGTGCGAGGGTAAGAAGTTTGTCCGTCTCAAGCGACCCTATCTGATCGTTTCTTAGCTGATGTGTATCGTATCCCTTTGGCGTCTCCTGCGGCTATGGCGAAGGAGATCAAGACCCGAGCTCGTTCCTTGGAACCGGTTTTAGATGGCGTAGAGATCAAGCACCCTTTCGTACGGCTGGCTCACCCTGTGTAGAACCCCCTATCTGATCGCTTTCGATAGTCCTCGACGCAAGTGATGAGCCTTTTGGGGGTCATTGCATCTGTTGAAACCGAACCTCCCATCAGAGAACAAGCAGGATCAGAGCACGCAGGGGAAGAAGAAGCACCTATCACAAGGTCGTCACCACCTTCAGAGCCGTCCTCCACTGCCATCCTCACGTCGTTGTTTGGCTGGTCTCTTGCACCGCCTGCGCCCGCAGCAGTCTCATCAACGACTGCTTCTCCTTCCTGGTCACGCGCTTCTTCTGTTGCGCCGCAAGAAACTTCCACTGCGCCGGCTTTCCCTCACACACCACGGCGGCCGTCAGGACTCGGCGGTGCTAATCAACTCAGAACTCCGTCTTCTCGCGCTGTGTCGCGTGAAACACCTATTCCTTCAAGTCCCAGGAGTAGCGTGGCTCCCGAACGTCGGAAAGACACTTCGCTGTTGCACTGCTCTTTGTGCCTCAGGCGGCTTGGTCTCTGGGCCGTCGGTTCTATCCCTCGCTCAGGCAACCCGACGGACGATAATACAAGTTCGGCGCTGCCCCAAAAGGGGCGCCAGATCGATTTACTCAAAGAGCATCGACCGTACTGCCCATACGTCGTGCGCTCAACAACGATCCCTTCCCTGCCCGTTGTACCAACGCACACAAGGTTGCCCTCTTCCACGCCTTCATTTACATCGTTTCTGTCTTCTTCGAGCACCCCGCATGCGCAGGTTGACACGCAGCAGACGAGCGCTGTAGAGGGTTGGCGCGCTGTATTGATGGTCGTGCTGCGTTACCGCATGGGCCAATGGCAACGTCGAAGAGCCTCCAAGAGTGTGACAGAGCGCATTAATGACGAGCCAGATACGACCCAACCACCTCAACAAAGCGAAGTGGCACCTGCGACGTCTCCCGGGGTTGACGAACAGTCCTGGGTTGAGATTGACCCTGTGGAGGCGATGGTCGAGGGCGTGAAAAGTAGAGGGGTGCGTTCTGTGCTGTTACAGTACGGGAATACTATGAACCTGACGACCTTTTCTTTCCACAGGGTACTGATCTACTGAGATATGTAAAAGGGCTCCTGGGCTAGTCAGTTATATTTGATGGTGTTTCACGTAGCTTGATCGACTGTATGAAATTGAATTGGCCACCATCAGAGTTGTCCGAGACCGAGATGTTCCGTAACACGTTTTCCGCTTAACAACCGTCCATCACTGTCTCATTTTACACACTCTTTAACTTTATCTCTCTCTCTTCTCCCTCGAGTCGATTAACATCACGTCGATATGGCCTTTGCCCGACATTATACCCCTCTTTCCAATCCTCGGGCGAGTTCGGATGCAGAACGTGAAATGCACGATGCATTCGACGACGACGACGACGACAACGATGATCACGGAGAAACAGAGCCTCTTACCCTTCATCAACAGCGATCTCCGCGGTCCGCAGGACCACCACCATTACACAGTATCGTAGCTTCCGCAGCGCCGCAGTCGTACGACTTTGAGCGCGACTACGACTGCCCCCCGCCCGGTTCCCCTCCACCGTCCCACTCCACCACCTTCGCGTTCCCTAATAATTACGGCAACTCCAACGGTCACCTTCCCACCTCTCCCGTCCTCCGCGAGCCGCCGCAGTCGATATTCCGCAGGACATTCGGCGCATTTCTCCCGCAGTCCTACCAGCGTGTGCGCGGCGATGAAAGCCGTCCACGAGGTGGAGGCACGGACAACGATGGGGTGTTTGCAAACGTGACGGCCAAACCTGCGCCGCCCGTAACCATACGGACTGAAGACGGAGAGGTATATATTGTCCCCGAGGAGACACAGCAGGAAGCCCCCCCGGTAAGTTCCAGTGCTAGGCATATATTCGCAACACGGCTTCCACTGACCGTCCACGTCCACCATCGGTGGTCTCTAGTCCTACGTCGCAGCATCAGCGGATGCCGCACCCTCATACTGGGATACAGTGGTGCACGCCCCATCGGCGATAGACATGAACGGCGACATGATCATCGACGAGCTCCCCACGGGCTCCGTGCTCGTTTTCGCCCTCACCACCATTATTTCCTGGTTCTTCCAGCTACCCGGCTTCATACTTACGTATCTCCTGCATGGCACGCATGCCGGCCGATTCGGCGCCCAGGCAGGGCTCGCGCTCACACTCATCCAGTGGGGGTTCGGCACGACCGTCATGGGCTCGTTCCCCAGCTCGGACGACTCGCCGTCGCCAGATGGGCCTGGTTTGGACCCGGGGGGGCTCGGAGCGGGCAGTCCGCCACCGCCGACGCCGGGAGGGATGCCGGACGGGGGGATGATGGGAAATTCGTCTGCGATGGCTGGCAATGGCCCGACGCCCGGGGATATGCAAATGTCTTATACGGGGCGCGAATGGATATCTTTCCTTCTCATGACAGTTGGTGCGCCCTTTGTTTCTCTCCACAGCGCTGCTTTGTTTTTGACTAACAGGAATGTGTCGTGACAGGTTGGTTCCTTCTTTTGACATCGATTATTGGTTATTTCCGCGTGAAGCGCTTTGAATTGTCCGTCCGCGCATCGCACGCTGCGCCTCCCGTGCTCACACCCGAAAACGCCCAACGCGATGTGGCGCTGCGGCGGAATCTCGAGGAGGTTTTCGGCATTAGCGTCTTGTTCGACTCCGCGGTGGCTGCGGCCGCGACGAGTCCCTCGACAGAGCAGACTGCGGATGTGGCGCAACAAGGGGGCATCTTACAGGCGATTTACGAGGCGCGGCTGCAGAACGACCTGCGCAACGCTGGACTAATATGAAAATCAAACTTCGCTGCGCTCACATTTTAGATCGCTCAGGGATATGTATATATATATTGCTGACCCAGTTTCGTTGGATGGATGTACTTACCTCACCCTCATTATTACTTATTCTTGGCCTCGCAGAAGGCATCTCTCCCCCTCTCTCCCATCCTTGTACAGCAATACCTCTCGATAATTTTTTGGGATCTAACGAATTTGCTCGCGATTTCAAACAGCCTGGAACCGGCGTGACAGTGACTGACTGACAACCCTTCGACCTCATTAAAATTTTCTCGAATACCCTCGGCAGAAAGCACCGGCATACTAGAGGGACTTGGACGCAGTCACCTGGCTTGCGTCGTGTTTCATTTGGTGAATCAGCAAGCGTCTAGATCAGGTCGCGGCCCCGGTGTCTATCCCCAAGAAGATCACCAGCTGCCGCGCGTGGCCCAGGGTCCAACCTTCGCAAGGTTCGGAGCAGGTCGTGTAGACTCAAGAAGGGCCGATAGAACTCATCAGTGGCTACCGTTCCTTCCTTTCGTACTAGAAGGTCTTCCTCTTTTCCCGCACCACAACCATCACCATCAACATGCAGCAGGAGGCAGCGCTGGCCATGCATATCAGAGAAATTGCGTTGAGTGAGTACCCCAGCACGTGTACGCGTACGAAAACACGCCGCTCTCTAATCGTGTTGTGTAAGGGTCCATACCAAAGAGAGGAAATTCTCACCCACTATGACGCTCCATTCATACACCACGCACGTTCATCTTTTAGTGCTTACTTCTGGCCAGTGTCTCTATTATACCTGATGCGCCTCAACTAGTTAGTCTTAATTGTGTGAGCTGGGTGGGAGTTCCGGCGCTGGTGAAATACCACTACCTTTGTCGTTGATAGATAGAAATTTCTGTCATTGATATCCGAGGATAAAAGGATGACTCCTAGTGAGGAAGCAACGATCATCGAAATCGAAATTCCTTCCTCATGTTCCCTATCTCTTAGGATCGACTGACCCATGTCCAACTGTCCAACTGCTGCTACCATGGAGGGTGAACTTTGACAAGCTCTGGTTAGGGGTCTCTTGCATTTCTTGTGAGAGAGGGGAACTTAGAATGCTCGCGCGCCACCCACGTGCTCCACGACTGACTGCATTGCATCGACATCGGGCCAAAGCGACGGAGAGACATCGCAATGACGAAGTGTGACACCGCGGCGGGCCAAACCTTTTACTGCAATTCACAATCTTCGCTACATCGATTGCAGCCGCCTGCCATGTGGACCAAAGACGTCAGAATTATCCCCGCAGCCCTCGCCCAATTATTTCCCATGACATACACACGCGATCACTCACTCTCCGCTCTTCCTAATGAGACATATGGCTCGAATTTCCTTTCCTGTGTGAGTCTCATACAATTCAACCCAACCTTTAGGAACGCTTTGCGGTCAAACGCGAATGCGAATGCTGCGCAACGCCACCGTGTTGCCCTGTGCGTCGTCGTATCATTGATAAGAGGAAGCGTGTGTTCACGGTAATTTTGTTCGCAGTTTTATCCGTGATCAGTTCCCAGTCCTCATCACCTGTGACGATGGTGGCTCCGATAACGTGAAGACCCGGACGGAGGGCCATCGCTGGAGATAACGCGGTGAGCGCGCAGAGTTTGAGGAAGAACATGATGCTCCAGGCTGCGGACACGACGCAGTCGTTGGTACTTCGACTTGCTTCTAGCCCAACACGGATGGATGGATGGATGATTATGGGACCCTGCTGCCTCTACCGCCGACATCAGGCTAGCACGTATAGGGGCGTAGAAAAACCTCTGCACCAGCACGTCCTGTTCGCAGCTCGCGCACCCTGACCCGTGGCCAAATTCCGTGGGAGGCGGAAAAGACGTTGTGCCGTCGAACGGAGTAGGGCGCACAATCGCGAGTACGAACAACCCCAAACAGGGGCGCGGTGGTCTTCGATTCCGATAAGATTCCCCAACCAACTCCGCGAGGGAACAACGATTCTGTTTGAACCAAAAAAAAGGTGTCTAGCTCATATGCGATACTACACTACATGCTCTGGGCCAGGATGGCCAAGATGTTTGAGGCAATAACAGGTCTGTGATGCCCTTAGATGTAAAAAAGCTAAGACCCCTCCTGTCAGTGGAGCGGTGTTAGATAGGTTGCGGATACTGCGCCTGGTTCCGTCATGTCATGTCGTGTCATGGAGAGTGGAGAACGGATAAGGGGAGGGTTTTTTGCGCGCGATTGTCACAGCGAGATCACTGAGAAGAACCCTGTACCATGTCTGCATAGGCTATTTGTTCTGGCTGAAACATGATCAGTGGCACGGTTTAGTTTCCTTGCCAGCGAAAGCATGAACGTAAAGGATAACCGAGAGAGCAAGCGTGATATGTGTGTGACCTCAGGCTCGACTCGCGCAATTCGCGCACTGGCGCTAGAAAATAGAAAAGATGGTGACTATCAAGAGAACGCTGATTCTCTCAGGCTGCTTCCTGCTTTAAGCTTAGCTTCTCATTCCCCATTTCTCAGGAAATCCCGTGCTCACCGTTCACCGTCTGGCCGGTGTGGGGACTTGGAGTACCCCGCAGTCTAGCTCAAAGGTCACTGGGCAAGGTACGGTCACACTTGAAGAAGCCGCGGGTCAAGGGCCTGGGTCCGAGTCCCTGTCTGATATCGCTCATATCTAATATCTAGGGGGGTGGCAAGGTTCTAACAGAACAGTAAAGAGAAACTGGAAAGGCGGCGGCAGTAGGGCGATTTGTTATCGACGAGGAACCTGAGGGGTACCGCGCAGGCGCAGAATCTGGACTTGCTTGGATATGGACGAACAAATAGAGGAAGAATGGAGCATTTCCCTGCGACATATAAACCCCTCATCTCCTTCCTCAGGGGTCATCAACACCCTTCCAACAACCCGTATCATGGACAATACTGCAGCAGCTCAAGTGAAGTTCTTTCCACCGCTCCACGAGCAAAGGCGCTCGTGGGCGCTCGAAATCCTTCGCCGTGAGCGCGTCACGACGGTATGACGACCCTCAGCCACGATGATATCGCGTCCAGATCGTGACTTACTGTCCTCACAGGTACTCGATGCAGGATGTGGGGAGGGTGTATTCCTCCAGCATCTCACGCACGCTCCACCGTGGCGCGCACATACCCCCGAGACCCCCGCCCCCGCCGTATTTGAAAAGCCGGACTTCATTCATGTCCGAGAACTACACGGGCTTGATATCATCCACAGCGATCTCTTGCATGCGATCGATGTAACAGCCCCCCCCAAACTCGGGTATGGGTGGACACGCTTCGAACACCTCAACATATCGATCTGGGAGGGCGGACTAGAGGTCCCCAATGCCACCTTTAAAGGAATAGAGTGCATCGTAGCGACCGAAGTGTATGTCTCACACCCGCGTATTTTCATGACCGACTAACTCCGAATTTTAGGATCGAACATTTACCCGAACACGCCGTCGACTCCTTCGCCCCCGTCTTGCTAGGGAATTATGCCCCCCGTCTACTCCTAGTCACCACTCCGTGTTTTGACTACAATGAACGTTTCCGCGCTCCTGGCGACGAAATCTGGGGCTTTCCGGACCCCACCGGCCGCACGAGCCGCACATTCCGCCACCCAGACCACAAGTTCGAGTGGACAGTAGACGAATGCGTCGAATGGTCCAAGGCGGTAGCTGCGGAATGGGGCTACGAGGCCACCATCAATGGCCTCGGATCTTCCATCACCAAGGACCCATGGGGCCGCGACGGCGACGCAGTACGCGCCAGTCAAGCCGTCACCTTCCGAAGGCGCGAGGGCTCCGAGTGGGCCTCCGCACGAGCTGCAAAATACGCCGCGTGGGCGTCGAAAAAGGCGGACGCAGACGATACGCAGCCCCACCAACTACTCACCACACACCGCTACGAGGCGCACGTCGGCGCTGAGAAACCCGGAACGCGTGAAGATATCGCCGCTGCTGCGAAGAAAGCCATCCAAGACATAGGCTCTTCCAACGTCACCATTTTCGAGTTGTGGCGTGAAGACGCCGTCTCTACTATCTGCGGTGGCTGGTTGGAACTCTTTATCGACGTTTTGGACAAGGATGACGCCTTCGTCATCGTGAAGGAAGGCAACGCGGCGGATGACTGGAAAGTCCAGCTCCCTGGTGTCGAGTTGCAGAGTAAGAACCCCTGGCAGAGCACCGCCAAGCCAGACGACGTCTGGGGCGAAGGTGAGTCGTCGGAAACCACCGACGATACCGAGACATATGCGGACGACGAGGAAGAGTATGCCGATGAGGAATATGACGGCGACTACTGGGATGAGACGGAAGATGGATGGGCCGCGTCCGACGCCGAAGAGTGGAGCAAGGATGAATCCGGCGTCGGCGTCAAGACATGGGAGGAGTGGAACCCCACTCCCGGCTGGCTCATTGAAACCAATAGCTGGGACTGAGCGATAGTCTTAAAATTTTCTTCATTCACAATCTTGTACCAGTACGAGGAGCACTGTTAACGCGCAGAGGACAGTTTATGCTTCATTACATTGTGAGAGGACGTAAGAGTAAAATGACATGATAAACGAGAAATGCCTGCATAGTCATCATGACCCTATATCCACGAAAGAATCGGTTGAAAGACGTACGTAAAAAAAACCACCTCCCCACGTCCTTTCTCTTCTCCCCTTCTCCCAGGGTTTGTCGCATCTCAGTGTTCCAGCTCTAGATTTACCCTCGGGACTTGATAACCGACCCCGTCGAATCAGTGCACCGTCACTTTCGGTAAAATATATGACGGACCTTCTAGTGGATGTAACTGGGCCAAGTACGCTATGGCCCACATCAAGTAGCAACAGGCGAGAGTGAGTAGCAGGCTGGTTCGGATGAGTCTGTGCGGAAAAGAAGGACGCGTGGTAGGCCGACGGGCTGCGCAGCTGACAGGGAGAAACGATGGGAAACGCACGTTTGTTGAGGGCCTTTACGGACTGAGAACCACGACGCAGCCATGAGACCGGCGACAACAAAGAGTACGAGGACTATAGGAAGTGCAGAGGCCATGTCCAGTTACGGGGGTGAGGGTGTGCCGAGTACAGTACTGTGTACCGTACAGTACTGTGCACCGCGTACGGTTCTGGTCACGAGATAAAAGATCATGTGACGTGGTGACCGTAGCTGGCTAACACGACCGCCGTGCTGCTTTACCTGCTTCTGCCTTTGCCTTCATAAGACGCCACCCCGAAACATAATCCCGTTGCAAAGCACCCCTATACACGCGTGCAGTTCGACCACTAGCGCATGTAGCCTTGAATATGACGACAGATGAGATTGTTGAGCAACTGTGGGGCGACATGTCGTCCTGTTTCGTTGGTCCAATGCCCCCGCAGACATTTCTGGATACATTTCTGTGTTTACCCGAGGACGTCATGAAGGGTCTTCCCTCTTTCAAAATGAATTTGTTCTCTAGTGTGTCTACATCATCTCGTAAAGATGAGATGTATGTAAAGTTTGTACGTTTCAGATCTCACTTCAAGTTCCCTTTCTTGATACTAATCTGATCTTTCTAGGCCGAAATTGCCTCGAAATATCTTCACAATCTTGACCTGGTCAACACATCCAATGCTGCAGACACCTCCCCTTACAACGATTTTCCTTTCCGCCATAAACCTGACTGCTCCGCATACGACCACAGACATTATCCCCAGGAGGGGCTCAATTGTTCCCTCAAAGAATTCATTGTCCAGTTCGAAACCCAGCTGTGTCGTGATCCCTTTCGACGTGATGTGGGTCGCAATGCAGACACTCTCATTGACCCCGAAAGCGTGCATTGTGAGATGGGAGGGCAGATTACTGCCTATGCTACTATGCTACTTGGCAATCAGTATCGCACGCATGCCTTTTCTGTTCTTGTCATTCAGGACTATGCCCAGTTAATTCGTTGGGACCGTGGTGGTGCAATTGAACAGAATGGCGCCTTTGTTTCACAGCCGGCGGCAAAGCGGTCTAGAAACGAGTAGATTTTTCTCTACTATTCCTACATGCTGTATCTTAGCATTACCCTAGTTTGTTGATTTTAAAATCTGGCAGGAGATAAAGTCTCTTTTGATTGGCGGATCTCTCAGATACAGCAGGAGATAAATCTCATTAGCAGATCTCTGGGACTGCACTGTATTGGGTATTACTCCAGTTCGCATCTATTACTATATAATAATATCTAGTCAAACTTCCGACGACGATATGTGATCATCCGCGGCTCCTTTGGGAGCGTGATCATGGTCTGCAGATGGTGAATGGGATTAGTTCTGGGTAAGGGTACCAAACAAATCCGAACTTACATGGTAATTTGGTGGGGGAACACCACCCGGAATACGCATCTCGATGCTGCGCACTACCGTCGAGATCAGCGTGCCAAGCTGCAAATACGCGAACTGTTCCCCGATGCACCGATGCCTACCAGCACCGAATGGTTGGTACGGACTCTCCGTGCCCTTGCTCACCGCACCGAACCCATAATCGACCTTCTCCCCGTTCTCGTCCGCGTATTGTCTAAACGCCTGCTGAGCCTGGCCCTCCGGATCCGTCCAGCGACTCGGTATCCATTTCTCCGCTTTGAGCCACAGCGTCTTGTCGACTTGCGATACGGCGGGAGACGCGAGGACAAAGTGGCCCTTTGGCACGACGTAGTGAGAATCCTTTGACGGCGCGGAGAGTGTCCCCGGTACGACGAGATCGGCACGAACGTAACGCATGATGCTGTGGATCGGTGGGTGCATGCGGAGGGTCTCGCGGATGACGGAATCGAGCAGCGGAAGGGATTTAAGTTCCTCATAGGTTGGCAGGTGAAGGGTGCCGTCAGTGTTAGAGAAGTGTTTGACTTGCTCCTTATAGAGTTCCTCGCTGGCCCAGCGCTGTCAAAAGTAGGTAACAGATAGAGAACGGTAGAACTTACGCAACGTCAGGATTATCGGCTAGATGAAGGAGGGCCCAAGCGGCCGTTGTGGAGCTGGTGTGCTGCCCAGCCATGAGTAGGGCAATCATTATATGGGCGATTTCATGGTCGGGAAGTTGGTTTCCATTGCGATATGTCTGACCCATGAGGGCACTAATCATGTCCGGCTCATCGTTCTAACAAAACACAAACTTAACCTTCTGCGATTCCAACAGAGGAGAGGACGATAGACCAACGCACCGCGCTCGTGCCTTCCTTCCTCGCTTTGATAATGTCGATGTAAAATTCGGCCATCTTTTTCTGCGCGCGGTCACGCTTGCGGTAGCTCTCCAGTGGCAGGTTCGGGAACATAAAGTTGAGCGGGGTAAAGCCGCCATCGAGATCCGTGAACAGCTGCGCGAACGTCGCATCCATGTTCTCGCGGACCTCCTTTCCCTGGAGCGTGCGCGAGGCGGTGAGGATCGTCATCTCCTGCGTGGCCTTCAAAACGTCGAACTGGCCCCACTCGTTGATGTCGTTCATCTGGAATATGCGGAAGCTCGGGTCCTTCATGAGGAACTCGGACACCTCGTTCTCTATCATCCCGACGTATGCGCGCATGTTGTCCGTGGAAAGGCCGACTTTCATAAACTTTTTCTGTTCCATGAGCTTCTCGTTCGGGCAATCGTAGACGACGTCTTTCCCAAAAACGGGCGTGGTCAAATGCTTCAGTAGCGCGGGTAAGCTTCGTCAAATACTTTTAACACAGCCCTAGAGACCATACGCACCGTATATGCGTCCTCAGCGGAGAGGTTAGCTAATTTCCCACCGAGTATAAAGTTATTCCCAGCCGATCCCAACGCCACGGTCATTTTGCGGCCGAGCAAAATGAACGTAAATACGTCCCCGTACTGGAATACAAGTCAGGTGTGGCCTTTGTTAGCTTGACACAGTCATGCGCACTTTTTTCCGGCAGGACTCGAGGAATGCGATCGGGTCGTTCCCATACCCTGGCGCAGACCCAATAAAGGGGATGAAGTGGAAGACCTCTGGAGGTAATGATAAATTTCTTGGCAAGACCTATGTAGCACGTCAGCGGAAAAGAGCAGGTGATGAGGTCCTCGAGCGCACCAGTTGACGAAGGACATTGAGCACGATAGCGATGACAGGGATGTTGATGAACGTGAAAAGTGCGACGCGCCAGGTCGAAGCTGGGAGGTATCTCTGGGCTTCAATAAGATAGCCCGACCAGGTATTATGAATGGGTATGATGGTAGAGTTGAAACCGAGCCCCATTGTGCTCGTTTTGAGGGAAAGAAAAGGGAGAGTTGAGTTGAATGAGGCACGAGAGAAATGAATAAATAGTAGAAATAATATGATTCAATCGAACGATACTCTAAAATCGTAAGAGTTGTTTTGTTCCCACAGTGCTTGAGTTACCTGTGCGCCAACTTGAGTCTTATTACTGGGTGCGTCGTCAGCGTGATCTTGTCTACCGTCAACGCCACCTCCGCTCCAATCTCCTGCTCGATGTCCGCATCCTCCAAGATCCCGAACAACCCAAGCTTCGCGACGTGCACCTCTTGCACCCACATCCCACGGAACACATCCCGCCGTGCCCGCGCCGTAACCCGCCCAACCATCGTCTTGACCGGGTTATACTCTCCAATTCTCCGCCCGCTTTCCATCCAGCGCTTGACGAATGCCAACGCCCACCACCTATCGTGTGCATGCCCGATCCATCTCCATCTTTGCTCTCTTGCACTGACATGGTCAAAGGTGGTCTGCATCTCCCTTTCGTCGAACAGCGGTTCATTGTGCAACAACGCGTGCTTGATCTGCCAGTGAGCGACGAGGTCCCCATAGCGCCGCAGAGGCGATGTGACCTTGGTATATCCTTCACCCTCCGCCACGCCCAACGTCCAATGTTCTGCGGGCTCCGATGTGTACTGGCCAAGTGCGAATTGTATTCCCCTGCGTCGTACTTCAAAGAAGTCCACCCAACCGTTCTTGTCCCGCAGGTTGAGTAAGTCGGCAAGTACCTCATGACTTCCTATCGGCGCGGCCAAGGTCCGCCGCATAAGTGGCACACCACGGTCGCGTCCAAAACGTGACGCGACACGATTCGCCACCTGCGCAGCTTCGGCGACGATCTGACGAGATCCCAAGGGACATGGATTCTGAACTGCATAGGCGATTCGCGGAGACCCAAGAAATAGTCCCGGCTGCATCAAGTCGAGCGTACCGACAGGGAGCGGTTTTGGCGACACGATCAGTTCCGAACGTTCTAAACCGAAAGAGAAGCCAGACACGCTCAATCTACGTGCTCCCATACGCTTGCAGAATAGGTCGAGTAAATGAAGATTCTCCTTGTCGGCAGGCGAGAAGTTCGGGGGAACGGGTCTGGGTGTTGGATATGAGTCTCTTGGTAGGCCAAAAGGGAACGTCATTCCAGGAGAGTAGAATGACATAGCGGCGTCAACGTCGTCGTATGCTAAGGTACGCACATCGCGAATGATACCCGCACGTACTCTGTAGTCAACAATATCGCCATTCGGATCGACCTTGGCACTGAATGTCAGGACGTTTTCAGCCTGGCCGCTTTTTGCAACGCCGCCCAAGCTAAGTCTGTCGTTTACGAGTGATTTTGGAAGCATGGCTTGCGAACCATGGTAAAAGTAGAGAGTTTGTATGGCGTCGCGAGCGCGATGGGCCAGGGAATGCGTGGGTGGTAGAATGGCTGTAGGATCTGCAATATGAACATGAACCCAAAGACTTGAAGGGTCAGCCGCGTCGCGTTCGACAGAAATGCCATCGTCGAGTTCCTGGGCTCCATAATCATCAATCGTATAGACAGGAAGCCGCCCAAAGTCATGACGGATGGACCCCAAGGGGTCACTTGGGTAAAAATCATCTGGGCCGAGGGAAGAAGTGATCGTAGCCGATCTGGAGGCCCGTTCGCCTTTCTTGACCAGCACGGGGTCCGGAGTGTGAGTCATGAGAGCGGGCTGGGCTTCCCTCAGTGATGCAATGTCCTGCCAAGGAGAGAGCACGCCAAGGTCAACGAGGAACTGGTGCACCTGCGCTGAGTCGACGTCACCGTCGTACAAGCCGAGAGATTTTATTATATCGCAGATGAAGGGGGTATAAGGATTGGTTTGAACTGAGCGCATGTCGACTAGAGAATCGAGGAAAAAGCGGATGAATAGTTTGTCGTCCTCAGTGAATGTGATGTCCGTCACAGGTTGATAAGACGGGGTTGCAGTTGTTGAGCTTTTGGCTCTCTTCCGCAACCGGACTACGATTTCCCTGGCTCGCGATGAAAAATCCTTGACGCGCGCGCTGTCATTATACATCAAACGCGAAACTCGGTCGAAACGTTCCACATGGGAGCGAGGCCGCACGTGGAACGTCTGAGACGACACAAAGTTGTGGCTATCCATGAGAAACATTTTGGAATGTTTCATCAAGCACGAGTACACTGCGTGCAGAGCGAGGTCGCGTTTCCAGTTCCGGTTCCGGTTCCGGTCCGAGTGTTGGATCTTCATGAGCTCGGCAGCTTCTGCGACGGTGACGGATGACCACGCTTCCTCGTCGAGAGCGCTGACCCTGGGGTACACCGAATTGAATGGCGCAGCGTACCCGTTGAAAAGATCTTCGGTTGATTTGTTGAAAACGCGCAGTTTCTCCGCGACGGATACACGCGCCAGAAGCTCTTTGGAGTTGACCGGTTTCTCTTCGATGCCGCAACGCTTGATGTGAAAGAGATCTATGAACTCCGGCACGGCGTAGAGAACATCGTGTGCAACATGGACGATAATACGTCCATCTCCCATGAGCGTTTGAACCATGTTCCGTCCTTCGTCATTGAACTCTCGAAGTATGACACCAATAAAGGGATAATCCTTCCTGGTGAAAGAGGTTTCATTCGTTATGAATATAGAGATACAAAAGATATTCACCAACGAACTTCCACTAGGGCACCACGGCCTACACCCGATGGCAGCTCAGAGGTGCCTTCTTCGAGGTGTGGGGCCACAGGTCGAACGGCCTCTTGATAACCCTGCTCCGCTGGTGTAGGTATACTCCCCTCTTTCAGAATAGAGTTAACCAGTGTCAGCTCTCTCGCGCGACCTCTTTTGGGTTTGTGCGAAAGGAGTCCAGCTTGGCGGGATCGGGCGCGCTTCAAAAAGCTCCGCGCGTCGGCATTCAACGCCTGCTTCATTGTCTTGGTAGCATAATTCGAGGACGATATCGAGACAGAGAATGGTCGGTATGGGTGGGAAAGGCGTGAAGGAGCAAGCCCTCCTCCGCGCACACGATACATCCGCTGGACGGACGGAGCAGAAGAGCAGAAACTTTTTGACGGACCGCGGACCGAGCAAATTCACCCCTGGTCATGTGGCCCATAGCTAATGGCTGTCACTCCCATTAATGCAGGCTTTACCGTGGCCAGGCGAGCAGGCCACTCCATGACCCGTATAAAAATATGAGCCAAGCCACCACACTGTCAAGTATCAAGGTCAATTAGTACTCTGTCGACACGGCTCCCCGCTCTCCTACGTGCCTGATCCAAGACAAACAATTTTACGACCAGGGCCAGCCTGACGGGCCCCGGGTATCGGAGACAGACTGTCAGGGACTAGGGTGCGTTAACTCCCCTGAAATCACATTGATACGGGTTCATAACACAAGATGTAGTCGAAGAAAATCGCTCGGCATGAATGCAATTTGACCCGAGGAAGGTTCAGGTGCGACAGTACGGGGAAAGGCGTTGCTTGTGCGTGCATTGCGAGAGTGTCTGACGTCCTTCGTACCCTGATCGATGACCATCAGGACAGAAGCGCGGTCGCAATGAAACGCTCTTGAAAAATGTGCGGATAATTTACTCTGGTCTGTACCGTTGCGCGGCTGTTCTGAGCAGAGTGCAAGACCGGGAAGGCGCGGCAGTGATTCGACCGTGCTACGAACGCGGACGCGGACTTGGGGAATGTGCGGGGCTGGTCACTCAAAGTCTGAGCTGCAACATGTGTACTGTCATCTCGTTCATCCCTTGTGCTGACCCTCTCGTGGCCCGTTTCAGGACCTAGTCCCGGTCCCTCCTGGGCACCAATTCCCGCCCTCACACCTTTCGCCCGAGCCTGAGTCTATATTCAGTTTTCTGTCTGATGTCCGAATTCTCAGTGCCTACTAGTAGAAATTTAGTGAGTCGTCCGGATGGACCGACTCGTGTGCACGCCCACACATGTCCCGGACTCGGAGGCCTCGAGATGATACCCTACTCTATGAGCAACCCACTTGGCAGCCAGACTATATTCCAGTTAGAGAAGTTCTCCATACGATCCCTTTCTTGTCGATACAACAAGTTGAACTTCTGACCAAATCACGATCGGCTTCTCATCGGCCTATGGTGTCGAACGCGGCTGTACATTAAAGGGAGACCAGTGCGAGTAACAGTACGACGAAAAATCTAGCAAACATTCTAACAGCCAAATCCGACAAGCACATGCTCAAAAACTCGGCACCACCCATCATGCTAACCTGCTCCGGGGTTGAGGTTGCTAGTACGGCGGGAGGTAAAGGAACTATATGTAGTATGTGAAGCACTACGTGAAGATGTGCTAGAAAGCCGCGACCCCCTTGCGCGACGGCCCCGCGACTGAGACGAAGATCCATTCCCCGAAAGAACGGATTCACTAGGCAGACGCCCACCTTTGTGAATCTTGCTGACCCGTTTATCATCGTCATCTGGAGCCTTGCGCTTGGGGCGGTCCCCACTCGCACTCGGATTTGGACGAAGCAA
>Ga0209488_10002053_pt1 | contig 16913 bp, 18 predicted proteins | sample Rivendell_Oct201_8_FD_188349 | JGI IMG/M metagenome (GOLD analysis project Ga0209488, IMG submission 188349) | Vadose zone soil microbial communities from the Eel River Critical Zone Observatory, Northern California, USA -... | ecosystem: Environmental > Terrestrial > Soil > Vadose zone >...
AACTTTTTCTCCCAGCGTGAGGTCTTATTGTGGTGGTATCTGGCCAACGGCTGCCGACGCCAGGAAAACGCACTGGTATGCGGCACTGGCAAGTTTGTGATTCTCGTTCCGCGCCAGCATCTTTCCGGCAACGCAACTCTGGAACTGCTCGGCCTGGATAAAGTGATGGTGAAAGGCGTGGAGCGCGAACTCAACAAGATCAAGCTCGATATGACCGGCCCACAGTCTCTCACCTGGCTTAATGACCAGAGCCGCGACTCCGACTCCACGCAATGGGTCCTCTGGGTCGACGATCAATACCGCGTGATCAAGATGACCGTCGCCGGAACCAATGTAGAAGTGGTCAGAGATTAATAGCAGATTTGAGTGAACCGTTCGTCAGGCGATCCTGCATACCGCCTCAGAACCTGCACTTTATTCATGCCATCTCCGTGGTGAAGATTGCGGGCTTTTCCTGATCTGCGCCCATCTGCGCAAATCTGCGGCAAATTGTTGGTTCCGATCACCCGATCACGCGCGATCTCTTCTCCGCGTCTCCGCGGTGAACGTCTTTTGCTGCGGTTTGCGTTACCATTCTCTTTGGGAGGCCCGCCATGTCCATCCGTCCCGTCAAGAAGGTCATCAAATCCAAACCCACCATGGAAGGTGCAGGCGTCCATCTGCGGCGCGCCTTCGGATTCGGCAACACCTCTGATTACGATCCCTTTCTTCTGCTTGACGATTTCCGCAACGAACTGCCGGAAGATTACTTGGCCGGCTTTCCCTGGCATCCGCATCGCGGGATTGAGACCATCACTTACGTTCTTGCCGGAACAGTCGAGCATGGTGACAGCATGGGCAACAGCGGCGCCATCGCGGCCGGTGACGTGCAATGGATGACCGCCGGCAGCGGCATCATTCATCAGGAAATGCCTAAGGGTGATCCCACCGGACGCATGCATGGCTTCCAGCTCTGGGCCAATCTGCCTTCGGCGCTCAAGATGACCCCGCCGCGCTACCAGGAAGTAAAAACCGGAGAAATTCCTGAGATCACTGACGATGACGGCACGCATGTCCGCCTGGTTTGTGGCAGCTTTTGGGGCAAGAAAGGCCCGGTGGAAGGAATTGCCGCCGATCCCACTTATATCGATGTCTCGGTCGCACCCGGTCGCCGCAAGACTTTACCAGTGGAGCACACCCGCCATGCCTTCGCTTATGTCTTCGGCGGATCAGGAAAATTCTGCAACGCCTCCGGGCCGCTGGCCGTTCCGACGGAGAGCGTGAACTGGCTCGACACTGCGCCTCCCTCCAGCGCCGAAAATCGCTCTCTCATCCTCTTTGACAGTGGCGACGAAGTCACCGTGCAGGCCGGCGAAGATGGCATCCGCTTTCTGCTCGTTTCCGGCAAGCCGCTGCAAGAGCCAGTGGCATGGTACGGCCCGATCGTGATGAACACGCAAGAGCAGTTGCGAGATGCGTTTCAGGAGTTGGAGAAGGGCACGTTCTTGAAGACGAAGAACGCCTAGAATGCCGATCTCTAGAGAAATGCCGTAGTGTGGCTTGAGTCACTCATTCGGCTAGCGTAAGCTTGACCCTATGGACAACTGGATTGTCGCTGACCCAGAGCACCTTGGAGGCAGCCCGCGCGTGCGCGGCACACGCATCTCCGTCGCGCTTATTCTTGAGTCGTTCGCCGCAGGCATGACCATTGCCCAGGTTGTAGACGCTTATCCCAGCCTTACTGAGGAATCGGTGCGTGGCGTTCTTGGTGAACTGGCCCGGCGGAAAGACCTCCAACCAGCGTGAAAATTCTGCTGGACGAGAATTACAGGACGCGACTTTAGCCGTGCCGCGACAAGCCTTTTTAACCCTGTCATCCTGACCGACCACGAACGACCCTGAGCTTGCCGAAGGGGGAAGCGAGTGGGAGTGGAAGGACCCCGACGATGATTCGCATCACCACGCCGCATCAGGGAGTTCTCTTAAAACATTTTTTCTGTGCGGAAACAATACAAATACACTCCGATGCATCACGAATGACCGAGCGCCGGAGGCGCGAAAGAGGTTAGCCCACCCTGAAGGCGAGCGTATGCAAAGCCGAAAAGGGTGGGTAGGCTGAAACAAACACCCCTTCCTTGCGCCGCAGGCTCACGCGCAGCGCAGCGCCTATACTTTGCCGCGTGAGCACTGATCATCCGTAAACTTGTTGCCAACCGCCGTCTTCTCTGTGCCTGATAGCAGCTCTTTCATTTTGTCTCTGAACAGATATCCATCTATATTCAGCGGCAGTGCTGTCCAGATCATTCAAAATCCGTCGAGATAGTTTCAATTGCTGCTTCTGGGTACTCACCAATCACGCCATTGAAATACTCGGCTAGCCATCGATACTTGTCCCATATCCGAGTGGCATATTGGTGGGTTTGTAGGCCCTCGATTATTAGCTTTCGAGCAGTCGCAAATTCCGGCGCCACTATGCCCCGGATAATTTCTGGATGAAATTGTTGGCCTGACATCGCGGTGAGTGGCTGTAAGAAATCAAGGAAGTAAAATCCGTCATAGGATTGCCTGATCCACTTAAAGGTCGGTCCGGGTTTGGAGTCCAAATCGACAGTTTTTTGCAGGCCAAAAAATGTTTGCTCCAGCGAACGATCCAAGATTATTCGGGGATAAACTGCATGCTCTCGTTCCAAATCGTATGCGGCGGTGAGAGCTGGACCGAACGCGATTGATCCTTGGTGAAACATCGGACCAAACGCAATGCCGCCACGGATCAACAGTTCATTGTGAAAAAAAAGGAATCGATTAATTTCTAGGATTTCAAACAATAACTGAACCACGCCAATATTGTTCGCGCTTGTCGAGATAACAAGCGAGTCAGAAAATTGAGCAAATTGTACATCTCCATGCGCCGAACGTTCCGGATCACGAGTATCCTTCGTCGAGCTTTTTCCTAAACGGGCACTCCTCTCTGAAGAGAACTTAGACTTTAAGAGCGCCATACAAAGCTTGGGAATTAAGGTTTCGTCCTTTTCTGATTTCTTGATTTTGTCCCGCCAAGCCAAGATATCGATAAAAGCAACGAGTCGGTTCTCATATTGTGTGGGAAGAGGAATAGTGGTAGTTGTGGAAGTTATGGGCGTTCCGGGGCTGCCCTGAGGGGACTGTTCCTGATTGCTCGGCGAGAAAGAGTTGTCGTTACGGGCTCTTGCTTGTTCGTCGTTTTCGTCCATACTTACGGCAAGCCTTTCCTGTCTCATGAGTATAGACGGACGAAGGAAGTTGGTAATTCGTGCGTGCTGGGGTGGCTCGTAGCAAATCAAGGCAAGCGGCTGCTGTCCCTGCGATACACTCTAGCGCATGCTCCCGCTCGACAATGCCGTATGGACAGCACTCACCACCAAGCAGTCGCAACACGCGCATAGCTCGGCTCTGGCGCGCAGGTTCCCGCCCGAAATGACTTTACTGGGAGCACTGGCCGCCAACACGGCAATGGCTTTCGATTCACTCGCCCAGCTCATTCAACGCGACGCGGTCACTCTTTACTTCACCTCGCCGCCGCAAATACCAGCGGGCTGGGAGATCGTACGAGCAGTAGAACTCCATCAGATGGTGCAGGAAACAGACGCGGCCCTGTCGTCTTCTGAAAGCAAAGCCACCCCTGAGGTTATCGAACTCACACCCGCTGACGTTCCCGAAATGAGCGTTGTCTATGCCGCAACGCGTCCGGGCCGTACGCTCTGTCCGCGCATCCAGAAGCTGGGACAATTCCTGGGCGTTCGCGAAGATAACAAGGTGGTGGCAATCGGCGGCCTGCGGCTGCATATTCCCGGCTATCGCGAGATCAGCACCCTGGCCACGCTTCCTGGCCATGAAGGCCGCGGCTATGCCACCGCGATCATGCGCGGCTTAATCGACCGCATCCACGCTCGCGGCGAGCGCCCATTTCTCACTGTCCGCACCGACAACCCTCGCGCGGTCGAGATCTATCGCCGCCTGGGATTCAAAGAGCGCACGCTGCTTTACTCGCAGACCATCCGGCGGGCTTAAATATTGGACTGAATTTTTGAAATGTAAGATCTAGGCTCACCGCAAGCTACCGCCAACCTCGCTACCGCCTACTCGTAACGCAGTGCTTCAATCGGATCCAGGCGTGAAGCCTTGATGGCCGGCAGCATGCCGCTGATGAGTCCCACCACAATCAAAATCCCCGTGGACACCAGCAGGTGCACCGGCGAAATCGAAAGATGGATGTCGCCGGCGTCGGCATTCTTGGCCATCACGCTGTAAACCGGAATCGTTCCGATGATCCATGAGATCACGTAGGCCACAGCCACGCCCAGCAGGCCTCCGGCAAATGTGATGGCCATGGCTTCGGCCAGAAACTGCGTCAGGATGTCGCGGCGCCGCGCGCCCAGGGCTTTTTCCACTCCAATTTCCCGCGTGCGTTGCGTCACCGACACCAGCATGATGTTCATCAATCCCACGCCGCCAATACCCAGGGTGAGCGTGCCGATAATCGTCAGCAGAATCTGCAGCGCCATGGTGATGATCTGCCAGTTGTTCAGGTTCTTCATAGTGTTCCACACAAAAACCGCGCGCGGGTCCTTGCCGTTGAACCCGTGTGCCACGCCTAGCACGCTGCGTATGTTGCCTTCCACCTTCTCGTATTCCAGCCCTTCGTAATCCAGCCAGATTCCGTCAAGGTAGCGCGTGTCGCGGATGTCGCCCATGGTGCTGAAAGGGATATACACGACCTGGTTGATATTGTCGTCCCCTTCCTGCATCTTTGCCTCAAGCACTCCGATCACTTCAAAACTGATGCCGGCAATGCGGACAGTCTCGCCCAGCGCCGGCTGCCCGGAAAATAATTTGTCCTTGGCGTCCGATCCCAGCACGGCCACGCGCGACCGCTGCATTTCATCGGCATCGTTATAGAAGCGGCCTTGTTCCACCTTGATGGCGCGCACCGGCACAATGGCCGGCGTAAATCCGCCTACGTTGAATTTCTGTGTCCGATTTTCATGCTGTATGTTCGCATCGAACGAGGCTTCAGGTGATATATGCCGGACCACCGGAATCTGGTCCTGCAGATGCTGCACATCCTCGATGGTGAACCGAATCTGCGTGCCCGCCTTGGCGCCGCCCGCCTGCAAAGAAGTTCGCCCGGGAAAGACCCCCATCATCTGCATGCCGAAGTTGGAGAAGATGGCTGTGATGGCGCGCCCGAAACCTGCGCCGTAGGCCAACAGAATCACCACCGTGGCAATGCCCCACGCCATGCCCAGCATCGTCAGCGCCGTGCGTCGGCGGTTGTGCTTGATCGACGAGTATGCCTGCCCTAATAAATCGTGGACCATCTGCCTTATTCCCTTCTCAGCGCTTCCACCGGCTGCAGCAGTGAAGCTTTCCGCGCTGGATAGAGTCCCGCAATAATGCCTGCAATCGACAATGAACCAACCGCCACTGCCGCCGACGCCGGCACAATGTGCGGCAGATCAAAGCCTGGAGGCGTAGGCAGCTTGGCCAGTACGGCCATCACTCCGGCGGTAATCGCAATGCCGGTGCCGCCGCTCAGGGCCGTGAGGAATGCGCCCTCCAGAAAAAACTGCATCAGAATGCGCCGATTCGTCGCGCCCAGCGCTTTCATCAATCCAATTTCGCGCGTCCGCTCGGTGACGGATACCAGCATGATGTTCACGATCCCAATCGCGCCAAGAACCAGGGTGATCATGCCAACGCCGCCCAGAAAAATGTCCATGCCATCGAAAATCTTGCCCACCATGTCCTGCGTTTGGACTGTGTCCCAGCCTTGGAACGCCTCTTTGTTGCTGGCGTCAAAGCCATGATTGCGGGCAATGATCTTGTGTATCTGCTCCACGGCGCCCGCATGCTTGTCCCGGCTCACCGGCTTCAGTATCAGGTTCCCGATGTCGTCCGTTGTGTGCTCATTCTTCATCGGAAAATACTGGTGCATGGTGTTAAACGGAATAAAGACACGCACATTGCCCAGGTTATTTTCCTGCCGCCCGATATTGGCCAGCACGCCAATCACCTCAAAGCGAATCCCATTCAGCAGAATCGTGCTGCCGATGGCCGGCCGTCCCGGAAACAGATTGCGCATCATCTGGAATCCCAGAACGCACACCTGGCGCTTCTGGTCTTCGTCTGCCTGGTTCAGCCATCGCCCTTCGCCCTGCGGCAGAAAGCGGATGTGGTTGAAATTCGGCTTGCTTCCACTCACGAACCCGCTGGCCGTGGCAAAATCGCTTACGGCGCGGATGTCGCCGCGACCCACCACCGGCGCCACATCGCCCACCAGTGTGGCTTCATTCTTGATGTCGAGGTAGTCTTTGTAAGTCAGGTAATAGCTGCGCTGGTTTTGCGTCTGGCCCGGGACCACCGGAATCTGGCCGCCCCACACGAAGATTACGTCCTCGCCGATGGTGGCCATGTTCTTGCGCTGACCGGAGCGGAACCCTTCGCCCACGCCCACCAAAAACAGCAATGATCCCACGCCCCAGGCAATGCCAAACATGGTCAGAAACGAACGCAGCTTGTGCGCCCATAAAATGCTCAACACCTGCCCGATCGTGTCCAACGCCATTCTCATAATTGCTGACTAGTAATACGGTGGAAAAGCCATTGTGGTTCCAGGGTTTTAGACGACCAAAAGGCGGAATTGTCCCTGGAAGAACAGGTATCTTTTGATCCCACGTGGTAGAACGCGCGGTACCACTTATTTTTGCGGAATACCCTGCTGGTAATGCTCGATCACATTGCGGATTGCCACAGCGTCTCCCTTGCTGTGGCCGTGGCTCAGGATGGGATTGCTTCCCCCCGTCGAATCAATGCGGATGTCTGACCAGAACACTCCCGTGCTGATCAATACTGAAGCCACCTTGGTGATGGGAATGCTTTCCTCTGAGCTGCCGAAGAACCGGGGCTTGATCCGCAACACGCGCTCCGGACCAACTTCTATCCGGGTGGGAAAGAGAAAATTGCCGCGAGTCCAGCGGCTGGCCTTGAATACCCTGCTTGCATTGGAAGTGACGGGTGCAATCGACATGACTGTATTCTAACCCTGCGGCTTGAGACGGCCCTCAATGCACTTTGGCCGGGTTGTTGGCTTCAGCTTCCTGCAACGCCTTCTTCTTACGGCGGCTGAGAATGAACGGACGCCGCCTGCGCCGCTCCACCCGCTTGTCAATCTTGTTCCAGAAGCCCCAGAAGTAATCCACAGCCGAAATCACTGACACCGCCACCATGAACCATATGGCCATGCGCGCCACCAGGTCCACATCCAGGACGAACGAAAACACGCGCAGATTGAAATACCATGTGTCCCAGCGTAGGGCCAAAATGGTGGCTACCACGGAGACAATCTGCACCACCATCTTGAGCTTGCCCAACTCGCTCGCTTCAATGGTGAAGCCCTCTGACGCGGCAATCGATCGCAGGCCGCTGATCAGGAATTCCCGTCCAATGATCAGTACCACCACCCATATATTTACGATGTCCGGGGCTAGGCGCAGCAGGGTGATATAGCAGGCGGCAATCATCAGCTTGTCCGCCAGCGGATCCAGCAGCATGCCCATAGTGGTGATCTGGCCGCGACGCCGCGCCAGATAGCCGTCCAGTCCGTCAGTTATTGAGGCAAGTATGAAGATGCCCGAAGCCAGAACCACGCGCAGCGTCTCTTCCTTGGCGCTCTTCGCGCTGAAGTAGGGTGTGGTAAGGATCCATATTATCAACGGGATGGCGGCAATCCGCGAGAGCGTTATGTAGTTCGGCAGGTTCACAGGGAAACGGGATCGCCGGGGCATGCGGCTGCCCTGATTATCCTTGGATTTGGCCCCAAGCGCAAACTTAAGTTTTGTTATTTCTTGCCGTTCACGGTTTCCAGGCAGCGCGTATACAGCTCCAGCAGGTGGGTGGCGTAGTCCTCGGACTTGTTCTCCACTCCGCCATGGAAGCCCGCCCCAGAGGCAACGGTCTTTCCCACATTCGTGGTGGCGGCGATGAATTTCATCAAGTCGAGAGCGATATCTTCATTGCGGCGCGCGCCGACGATTCCTGCTAGCGGGTCCATGAATCCTCCAAAAGATCAATGCAAACTTCTATTGTAACGGGCAGCAGTACGGCAGTCAGCCAAGGTCGTGACCGCAATGGGCGCAAAGAGCGCAAAGAAAAATTGAAATCCAGGATCTTAATTCCTTTGCGACCTTCGCGTCCTTTGCGGTAAAGGGTTGGCCGAATGCTGATTGCTGACTGCTATTCATACGCCAGTGCATCGATCGGATCTTTCTGCGCCGCCTTGAATGCCGGATAGATGGCCCCCAGCATCGCCCCGCCGATCGCAATCAATGCAGCGTAAATGGCCCATTTCCAGGTGATCGGCATTACGCGTAACGTCGGAAACTGATGTACCAGGCTGACTTGGCCAATCGTGCTGATGATGAAACCAACAACAATTCCTGACACTGCCAGCAACAGCGTCTCCCTTAAGATCACCCGCACCACGTAAGACTTAGACGCGCCCAGCGACTTCAGTATTCCAATCTCTCGCGTACGCTCCATCACCGCCGTGTACATCGACTGGAAAATCACGATGAACCCGATAATTACCGCAATCCCGATAACGATCTTGATAAACAGATTCAGCCCCGGAATCCTATCTGCCGAGGTCGCCGCCAGCCATTGGCTGGTAGAAAGAATGTTGTAACTCTCCATGCCCGGAATTTTCTTGAGTTGCTCCACCACAGTGTCCGCATTTAACGGATCGTCGATCTTCACATAAAACAGTGAGGCCTTGTTCTGCGCCCCGATCAGATCCTGCATGGTGGTAATGGGGATAAACCGGCGTGCGCCGCGGCCGTGCGGCACCACGCCGCAGACTCTAAATGCATGATTCAGCACGGTGACCGTGTCTCCCACATGGACTTTGTTGCCTGCAGCAAATAGGTCGTCCACAATCATGTCGTCTGGCCCTCTAAATGGGCCGCCTTGCAGATATCGCATGGGACCGCCCAGCGCCTGGAATGATTCCAGGTCAATGCCATAGATGATCTCTATATTCGTTGTCGAAGTCACCTGCAGCACCACCGGCGAGACCGCCACCACGTGAGGCTGCTTGCGCAGTATGTCAGCCACCCGCATCGGCACCGGAGCGCCGCCAAATGCAGCCAGGTTGGATGATCCCGGAGGCCGTACTGTGAGGTCTGCGCCCATTCCTACCTGTCGCGACTTGTTGTCGTCCAGAATTCCCAATGCGAGTCCCACAATCATCAGGATCAGCGTGACTTCCACGGCCACGGCAAAAATGGAAATAATGGATCGAAGAGGGCGGTGGACCAGGTTGGCCACAATCATTTTGTTCATAAAGTTTTAAGCCGCGATAGAAACATGGGCGTTCTTCGTCCTCGCTGATTCCATTATTGCGGGGGCTTCTTAGTCTCTTCTTCAGGAATGGCCGAGGCCGAAGACTTGGTGTTCAGGTTAATGACCTGAGACCCCGGTGGCTGCGTCAGCACAAACTGCTCGTCGGTCAGCGGCACATTCACGTCAACCTTGACCATGGAAATAGTGATGCCATAGCCCTCAATGGGGCGCTGAATGGACACGATTGCTGGCAACGGAATTTCCGAGTAATTTGTAAAATTCTCATAACGAACGAACGTCACCAGCCTGCCTTGGCGGTCATAGATGGATTGCTCATGCGGGAGAAGGTCAGTACGGCTGAATACGATCTTGCGCGAAAGAAAATAACCCGCGCTGTCCTTATCGATCACCACCACCGTGTACGCCAGTTGTTCCACATCCTTGTGTGTCTTGGGGTCTTTCACAACTTCCGTGGTGTTCTCCAGCACGGCAATTTCTTTGCCTTCTTCAATCGGCTTCAGCAATAGCGCGTCAGAGATGTGTTGCGGGCGCAGATTTTCCAGCGGCTGGGGTGAAGGCTTTACCGGCTGCTTGTTTGAGCCGGTATAAAACTTGCTTTTGATCGGCGATGCCAGCTCGAAATTCTTCCCATTGCTGACCATGTCCGCCATCACGTTGTGCAGCACCGGAACATAAATCCGCATGCGCAGCATCTCCGGCTTGCGCACCAGGATCAGGCCGGCCACCTGGGGATTATCTTTGACCCGGTTCTTCTTCTCTTCCAGTATCGAGCTGTCGATATCGACGGTCGCTTTCAGGGTCTTCAGTTTTTCCGCATTCGTGTTGATGCTTTCCACCAACTGGTCAAGCGTCGCTTCTTTGAGCGTGGCCGTGCTGGTGCGCATTTTTACCGGGTGTGACGAGCGGAACCCGCAGCCACTGACCGATAAAAGAGCAATTAAGAATATGAGAATAGTTTTGCGCAAATGAAAGTACATCCGTCCAGTCTTACACCATTAATTTGGATGCACTTAGTATAACGGACGGCGCATTTTCCGTGATTCCGGCAAGCCGCGGCAAATCATGACATTTTACGTCATTTGCCGGACGCTCTAGCGGTTTACCGCCTGGCTCAGCGCTCGCCGGTAGGCTTGTACGTTAGCAATATGTTCGGAATCCGTGCGGGCAAACCGATGGTGGCCCTGGTTGTCGCTCACGAAGAAAAGATAGTCAGTCTGCGCCGGATGCATCGCCGCCAACAATGACGCCTTGCCCGGATTGGAAATTGGTCCCGGCGGCAGCCCGGCGGTGCGGTAGGTATTGTAAGGCGACTCAAAATGCAAATCGGACTGGTGAATCACGCCGTTGTACCGATTATTCAACAGCGCGGTGTAGATCACTGACGGGTCTGTGGCCAGCACCATGTGCTTTTGCAGCCGATTGTAAAACACGCTGGCTACCTCAGGCCGTTCTTCCGGCGCGCCCGTTTCTTTTTCCACGATGCTTGCCATAGTCACCACGGCGTGGAAATTCTGGTTCAGGCCAACGTCCTTGGCTGCCTGACGGAAACGTCGCACCATGGCGGCTGCCATGTCATGCAGAGATTGGGTCCGAGTAAAGTGATATGTATCCGGAAACAGGTAGCCCTCCAAGCTCGGTGCCTGGGGATCAAGGTCCTTAATCAGATTGGTATCGGTACGCGCGACCTTCAGGAAATCGTCGCGCTTGCCCAGTTGGGCTTCTTCAATCGCTGTGGCGACGTCAAACATGTTGTAGCCTTCCGGCACAACCAGCGTCTGGAAGTAAATATCGCCGTGGGCAATGCGGTCATAAACTTCGCGCGTCGTGGCGCGATGATCAAACGCGTACTCACCCGCCTTCAGCGGTTTGCGCCCGTGCAGGTAATGCCACGCCAGAAATGCATATTGGCTGCGGATGATTCCGGCATTGGCCAGGTCAACAGCAATGTGGCGCGCAGAAGAACCGGATTTCAGTTGCACCAGCTTTTGCTGCGTAGGCCCGGCAGGTAGAAGCAGGCCGTAAGCCAGCAGGGCGCCCGCCAGCACCAGCAATACCACAACGGTTCTAAATAGAAATTTCACCATGTAAGTCTGTAATTTGGCTTCTATTATTCTATGGGCGATTCCGCTCCTCGCAGCCATCTTCCCGCCCCTGGAGCATCACGAATGGACAATGAACTGCCGGCTTCGGTACTGTTACCGCTGCATCACACACTCAACTTGGAAGGATGCAGTCGGGGAGAAGTTGGCCCAGCCGCAAGTTAGATGACGCTTCGCGACTGCATGAAGCTTTGCAGGATCAGCACTGCCGCCATGCGATCCACGGCCTGGACCCGGCGCTTTGTGCTGACTTCATTTTCGCGCAGCAGACGGTTGGCCTCCGCCGAGGTGAGTCTCTCATCCCACAGATGGACGGGCAGCTGAAAACGTTTGCGCAGCTCTTCTGCGAACTCGGCCACTTTCTGTGACTGGGTGCCTTCCTGCCCGCTCATCCGCAGCGGATTGCCCAGCACGATTTCTTTCACTTCGTATTCGCGGATAATCCGCTCCAGGCGGCCAAAGTCGGCGCGGTTGTTCTTGCGCTGCAGTGTCTCGATCCCCTGAGCGGTGATGCCCAGCGGATCTGTCACGGCCAGCCCCATGCGGCGGCTGCCGTGATCGATGGCCAGGATGCGTCCGATGGCTCCCACGCGGCGATTATACGAGTTTCTGCATCTCACCTAACTGTATGGCTTCAAATCGCGTTATTCCACCCGGGCCTGAACAACTCATGCCGGAGGAAGCCCCCGACAGCCGGCTCGCGGAAAAAGAGCTGGAACAAAAAAAGGAGCGCAAGCTCAACACCGCTCTGCATGCCGGAGCGGTGGCGCAGATTATTGTCGGGGCCACCGTGATTTTGACCATCTGTTATATCGCTAAGCTCGTCCTGGTCACGCTGCTGGTCTCGATTCTGCTGGCCTTCATGCTGGAGCCCGTGGTGAACCTGCTGGAAAGAATCCGCGTGCCGCGTGCGGCAGGCGCCCTTCTGGCGGTCTTGGTGATGTTGGCTGCCATCTATGCCGGCAGTTACTTTCTTTATGGCAAAGCCCTGAGCTTTGTCCACGAATTACCCAAATACTCTGACAGGATTCGCAGCCATCTCGCGCACTTCCGCCAACAAACCAGCGAACTGGAAAAAACCACGCAACAGGTATTTCCCGAGGACAAGAACGCCAAGAAACCGATGCCGGTAATGGTGGAGAACCAGGAAACGCAAGGCATGGTCACAGAAAAACTTGGCGCGGTCACGGAAGTGGTGCTCACGCTCTGCTTTATCCCATTTCTGACTTATTTCATGCTGAGCTGGCAGGAGCACGCGCGTACCAAGTCCGTGCAGTTGTTCCGCCCGGAATACCGCAGCACCGCTTACGTTACGCTGGGGCACATTTCGGCCATGATGAAAAGTTTCATTGCCGGAAACTTTGTCATCGGGCTTTTCATGGGCATTTGCAGCGTTGTGATCTTTGGCTTTTTGGGTGTTCCGTATTTCTATTTCATCGGCCTCATCAGCGGCTTTCTCAGCTTGATACCTTATCTGGGCGTCGCCGTGGCCGTGCTCCCACCACTTGCCGCCGGCATAGGCGTGATGAGTGACACGCGGCTGCTTTTGGTGGCCGCCACCGTCCTCGGCCTTCACATGCTTGCCATAAACGTGCTTTATCCCAAAGTCCTGGGCAGCCGCCTGCAATTGAATCCTCTGGTGGTAACCATTTCATTGCTGATCTGGGGGTTTGTCTGGGGCGCCATGGGATTGATCCTGGCTGTGCCAATCATGGCCGCCGTCAAGATCGTCTGCGACCACGTGGTTTCTCTGCGTCCGATTGGGGACTGGATGGGAGAGTAGGTTTCTCTGAAATCCCGAAGCGCAGCGAGGGAACCCTATGGCCACGTCGGTTTTTCCTGACTACATCTTTTTCGTTGCCGACGCGAGAAGGTCGACTAGCTCGACCCTCGAGCGTTAGGTTGCTATATGTATCCCTCACCCGCTGCGCGGGATTCGGGATTTCAGAAAAAGCTAATTGCCAGTTGCCAGTTGCTCTTCCGCCCCCAGCCTGCACCGCTCCAGCGTCTTCTGCATCTGCTGCTGCAAAGCCGACATCTGCTCGTCCGTAGCATCGGCTGGCACGTAAATTGGACCGCTGGCGTAAATCATCGCCTGTGAAAACGGCTTGGGAATAATCATCTGGTCCCATGAATTCAAGATCCAGGCCCGCTCCACTGCGACATAAAAACAGTTAACCGAAACACCGGTTTTCTTGGCCAGCAAAATCGGCCCCGGCTTGGCCACGTAGCGGGGCCCGCGAGGTCCGTCGATGGTAAATACCACGCCATGCCCCTGCTCCAGCTGTTGCCGCATGCCGATCAGCGCTCCCACGGCGCCGCGCGAACTTGATCCCCGCACCGCGGCGAAACCCAGCTTCTGGATAATGCGCGCGATGTATTCGCCATCGAAGCTTCTGCTGGTCATCACCGCCAGCCCTTTGTTGCGGAAACGATAGGTCGCGGGAATCACCGCGCGATGCCAGAAGCACCAGATTGCCGGCGGTCCGGCACCATAAGAATCAGCAATGCAACCGGGTTCAATGATGGCCTTGTAGCGCAGCGTCGCGCCGATTGCGCGTATAAACAGGAATCCGGCCCATGAAATCAGCCATATCTTGACCCGCTCGCTGAAGGAAAATGAACGGGTGCTTTCAGTACTCTCGCGCTTGATTTCGGCCTGGGCGGCATCGCTCACACCCTGATTGTATAAGGCGCTAACGGTGAGGCAGAACACAAACTTCGCAGTCCCATCAGCGTTCATCTGCGCAAATCAGCGGCAAAATGCCTTGTCCCTACGCGTACTTAATCCACTTCATGATTTCCGGCAGGGTAGGCTTTTTCCCGTACATGAGGATGCCGACGCGGTAAATTCGCCCGCAGAGCCAGATCATTCCGTAAATCGTAGCCAGCATCAATCCGATGGACGCCGCAATCTCCCAGGCAATCTCCCGCAAAGGTCCCTGCTGCATGGCGATCCGCGTAAACATCACCAATGGCGCGGTGAAGGGAAACAGAGATCCCCAAAACGCCAGCGGCGAGTTGGGATGCTGAAAGACCTGCATAATGACGACCACGGAAAGAATCATGGGCATCATGATCACAAATTGCAGCTGCTGCGCTTCCTGCTCGGAGTTCACCATAGAACCCACGGCGGCGCACAAAGTGCTGTAGAGGACGTAGCCCAGCAGGAAATAAATGGCAAAGAATATGAGCAGATTCAAGCTGAGAACACCCTTCAGCATATCGGCGCCCGCTGCGATCGGCCCCGCGGAGAAGATCAGCGTTGTTGCCACCCATATTGCCACCTGCGTCAGCCCGACCGCTCCAACGCCCAGGATTTTTCCCGCCATCAATTCTTTTGCACTAGCGGTGGAAAGCATGACCTCCATGATCCGCGAGGTCTTCTCTTCCAGGATCGAGCGCATCACATTGACGCCGTACAAGAGCACAGTCATATAGAGCACCATTACCATGCCCAGCGTCGCAAAGAACATCACTTGCGGATTCGGCGCGTCTTTTCCCATTGGGCTTCGTGGCTCTACATCTACGGACTGAAGAGCGGTATCGATTTCATCTTCCTTGAGCCCTTTGCTCTTGAGCGCGCTGCGGCGCAAGGCGTCGCTCACAGTCTGGCCCAGCACTCCGTTCTCAATAAAGCTGGAGACGTCGCGAGTAACAAAGTCAAGCTTCCGCGCCTTGATCGCATCCGGCGTGGCCCACAGAAAACCATCCAGCGTCTTGTCTTTGACTTTCTGCGTCAGCGCGGCGCGCTGTGAATCCGTGGTGTCAGTGCTCACTTCAACCGTGAAATGCGTTGGCGGCAGGCCTTTTTTTGATTTTATTTTTGAATCTGCCTTGTCCCCGGATTTTTCTTTGTCCTGCCGCTGCTCGATGCGGCTGCGGATCATCTCCGCGGTATCGCGATCGGCGGCCACCACTACCATGTGCTTAGTTTCATTGGAATCACGGTTCGCCAGCATCGTTGGCACCACTGTAACGCCAAACATCAGCAATGGGATGAAAAGCGTCATGATCACAAAGGAACGCGAGCGCACCCGCTCCAGGTATTCACGCTTGGCGATAATGAATGTGTTATGCATTGTCTTTTCCCACCGTGTCGATGAATATTTCTTCCAGTGACGGCTCCATCAGCTCGAACTTGTTGATCCGTGACCGCTCCGCCACCATGCGGAGAAGCTGCTGCGCGTCTGCGCCTGGCGCCAGGCGCACTTCCACGTAATTGCCATAATTGTTGTATGCGCTCACCAGCGGGTTCTTCTCCAGAAAATCGCCGTTACCTTCATACTCAATCTGCACGTTGCTTTTGCCGTAACCGGACTTGATGGTCTTGAGATCGCCCTGAAGCACGGCATTGCCTTTATTGATGAGGCAAATGCTGTCACACAGTTTTTCCACCTGATCCATGCGATGAGTGGAAAACAGGATTGTCTTGCCCTGTTTTTTAAGGTCAAGCATTACGTCTTTGAGCAGCGTGGCATTGACCGGGTCAAGTCCGAAAAACGGCTCGTCCATGATGATGAAATCAGGATCGTGCAGCAAGGCAGCAATGAACTGGATCTTCTGCTGCATGCCCTTGGAAAGCTCTTCCACCTTTTTCTGCAACCAGGCGTCAATCTCCAGCCGCTTGCACCACTCAATGGCCTTTTGCCTGGCCGCGCCGGCAGGCATGCCATGCAGTTCTCCCAGGAAGACCAACTGGTCAATGATCTTCATCTTTTTGTAGAGCCCGCGCTCTTCCGGCAGATAGCCGACCTTGTTCAGACTTTTGCGTTCAAATGGCTTGCCAAAAAGATTGATCTGCCCGGAATCGGGTACGGTAATGCCGATCATCATGCGGATAGTGCTGGTTTTGCCTGCGCCGTTCGGCCCCAGCAGGCCGAAAACGCCTCCCTGCTCAATGCTGAAGGAAAGGCCATTGACGGCCACGAACTGGTCATAGGATTTACGGACTTTATTGAGCTCGATGGTTTGCATTAAAACGGAGTCCTGCCCTGGATGTTATACGCTGGAGGCATTCCAAAGTTACACGATTTCCAGATATTGGTCGATCCAGGCACGGACTTTCAGACGACGCTCGTCGCTGGAATCAAAGCGTATTCCGTAAACTTTATCGCTCTCGCGGTACCAGCAGACAGAAGCCCGAATGGTTAACTTCTCCATTCCGGGTAGATTGAGCATGATGCGGATGGGATCAGACTTAGGAAGTTGCGCCAGGCAGCGGATTGAAATGCCTCCCGAACTTACCTCCACCGTTGTTGCCACCACGGGTGACTGGCCGCCAACGTCAATTTCCACTGGCAAGGCAACCGGGATGCGAACATAACGCCGCAACTCATGGATCACGAGCAGGTGGGTTGCGCGAACCACTTTGAGCACGCTCTGCCGGTCCAGGGGTTCGTCCAGGACGGCGTTAATTCCATATGTGGAATACCG
>Ga0209488_10002055_pt1 | contig 16905 bp, 12 predicted proteins | sample Rivendell_Oct201_8_FD_188349 | JGI IMG/M metagenome (GOLD analysis project Ga0209488, IMG submission 188349) | Vadose zone soil microbial communities from the Eel River Critical Zone Observatory, Northern California, USA -... | ecosystem: Environmental > Terrestrial > Soil > Vadose zone >...
TAGGTATCGAAATTGCCCTGCTCCACGCGGCCGTCCTTGACCGTGATCTCACCGAACATAGCCGCCGAAAGCCCGTAGATCATGCCGCCTTCCAGTTGCGTCTCGACGCCACGGGGGTTGACGACCGTGCCGCAGTCGCACGCGATGACCACGCGCTCGACCTTGACCTGGCCGTTTGTCACCGCAACCTCGGCGATCATGCCCACGATCGAGTCGTAACTCTCGTGGACGGCGACGCCGCGACCTTTGCCCTTAGGCATCGGCTTGCCCCAGTCGCCCTTCTCGACCAAGAGATCGATCACCTGCTGGAAGTCGGGGCGATGCGCAAGCAACTCGCGCCGGAACTCCACCGGATCTTTGCGGGCCGCGTACGCCATTTCATCGATGAAGCTTTCCATGAAGAACACATTCTGCGAGTGCCCCGGCGCGCGCCACGGGCCAAGCGGCACATGCGTGTTCTTGATGATGGAGATGACGCGGAAGTTCGGCAGCTTGTAGGCCGTGTTGATCAAGCCTTGCATGGTCTGCGCGTCGATGCCGTCCTTGACGGCGGCCGGGTTCGCGCTGCCCGCCGCGTTGCGCATGTCGAGCGCAATCGGCGTTCCGTCAGCGGCAAACCCCGCCTTGAAGCGGATCGCAGCCTGGGTGCGGTAACGACCCTGGCGAATTTCCTCCTCGCGCGTCCAGACGAGCTTCACCGGCTTGCCGACCGCCTTGGAAACCGCAACCGCCTGGGCCACTTCATCGGGACCCAGCCGCCGGCCGAAGCCGCCGCCGGAGAACGTGTTGTGGACATAGACGTTCTCAGGCTTCATGCCGGAGGCCTGCGCGGCAAACGCCAGCGCGGCGTCGGCATTCTGGGTGCCGACCCAAACGTCGACACGATCCGCCTGCACATGCGCGATGGCGTTGAGCGGCTCCATGGGCGCGTGCGCGATGATCGGCACGTCGTAGGTTGCCTCGACCACTTTGGCGGCCGTCGCCATGGCGGCATCGACGTTGCCGTCGTGACGGGCCTCCGCACCCTTTTGGTCAAGGGCGTCGAGATACGCCTTGCGGAACTGCACGCTGTTGGTCGTGCCCGCCGCGCCAACCTCCCACTCGATCTTGAGCGCGTTGAGCGCCGACTGGGCGCGGAAGGTGCGGTCCGCCACCACCGCGACCGCGTCTTTGAGCTTCACCACTTGCAGGACGCCGCGGCGGGAGGCGATGGCGCTTTCGTCGACCGATTTCAGAGTGCCGCCGAACACCGGGCATTTGAGAATCGCGGCCCGCACCATGCCGGGTACTTCCAAATCGATGCCGTATTTCGCCGAGCCGTTGATCTTGAGCGGAATGTCCAACCGCGCGAGCCGCCGGCCGATGAACTTGTACTGATCGGGCCGTTTGAGCGCCGGCTCCTTGTCGAGCTTGATCGCCGCCGCCTCGACCGCCAGCTCGCCAAAACGAAAGGTGCGGCCGGTCGGCTTGTGCGTGATCTTGCTCATGGCCGCCGCGCATTCGGAATTGGGCACGTTCCAGCGCTTCGCAGCCGCAGCGATCAAGCGTTCGCGCGCGCTCGCGCCGGCCTGCTGGACCAGATCGCCGGTCTCGCGCACGGCGCGGCTGCCGCCGGTAGAGAGGCTCCCGTAAACTTTGTTGTCCACGAGATTGCGATTGGCCGAAGCGTATTCCGGCTTGACCAACGCCCAATCGCATTCGAGCTCTTCGGCGAGAATCTGCGGCAGGGCGGTGAAGCTCCCTTGCCCCATCTCGGCGCGGCCGTAGCGGATGATCACGGTGTCATCGGGCTGGATCACGACCCAGGCGTTGATCTCACCGGGATAGCGTGTGGTGTCGTCGTTCCATGGACGCACGCTTAAGGTTGCCGCCCCGGCCGGAGCGATGATGCCGACGCCGAGCGCAAAGCCGCCACCGGCGGTGAGCGCGGTGGCGACGAACTGGCGACGTGACAGAGTTGTATCGGTCATCATGGTGCCCTCCCGCTCACGTACGCATCAAAGCTGCTGCGCGATGCACCGCGCGGCGGAGCCGCTCATAGGTGCCGCAACGGCAGATGTTGGTCAGATTGGCGTCGATATCGGCGTCGGTCGGGTTCGGATTGGTCTTGAGATAGGCGACCGTCGCCATGATTTGGCCGGACTGGCAGTAACCGCACTGCGGGACCTGTTCCGTCAGCCACGCCTGCTGCACCGGATGCTTGCTGTCGGACGAGAGCCCCTCGATGGTGGTGATCTGTTTTCCTTCGACGGTACTGACCGTCACCGAACAGGATCGCACGGCCTGTCCGTTGACGTGCACGGTGCAGGCGCCGCACTGGGCGATGCCGCAGCCGAACTTCGTTCCAGTCAGTCCGATCTCCTCCCGCAAGACCCAGAGAAGCGGGGTGTTGCCTTCGACATCGAGCTGATGCGAGGTCCCGTTGACATTGATATTGACCATGATGTCCTCCCTCGTGCCTTCCGCCTATTGGAAGGTGATCATGTCCGTGCGGGTCAGGGTTACGGCTTTTGCCTTCAAAGGCGCGTTCGCCAAATTCGCATTGCCCGAATTCAAGACATTATAGAAACCGATGGTCGTCTCGTAGTCGCTGCCGGCCGAGGTCGTATCCATCGGGATGACGACGGTGTAATCATGCGACATCGCTCCGACGGATGTGTAGGTCACCGAGCCGCTGATCTTCCAGCCGACCATGATGAGCGTCTTGATGCCCTTCGCCTTCAGCTCCTTGTCGAGATCGGTGCCGTAGAACCTGTCCTGGGCCGTGTTGATGATCTTGATGTCGCCCGGAGCCGGCGCGACCTCTTTCAGCCACTTGGTCATATTCTGCGCGCGCGTGCCGTACGCCACGGTGAGGCCGGCCTTGCGTACGCGCTCCATGAAGGGAGTCATGGCGGGCAGCATCTGGCCCTTGCAGCTCGCCTGCGAGTTGCAGATGTCCTCGACATAGTCGAGCACCATCAAGGCGGTGGTCTTGGGGTCAAGGGTGACGCGGGCCGGGTCTGGTGTCGCCGGCATTTGCACGGTCTGCATCTTACCGGGCGCGCGCTGGGCCGCTTGCGTTTGAACCACGCCACTTGAGAGCGCGAGCGCGAGACCGCTCGTCAGGAGGACAGTGCGAAACAGGGTCATGTGGGAATCTCCTCAGGGGTGGGGGATCAAACTAAAGCAAGGCCCGATGGATTTGAACTGCTCTCTGCGCCGGCGCCCAGCCCGATTTCTCTAACCTGGTGCGGGATGTTTCTCGTACCTCCAATTTCGGGCGTTTAAGGCGAAATCAGTACAAGATTCCAAAGGGTTATTTTGCAAGTTCTAGAATTTCCCGGGATAAAGATTGATGAAGCCGTCGCGGTTGGGCATCTGCACCTTCATGATGGTGTCCTTGTTCAGCACATCGGTGTCCTTGATGATGCCGTTGAGGCTCAGGATATACGCGACCGTGGCATAGACCTCGTCATTGGTCAGCGATTTGGGCGCGTTCCATGGCATCGCCCGGCGCACGAAATCGAACACCATGGTGGCGTAAGGCCAATAGGATCCCACCGTCAGCACTTCCTGCGCGGGCGCCTTCAAAGTGCCCTGCCCTCCGAAGAGGGCGGGAGAGACGCCGCCCTGCCCTTTGTCGCCATGGCAGGAGGCGCATTTCTGCGCGTAGATCGCAGCCCCTTGGGCAGGCGTGCCGGAGCCCGCGGGCAAGCCCTTGCCGTCAGGACTGACGGAAATGTCCCACGCACTCGCATCGGCATCCGTGATCGGCTTGCCGAATTTCGGCGCGTCGGCGGCGAAACCCGTGCCGGAAACGCAAGAAATCGCGGCGGCGAAAACGATGGTCTTAAGCATAGACATGGCTCACCGCTCCCTTGGCATCGACCGCCCAACTCGAAATGCAGTTCACATGCTCCATCGGGAATCCGCCCACCGGCGGCGTGCCGCGCGGTTCGCCGCGCTCGGCGATGAGCTGATAGCGCGTCGGCTGCACATTGCCCCCTTCGTCCGTGGCGCGGCTTTGCAGCACCACCGGCTGCCCGCTCCAATTCCACGGCATGCGGAAGCGCGTCAGCGCCTTGGGCAGCACCGGCCCCTGCATCGCCGCCAGGCCCCAGCTCTTGCCGCCATCGGCGGAGACCTCGACCTTCGATATGCGGCCATGGCCGGAATAAGAGACGCCGCTGATCTCATAATAGCCGGGTGAAGACATCTGCATGCCGGGCGAGGGCCGCGTGATAAAGGACTTCACCTCCTGCGGATAATAGAACCGCCATGCTTTGCCGGAATCGAGCAGCAGCGTGTATTGGCGCGACTCATTGATGGCCATAACCGGAGTGTCGGTCAGCTTGAGCCGCCGCAGCCATTTGACATTCATGTTGCCTTCGTAGCCGGGCAGGAGCAGCCGCATCGGATAGCCGTTCCACGGCATGATCGGTTCGCCATTCTGGTAGAAAACGATCATCGCATCGTCCATTGCCTTGGCGATGGGGATGCTTCGCTGCATGGTGATGCCGTCTGCCCCCTCGGCGATCATCCAGGTCGCCTTGGGATCGACGCCCGCTTCTTGCAGAAGCGTCGAGAGCCGGACGCCTGTCCACTCCGAGCAGGAGAGCAAGCCGTGCAGCTGCTGCACATTCGCCTGGATCGGCGTCTTCGACCACATCGGCGCGGAATTGCCGCCGCATTCGAGGAAGCGGATGTGCGATTCCATCGGATAGCGCATCAGATCGTTGAGTGTGAAGATCAGCGGCTGCTTCACCATGCCGTGGATGAGCAGTTTGTGCTTGTCGGGATCGATGTCGGGCGCGCCCGCGCGCGCGACGACAAAATGCAGCCCGGCCGGCGTGATCATGCCGTCGAGACGGTGATGCGGCGTGCGCGCCTGCATGGTGCCGGGCCGGCTGGTGTCGCTGACGATGCGCGCGATCTGCGCGCGAGGGGAGGGCGTCGCATAGGGTGGCGGCGGCACGCCGATGCTCTTGCTCCAGGATTCGACGGCGAGAGGTTCGGCCCCCGCGCTGGCGATGGAGCCCCCGATGCCCGTGGACATGGCGCCGGCGAACACCATGCCCGATTTCAAGAGCAGTCGCCGGTCCAGCAAACCGTTCCCGGCCACGGGTTGGAGTGATACGGAATCTGCGTTGCGGCGCGCGCGAGCCATGAGCCTCTCCCCGGAATCTAATCGGCTCCATCCTACTCCTTACGCAATGTGTTTGGCAGGTGGCTCCATGGATTCAGTCTCGGCCGAGACCCCGGGCCCATCGCCGGCCCGGCCTCCGTCAAAGCGCCGGGTCAATAATAGATGGCGCCCGGCATGCCGCCGCCTGCTGCGACGCAATCGCCATTGATGCCGATCGATCTGGGTGATGCGAGAAAAGCAACGATGTCGGCGATCTCTTCGGCTGTGACGAGACGCCGGATCGTATTTGCCGCGGCCATACGCTGTTCGATCTCCTCCGGAGCCACTCCGGCGGCCTCCGCACGCCGCTGGACGAGACTTGCGGTCTTTTCGGTCCGGGTCATTCCAGGGTGAACGCAGGTGACGTTGATACCGCCGGGACCCAACTCATCGGCGAGATTCTTGGTCAGCGCTGCGACGCCGATATTGCGGATGCTGCCAATGGTAGAACCGGTCGAGCGCGCAGCCAGACCGCTGATATTGACGATGCGTCCCCAGCGGGCCTTCAGCATATGTGGGGCGGCCTCGCGAGCGCACCGCAAATAGCCCAGCACTTTCACATTGACGTCGGACCAGAAATCCTCGGTCGTGATCTCCATGAGTTTCGGTGGCGGAGCCTGTCCTCCCGGCTGAGCCGCGGCATTCACCAGAATGTCGAGCCGGCCAAAATCTTTGATGATCTCAGCGAATGCGCCTCGCACGGCGTCGTCCCTGCCCGTATCGGCGCTGTACGGGCGTAAGACCCGCCCGGTCTCATGGGCGATCTGCGACGCGGTCGCGTCAGCGTCCTGCATGTTGCGCGCGATCAAAGCGACATCGGCGCCCTCACGCGCCAAGGCCTGCGCCGTGGCCTTGCCGATGCCGCGGCTTCCTCCGGTCACCACGGCAACTCTGCCCTTCAAGCCCAGATCCATGATGTGTCTCCTCTGCGTACGGCCATTGAGGTAAGGACGTGATGGATCGATAGTCCAGGACTATCCGCGGCGTCGGGGATGCGAATGCTTCCTCCGATCCGTTCCAATTGTTGGCGGCATCTCTCCGGAGACGGTAAAGTCACGCGTCTTCCCTTTGCCGTCCTTCACGGTTCAAGGAGCACGGGCATGAACAGGCTTCTCCGCAGAGTTTTCGTCGGCGCCGGCGTGGCGCTGACGCTCTCCACCGCCGCTTTGGCGCAGTGGTCGATTGGCCAGCCGGGCACGCGAGAGGCGTCCAAAGGGCAGAATCGCTACGTCTATCTGGTGATGGCCGATCCCCTACCGGGCAGGGAATTCGATTTCAACGATTTCTATCAGAACACGCATATGGGCGATCTGGTGCAGCTTCCCGGTTGGACCGGGGCGCAGCGTTTCCGCCTCGTTCCCGTCATGCCGCGCACGACTCAGCCGCTATACAGGCGCGGCAATCTGATCATCTGGGATCAGCAGGGCGACGACCTCGGAAAGATCCAGAGCGAGTCGCGCGCTGCCATCGCCGGCGGCAAAAGCCGGCTCATTCCCGGATTCGATTATTCGCCGGACGGCCCGGTCAGCACGACCTATCAGGTGATCGGCCCGCGCGTCACCCGGCCCGACGGCAGGAAGCCGTTCATTCCCGAGGTCTCCGACAACAAGACGCCGCGGCCTAACCGCTACGTCATGCTCGATTTCGTCGAGCCGGTTGCCGGTATGAGCGATGCCGATTTCGAAGCGGAGCTTGCGAGGCGCGTCCGTGATGTGCTGGCCTTGCCGGGCTGGATGGCGGCGCAGCGTTTCCGCCATGCGCCCACGCCCTCCACGTCGCCACCGCCGCGGCTGGCCTTCACCAAATATCTGGTGATCTGGGAAACCGAAGGCGCCAATGCACAAGCCCTGCAAGACGCGCTCACCGCCGCCAAATCAAATGAGAAGGCGCTGCCCGCCAATTCCGCCACCGCACAGTCGAGCTGGTGGGTGACCATTTCGCCTTTCATCAACAAGGACGATTTCGAACGCTGAAGCTCAGCCTGGAGCATCGCTCATGGCCTTATCGGCACCGTGGCGGAATGATATCGTCCGAAGCTAGGGGGAACCCGAGCAGGGCAAGGAGAGCACCCATGTCGAGATCGGCTTTGTCGAGGCTCTGTCTAACCGGCGGTATTTGCGCCTCGCTCGCTTTGATGGGAGGCGCCAGTGCGCAGAGCGCCTCTCCGCCCGATTTCTTTGTCGGCGATGTGGGGTGGGTTCACACGCTCAATGCCACCTTTCCGCCCGTTCAGGGCTCGCCGTCGCCGGTCGTGCAGGACCCTGGGCACCCCTTCATCGGCGCGAGCTGGCGCATCGGCGACCTCTCCAATCCCAATCTGAAGCCATGGGTCAAGGAGGTGATGAAGAAGGACAATGACGAGATCGATCATGGAAAGATCGCGTTCCAGGCACGCTCATCCTGCCTGCCGAGCGGCATCCCCAACATCTTTTTGCCCGGCAACCCGCTCATGATCATCCAGACGCCGAAGGAAGTATTGATGATCAAGGAGGGAGGCGTGGAAATCCAGCACATCTATCTCAATGTGCCCCATTCGGCCAATGTGAAACCGTCTTGGTACGGAGAATCTGTCGGCCATTATGAGGGCGACACGCTGGTCGTCGACACCATCGGCCAGAACAACAAGACCGTCGTCGACGCCTATCGCACGCCGCACACCGAGAAGCTGCACGTCGTCGAGCGCTGGCATCTCATCGATGGCGGAAAGGGACTGGAAGTGAATATCACCGTGGACGATCCGGACACGTTCAACCAGCCCTGGTCGACCTATGTGCGCCATGTGCGCGGGAAAGAGCCGTTTTACGAGGACATCTGTGCCGAGAACAACCTCAATCTCTTCGATTATCATATGCCGGTGGCGCTGAAGCCGGATTTCTGAGCCAGCGTTACAGGAATTGCTCGCGCCATGACGACCTCCAACGCGCTCATGCCTGCGGTTAATCTGCTGACCTTTCCGCCGATGATCGATAGCGAAGCGTGCCGCCTCCTCCTCGCGCATTACGGCGTGTCATATCGAGAGGAGGCGCATCTTTTCGGCTGGGCCTCGGTGCTCTCGCTATGGCACGGATGGACGGCCCGGATTCCACTTCTTTACGGCGGGCCATATCGCCTTGCGGGTCCGCAACAGATCGTGGACCATTTCGAGCATCGCATCCAGCCGATGCAGAAACTCATTCCCGCAGACAAACATATTTCCGATGAGGTTGCGCTGGACTGGGACCGCTTGAATGGAACTTTCGGAACGGCCGTGGCCGTGTTCGCCTATTACCACCTTCTGCCCCACCGCGACCTCATGACGGAGCCGTTCTCGCGCAGCATGCCGGCAGGAGAACAATCCTTTCTCAAAATGGCCTATCCCTCCGTTGCCGCGTTGTTCCGGCTTCTGCTGCGGCTGAACGCGCAGCACGCCAACGCGTCGTTGGCGGTGATTCGCTCGACGATCGATGACATCGACCGGCGGCTGAAAGACGGCAGGAACTATCTTGCCGGCGATCGCTTCACACTGTCGGATATCGCCTTGGCGAGTTCCGCCGGGCCGGTTCTGCTCCCGCAAGGCTTCACCGCGCCAATGCCGTCCCTCGAACAGATGCCGCCGGAGATGGCATCGCTGATCGGCGAACTCCGCCAGCACGAAACCGCGCGGCTCGTGTCGCAGATTTATCACAAGCATGGTCATTCACGCTCCACATTGGGCTAGAGCAAGCCCGTCCGTTGCGGTTATAGTCTCGCCGTCTCCGCTATCCTTTCGAGGGGAACTGCGATGGCGGATCCATGATGAAGGCGATCATCAGGAGGCGGGGGCTTTAAGATTGAAATCCGATAGGCGGGCGATACGCAAGTTTGTCGTCTTGCCCCGCCGTCGATCCTGACGGGGAAACGCCTTCGGACGTCTCCTTCCGGTTTCCCAAACTATGATCGATGCGTGCGTGAACGAATCGAAATATGCATGAGGGCATTGCCCGACGCAAAAGGTGCCAACCCATGGCAGAGCAAGGTTCTCCATCCGAAGCGACCGGAATCGCGACACCCCGTGGTGGCGACGGCGCGCTCAGTGCGCTGCTGCGAAGCCAGGGTTTTCTTTCCTTCGGCGCCAAGCTGGCATGGTGGCTGACATCGCTGGCGAGCGGACCTTTGCGCCTGGGATCGAACGTGATCGCGGTCCGGCATGGCGATGTCAGCGCTGTTCTCGCGCGCGATCTGGACTTTCTGATTGCACCCATCAACGCGGCGCGTATCGAGGCGGTAAACGGCCCCTTCGTTCTTGGAATGGATCGAGGCGCGAGCCTCGCCAAGGAACGCGAAGCGCTCTACTCCGCGCTGCGGCAAGTCGATCGCGCAATGCTCAGAAAGCACGTTGATGAACGCGCCGTCCGGGCAATCGCGGGCGCGGCCGACGGAACTCTGGATGTGGTCGGTGCTTATGCACGGCCCATTGCCGCCAGTACGGCAAGATCCCTATTCGGTCTGACCGGACAGGACGACATCTTGTTCATGGATGTGGCGCGGGCGATCTTCGCGCACACCTTCCTCAATCTCGGCGGCGACAAGACCATCGAGGCTCGTGCGCTGAAGGCGGCGGTATTGATGCACCGCTGGTTTGAAGAGGAGATTAAGCGGCGCCGGTCTGACGGCCAGCTTGGCACCGACATGATGGGAGGGCTCCTCAAGGATCGCCTGCTCGACGATGACGGTGTAAGGCGGACGCTCGGCGGCATGCTGGTCGGCAGCATCGATACGACGGCAACCGCCGTCGCAAAGATCATCGCCATTCTCGGCAGTGACCCGAAATTGCGCAAACAGGTCTATGCGGACCGGAACGACTCGACGAAGCTTTCGATGTGGTGCCTGGAAGCGCTCCGCCTTTGGCCGCATAATCCGCTAGTCTTGAGGCAGGCGTCCGTCGACACGGTGCTCAGCGGCACGGATGTCAAAGCCGGCGACAGAGTGGTCGCTTACACGCAAGCGGCGATGCTCGATCCGGATATTTTCCCCGAACCAGAACTGCTGAAGCCGGATAGGCCGCTTTCCTCCTATCTGCATTACGGCGGCGGACTGCATCCCTGCGCCGGCCGTGCGATCAATGATTTCCAGATCACGACTCTGGTCGGCCGGCTGGTCGAACGCGGCATCGAAAAAACCGGCCGCATCGTTTGGGCAGGTCCTTTCCCAGACAAACTCATCGTCCATTTCTCAAGGAAGCGCGCATGACGCACGCCCTCGTGACCATCGTCGCCCCGCTCGACGCTGAGAAATTGAAGATTCTCCCGGATTTGATTTCCAAAAGGCTGGGGAATCCCGCCGAACAACCGATCGAACAGAGCTTGGGTCCGCTCGATGAGGATGGTGCGTCAAGCACGCATTTCGCCAGCCTGCACGCGATTCCGGCCGGCACCGGCACGAACGGATATCTGATCTTCGAGTTCTCGGCCGATGGCAGCGATGATGAGGCATTGGCGCGGTTCGACCGTCAGATTGGTGGACCGCTGAAGGAGATCTTCAGCCAGGCAAGCGACTGGCGCGAAGGCGACGCGCTCCTCACTTATCTGCGCCGCCATGTCATCCAGATCGGGCATGGCTTGTTCAGCGCGCCGGGCGTCGCCTATGCCGGCACGCCCGGCATGACCGTCGGCCGCATTCGCAAAGAACGTGACCTCGCTGCCGAGATCACCAAGCTTCTCGGTCAACAACAGGGCGGCTTTCGCGCCATCGACCGGCTCGCCGTCGTGCGCGCCGCCCTCGCCGCCCAAAAGGATTTCGCCTGGGCACTCGATCCACCTCCGCCTCCTCAGCCGGACAATGAAGGCGTCTCCATTCTCTCCGTCGTTCCGCAACTGATCTGGGACTTTGTGTCCACCTATCTTTGGCCCTTCGGGTTAGCGATTGCGGCCTGGGTGATCTATACCGATTTATCCACGCTTCACGCGATGGCGCCGGACACGCCGGTGACCTGGCCACTCGTTACCGCTACCCTTGGTGCGCTTTGGACCGGAGCGATTACAGCTCTGATCATTGTCGTGATTCTTGCCGTCACTCTCTACGCTTTGCTGATTCGCGCCGAGGCAGGTGACTGGGTCGATGAACGCTGGCCCGAACGCGCTATTCTCGATGGGATTCTCAAGCGTGAGGATTTCGCCGCTCAGAACCACATGGTGTCGGTCACCCGCCGCAAGCCCGGCATCGTGCGGTGGTTCACGATCCGTCTTGTGTTCTGGCTGATCACCGAATTCGTCACACGTGTCTACCGCCGAGGCTTCCTTTCCGACATCGGCACCATTCATTTCGCGCGCTGGATCACGGTGCCCGGAACGCGCGATTTCATCTTTCTCTCCAATTACGGCGGGAGCTGGGAAAGCTATCTCGAGGATTTCATCACGCGCGCGCATTTCGGGTTGACCGGAGTTTGGTCGAATTCGATCGGCTTTCCTCGCACCAACAACCTCATCGATGGTGGCGCCTCGGACGGCGAGCGCTTCAAGCGCTATGCAAGGCGCGGCATGCTGCCGACGCCGTTTTGGTACAGTGCCTATCGCGACACCACGACATCGCATATCCGCACCAATGCTTCGATCAGGCGCGGTGTTGCCTCTGCCCTGACCAATGAGGAAGCGTTGGATTGGCTGGCCCTCTTCGGCTCGGCGGTCCGGCCGGATGGGAAGATGGAGAGCAGCGAAATCCAGAGCCTCGTATTCGGTGGGCTAGGTTTTTTGCCGTTCGGCGTTTGCCTCCTGTACCGTCTTTCCGGAAACCAGCACCAGGCCCAGGCCTTCATCAAGCAGCTGACGCCGCATGTCGCATTCAATGATGGACGCCGGTTGCAAAGCGATGCGGTGATCTCCATCGGCTTGGGGCCGGAAGCGCTCGCAAAACTTGGCCTGCCGCCGGACTGCGTGACAGGATTTCCGGCGGCCTATCTCGGCGGCATGGCGGCCCGGGCACGCATCGTTGGCGATATCGATGAAAACGCGCCCGGCAAATGGTCATGGGGCGCCGATGAGCTCCTCGATGTCACGATCCTCATCTATGGGACATCGGCGCAGGCCGTGCGGGACCTCGATGCCAAGATTCAGAAATCGGCGGCGTCACACGGCGCGACGGAACGCTATCGAATCGACCTCGTAAAAGTGGAGGAAGCCGGCACGAAGACGGAACCCTTCGGCTTCGTCGACGGCATTTCGCAGCCGCTTATTCGGGGTACCTATAAGAGTCTGCGCAAACCCGATTCGATCCATATCGTCGAGCCGGGTGAATTCCTGTTTGGCTATCCGGACAACCGCGGCAACATCCCGCCGGGGCCGACCCTCTCGCCGCTGCTTGATCCGCACAACCGCCTGCCCATCGCCGCGGACGAACATGATTTTGCCACCAACATCGTGAACACGCCGCGCGAAGTTGGACGCAACGGCACATTTCTTGTGATCCGCCAGCTTGCCCAGGATGTCGAGGGCTTTAGCGCGTATTGCCGCGAGGAGGCGGCCCGCCTACAGAAGAGATTGGCGCCACCCTACAGGATCGACGAGGAATTCATCGGCGCCAAGCTCGTCGGCCGGTGGAAGGATGGCTCCTCGCTCGTTCGCCATCCCTATAAGCCCAAGGGCGAAGAGATGTCCGGCGAGGAACGCTTAAGAGCGCTGCATTCCCATGCGCCATCGGAGGGAAACGCAGATGCGAAGCACGCTCCGGGTGCTGAGAAAACCGTGTCACGTCCCACGACGAGTCCCAAGACGGGCTCGCCCATCGAAGGGGCCGCCAAATCGAACCGGCCCGATGACAATGATTTCCTGTTCGGCGAAGAAGATCCCGAGGCGCTGCGTTGCCCATATGGTGCCCATATACGCCGCGCCAATCCGCGCGACAGCTTCGATCCCGGTTCAAAGGAGCAAATTGACATTTCCAACCGGCATCGCTTGCTGCGGGTGGGAAGATTTTACGAGCCGAAGCAGGGCGAAAAACGGGGCCTGCTATTCATGTGCTTGAACGGGAGCATCGAACGACAGTTCGAATTCATCCAGCAGAGCTGGCTCGACAGCCCGTCTTTCCATGGCTTGTCGGGCGAACAGGATCCCCTTGTGGGCGGCGACGCCAAAAGCTGCACCGGATTTCTGATTCCAAGCCGCGATGGACCCGTTCGGCTCAAACCGCTGCGCCGCTTCGTCACGACACTGGGCGGCGGCTACTTCTTTTTGCCGAGCAAGCGGCTTCTCCAATTCCTGGGCGGAGACGACTAGCGGCCGATATAGCCCCATTTGCCCGTCTTATCGTCGCCGACGCGGACGGCAGCCAGCCCTTCGGCGAACGCAGATATCTGATCGAACTGGGGAGTGCTGATGATTTTGCCTCCGCTGTCGATGTAACTGTGTTTGCCGGAGTCCTCGTCGCCAATTCGGACCGCTGCCATCCCATCGGAAAATGAATCCGCAAAATCAAACTTCGGATCGATGACGAACTTGCCTTGCTTGTCGATGAAACCGTATTTCTCACCGAGGAGCACATCGGCCAGCCCATTATGAAATGGGAATGCCGAATCAAATTGCGGCGTGATGACGAGCGCGCCTTGCTTGTCGACATAGCCCCATTTGCCGGTCAAAAAATCGCCGACGCGAACCGCGGCCAAGCCTTCGGAGAAAGATCCCGCGGCACCGAACGGCATAGCGATGACAAACTTGCCCTGCTTGTCGATGTAGCGCCATTTGTCATCAACGCCCGCGACAGCCAGCCCATCGGAGAATGGCCCCACGGAATCAAATTGCGGTTTGATGACAAGCTTGCCTTGCTTGTCGATATAGCCCCATTTGCCGGTCAAGAATTCGCCGACGCGAACTGCAGCCAGGCCCTCGGAGAAGGCGAACAGGTTTGCAATTGCAAATGGCGGAGCGACGACGAAATTGCCTTGCTTGTCGATATAGCCGATTTTGCTGCCGATGCCGACGCCGGCCAGCCCTTCGGAGAAAGCGCCCGCGAAATCAAACTGCGGCTTGATGACGATCATGCCTTGCTTGTCGATGTAGCCGAATTTGGCGCCGACTCGGACGGCAGCCAGTCCCTCCGAGAATGATTCGGCCTCATCAAACTGCGGCTTGATGACGATGCGAACGGTCTGATCCGCCGGTTGCCCCTCTGCGCCGCCGGCAGCGCTTTTGACGGTCGCGGATTCTGGATTGGAAGAAGATTTCTGCGCTTGCTGGTCGCAGCCCGCCAATAGCAGTGCGGCCGCCAATATCGGTGTGCCCAGAAATGTGTGGCGCAATGCTTGCTCCTCAAACCGTTGTGCATAAGCTGCGGCGCTCTCGAGCCTACCGTAACACGGCTCGGTCAACGGCTTTGATGAGCGCTTCGGGGCGCTTGCCCCGGAAACCTTAGCTGAAGGATCGGAAAAGCCGCGCCCGCGATGATGCTGCGTATCTCAAGAAAAGCAGCCAGCTCTCGCGAAGGGACCGCGGTGGCGGTAGCCGGACCAGAGGGAAGCCCACGCCGTTTCGGAATGAGTAGATCATGCTGCAGGACTGGCACCGGAAAGCCGTGTCGAAGTGAGCGGCGGCAGCTCCTCGCGACGCGCCTTTGAGCCGTTCCAGCTGCGTGGCGGTCAGCTTCTCCTGATGTTCCCGCGGTTCACCCGGGCAGTATGGACAGGACGCGCCGCAAAAAACCGGATTGGTGCCGTCAGGCAAAGGTTGGAGAATTTTGAGCCGGTACACGTCGCATCCGAATACCCCTACAGGGGCTCTACGACACGAAGAGGGATGCCGCACTGCAATATGATATGCTGCATCTGCGAACGCAAGTGTCCGGTGGAGCGAACAGCAGTACGCAAATCAACCCGCTTCCCGGACAATGGGCCCTTGCGGGAATCGCCGGTCCCCCCCGCGCTGGCCGGTCGGTCGCCCTCGTTTCCTACCAGAAATCATGAGCAATAACAGTTGCTTAGCGTGCGGGCGGCATCCCTTCTAGCGGGGTCACCGCCTTGGCCAGCCAGTCGGCGATCACCTTGGCGACGTCATCGCTGTTCTTCTCCAGCATCATCATGTGACCGTTACCATGGACGCCGAGTTCGGCGAGCTTGATGAAGGTCACGGGTACCCCGGCCTGGCGGAGATATTCGACGTTGCAGTGATTGTAGCCGGCATAAAACGAGGCTTCCGCCCCCAGCAGCATGACCGGTCTGTCGCCGACCGCGGTGAGCTTGCGCGCCGGCTCTTTCTGGCGCCAGCAGCGGGCGAGGTCGCGACGCTCCGGCTTGTCCTGCTGCACGAATTGCAGCGGGGATTGGGGCGTCACCGCGGGCGCATAGGACAGGGGCGTGTTGGCGAGGCCATACGGCTTCACACCGGGATTGTCGCGGTAATAATCATCGTCAGTCTGCCGCATCGCCTTTTCCCAGCCCACATCGAAACGCTGCGCGCTGTGCACGACCGCGTCGTGCACCGGCGGGCCGGCCGGTTCGGCGGCGACGATGGCCTTCACCAGGACCGGACGCGCTTGGGCAAGCGGCCAGGCATAAGCGCCGGACTGGGAATGAACGAGCACGATCGAGGGACCGATTCGATCAAGCAGAGCGGCCAGTGCATCGATGGTCCATTGCGATTGCATCGCGCGGTTTTCCATGCCCGGCACTTCGGACGCAAAATATTGGTCGAACGCAAAATCGCCCGGCTCGCCCTTGCCGGGCCACTGGGTATGCAGGGCGGCTTGGGGCCAGAGCTTGTACTTCTCCTGCGAGGTGAATTTCTGCTGGACATATTCCAGCGACTGGGAACTCGTCTCGCCATAGACCTCCGGCGTGAAAGGCGAACGTCCGCGGCCAATTTGATCCACGACATACACGGCATAGCCTCGCCGCAAGAAGAATTGCGCCCAGCCCGGACGCCCATCCGGGGTTTCCCACCATCCCGCGCCCGTCTGGCCACCGCCATGGACCATCACGATCGGAAAGGGATGCTCGCGAACCGCAGGGATTTGATATTCGACATAGATCTGCCCGACGATGTGCTGCTCGGGATGGGCCTTGTCGTAATGGCCGCCGGCGTAGAAGGCACCCATCTTGGCGAGCACCAGAGGCTGCGTGTTCGATGCTTCAAGCGCCTTGAGGCCCGCGAAAGGAAGCGAAAGGACGAGACCGGCAAGCCCGGCGATGCAGCACGCGCCCAGGAATCGGGCGGCGATCTTCCGTGAGCTGATCATCTACTGCCTCCGTATCGTCACAACCAAAATCTTGACCTCGCGAGTCAAGCAGATCAGGAAGCCGAGCGCGAATCCGTCCCCGATGCCATGGAGCGATTTGTACCTGACCGGCCATTCTGCGGGCTCCGGGGCGCCTCTTCCCCGCGCTTGCCGGATTCAGGGCCTCGCTGTAGCGTTGCGTTAGACCAGAAGGACATCGGCTCATGCACAGGCGCGCTCTTTTCGCGGCATTCGCAGCAATGCTGTTTGGAATCCTGATCCAAGCGGAACAGGGACGGGCGAATCCCGATTTCGATCTTGGCCCGGCGATCAACGCGAAAGCACCCGATATCGGCACGCCGCCCGACCAGACCGGCGCGCCGCGCGCGCTTCCCTCGCTCATGGGCGAAAAGGGCATGGTGCTCTTCTTCTTCCGCTCGGCGGATTGGTGCCCCTATTGCCAGGCGCAGATGATGGATCTGAACACCGCCGTCGCCGGGATCGAGCGGCGCGGCTATAAGATGGCTGGCATCTCCTATGACAGCCCGGCAATCCTCAAGACCTTCATCGAGAAGCGCGGCATC
>Ga0209488_10002056_pt1 | contig 16902 bp, 17 predicted proteins | sample Rivendell_Oct201_8_FD_188349 | JGI IMG/M metagenome (GOLD analysis project Ga0209488, IMG submission 188349) | Vadose zone soil microbial communities from the Eel River Critical Zone Observatory, Northern California, USA -... | ecosystem: Environmental > Terrestrial > Soil > Vadose zone >...
ACCAGAAACAGGGCCCGGTCCATCGGATGGGCGATCTGGGCAAACAGGCGCTGAACCTGCGCGCGGGAGAGCGCTTTGGAACTCCATCTACGAGCCGCACGCCGTCAAGCTGCACGACAAACTCGCGTCGTATCACCCCGACTTCATCTGTATGTTCCTCCCTCCCTCTCCTCCACACACCCTTTTCTCCTTCCTTTGGCTGCTCGATGCGGAAAGTGCACGGCATCTCACGCTCGCCTTCGATCGTGACCTTTCATCATGTCGTGTTCCCTCTGCGAGCCCCGAGAGGGGAACGGTGGTGGTGGTGGTGGTGCTCACGGCTCACGGACAACACTCCTTTTCCAGCGTTCATTATCCAGTCCTACGGCTCTGTGCTGTCACCGCTCCCTGGAGCGGACGAACAACAAGGCAACCTCAGCCGCGCGTTGGGGTCCGTCGTTGGCATTGCTTGTTTGCGCGCCGAAGGCCGCGTTGGGTCGCAGCTCACGAGCCACGTTTTTGGTTTGCTCAAGGCCCGCACGGTCGAGGGTCTCAGCGAGGAGGACCGCTGGCTTGCGAGCGACGAGGGAACTGAGTGGGTTATACGAACCGTCGATACCCTTTTGGACGGACTCATGGTTGAGCGGGGGTGATCCGCAAGAGCCTAATTGAAAGGGGGGCCTCGCGTCCCATCCATGCCCAACTCTTCGTTTTGAAATTTGCATTCGCACACGAGTCCCACGTCGTCCCTGAAAGGCGCTTCACGAGGCGCTTCAAAAGGATGTACATGTGGGAGTCCGAACGACCTGCACCTGAGGCGTGTTTCGAACACGCTACTCGGGGCAGGCCTTGCCAGGGGTTCAACCGGAAACTCACGCGAGTAGATGTTTCCCGATGGAACATGATGGTGGTACGACCTTACATATGCAGCTAAGACACGAGAACAGGGAAATGCCAAGATAAGTAATTGCCCTCCGCGACGCCGTCCACAATTCAGTGCTTAGGCCAGCCTCTTAAATTAATAAACAACAGACAGTCCGATATCGAAATGTTTATCAAAGGTTGAACGCCGACGTGAATCGGTAGAGCATTGCGGTCACTGTGACGGCGTCCATGAGCGGAGGGTGCATCTATTGTGTTCAGACCGGATCAGCGTTGTTGGTAGTTTGAGAGATCTGCTGGACATACCACGACACCCGCACCAGCAGAACGGACAAAGTGAAGTTCCGCATAGACATCCCCAACTCCCGGAAAGCGAGTTGGCCGAGTGGGGCGCACGAAGGCGATCACGTTGTTGTTGGGATCTTGCAACTGAGGGTGTATTCGATCAGACGTCTCTCAATTATCATGGTACAGGGGACCCACCAGAACGTCCTGGTTGGTAGTACTTGGTCTCCACCTGTACGGGAGACCATCGGGGCCCGTGAATACTCTTGAATTCTAGTTTCCCAATATCAGATGGAGATCAGTCAGGACAAATTCAAACGCACGGGCATCCTTGGGTCCCTGCGGACCAAGTCGGCCATAGGAAGGTGGTTCTGTGATCAAATCAGAGCGTAAGAAAGACGTCAAATGGGGAATTCTCTGAAGCAAAACCCTGACCTTCCCCATAACAGCGCGCCCCAGACCACCACCAGGGGCCCATTCTAGTCTGGCTACTCGATCCTCCTTGTTTGCGCGAATCGAACGCCAGACAGTGGTTGTGCTCTGGCCCTGTGCGTTGGTATCGGTCTGAGAAGATTGATTCAGGATCATGGGGCACACCCGGTGCCGATGATACATACATGGAACCGGTAGACGACGCCATATCGACTGAACAACTGGCTGTGTCGGGGATCCTGAGACGTCCAGGAGAGTACATCTTCATGGCTGCCAGACATGATGATAGGTGAGAATGGAGATGGAGGAAGTGATTAGGCTTGTGTGTGGTCCGGAGACTGGGTTAACACTAGTACCGGAGAGGCATCTTTTATATGGGGCCCCGGGAGGGGACGCACTCATGCACACGGGTGATGGTGAATTGTTCGATCGAAACGTGGACACAGTGACCGATAACGCTGAATACAGGACTCGCAGCGTGTCGGCACGAGAAGTAGGCTGGCAGACGTGTCCAGGAGGGTTGCTCATTGGAGCGACTCCAAATCTGCATTCAGGTCATGGCCAGCTTGATCGGAAAACAACACGAGGTGCGGGTAAGCGCCGACCTTGGGAGGCAGAATACCAACCACTGTATTGCCGGCACATAGCTTGATGAGCACTGATTATGGCAATGGTGAAGACCACGATGGCCACCAGAATAACGAGAAAAAAAGCATTGACCACGTAAAGAGAAAAAAAAATCGCGGTGAGCTTGCAATAACTGAGTGGGGAAAAAAGAATAAAATTACTCACCGCCTAGAAAGCGAGCTCTAACACGAGGCGGCGGAGAGCAAACTTATATGGCAACCTGGATTCGGGAGTCTGGCGACTCCTGCAACTCCTTCCCCGGGTCGCGTCTCAAGTCGAAGAGCGTGTAGACAGCGTGTCCACAATACCTTGAACAGCACAAAGGCGAGGCGTGATAAGGAAGGTTCTCCTGGTCAGCGTGCCCAGCGCCCTCCGCCGCCGCCACTGCCACTAGTGCGGATGTATCAGTCTAGTGGAGTGGAATGAATCACCAAAGTCTATCCACGACTATGAGAGAGCAAGCCCCATCAAGGCTGCGAGTGTGATGCCTCTCCCTGCGCAGCGATCCGACGTGTCCGCGGCTCTTACTTCGATCTGGGGAACCAAATCGATGATCTTTCTCCGATATCAGCTCAAGGCTCTAACACGGCATTCCGACCCGGGATATAACGCCCTGAAATTGCGATTCTACCGAATATTCACAAGCTCCGGGACATCAAACCCAAGAAGGTATGCCACCAGTATAAACGGCCAGGGTAGATCAACGCAGCGGAGAATCATTGAGCGGCAACCCGCGCTTTGGGTCGAAGTTCGTATACCTCCCTGGAGCATGAGATCAGCGTATCCCGAGATGGGCGGGCAGAAGCGCACTCACAAGATGAAGTGGTGCCAAAAGAGCGCCCAAAATTCACGGCACCACCTGCACGCCTAGCGTACGCGCTGAACCGATGATGGTGCTCGCAATCGCCTCAAGCCGCAGATGCCTCAGATGTTCATCGGTAGCTTTAATCTTTGCAATCTCGTACACGTGTTTGAGGCTGACCGTCCCAACTGTCTCGTGGCCTGGTCTGCCGGTTCCCTTCTCGATTCCTGCTGCCTTTTTGAGAAAGTACGACACGGCTGGGGTTTTCGTGACGAAGGTGAAGGATCGATCAGGCTGGATGGTGATCACGGTAGGAATTGGGATTCCTGGAGAGATGTGTGCTGTGCGAGCGTTGAACTCCTTGCAAAAGTCCATTGACCTAACGCCGCGAGCGCCGAGAGCAGGCCCAACAGGAGGTGTTGGAGCAGCCTTGCCTGCAGCGATGAGGAGACGCTGTTCACAGAGATGTGCTGAGATTGAATGTGGTATAGGGGAAAAGATACACGCACGACAAACTGTGGCTTTGCTGCTGCTGCGACCATACCCGAGGATGAAAAGAAAGCGTTCGGTCACGGTCGCCTCGCCTCGGTTGGTTGGAGGGTAAGATCACGTGAGTGGCCGTGGACGCCGCGGAGTGCCTTTGATTCACCGCCGCTCTATTGAACTATCCTCCTGCTTGGGCAACACGCCTTGGCCTTGAGTTGGGACTCGGATCTCAACCTAACGCTCACGACTGGTCGCTGGCTATGGCATTTTTTTTTTCCATCTCTGAAAAACCCCTCGGTGCGATCTTTGTCCGTCGCACATCCATCTCCAACTATCAAACGGCCTGTGCCCCTCGGACGATCTAAATTTGAGTCCGTGTCACCTTTGACTCTTTTCCCGCGTTCACTTTACTCAACGTCGGAGCACGAGGTAAAGTTTCATATGGACACAACGCCGTTATACAGGTCAAAGGCGTGTTCGGGCGTCCCAGTTGACTTGACTTCATAGGAAACATGTACCAGGGATCGAGCCTCGGTGCATATGTGCGCCAAGTCCGGCCTTCGCTCAGTTCTGCTGTCCTTCTGGATATTAACCTTGTGACGTAAAACCCATGCTTCCTTTTATCAATGATGACGACGATCGTGCACGTGTACGACGGCTGAGATCGTGGTTTTATCGTGGTCGTGGTGGGATGACACCTTCGCGTGCGTCGCGTTCTCCTATCTACTTCCATCAACAGACCGCGGTCTCCCGGTTTAGCATCTGCTTATTTCCCCTCCCCTTCGCTTGCGTAGCTCAAATCTCCTGACAGTCAGGAGCTTCCGTTTCCACTCATCGCCCTAGCGGCCTGCAGGTGATAGCAGCAAGTGTCCGTGTTTAAATTAAATCACGCACCTGCCTTTGGCACCCAGCAGCGGCCCTGACGGTTGGCTCCTCTCATGAGCGGCACCATGCATATTCGTTGTGTCGCGCTTGTTACTAAGCGAATGGCCTCCCCTACCCGCACCAATAATGGGCCTCACTCCACTGGCACACCATTTCACTGTAACTTCTGTCGATTTGCGGCGACTCAACGCCGCAGCCGACATCGCAAGGCCCCAAATCCTATGTGCTTTAGTGTGATAGCCTGAATTTGCCCTTCCCCACTCCCCTGCACATCCAGCGTTTCGTCGTCACCTCATGTGCCGTCGGCGATTGAATGCCCTCACATCCGTTTCACACCAGGCAGTGAGCGACGCGCACGCCACGAGGGGGCTAAACCTCCTTTTGTTGATCATCCTCGTCTCCGGTTGTGGGAGCCGCCGGTTTGAAATTTTTATTATGGGCATGCCCATGATGAATGCGCGTTTGACTTCTCCCGACCTCTCGCGAATCGTCGGACCTCGCGGTTTCCTGTCGGATCGTGCACTTATTTCGTTGCAATTGCGTGCCCCGTAACTTTCTAAACGTGAACATACCTTTTCCGGGGGATCGCATGTGTCTCCTGTCCCTGTATTCTACTCCTAGCCCGGCGCCAAAAGGACACGCGGGAAATGAAAGGCATAACAGGCAGTCTGCGGAAGGCGGCTTGGCTCCAGTCGGAACTCGAAAAGCGTCCGATCAAGTATTAGACGATGGCCTGAACCTCAGGTTAGGTTGAACTCAGGTTGAACTCAGAACTGAACTGGAAGATATCACTGCATGCTCTTCCTGGATGTGGATGCGATAATCCCTCACACCTGCCCTCCTATTGGTCCCTGTATCAGGAATTTTCGTTTGGTTCTTGAGGCGGCAGGGCACTGTCATCCCCACCTATTGATCGGCGATCCCGCACTTTTGCAAAACGAACCATCTGTGGAAACCGATGTATCAGGGGTTTCCACTCTATTATCATTGGTCGTCTCGGATATCACATATATTCACCCGATTGCCCCATTGATCGGTCAACCGCCACTGATTTCTAGAGAAAGATAATCAATACGATGGAGATGTGTCGCGCACGCGCGCCGCAAGGTTGGCCCAGTCAGGCATTGTTCACGCCTCTCCGAGGTGCTGGGGTAGATCCAGGAAACAAGCCGATGTCCCTACCAGCTTTGCTCTCAGGGTAATATGACTCGTTCGCTTGTCCGCGGCGGCTATCAATGGCCTGGCCTAGAAGTACGGGCATCCATCCCGACCACCTTATAAAGCCACGCTACCGTAAGGCCGTGAAACCAGTGAGGCGCGCAGGGTCTCGCCCCTTAGCGCGTCAGCCATCGTGTGGCATCGAGGACACCCCTTGCGTCTCTCGGCATTTGTGTTATCAAATTCTCTGTGACCAGCGCTTGGAACCAGCATCTAGCAGTAGCCACATGCGGCATGCTCAGTGGACGCACAGAGCTTAACGGATTGGCAGAACGCTGTGGAGAGTGTTTGAATCCAGTGGGACGTCTTGGGAAGGCCCCTCGGCGCAGGAGTGTATCGATCATCTAGAGAGATCTCTGATACGAAGGTTTGGCCAACGGTCATTTCCCTGAGTGCCCCTGAAACTGATCTGAGCCACGATGTGATCCTCCGTTGCCTCTCGCATCTGCTTCCGTGGAGAGAGAGTGATTCTCGTACGTGGGATATCGACCCGATCTCTGCGCAAAAACTCGTTGTCTGGACTGTATCTGTCGCCTCTTCAGTTCGTGAGGCCTTCCTTCAATTTGGCTGATGCCATATTCTAGGAAACAAGTCGTTCCCATGCGTTCGCTTGATAAGACGCAGCCTGAGGGAAACATTTGCGAGTCAGGTTTGGCGGGTTCAAGCACACTAGGGCATTTCTGAAAAATTTGAATCTAGAACGCTGAACGCCGTTACGCACATGATCACTCTAGATCCACCACGCAAGCAAGGCCCTTCCTCTCCTGCTGAAACACATTGACCGTCGCTGAGAGTTTAATATTGAAGAGCTTTTCATGGTTGAGCCACTAGTGTCTTCACCAGGCCTCGGATGCCACCACTTCCATGTGGTATCTATGGAAAGAACTCTTGGATGTGACAAGTCGCGTAGACTTATGCCTGGTCGAAAACGATTCCACTGCCAGGTTCTTCGGAGGTTCTCGTGTTGTATCCCCGGTCCGTAAGGAATAAAAATGCTAGTAATATTTACTCTTCCTTTCCAAAGATTGAATCCGATGACAACGGCCTCCTCCAGCTGTCCGTGATGGAAGATTTACGAGCAAACGAGGCGCGGTTCACACGTCTAACCCCAGAAGGCACGCGCTGAACAAATCCGAGTTCCTATCGGCCATCAACTTGACGCTGCAGGACTGAGCCCGAGGAGGACCTTCCCCTGGGCACACACAGCAGTAGACGCGGCGTTTTCAGGGGCCAACCTCTGAGCTCACCTCGTCCTAGCGGCGGCAATCACAAAGAGCGGGGTGTCAATTACTTTGCTCTGCAACCCACTCTCTACCCACCAGCAGTGACGCCCAAACCGTCCTCACGGGCATTCGGGCCTCGTTCCACACCTGCCATAATTCCCTGCACATACACCAACATCGAGGACTCGAGGAGCAACCCCGGCCAGTGGCCAATCAAATAGCCCTTCGGTACTGCACTCCAACCGGGCCAGAGCAGCCGACTCTTCCCCTGAGAAGTCACAAGCACCCAAGCAGGTCTATTCTATTCCTCTCTATCTCCTCGAGCATAGATACCGTCACTCAGCTCCATGGAACATTCCAGCCTCTTCGCACAGCGGTGGATCACACCCGTCCTCGAGAAAACCCTTTGCAGTTTTACCCACGTCCCAGACTTAACAGGGGGAAGCTCTCTTTCCCGCATACCCTCACCCTGCAAGCTTCTTACCCTGAACCACGATACAACGGGGTATTCCTCCTGCAGACAAATCCGCCTTCGGTGTCTCGGCAAGAATCATGGCGCCTCAACGCGACCGTCTTCGATAGCGGTTTCAGTCGCTGGCCAATATCAATTTCTCTACGCTCCCTTCGATGAATCAATTTGTATTTTCGTACGGATCTGGATTACTGTCTTCTGTCTTCTGCCGCCCCACAGATCATTGACACTTCGATTCATATTGCCCTTGGACCGCAACTTCGGGAACACCGGACACATTAGCACCTATATTCCTCCAACCGGGACCAGTCTTAAAGTCGCCTTATCTGTAGTATCACCAGAAAAAGGCAAGAGGTTCAGTGGTTCTAGATCATGATACTGATTCATGCTATCGGCAGGTGAACCTCTTTCCTCTATCAATGGCGGTGAACACTAGTGAGTGAATCGAGACGAGGAAAGCACTTAGTGTGACTGCTCTGGTCCCAAGGCAGAACCTGGGCGATACCTGGGTTATGTGATCTCGACCAAGTGCACCAAGATGAGGTGATCCTCTTCGTACTTGAATCTATTCGTTCACGACTTGATGTCCATATCCCACGACGGTGCGTGATACCAGCTTATGTCCTCAATTGGTGTGAATGCGTATCGCGTCCAACATGGGGCTCGCTGTGAGTGGTCACCAGACCTTGCATTAACTGATGCACGAGCGCGACGCATGGTCGATACCGCTCTGTCCAGGCTGCTATGTCGTGTTGCACAAGGTCGAAACAAGCGAGGGCAAAGCTCCTGCCAGAAAGGCGGACAACGAAATTTCGGATATCAGATATCGCGGTTCACTACATCCAGTGAAACACGATCCATTTCAAGTGTCTCCTCTCCTAGGGCATGAAATTTCCGAAAAGAGGGGCCAGAGGTGTACGACCTATGCAATGATCAAGCACTCCGCACACGGTGTTCACGAGAGTCCCCCACGTCCAGTCGTCTCTGGCCGATCGGATCACACATTCGCTAGGAGGGTCCTTGGTACCCCTCTCCGGAACAAGCCATAAATTAACTCCAACGAGGGTCGACTGTATTGTCAATCAGTGGTATTTGCCTTCAAGGTGGGTCGTGTCCTCGTCGAGGATGCCGAACTCCGCCTTTTCATATACGCACCACGCCGTTTCCGCGCCGCCGATACCAGTACGCCGTCTTCCTGATATTGTTTCTGATAGGCTGATCTGATTGAATTACAAGGTTGCACATAATGAACTACTGGAGGGGTTGCGATGTGTACCTGAGGCTATTCCAAAAGTCCCGATTTTGTCTTCTCCGCGCCTGCAGCAGTGTGGTAAAAAGCCCGGGCAAGCGGATCTATCAGTAGAATGTGTGCACATCATCGCCGATTTCTTCGTAGGATCAGCTGAGTGGCCACTACAAAAGATCCCGCCGATGTGTATCAGATTCTCGTTCCTTCTGTACTGCTGTAGTGCTTGCTCTTTGTGTCCTGTCACGGATAAGTGGGCGTTGTTTTAATAGGAGACCCGATGAGTCCGGTGTGTGGTGACATCAGAGGTGGTGCCAGTCTAGAAGGGGGTCGAGAAATCGGTGATTGTACGGCACTGATTATTGGAGCTCGTCAGCGTGTATGTACCCAGACGGAACTACCACGCGCGCGATTGCCACCGGCTCCATACGGTCCGGTCTCATTCACCATCTGACCCTCCACCCTCCAAGGGTCCCCAGTGATGAACTCGGACGGACGTTCTAGACGGCGTGAGCTAGTAGAAGAGGCTTACAATCTCCAGGTTAAAGCCGGACTAATGGCACGTCGCATATTCCATTCAACTGTTTTATCAACTTCCATCCTATCGTGACTGTGCTATCCATCATCTCATCTCTCATGTCGATCCACGAACAGGGCGCGGCGCAATACGGCGCATTTGGTCTCGGCTCTGCGATTTTCGCGCACCATACCTGGCCCGCTTTCAAGTCAGTCTCCCCAACGCTTTGCGTGACCGAGATTATTTGTAGTGAATGACTTTCTCGTCAGACGTCAAACACTCCCATTCAAGGGGTTTCTAATCTCCATCAGTCAGCGCCCTCCACACAGAAAGCTCTGTTGCGTCTAGCTGATGCCGTTGACCAGTCACCATCTATGGCCTTGTTTCTTGTGCTGATACCGCGTTGCTCTCTCACGAACACCAGCAACGCCTGAGTGAGAACGATTTGCGGCGGCAGGCACGCATCGACCTTGCGCGCCGCGGGCTGGTTGCGACAGAGTCGCAGATCATGAAATGGAAGGACGAATCCAGGCGATGAGCCAGAGGGTTCCCGGCGAATCCCAAGTTTATAATTGGAATAGATGCAACTACGGTATTGACGTGATGACTTGTAATTCTACGCAGCGTGTACTCTCGTGAGGGCTATGTTACGTAACCAATTGGGATATAATGATGTTCGTGCGACAAACAAGCTTGATGCAGAAATGAGTCAATCATTGACAACAGAGTCGAGAATCCCAAAATACTGGAAGTGTCAGAGACCCGGAGTCTAGTGGGCAACTTGACGGTACGACGTGGGTTGAAGTGAATCAGTGATCTGAGTGGGAGGGCGTGGTGGAGGTCCCGGGTAGAATGGTTGCCCTTCTTGCATCACAGCAGACGTCGAGGAAGTCAAGTACTGCTGTTGAGACTGGGAGCTAGGCAATGCGGGCGGTACAGGTAATTGAGGAAATGGCAACTGTTGAGAGGACAGCATCGCTGGCAGTGGTGGCGGCGGCGGCAATGGTAAACTTGGTCTGCCGGAGACCGACCTTGGATGCCCTGAAGGAGGTACGGGAGACGGTGGCAGTGAGCTGTTTGACGGCGCCATCCCGTCAGATATACGCAAATTGGGCGAGTGGCGCGAGGGCGAGGAATGAGGTGATGGCGAAGTGGAGTAACGGTAAGGCGAGCCCGGAGAAACGACGGCATTCGAGGTGTTCAACGGTGTATGGGACCCAGGTCCAAGGGGTCCAGGGGGTCCAGGGGGAATGGGGAGTGGATTCTGTGGGACAGGCGGAAGTCCATCGGGGGTAGCTGGTGGCATCTGATTTGGTCCGTACGGGAAGGGAATTGCTCTACCCAGATGAGCGTAAGCTGGATTGGCGGATATCGGAGTAGAGGGTGGAACCCGTTGCGTAGCTTGTTGTGGTTCGGGGGGCAGTGGTCGCGACCCGGGGACATGATTCGATACCACACGGGTACGTTGCGGAACAGAAACAGGGGGAGAAATGTATTCGTGCGGCGAACCGGAGACTGGCTGCGTGATACCTGGGTGAACACGAGGTGGTGTTGATTGCGGAGGAGTAGGAAAGATTGGTAAAGGTAGAGTAGGAAGATGCGATGACGGCGATGCTGAGATGGGAGGGTTGTACCCTACTTGGGGAATATACAAGCCTTGAGATTGTTGAAGATTCGTTGACAAAAACGAGCCAGTGGAGGTCGACGCAGTTGAGATTGTAGGAGCTGGAGAGACAGAGGGCCCTGGTGTGAAGCTCGTCGGGGCAGGTGTATGAGTCGGAGCAGGAGCATAACCCAGTATAGGGTGACTTGCATTTGGTGGTGGCGTCAGGCCTGATAATTCGGATCCGAGGGTGCGCATTGAATGCAAAGCAGAGTCGACCGTTGACGAAACTGGAATGAAGCCAGTGGACGTCGCGGGCATGCTGTATCGCGGTCCGGCACGAGACGGAGTACGATACGAGGACCTCGAAGGCGAAGGTTCGTAGGCAGGTGTGTACTGCGGGATCTCATGTGATTGGCTGCTTGTAAGTGAGTATTGGTGTCGTCGCTGTCCAGTGGATGTTACAGCCCTGTGCATGTAACCAGAGTCCGAGGTATCGAAAACTGAGTTTTCCGAAACAGGAAAGGGCATTGAGGATGAGGACGACGTAGCAGTGTGTCCTGAAGTCGACACCGATCGCGTTGGAAGGCCTGATTGCATTGGCTGGGGTACAGAAGGTGAGCCCGGGATAGGAGAACGTGATGAAGAATGGAGTCCCACCGGAAACGTGTCCCGTCTTCTCTGGTCAAACACCACCAGCTCACCCATGTCATTGACCAATTGTTCCACAGAAGCGCTGGGCTGTGCGCGCGCTCGCACCGTCTGCTCGTACTCAGGGTTATACAAATCAAGTCCCATCGATGAATTAGATGGGAGGATTGAGGACGGAAACGAATCCCGGCGGTGTCCGTCATAAGAACTACCGCTTCCTTGTTGACGATGACCAGGGGAACCCTCTGATGGAACAAAGACGCCCGGACCGCCATATTGTTTGTTGACTTTTGCGAGCTTTGGCGTGGATTTTTTCTCGGGGCGTGGTTCCTGGAGAAATGGGGGTCGATGCGGGGTGCGTGTAGTAGTGATAGTAACGCACATTAGACCAAAACGTGAGCTCTAAGTAGACTTCGCCCGAGTATTTATCCTTGTTGAGCAGTGTGAACCACTCTAAGAGAAATTGTAAGCGCGCAGGTGGACAAGGTTGAAAACATGCCATCTGTTTCGCCTTTGGTTAACACCTCGGTCAAGTCAACCGAAGCCTCTCCAATAAATTCTGGTTCCTTGTCCGCCGCAAAACAGGCAAGGGCCATCCTTTCTCCCCCCTGAATCTTCCTGGGACCACGGCCGGCCTTAGGGGGTAAAGGCGGGGGTGTGCCATCGTCCGAGGCGCTGAGAACGTCAGAGCCTTCATAAATGTTGAACCGAACTTCCTCATCCCATTCTGGGTGCTGGCCGCCACGTCTAATGATTTTGGTCTTGCGAGACTCGCCGTTGTGCACAACCACACAGTAGGGATCTTGCTTCCCAAATTGTCTCTTATTTGGTAAATTGCGCTGAAGCGAGTCAGGCAATCAAGAAGTTACTAGGTGCTTTGGACATTTCGACGTACTGCTTTCAAGATGACGACAATGAGAGTCCCGATGTTGCGAGTCGTCGCAGCCACACTAGTCATGGCTTGGTACTGAATGCCGAATGTTTGGATAGATCAGGGCCGGTCGGTCACAGGCATCGAGTCTTAACAATTTCTGTCACAATTATCATCGATAACCTAGTTATCCTTATTACCAAAAAATAAATTCATAAACAAGGTTCACGGGGCTCTGAATCTATGGTTACTACGGATATCTATTAATGCCCGAGTTTTGGATATTGGCCAGAGAATGGCCGCGTAGCTACTTTGTACAGCGGGGCCTGGGCCTCGGGCGGGACGGTATGATGTGCCCAACACCGGCGACGAGTAAGTCACGGGGGTACCATCTAGCCGTAGCCGGGAGAAGAGCTGTTCCGGCGTAGTCATATACGTAGCTATATGATCCAAGTATCCGGGATGAAAAATAACACGGATTTGCGGCGGCACTGGGTGGTCGATCGAGGTGTACCATGCGCAATGATGGGGCAACTTGGCCTGGAACGATTTTGATATCGTCACCCCTCAAACATCAAGTCTACGCGACAACTTGTTGGTAATGAGGGACCATCCTACCATTTGTTTCATGAGAAAAATATCGACCTTCCCCTGAACAAGGAGGGTTCGAAGGTTTAACCGGAGGGAGGCGAATAAGCACTCTGGCCATCGCAGCGCTCACTGACAGTATAGATATGCGATCGAGTCAAACCTTCGTGTTGCAAACATACTCACATTTTTCAACTGTATGACCCCGTCGACCACGATGAGCTAAGTGATTGGGCTCCACTCCGGACATAGGTGCCAGCACGCCAAGCGTCGAGGCTCACCGGGAAATGTACGGCGTGCAACATAATGGCAAGGATGTCTTGAACCAGAATTACCGAAGGTAACCAGATAATGTATGGCATATAGTCCCCATTCCCACCGTTATCCGCGGTGGCGCCGAGGGCACTGTCCACCTAGATGGTAACAAATGCGACGTTTTCCGCTGAGTCGATGTGCGATCGCAGGGTCTACGGTTTCAAGAACGCAGCGGGCAGCAATTATGCATGGCCCCGACATGTAAAAGTCGAAGGCCGTATTCTCCAATAGCTCGCATCGTGAACTGAAGGTTCTGGGCGGCTTTCACGTCTTCACACTCCAGACGAGTCGCTGGCAATACCGTGACAAGCCACCATGAATGGCCAAGAGCGGTGAGCCCTGCTGGAGTATTAGTCGTGCAAGATAACTGCGGCGCAGGTCTCGCAAATGTATATGCTAGGCGACGGGGTTCGGGATAGGTTCCCTGAAGGGCTTCTATCACCACACGTGCCGTGACAGCCTGAGAGGGCTCGAAGAAATTAACCAGTAAAACGGTGCTTCACCAGTTGAAGAAGGGAGCTGTACGACAGAAGCCGTTACGGATTAGTTCTCGGGTCCACTGGCATGAGAACACCAGGCCACCTTGGGCCCGGAAATCCGCGCGACATACATCGACTCTTGAGGCCCACGCACTGATTTGAGCTCTGAATCCAAGATGGCACTGTAACACCCGATAAGCACAAGATGGGACGCTGTTGCCTGTGAGAAAAGAGAAGTGGCTTGTCAGTCCCGCTGACGCTAGGGGCAGACATAAAACTGCGGAACGCCTTTTTAATTCTTCCCCAAAGATGATAGGATAAGTGATGGGTCATAGGCAACAATGGGTATCAGATCAGGTAAAATAAGAACACGAGAGGCCAGATCCGACATCAGTCTCAAAGCGAAAAATGCACTGGTACAGTACGACCCGGATGACCTCGGCGATGCTTACAGTACAGACACTACAATTACGGGAACATAAAATGAGAAGCGGATCCACAGCCGATGAGGGTGAACCTAGTCAAGCATCTTCACTCGGACCGGAAAAGTCAGTCTCGGTCATCTTCCTAGAATCAGTGGTTTCAGATTCACGTGTGGGAGTAGGAGGTTGGGGTTCGCTGTCCTCCGTTGTATCGCCGCTGATGGAAGGGAGGAAAGGGGTAGAAGTGGAGCCGCCATGCAGCGAGCTTTGTCGATCTGCACCGTCTCCGGAGACGACAGAGAGATTCGAAGGGTCTTCATTAGAACCAACCGATGATGACTCCTCATCCTGATTACCGGGAACTTCCACGCTTATCTGACCAGTCTTGACACTTAGTGACCGTGAGCTCCTATCTTTGACTGCGGCATGTGTTCCCAGGCCTGGTCCAGTCGCAATGCCGTTCCCAAGGCTCGCACTCCAACCACTTGCCTCACTTTCCCAGCTTCCTCTCCTCGAGCTTCTAGGCCTGAGCGCACGAACGCTCGCATTAACGTCTCGGTCGCCCTCAACGTCTAGGTCATCACCAACGACGATATGGCTAGAGCGATCTTCGGCACCTATACGGCTCCCGCCAAACTGGGAAAAGTGGGAGAATGATGTGGCATCATTTGTGCCCCCCAAGACACCCATTCGCGCCCCAGGAATCCCGAATGCAGAAGAGGCGAGAGTAAGCATCGATGCGTTATCAAGGGGAGGAGACGATGGGCGAGGGTTGTTACGGGGGTGATGTGTAGTATGTTGTGGTGCTTGAACAGGGTGCATATCGAGCCGAATAGACGTGGAGTACGAGGAAGACGGTGAAGGAGGAAGCGCGGAGAATGATATGGAACCTGCAGGACCACCTAAATGAGCGGGGATCCTGGCGGGTGTCAGGGGGGTGGGAGGAGCTTGTGCGATATGGGCCATCCCGCCATTCAGGTCAACGCTTAACAAGGTTGTAGGTTTGGTACTGGCGGTCATGCTTCGAAAAGTTCGGGGATTCGAGAGATAAGAGGAGGACGAGGGTGATGGTGAGGGCGAAGGGGGAGAACTCGGGGGGAGGGGTCGCACGGAAGCGTCGTCGTCCGCTTCGAGATTGCTCGTCGGAGACCACATCGAGTCCCGAGCATAAGAAGAACGGTATGTTGAGACATCTCCGCGTCCTTCTTGCTCTTCTTGGACACTCGTCGTGTCATTAACGTTCACGGGGCTAGTTGTTGATCTGGAAGGAAAGCTGCTAGGGGGAACCTGGCTAAGCCTCCTGAGGTCGCGCTCTGAGCTCAGTCGTCCTCGTGAAGGGGTTGACTGAACGCGACTCAGTTCTCTGGACCCGTCAGTAAGTCCAGACCGCCGTTTTTCTCTCGTCGATCCGCCACGGTCACTGTTAACCACCCGAGCGTGTGCGACATCAGACGCACGGCGAGTCCTGGCTGTCCCTCCAAGTTTTCGCTGAAACCAGTCAAGGATAGGTTTGCTGGAGCGACGCCCCACTTTCTTAGGCAGGGAATGCCCTTGAATAGGGGGATTCTGAGGAGGCCTGATCTCGCCAAGGGGGGCACGTTTGGGTGGAAAGGGGGGCTCCTTTTTCGAATGGCCCTTTGCCATGGTGGATGAGTTGCTGGGAGGTGGCGTTGGTTTTACAATAGGAACGGACGGACGACGAGATCTATGGATATTATTCTCCGGAGACGTGGATTGTGGACTAGACATGGTGGAAGGAGGCAACAATGTGTTCTGCTCTGGCAGAGCAGGCAGTGCCCAATGACCGTGAGAAATTACGTTATGACGGCAGGCACATCCAAGCCCAAACCCGAGTACTATATATCGTATTGTCCAAGTCACTCTGAGGCTGCTGAGACTACAGTATCCGTATTTCTACAGTCGGCGCAAGACGGCCTCTAAAACGTCTTCTGTTTTACTTTTGCCTCCAAGATCTGGGGTAAGAACCCGTCCTTCCCTGATGACGTGGTTCACTGCCGCATCGATACGATTCGCGGCATCTTGGTATCTAAGGTGACGAAGCATCAAAGCAGCCGATCTTATCGCCGCAAGAGGGTTTGCGATTCCCTGGCCTTCGATATCAGGAGCAGAGCCATGCACGCTGCGAAATGCGGGAATAAGAAAACGTGTGATGATGGAGGCTTGGATTGGAAGACATACGGCTCCCCCATAACGAAGGAATCCCCCGCATTTACGGATGGTACCAGGCCCAATGACCCCACGAGGGCGGCGGCAGCGTCACTAGAAGAACAATGAGGCTCTGATTTGTTGATATCGTTTAATAAGACTCACGATAGGATATCACCATAGAGATTGGGTGCCACCATGACATCGTATATCCTGTCAATTCGCATGAGAATCGGCGACCGTCATTGGAGTTGCCAGCTTACTCTGGTTCACGGAAGAGTCTGCAAGAATGTCCCCATCAGTATCCTTTACAAGACGTACAGAGGAGTGAATCGAACCGATAAACGGCGCTGTCAACTATTTGTTCCGCAATCGCCACGCTATCGAAGCGACCTGCAACTTCAGGAAGTTTAGGCACGCCGCGGACAGTCTCTCTGAACAACCCGTCCGTGACGGAAAGCACGTTAGACTTGTGTATGATGGTGACTTGCTGCGATGCACAGATATAAGGCAAGAATGCTCGTGAAAAGTGAAGTAACAAGAAGTACCGTACCTTTCGTGGTCGGGCTAATGCAAGTTCGAATGCCATTGTACCTATTCGTCGTGATGCACGCTCCGTGATGAGGCGAGTCGCCCGCGCTTCTTTCCCAGAATCGGTCTGCGTCAGGGTTTCTTGTTTCACATACTGCACAAATATTCGCAAGTAGTCGACTGGGGTTCTGGGTATTATGCGCACCAAGCACTCTGTGTTTT
>Ga0209488_10002057_pt1 | contig 16900 bp, 14 predicted proteins | sample Rivendell_Oct201_8_FD_188349 | JGI IMG/M metagenome (GOLD analysis project Ga0209488, IMG submission 188349) | Vadose zone soil microbial communities from the Eel River Critical Zone Observatory, Northern California, USA -... | ecosystem: Environmental > Terrestrial > Soil > Vadose zone >...
GACTTCGGGGCCGGAATGTCCTCTTTCGGATACCTCAAGCACTTACCCGTGGACTTCCTCAAGATCGACGGCAGCTTCGTCAAGGACGTGGCGCATGACGCGGTCGACCTCGCGATGGTGCGGGCCATCAACGACGTGGGACATGTGATGGGCAAGAAAACGATCGGCGAGGCCGTGGACGGAGAGCTGGGCCTGGCAGCGCTGCGCGAGATCGGAGTGGACTTCGCACAAGGCCATTGGCTTTCTGCTCCGGGTCCATTTCTGGCACAAGTGGCGGCAGGAATGGCGCGTACCGGGACGTCAGCCCCTCATTGGGCCCTTCCCGCAACGGTTCTCAATTCCACAACCTGAGAGTTTAATTCAACAACCTGAGAGAGCAAACCATGAACATGAACACCAGTGCCGTACACAAAATATCCTCGCACCCGCGATGGGTCGCTACCATGTACGAATTCGTGGCTCCCCATTGGGACAATCTGGTCAACGGTCCATGGGCGGAATCGATCGCCTCGACGCGCCTCAGTGTCGAAGAGATGCAGGGATGGATCCTACATATCTACCCGTTCATCTACGATTTCCCGAAGTTTCTCGCCGAAGCTTTGATCAAGGTGGAGGACGACTTTTCCCGCACCTTTCTGATCGAGAACATCCGTATCGAAAAGGCGCATGCCGAGCATTGGCTATGGATGGGCGAGGGTTTCGGCCTGGATCGGCAGCAGATGCTGGACCTGGCGGAGGGCGGGACTCCTCCCTTGCGCGACGTGCAGTCGCTGACCGACTGGGTGTGGCGCGTCAACACCAAGGGATCTCTTGCCGAAGCCGTGGCCGCAACGAGCTTTGCTATCGAAGGCGTTACGGGCGCCATCGCGAGAAAGGTTTGCACGGGCTTCGAAGCCTATCGGGATCGACCCGGCGTGGACATGAACCCGCGGACGTACAAGTGGATACGCGAGCATTCTCATTACGACGACGAGCATCCGAAGTTCGCGTTGGAAATTGTCAAGCACTACGCCATTACCCCGCGGATGCAACGACAAGTGATGTACGCGGCCAAGCGCAGTCTGGAGCTACTCCATTTGGCGCTGGTGACCTCGACGCAGACGTCCCCCGCCAAGACAATGGGGGCGAGCTACTCGCGCGAAGCTGCGTAAGCAGCGGGCATGTTGCCCACCGGATCGCCCGGCCGCTCTTCTAAACAGCGTCCGGGCCGGGGGGCCGCGCACGACTGACGATCGCTTCGCAGGGCGCGGTCGAAGGAAGCGTCCCGAATGTGCGGCCCCAATTGCCATCCAACCGCGATGCGCAGAAAGCATCGGCGGCTTCCGGCGGGGCATGTTGCTCCATGAGACTCGCCTGAAGCGCGACCGCGATGGCCTCGACAATGCGGCGTGCCTGCAACTCCGCGCCGGCGGAATTCTTGAGCATTTGCGAGATCCCCGCCGCCCCGCGACGCGAGCGCACGCCGCCGCGGCCGATCTCCGCGAGCAGCGCGTCGACGCTATCCGGCTCGCGCTCGACTGAGCGCAGCACGTCGAGACAGATGACGTTCCCCGAGCCTTCCCAAATTCCGTTCAGCGGTGCCTCGCGGTACAGGCGCGCGAGCGGCGCCTCCTCCACGTAACCGTTGCCCCCCAGGCATTCCATTGCCTCCACGACTAGCGGAGGCAGGCGCTTGCACAGCCAGTACTTCGCGATCGGTGTCATCAGACGCATCAAGAACCGCTCGCCCTCGTCACCTTCCGCGCGGTCGAAGGCTCGCGAAAGGCGAAACGCCAGGAGAGCCGCGGCCTCGGTCTCGAGGGAGAGATCGGCAAGCACGTTCTGCATCAAGGGTTGTTCGGCGAGCCGCCGGCCGAATGCCTTGCGGTGCGCAGCGTGGTGAATCGCCTGGTTGAGCGCCGCGCGCATCATCCCGGCGCACGCGACCACGATGTCGAAGCGCGTGAGGTGCGCCATCTCGATCAGCGTGGCGATGCCGCGCCCTTCCTCTCCGACGATGCGCGCGCGGGTGCCGCGATACTCGATTTCGCACGAAGCGTTGGATCGGTTGCCGCACTTGTCCTTCAGACGCTCGATGAAAAAAGGATTGCGGGGGCCGTCGGCAAGCGAGCGTGGCACGAAAAAGCAGGTCAGCCCGGCCTCGGTACGCGCAAGGGTGAAAAAGGCGTCGCTCATCGGAGCCGAGCAGAACCACTTGTGCCCGGTGAGCTCGTATTCGCCTCCGCCCAGGGGCGCCGCTCGTGATGAATTGGCGCGGAGGTCCGAGCCGCCCTGCCTCTCGGTCATCGCCATGCCGATTGTGACGGCGCGTTTTTGTGCGAGGGGCAGCGGGCGCGGATCGTAGTCGCAGGCAAGGACCTTCGGCTCCCACTCCTCTGCGAGCTGCGCGCTGTGGCGCAGCACCCGCACCGCTGCGAAGGACATGGTCACCGGGCAGGCGACGCCATTCTCGCCCTGGTTCCACAGATAGTTGAGCGCTGCGCGCGCGACCCACACGCCTTCCCTCTTGTCCGTCCAGGCGAGCGAGTGCAGCCCGGCGCCGAAAGCGAGCCCCATCAGCTCGTGGTACGCCGGGTGGTATTCGACCGCGTCGATGCGATTACCGAACCGGTCGTGGGTTCTCAGCTCGGGCGCATGACGGTTCGCCTGCATCGCGAGTGTTTGCATCCGCTCGCTGCCGACGAGATCTCCCATGCGGCTTGCGCGCTCCGCGATCCAGCCGCCGCCTTCGCGTTTCACTGCCTCCACGAGGATCCGGTCCCCCGACCATGCGTTGTATCCGACCAGCGGCGGCGGCTGGTTGGAGGACTCCGGAGCGATCTCGAGGCGAGGATCGTTCACGATCTCAAGCGACGCGTATCCGGTACCCGACTCAATGTGGAACGCTCCCCCACAACTGCTTCAACCTGGCATCGCGCCCGCAGCCGGTTCGGTAGAACTTGTACCTCACCGGGTTCTTGACGTAGAAATCCTGGTGGTAGTCTTCGGCGGGCCAGAACTCTCCGGCAGGCACTACAGGTGTGACGATATCGTCTTTGAACGGTTTCGTCTTCGCGAGCATCCCTTTGGAGGCCTCCGCGAGGCGTTTCTGCTCGTCGGTGTGATAGAAGATCGCTGTGCGGTATTGGTTTCCTATGTCGCAAAACTGCCGGTCCCGCACGGTAGGATCGACGTTTTTCCAGAACACTTCGAGGAGCTTTTCGTAGCTCACCTTCTTCGGATCGTAGAGGACCTGCACGACCTCCGCATGACCCGTGGTTCCCGAAGACACCTCCTCGTAGGTCGGGTTTTTCTTGGTTCCCCCCATGTAGCCGGAGGTCGTGGAGATGACGCCCGGCAAGGCGTCATAGGGCGGTTCCATGCACCAGAAACAGCCGCCCGCAAATGTGGCTACTGCCTTCCCGGGAGCGGGTTGCTGGGCGGGGCAGGCGAGTGCGTGGCCGAGGAGTGCCGCGGCGAGGAGGCTGCGTAGGGGATTCATGTTCGATTCCTCCTAGGATCCGCAAACGGCGCGCGCCGGGCTTGGCCGCTGACCGAATTCGGCATACTGTAATGTGGTCGGCCCCGACCCGACAAAATAACACGCTAACCGCAAAAAAAGGCAACGACATGATCGACGCAGGGAAGGAAGTCGCCACTCTTGCCGGAGGCTGTTTCTGGTGCCTGGAGGCGGTATTCGACGACCTCAAGGGCGTGGATTCGGTGGAGTCCGGTTACATGGGCGGAAAAACGGCGAACCCCAGTTACGAGGAGGTCTGCTCGGGCGAGACGGGCCATGCCGAAGTCGCCCAACTCATCTTCGACCCGAAGCAGGTCTCATTCAAGGAAATCCTGGAGGTGTTCTTCGTGATCCACGATCCGACCACGCTCAACCGCCAGGGCAATGATGTCGGGACGCAGTACCGCTCGGCAATCTTCTACCATTCCGCCGAGCAGAAGGCAGCGGCGGAGCAAGTCATTGCAAATATGGGCGCAGCCAAGATCTACGAAGATCCCATCGTCACCGAAGTCGTGCCGGCGTCAAAGTTCTACGTTGCGGAGGATTACCATCAGGAATACTTCCGGCGAAATGCTGAGCAGCCCTACTGCGCCTTCGTAGTCAGGCCGAAAGTCGCAAAATTCCGGAAACATTTTCTGGAAAAACTGAAGAAATGACCTTCATCCGAATGTCTGCGGTTCAGTCCGGAGCACGGAGCCCCGGACCGACCGCAGCCCATTCGCAACCCGCACTCAGGGCGTGAACGACCAAGCTGCTGCGGGGTTCGGGGCAGGTCCTGCCCCGGGCGCGACCGCGACGGAGGGCAGTCGAACCGCCGCTTCCGTTTTGGCGCTACCGGTTTCGCCGCAGCTTTCCCGGCCGATTTCCCCGCCCTGCGTTTCTTGACCGCATTTCCGGCGGTCTGGCGGGTTTCCTAGCGCTATCTACTTCTTCTTTTTCTTCGTTGCCTTTTTGGCTTTTCTCTTCTTCGCCATCACTGGCCTCCATCGTAAGTTAAGGAAGGAAAGCACGAAGCCCGTCCATGCTGCGACGGTCTATCCAGTCGCCGGAATAACCCCCGTCGAACCGAATCCCTTCGCCTCTCGACACTAGGAGCGAGCGGCTTGGAAGAAAAATTTTCGTTCAATCTTTCGCGATCACCGGAAAAATATTTCGGCAGCATTGCACATAATTAGGAAAGCAGCAAGAATTATTTCGCGGGAAAACGGCGCCAAACAAGCAGCAAGCGTCGAATTCGAGATGCACTCGATCGCGATCATCACCGGGAATCGACATGGATTTGATAATCTGGCGTCACTCAGACTTTGAGCGCGGCGTCGCGGCAAGAAATGCAGACTCACGGCGAAAGGCAGAAAGCAGGCGAAGCGCGTCGCGTTTAGTTGCGCGAACAGCTACCGCGGGACGCAACCGTTTTGACGAGCTCCATCCGTCGCTTTTGTCGAAACGGCGTGGACGCAGTGGTCGCCGTCGGTCATCTGTCGACCCTCGGTCGAGACCACCGGCTCGGAATCTCACCGGCGCAGAGGCGGACTAGAAGGTCAAGAACGGTGCGATCCAGCGGCTTTGACCACGAGGACGAGGCGACGCGAACGCATGCATGCGGCGGCACCGGCATCTCGCTGAAGCAAGCTTCCACCCTTTGCTCTCTTAGCATACCGGGAACGTCGATCTGATCGTTCTGCACCCCCACTTAAGTCGTTGAAGTAAAGATGAGTTTCATTTCTGTGAACCGTAACGTAACTGCAATGTCGCCCCCGTAGCATGCTCGGCTGTGTTCCGTTCTTCGTGTGCTGATTGGAGGCTGACCTAAATGTACTTCTCTCGATTTCTCGAACGCTTCGCGCTGTTGCTGATTGCCGTGGGTTTAGCGAGTCACTCAGCGCTCGCCGTCGATATTACGGGCGCTGGCGCCACATTTCCGTACCCGATCTACGCCAAGTGGGCGGAAGCCTATAAGGCAAAAACGGGCAACAATCTCAACTACCAATCGATCGGGTCTGGCGGCGGCATTCGGCAGATCCAGAACAAGACAGTCGATTTTGGCGCGTCGGACATGCCGCTCAAACCGGAAGAATTGGACAAGAGCGGCTTGATGCAGTTTCCGACGGTGGTCGGCGGCGATGTTCCTGTAGTCAACCTCCCCGGAATCAAGCCTGGTGAAATCAAGCTCACCGGACCGGTTCTTGCCGACATCTATCTTGGAAAGATCAAGAAATGGAACGATTCGGCCCTGACGAGCCTTAACCCCGGAGTGAAGTTGCCTGAGCAAGACATCACGGTGGTGCACCGGTCCGATGGTTCAGGGACAACGTTCATTTGGGTGAACTATCTGTCAAAGGTGAGTCCGGAATGGAAGGAAAAGGTGGGTGAGGGCACCTCGGTGAACTGGCCTGCGGGTGTCGGCGGAAAGGGCAACGAAGGAGTCGCTTCCTACGTTCAGCGGATCAGCGGTGCGATCGGCTACGTGGAGTACGCCTACGCGCTTCAGAACAAGCTCGTACATACGTTGGTGAAAAATCGCGACGGAAACTTCGTCGCCCCGAACATCGAATCGTTTAGGGCTGCGGCGGCCGGTGCCCAGTGGGACAAAGCCCCCGGTATGTACCTGATCCTGACCGATCAGTCCGGCAAGAATAGTTGGCCCATCAGCGGCGCAACTTTCATCCTGGTCTACAGGTCCCAGGAAAAGCCGGACCGCGCGAAGGAGGTCCTGAAATTCTTTGACTGGGCCTACGCTGACGGCGACAAGTTGGCCAGGGATCTGGACTACGTGCCGCTACCTGATTCCGTGGTCAAGCTGATCCAGGGATCCTGGAAGAACGAAATCAAGGACCCGAGCGGCAAGGCGGTCTGGCAGTAGAAGAGAGTGATCGGCGGAATCGATACGGGACGCTTACAATGAGCGCCGTCGTTACCAAAGTGCAGGGGTTCGCGCAGGCGGCCCCTGCCGCGCTCATGTCGAGAACCATTCCCGACGCCGGTCTCAGGAAGCACTACCGCCTCGATCAACTGTTCCGCCACGTCACCCGCTTTTTCGCGTTTCTCGTTTTGCTTCTTCTGGTCGGAATCCTGCTGTCGCTCGTCATTGGAAGTCTGCCATCGATACGGGCATTCGGGTTCGGGTTTTTTCTGACTTCGGAGTGGAATCCTGTCACCGAACAGTTCGGTGCGTTGGTGCCGATTGTGGGGACGCTCGTCACCTCCGCAATTGCGCTCCTGATCGGCATACCCGTGAGCTTCGGGATAGCGCTCTTTCTTACCGAACTATCACCGATCTGGCTGCGCCGGCCGCTGGGTACGGCAATCGAGCTCCTCGCAGCAATTCCGAGCATCATTTACGGCATGTGGGGGCTATTTGTGTTCGCCCCGGTGTTCGCGACCTATGTCCAACCCGTGCTGAGCAGCACGTTGGGCGCGGTGCCTCTGGTCGGGGTTTTGTTCCAGGGACCGCCAATGGGGATAGGGGTTTTGACCGCCGGCATCATACTGGCAATTATGGTCATCCCGTTCATCGCCTCGGTGATGCGCGACGTGTTCGAGATCGTACCGGCCGTGCTGAAGGAATCGGCTTACGCCCTGGGCTCGACTACGTGGGAGGTGGTGTGGAACGTAGTGCTGCCCTATACCAAGGTCGGCGTGATGGGCGGAGTCATGCTGGGCCTCGGTCGGGCTTTGGGTGAGACCATGGCGGTCACCTTCGTCATCGGCAACGCGCATCGACTGAGCGCCTCGATCATGGTACCCGGGAACACCATTGCCTCCGCCCTTGCCAACGAATTCACCGAAGCGGTCGGTGACCTCTATCTTTCGGCGTTGATCGAGCTTGGCCTGGTCTTGTTCTTCATTACCTTCGTCGTATTGGCGCTGTCGAAGCTCCTGTTGCTGCGCCTGGCACGGCGCGAGGGTCGGATGACCTGAAGCGCACCATGAATCTGTACACACGCCGGCTGTTAATCAATCGCTTCAACCTGGCAGTATCGCTGCTAACGATGTTGTTCGGCTTGTTCTGGCTTGGCTGGATTCTCTTTACGTTGTTCAAGGCAGGATTCGGCGGACTCAGCGCGAGGCTCTTCCTGGAAATGACGCCGCCACCAGGCAGTGATGGAGGACTTTTGAACGCCATCGCCGGCAGCCTGCTCATGGGAGCCGCGGGCACCATACTCGGAACGCCGATCGGTATCTTGGCGGGCATCTATCTCGCCGAGTTCGGCAATCGAGGATGGCTTGCACCGGTGACGCTTTTTATCAACGACATCCTGCTCTCTGCCCCGTCGATTGTGATCGGACTGTTCATTTACGCGGTCTATGTGATAACCGTCGGGCATTTCTCCGCGTGGGCTGGAACCATGGCCCTTGCGCTGATCGTCATTCCCGTGGTGATCCGCACCACGGAAAACATGCTGCGCCTGGTCCCGGACAGCCTGCGCGAGGCGGCGGCCGCGCTCGGCGCGCCCCAATGGAAGGTGATCACATTCGTAACCGTGCGAGCTGCCAAGGCCGGTATCATCACCGGCATTCTGCTTGCGGTGGCGCGCATCAGCGGCGAAACGGCTCCTCTTCTCTTTACGGCCCTCAACAACCAGTTCTGGACCCCCAACATGAATTCGCCGATGGCGAACCTTCCGGTGGTCATCTTTCAGTTCGCCATGAGCCCTTATGAAGACTGGCACAAGCTCGCGTGGGCGGGTGCTTTGCTTATTACGCTCGGCGTGCTCGCCCTGAACATACTCGCCCGCGTATTCTTCCAAAACCGGACAGCAACCTACTGAAACCATGAATGCTGCCGTCCTGCAACCGACTGAGCAGGTCTTGGTGCAGAAGATCCAGGTGAAAAACCTGAACTTCTACTACGGCGGGTTTCACGCCTTGAAGGACATCAATCTCGAGATTCCGGAGAGGAAAGTCACCGCTTTCATCGGCCCCTCGGGTTGCGGTAAGTCCACGTTGCTGCGCACCTTCAATCGCATGTACGCGCTCTATCCCAAGCAGGAAGCGAGAGGAGAGATCTTCATAGACGGCGAGGATATTCTTTCACCCCGCCAGGATCTGAACACGCTGCGTGCCAAGGTCGGCATGGTGTTTCAGAAGCCGACGCCGTTTCCCATGTCCATCTACGACAATATCGCGTTTGGCGTGCGCCTGTATGAAAGCCTTTCCACGCGAGAGATGGACGAGCGCGTCGAATGGGCTTTGCGAAAAGCGGCACTCTGGGAGGAAGTGAAGGACAAGTTGAAGCAGAATGGCACCAGCCTCTCGGGCGGTCAGCAGCAGCGGCTGTGCATCGCGCGCGGAATCGCCGTCAAACCCGAGGTGCTGCTCCTGGACGAGCCGGCGTCGGCTCTCGACCCGATCTCCACGGGCCGTATCGAGGAACTCGTGCACGAGTTGAAGAACGACTATACGATCGTGATCGTCACTCACAACATGCAGCAAGCGGCGCGTGTCTCGGACTACACGGCGTATATGTATCTCGGAGATATGGTGGAATTCGGCGTGACCGACGAGGTTTTCATCAAGCCGAAGAAGAAAGAGACGGAGGATTACATTACCGGCCGGTTCGGCTGAACAGGAGCAACGCTATGGGCAGCGAACACCTTTCCAAGCAATACGACACCGACCTCGAGACCCTGCGCTCGGGCGTTCTGCAGATGGGCGGCCTGGTGGAGTCCCAGATACGCGGGGCCATCGACGCGTTCGCGCACGGCAATCAGGACCTGATCGACCAGGTGATTGCAAACGAAGTTCGCGTAAACGAGTACGAGGTCCAGATCGACGACGATTGCAGCCACATCATCGTCAAGCGCCAGCCGGCGGCGAGCGATTTGCGCCTCATCATGGCGATCAGCAAGACGGTTACGGACCTGGAACGCATCGGCGACGAGGCCGAGAAGATCGCACGCATGTCCAGGCAAATCCACGAGCGCGGGCACGCGGACCTGCATCGTTTTGCGACCGTCCGCCATGCGGCCGACATCGCCTTGTCGATGCTGCGCCAGGCGCTTGACGCCTTCGCGCGCCTGGACGCCGCGGACGCGGCGAGCATCATCCGGCAGGACGTGGCGATCGACACCGAATTCCGGTCGATCCTGCGGCAGCTCATCACGTTCATGATGGAGGACCCGCGCACGATCTCGACTGCGCTCGAGATCGTCTGGATCGCCAAGGCGATCGAGCGCATCGGCGACCACGCGAAGAACATCGCCGAGGACGTCATCTACATCGTCAAGGGCACCGATGTTCGCCACACCGCAGTCGAGGTCGTCGAGCGCGAGGCGCTGAGCTGATGGGCACTGCGTGGAACGAGAGCAGAAACGGGGCGGTCATGGGCGGTGCGATACTCGTAGTCGAGGATGAACCGGCGATCCAGGAGCTGATCGCAGTCAACCTCGAGCACGCCGGCCATCAGGTGCTGCGGGCCGCGAACGTTTCGGAGGCCGAGGCTCTGGTCCGCGAGGTCCTACCGGACCTCGTGCTCCTAGACTGGATGCTGCCGGGTCCGCCGGGGGTGAATTTCGCGCGTCAGCTGCGCGCCGACCAGCGCACCAAGGATATCCCGATCATCATGCTGACCGCCCGCGCACAGGAGCAGGACACGATCGCCGGCCTGGAGAGCGGCGCGGACGACTACGTCACCAAGCCGTTCTCGCCGCGGGAGCTGTTGGCGCGCATCAAGGCGGTGATGCGGCGCCGCGCCCCCCAGCTCACCGACGACGTCGTCGAGATCGCGGACCTCAAGCTCGATCCCGTCGCGCATCGCGTCACCGCCGCCCGTGGCAACATCGACCTGGGGCCGACCGAGTTCAGGATGCTGCATTTCTTCATGACCCATCCGGAGCGCGTCTACAGCCGCGCCCAGCTGCTCGACGAGGTCTGGGGCGATCACGTCTTCGTCGAGGAACGGACGGTCGACGTGCACATACGCCGGCTGCGCCAGGCACTCGAACCCACCGAACATGATTCGCTGGTGGAAACGGTCCGCGGAACCGGTTATCGCTTCCGGCGCGTGCTGGCGTAACTCTCGCGCGCGCTCTCGCACAAGCTGACTTTCATGCGAGGGCCGGACGCTCTTCCTTGGCAGAGCTGCGCAGCTCGAGTTTGACGCCGAGCGCTCGCCATTCCTCCGTTTCGTTTTCGAGCGCTCCCTCGGTCATTGGATGCTCCTCGAGCCAGGCGCGCTGCAGCGTCAGCTGGAAGCCGCTTTTCGAAGCCTTGCACGCGGGAATGGGAAGCGCGAGATCGCGCCGGCTGAGATTGAACAGGGCGGCAAGCCTGAGCGCGAAGATGAGCGCCCAGTCCGCGCTTTGCTCCGGCAGATCTTCGATTTTGGTGAGCTTGCCGCGGTGCGCGAGCACCAGCCGCGAGAGGCGCGCCTGTTCCTTCTGGGAAAATCCGGGCATGTCGGCCTGCGCCAGGATGTAGGCCGAGTGCTTGTGATAACCGGCGTGAGCGATCGAGATGCCGATCTCGTGCAGGCTTGCCGCCCAGCGCAGCATCGCCGTGTCGGCCTCTGAAGATTCGTCGTTCAAGCTCGCATGGATGTTTTGCGCGAGCCGCGCCACCCGTTCGGCCTGCGCCGTATCCACCTGATAGCGTCGCATGAACTGGCGCACGGTCGCTTCGCGCATGTCGCGATGGCGCACGCGTCCGAGCAAATCATAGAGCACGCCCTGGCGCAGTGCCCCATCGGAAACCTCCAGATGCTCGATTCCGAATTCTGCGAGCGCGGCGGACATGATGGCGAGGCCCCCGGAGATGATCGCCGCGCGGTCCCCGCGCAGTCCCGGCAGTTCGAGCCTGTCGACCTCTCCCGCCTTGATGAACAGGGCGCGGAGCTTGTCGAGCGCTGCGGCGGAGATTCCCTGCTCGCACAGATCGGATTCCCGCAGGATGGCCGCGAGCGACTTGGCAGTGCCCGAGGACGCCACGGCGTGTTTCCAGCCGGTGCGGCGATAGGAGTCCACGATGCGTTGCAGCTCGTTCGCGGCCGCAAGCTCGGCCCGCTTGAAGCAGGATTTCTCGAGGCGCCCCTCCGGAAAGAACTTGAGACTGTAGCTGACGCAGCCCATGGGAGTGCTCTCCATGAGCTCGGGCTCGAGCCCGGTGCCGATGATGAGCTCGGTCGAGCCGCCGCCTATGTCGATCACCAGACGCCGCTCGGGCGAGGGTGCGAGGCTGTGCGCGACGCCCAGGTAAATCAGGCGCGCTTCCTCCCGGCCGAATATCACTTCGATGGGAAACCCAAGCGTCGCTTCGGCTTCAGAGAGAAAGGATTCTGCGTTTTTCGCAACGCGCAGCGCGCTCGTGCCCACGGCGCGCACCGCCGTGCGCGGAAAGCCGCGCAGCCGCTCGCCGAAGCGCGCAAGCGCCTCCAATGCCCGCGATTTTGTCGCCTGATCGATGCGCCGGTCCCGCGTGAGGCCCGCACCCAGGCGCACCGGATCTCTCAAGCTGTCGAGCAGGTAGACCTGGTCGTCAACGACCCTGCCGATCTGCAGGTGGAAGCTGTTGGATCCCAGGTCGAGGGCGGCCAGAGTGTCCTGTTTCACGATTGTGGCGCGTGTTCGGCCCAATATGTGAAGCGACGGTATCATAACGCCGCTGCTGCGTTATTACGACGCGTCGCGTTGTAACAATTCTGCAACACCCCGTTCTTAGACTCAATCCTTTCGCATGCTTCAAAGAGCCCGCGTTCCTTCGATCAGGATCAAGCCGCAATTCCTCGCCCGCGAGCTGGCCGTGCTGGCGTTCAACCAACGGGTGCTTGCCCAGGCCCAGGACCGGCGGGTCCCGGCGCTGGAGAGGCTGCGCTTCCTGTGCATCCTGTCGAGCAACCTCGATGAGTTCTTCGAGATCCGCGTCGCCGAGCTGAAAGAGCGCATCAGGCTGGGCAACGAGATAGAGATTCCCGGAGAGACCCCGTCGGCTGAGGTTTTTCCCCTGGTCAGCGAGCGCGCCCATGCGCTGGTCGCCGAGCAATATCGACTGCTCAACAAGGAGATTTTTCCGGAGCTCGCGGAGGAGGGCGTACGCTTCCTCGCGGAGCAGCACTGGACGCGGGAACAGCGCTCCTGGCTGCATAACTATTTCCTGAGGGAAATGATCCCGCTCCTGACACCCATCGGGCTCGATCCGTCGCATCCCTTTCCGCGCGTGCTCAACAAGAGCCTGAATTTCGCAGTGCAACTGGAAGGCCGCGACGCTTTCGGGCGCAATTCCGGAACGGCGATCGTGCAGGCTCCCCGGGCCTTGCCGCGAGTGATCCAGCTGCCGAAGGCCATCGCCGGCAAGGGCTATGTCTTCGTGCTGCTGACTTCGATCCTTCAGGCGTTCGTGCAGGCGCTCTTTCAGGGGATGACCGTGCGTGGCTCGTACCCGTTCCGGGTCACCCGCAACAGCGACTTGTTCCTGGACGAGGAGGAGATCAAGGACCTTCGTACCGCGCTCGCGGGAGAGCTCTCGCAGCGCCATTTCGGAGATTCGGTGCGGCTCGAAGTCGCGGACAATATACCCGCCGAGCTCGAGGAGTTTCTCCTCGAGCAGTTCCAGCTCACCGCGGACGATCTGTACCGCGTCGACGGGCCCGTGAACCTGGTGCGCTTGATGCAGGTGCCCGATCTGGTCGACATCCCCGCGCTCAAGTTTGCCGCGTTCGTCCCGGGTGTCCCCAAGCAACTGGAAAAAAGCCCCGACCTCTTCCGGGTCGTTCGAAAGGGCGACGTCCTGCTGCATCATCCTTTCCAATCGTTCAACCCCGTGATCGACTTCCTGGAGCAGTCGGTCGACGATCCCAGCGTAGTCGCGATCAAGCAGACCGTGTACCGCACCGGCACCGACTCGGTTCTGATGAAGTACCTGATCGACGCCGCACAGCGCGGCAAGGAAGTCACGGTCGTCGTGGAGCTGCTGGCGCGCTTCGACGAGGAAGCGAACCTCAACTGGGCGGCGAAGCTCGAAGAAGTCGGCGCGCACGTGGTCTACGGCGTGGTCGGGTACAAGACACACGCCAAGATGTCGCTCGTGGTGCGCCGCGAAGACGGCAAGCTGCGGCGTTACGCGCATGTTTCCACGGGCAACTATCACCCGCGCACCGCGAGGCTCTACACGGATTTCGGATTGCTGACGGCGGACGAGAAGATCTGCGAGGACGTGAACGAGGTTTTCAAGCAGCTGACCGGGCTCGGACGCGCACGCCGGCTCCACCACCTCTGGATCTCGCCGTTCTCGCTCCACGAGCGCGTGCTTGCGGCGATCAAGCGGGAAGCCAACCACGCGCGGGCCGGCAAGCCTGGGCACATCATCGCGAAAATGAACGCGCTCATCGAACCCAAGGTGATCGAGACGCTCTACCGGGCTTCGCAGGCCGGGGTGAAGATCGACCTGATCGTGCGCGGCGTATGTTCGCTGCGTCCCGGAATCCCGGGGCTGTCCGAGAACATACGCGTGCGCTCGGTGATAGGACGGTTTCTCGAACACTCGCGCATCTTCTACTTCCTCAACGGCGGACAGGACGATCTCTATCTGTCCAGCGCCGACTGGATGGGACGCAATTTCTTCGGGCGAATCGAGTTGTGCTTTCCTATCCTGGACCGCAGGATCAAGGAGCGCGTCATGCAGGAAGGCCTCAAGCCCTATTTGTCCGACAACAGCCAGGCCTGGGAAATGGACTCCGACGGCAACTACCAGAGAAGGAAGTCCCGCGGACGCATACCGCGCTCGGCGCAGGAGCACCTGCTCGCGGTGCTTGCCGCTGATAAATAAGCCATGCAGGAAAGTCACTTCAAGGGCAAGACCGGGGTACAGCGCCTGTGGAACGCACTCGGCTATTCGCTTCAGGGTTTGGCCTCCGCGTTTCGGCACGAGGATGCATTCCGCCAGGAATGCCTGCTCGCCGCGCTCCTGATCGCGGCGGCCTTCCTCATCCCCGTGGCCGGAACCGAGCGGGCCCTGATGATCGCGAGCGTCCTGCTGGTGCTCATAGTAGAACTGCTCAACTCGGCGCTGGAGGCGGCGGTCGACAGGATTTCTCTGGAGGATCACCTCCTCGCAAAACGGGCGAAGGATATCGGCAGCGCTGCGGTATTCCTGAGCCTTATCAACGTCGCAGTGGTGTGGCTCCTAGTCCTCCTGGGATAACCGTACATGAGCAGTATCCTGATCCGAACCGCAGTTCTCGTTCTTCTCCTCGCAGTTCTCGGATTGGGAACGGGCCTCCTCTTCGGGCCCGGCTGGGGATGGTTGCTCTTTTCGCTCGGACTCATCGGTCTGATCGTTCACCATGTTCGGCATCTCCGGCTGCTAGGCCAATGGGCCTCGCGCTCGCTCAGCGAGGCCGTTCCGGAGGGCAAGGGCGCCTGGGAGGAAGTGTTCACGCTCCTGTACCGCCGGCAGCGCGCCGAGACAGCGCGTAGCCGCCAACTCGCTCACTCGCTCGCCCGCTCCCGTCAGGCCGGTCGGGCGCTTCCCTACGGCGTCGCGATACTCGACGCCGAATACCGCATCGTCTGGTGCAACGATTCCTGCGAAGCGCATTTCGGCATCGACGCCGAAGCCGACGTCGGGCAGCCGATCACCAATCTCGTGCGCCAGCCGGAATTCGTCGCGTACGTCGCGACGGAAGAATTCTCCAAGCCCCTGCAGCTGAAAATGGCGCGGGACAAGCTCGTCCTTTCCGTGCAGTTCGTTCCCTACGTCGACTCGCAGCGGCTGCTGCTTTCGCGCGACATTACGCAGGGCACCCGGCTCGAGACCATGCGCCGGGATTTCGTCGCGAACGTTTCGCACGAACTGCGCACCCCGCTCACTGTGCTGGTGGGGTTCTTGGAGACGGTGCGGGAACTCAAGCTCGATCCGGAACGCTCGCGCGATTACCTGAACCTGATGGCCGAGCAAAGCCGGCGCATGCAGCGAATCATCGACGACTTGCTCACGCTGTCCACGCTCGAATCGGCGCCCGAGCCGCCGCACGACGAGCACGTGGACGTGGCGCTGCTTCTTTCACGGATTCATAGCGAAGCCGTGGCGCTTTCGGCAGGCCGCCAGCGCATCACGCTCGATGCCGAGCCCGGGTTCGACCTGCTCGGTGCCGAATCCGAGATCCTCAGCGCCTTCGGCAACCTCGCGAGCAACGCCGTGCGCTACACACCACCGGGAGGCGAGGTCCACCTTATTTGGCGCGGCTCGCAGAACGGTGCAGAGTTCTCGGTGGAAGACACCGGCGTCGGCATCGAAGCCGAGCACATCCCCCGGCTCACGGAGCGCTTCTACCGCGTAGACCACGGCCGGTCGCGCGAAACCGGCGGCACGGGCCTGGGACTCGCCATCGTCAAGCACGCGCTTGCGCGGCACCAGGCGACCCTGGAGATCGAAAGCACGCCGAGGATAGGAAGCCGGTTCATCGCAAAGTTTCCCGCGCGCCGCGTGGTGCCGGCGCGGGCACGTACCGAGAACGACGCTCTGCTCTGAGGGGCGCAACGCGCAGGCGCCCGCGCTCACTCATCTCTTCACGCCCTCGCGTCCTGGGTCGAGCTTTTCCGGGCGTGCTGTCTTCCCAGCCACAGGCCGAGGAGAAGCCACAGAATCACACCGGGGATCGCCGCGGCCGCAAGCCCGGCCAGGCCGAGCCCCAGGCCTTTCAGCGCGGCGTAGACCCAGCCGCTCGCGGCGTCGCCGCTCCGGAACACGACCGTGTCGATGAAGTTCTTCGACTTGTACTTTGCTTCGCGCTTGAGCACGGTGAAGAGCATCTCGCGCGCCGGCCGCGCGATGGCGTAGTCGGCGGCGCGGCGCAGGATCTGGAACGCGATCAGGACGGCGAGCACCGGCGCGAGCCCGATGGCGACGAATCCCGCGAGCCCGAGCGCGGGCAGCAGGGCGAGCGCGGCGCCGACGCCGAGCTTCTCGACGAACTTCGCTACGACGAGAAGCTGGCCGAGCAGGGTGAATACGTTGACAGCGAGGTCCATCTGGGCGAAGAGCGCGGTGCGCTGCGCGGAGTCGTTGTAGGTCGCAGACACCAGCCGGGCGAGTTCGAGGTAGGCGAAGCCGAAGAGCACGGCATAGAGGAGGACGTACGCCACGATGCCGAGGAGGTAGGGCGAGCGGGGAATCTCGGCGATGCCCGACCAGGTCGTGCCGCCGATTGAGTCGCCCGGTTCGGCGGGGGTTGGGGCGGCGCCGGCGGGCGCGACAGCGCCGGCCCGGCGAATGAGCGCATAAATGCAGACGAGCGCAAGGCCGAGAAAGCCGCAAGACACCAGCAGTAAATTCGCCGTCCCGAGCGGCGCGGCGAGCAAGGCGGTGAGCGTCGGGCCCGCGAGCGCGCCGCAGCTGCCGCCGGCGGAAAGGAAGCCAAACAGGCGCCGCGCTTGCTCCGGGCGGAACAAGTCGGCCATGAGACTCCAG
>Ga0209488_10002059_pt1 | contig 16895 bp, 16 predicted proteins | sample Rivendell_Oct201_8_FD_188349 | JGI IMG/M metagenome (GOLD analysis project Ga0209488, IMG submission 188349) | Vadose zone soil microbial communities from the Eel River Critical Zone Observatory, Northern California, USA -... | ecosystem: Environmental > Terrestrial > Soil > Vadose zone >...
AGCCTGATATCTCAGGCGTGCCGCCGGGCGCGGCCTCCCGACCGCGCCGCCCGGAAACGTCGAGGCCCGGACCCGTGCGGGCCCGGGCCTCGATTCCGGTTCGTTATCGACCGCGCGTCAGCGCGGCTTCGTCCGGTTTGCCGCGACGTGAGCGCTCCACTCGGACGAACGACCGTCCGGGGAGGCGCTGCTGCCGTGCCAGCCGCAGACGCACGTGATCGTCTGGGCCTGGTGCTTGTACTCGGCGATGACGTGCTTGAGCGGCTCCGGCGCTCGCGGAGCGACACCGGGCCGGGGGGGCACGGTCATCGTCGCGGGCTGGGGTCGCGCTCGCTCGTCGGTCACGCCTCGCGCACCTTCACGGCGCGCGGACCCTTCGGGCTCGCCTCGACCTCGAAGTCGACCTTTTCGCCGCCGACGAGGCGGTCGAAGTCAAGGCCGCCCTCGAGGGCGCCACGATGGAAGAAGTAGTCCTTGCCGTCATCGGCAGTGATGAACCCGAAGCCGCGATCGGCGACGAGCTTCTTGACAGTCCCGCTGGACATCTGAATCTCCGGTTTCTCTTCTCGAACTGGGCATCGGCCGTCGCCTGGCCGTTCGAGAGGAACCTTCGACCACGCGTGGGACGCCCGACTATCGGGCGGACCCCCATTCTACCCCGATCCGCCACCAATCGCCCAATTGGCGCCGTCAGCGTTGACGCGTATCGGCGGTCGATCGCCGGCAGCGGCGTTCAGGCGACCCAGGTCCGGCCGGTCAGGCGCCGGATGACATCCGCGACAACAGCCGGCGCCAGGGCGATCGCGGCAACGACGAACCAGTCACGCGCGTCGAGGGGTGTCGCGCGGAATGCGTCGGACAGGAACGGCACGAGCGGAATGAGGATCTGGATGGCGATAACGGCCAGACAGGCAGCGGCGAGGGCGCCATTCGGGACGAGACCGACGACGGATCGCGTCAGGCTCCGGTTGGCGTACGCCCGGACGACCTGGCCGACGACGAGCGCGGTGAACGCCAGCCATCGGGCGTGCTCGAACCCACCCGGGTTCCAGGCGAGGATCGCGACCGCCGCGAGGGCACTGAACCCGCCGGCGACAGCGATCCGCAAGAGCAGCGAGGCAGGTAGGAGCGGCACGTTGCGCAGGCGAGGCGGCTCCGCCATCGCCCCGGGCTCCTCGGCCTCGCGCTCGAAGGCAACCGAGGTCGACAGGTCGATGAACAGCTCGAGCCACAGGATCTGGATCGGGAGGAGCGGTTGCGACCAGCCGGCGATCGTCGCCACGAGAATGAAGCCGAGCAACGCGACGTGCGTCGAGACGAGGAAGACAAGGCCCTTTCGAACGTTGGCGACCAGTCGGCGGCCATCCCGGACGGCATACATGAGCGTCGCGAAGGCGTCATCGCCGAGGACCAGATCCGAGGCTCCCTTGGCGACGGCCGTACCGCTTCCCATCGCCACACCGACATCGGCCCGCTGGAGTGCAGGCGCGTCGTTGACGCCGTCGCCGGTGACGGCCACCGTCCGGCCCGAGCGGCGAGCCGCCTCGACGAGCCGGAGCTTGTCCTCCGGTAACGCGCGGGCGATGGCGTGGAGGTGCGCCAACTCGACATCGAGGCGGGCGTCGTCCCATGTCCGGAGCTCGCTGCCGAGAACTACCCGCTCGGCGCCAAGGCCGGCTTCCCGCGCGATCGCGGCCGTCGTGGTCGGGTGATCGCCCGTCACGACGATCGTCTGAATGCCAGCTTCGCCCGCAACGCGGAGGGCGTCGCGGACATCGGCCCGGAGCGGGTCCGTGAAGACGAATACCGCCCGCGGCTGCCATTCCTCGTCGTCGAGTCGCGCGGCGAGCAGGAGCAGCCGGCCGCCGCGAGCCGCCTCGGTCGCAACCGCCTGGTGCCAGATCTCACGCTCCCCGTCGGCGAGCTCGACGGCGAGCGCCAGGACCGCCTCGGGCGCGCCAAGGGCCACCTCCTCCACGCGTCCACCACGACGCGACAGCGTACGCGCGAATGGCACGCCGTCGCCCGGGGTGCTGGACGCCAGGAGATCGGCGGGATCGAGGCTCGCCGTCCCGCCGAGCTCGGCGATCGCCCGCGCGATCGCCAGGCTGAACGAGCCGGTCAGGGCGCCCGTAGTTGCGGCCCGCCAGGCATCCTCCTCGGCTCGACAGGCGGCGATGGCAAGCGCCAGGCGACGGTCGCGGTCCGTGACGGGCAGGGCATTACCGCCCTGTGCGGGATCAGGAGCGATCATCGCCGTCAGCTCGAGACGGTTCTCGGTCAGTGTCCCGGTCTTGTCCGTCAGGACGATCCCGACGGCGCCGAGCGTCTCCTCGGCGCTCAGGCGTCGGACGAGGACGCCCCGCCGCAGCAGCCGATGTGCACCGAATCCGAGGACGACGGCGAGCAGGATCGGCGGCTCCTCGGGGATCGCAGCGATGGCCGCGGAGATCCCGGCCAGCAGGTTCGCCCCGGCCGGCTGACCGCGCAGGAATCCGAAGCCGACGGTGATCGCGATCAGCCCGATCGCGACGACGAGCAGGATCCGGACGAGGCGGTCGAGCTCGCGCTGAAGCGGCGACCGCCGGCGCTCGGAGCCGGCAAGGCCCCCGGCGATCCGGCCCGTCTGTGTCGCCTGGCCCGTCGCGACGACGATCGCTTCGCCGGCCCCGCGGACGACACTGGTCCCCGCATAGGCCACGGCTCGCGAGTCCAGGATCGAGGTGCCGGCGGGGTCCGGCTCGATCGAGCCTTCTTCGGGCATGGACTCGCCGGTCAAGCCGCTCCGGTCGAAGGCGATCCCCGACGTCGCCGTCAGCCTGGCGTCGGCGGGAACGACGTCACCGACGCGAATGAGGATGACATCGCCCAGGACGAGCTCGGCGGCCGGCACGTCGTGCGTTTCGTCGGCCCGGCGTACCCGGGCCATCGGGGCGGCCGCAGCGCGCAGCTCGGCGAGCGCCCTGTCTGCGCGGTATTCGGTGACGACGTCGGCGCCGACGATCGGGACGAGGCCGGCAAGAACGAGCAGGCCGTCGCGGATCTCGCCCAGTGCAACCGCGCCGACTCCGGCGGCGACCAGAAGCAGCACGAATGGCTCCGTGAGGGCCTCACGAACGAGCTCCAGGGGCGACGACGGTTCGCTCGACGCCAGCTCGTTCGGCCCGTGCTCGGTGAGGCGTCTGGCTGCTTCGTCGGGGTCCAGCCCGGCCCGCCTGTCCGTCGCCAGGCGTTCCGTGACGGTGTCCACGGTCAGTTGGTGGGCACCGGCCAGGGAATCGCCCGGCACCGCCGTCAGCCCAGGCTCCCTCGGCACGCCTGTCAGCTCGTCGGCGCCGGTTGCTCGTTCCACAGCTCGATGACTCGTCTCTCGCGTTCCCAGCCGAGCAGTGACAGGGTCGCCGTCGCGAGCTCGAAGAGGGCTCCGTGATCGGGCGGCAAGTCGAGCCAACGGGCCGCCAGTACCCGCAGCAGATGGCCATGGGCGAAGATCGCGACGTCGCCCGCGGCCGACAGCGCCGTACGGATGACGCGATCGGCGCGGCGCCCGACCTCGTCGGCGGTCTCGCCGCCCGGGACCGGGCCCGACCAGATCGTCCAGCCTGGCATCGACCGGCGGATCTCGTCGCTCGTCATGCCCTCGAGATCGCCGTAATTCCACTCGCGCAGGTCGGGGTCCGTGACGACGGCACCATCGAGCCCGGCCAGCCGGCACGTCTCGGAGGCCCGTGAGAGCGGGCTCGACAGGACCAGGGCATACGATCGGCGGGCGAGACGAGCGCCGAGGAGCTCCGCCTGTCGACGCCCGGAGTCGACGAGCGGGATGTCAGTCCAACCGGTGTGGCGGCCGTTCAGCGACCACTCGGTGTCGCCATGCCGGATGAGGGTGAGGCTCGGTTGATGGGCAGTCATCGTCGTCGTCAGTCCGGCTGAGGGTTCGGGTCGGCTCGGAGGTCGGCATCCGGGCGCCGGCGGTCGGCATCGGGAACCTCGAAGAACGGCCGCGCTCGCCAGCCGAACAGCCCCGCCAGCAGGACGGCCGGGACCTGCGCGATCCGGGTGTTGTAGCGGTAGACCTGGTCGTTGTAGAGCTCGCGGCGGTCGGCGATCATCGACTCGAGCCGCTCGATCTCCTCCTGCAGGGCGAGGACGTTCGCGGCCGAGCGGACCTCGGGGTAGCGCTCGACGACCGCGAACAACGACCGGACGGCCGACGTCGTGGCAGCCGACGTCGCGGCCTGGTCGGGAATCGGGGCCGACGGCGAGTAGGCCGCCCGCGCCGCGGCGACGTCGGTCAGCACGTCCTTCTCCCACGACATGACGTCCCGGACCGCTTCGACGAGGTTCGGCAGCTGATCGAATCGCTGTTTGAGGGCGACGTCGATGTTCGACCAGGCCTTGTCGATCCGCAGTCGAAGGTCGACGATCGCGTTGTACGTCGTCAGCGCCAGAAACGCGACGATCAGGAACGCGAGGACGACCGCGAACAGGGCCGCGACGGTCAACGGGTTCATGGTCCGCCGATCCCGCCGCCGACCATGACGGCCATGGCCATCGCCGAGCCGATCGCCAGGACGGCTCCCAGCAGGCCGATGAGGAACAGGCGTTCCTGCCGGCTCGCGGCCGCCGCCGGGGGCCCGCCGGCGATCACCAGGGGGACCGTCTGTGAGGCGGCCAGGATCAGCGCATCCGGAGCGATCTCGAATGTCCGCTCGAAGCGCTGAGCGTCGCCGGCCGCCGCCAGGTGCGGCTCGGTTGCGGCCTCGTCGAGCTCCGGCGCACGGACCGGCCGGCCGATCCCGAAGCCCGGGATCGCCGCATTGCCCCAGGCATCCTGCGGCGAGCGAAGCGTACCCGCATCCCGCGCCGATGCGAGGTCGGCGGCGATCTCCGGATCGACAAGCTGGGGATCCGCCGACTCCGTCCCGTCCGCGCCGGCCGGATCGGCCAGCTGGTCGAATGGAAGCGCCAGCCCGAGGATGGTCACGATGTCACCCGGCTCGAGGCGCGCCTCGCGGTAATGTCGTCTCGGGGCGCTCGTGTAGTGGCCGTCGAGGAGATGGTCGGAGGCGAAGCCTCGCCAGCCATCGTCCACCTCGCCCCCGCTCGGCAGAGGACCGGCGGGTGCGTGGACCGTCAACAGGGCGGCGATCTGCGCGTCCCGATCGGCGGGGGGCGCATAGGTCGCCCCGGCTCGCATCATGAGACCGGCTGGCTCCTCGCCGAGGGCACCGCTCCTTTCGTCAAAGACCGGCGGAATGTCGAACCGCGCGCCCCGCGGAAAGACCCGCAGGCTGCCCGTCTCGTCGCGGATTCGAAATCCCACCGCCCGTTCTTCGCGGAATTCCGTGCCAACCGTTTCGCCGTTGGCCTCATCGATCCGCGACCGATAAAAGACGCAGTCGACGCTCTGGAGCGGCGACACGAGCGTCAACTCGGCGGATTCGACGACGCCGCTGACGAGCACCTCGCCGACGGCGATCGAGGCGATCCGCGACGGCGCGGTATCGGCAATCTGGCCTGCCCGACGATAGCCACGGAGCCCGCGAGCCAGGAGGCCAAGACCGGCGAGCAGGCCTCCGCCACTGACGACGAGCATCTGCGGGTCCACTGTCGGCGGCATGGCTCAGGAACCGTACACGACTGTGCTAGCCTCCAGACCGCGTTCGCGCGCGTGCGAACTCACCGATCTGGAGACTGGCCATGCGACTGAGCGAGTGGCGGGCGGCAGCTCCCAGCAAGGACGCGGTTGCCCCGAAGGTCACGGCGGTCGTCGACCCGGTCATCGCGGCATTCGGGGTCGGCGACGATCCCGATGGCTGGATCGCCTGGGGTGAAGAGCCGGGCCAGCGCTACACGATCCTCGTCCCGACAGACGCCGGCCTGGTGACCTGCTACGTCCGCGTCAATGTCCCGGGCGAGGGCCCACGGGCCGCCGCCAAGCTCCTTCGCTGGAACCGCGTCCAGCTGGGTGAGCTTGCGATCGAGACACAGGGCACTCATCGCCTGCTCAGCTTCCAGGTCGAGCAGCTCGTACTGCGCGGCGCCGACGCGGAGGCCGATCGGATCGCTGCGTTCGCCATGGACCTCTTTGACGCGGTTGACGGCCGCCTGGGCTCCGGAGGCGGTCCGGCCCATGGTGTCCGGGCGCATGGGGGACCTGCCCGTGCGACAACCGCCAGGGACGGCGGAGCGGCGGGCCGCGCGTCGAAGCCGAGCCCCGCGGCGAAGCCGACTCCGGCGGCCAAGCCGATCTCGGCCGGGCGGGAGGGATCCTGATCCCGGGCGGTCGCGCTCCGGCGCGATCCGGACGATGAGTGAGGCGCGCGATCAATCGTCGCTCCTGCCCGGCGAGCCACTGCACCCCGTGCGGCGAGCCGTCCGTTACTGGATCAGCCGCATCGCCGCCTGGTTCGTCGTGCGGGCGGTCCTGCGGCCGGAGCTGATCGGCCGCGATCGACTACCCGCCGGGCCCGCCATCTATTGCTTCAACCACATGAACTGGATGGATCCGTTCATCCTGATGGCCGTCCTGCCGTTCAGGCCGCGCCTCTATTTCTTCGGCCCGAAGGAGGAGGACATGGCGGTCGGGGGCCGCAACCGGCTGATGTCGTGGACACGGACGACCGTCTCCTACCGGCCGGCCAAGACGGATCTGCGAGACGCGACGCGGCGGGTCGGGGGAATCATCGCGTCGGGTGGCGTGCTGGCGATCGCGGGGGAGGGAAGGATCCACGCCTCGGAGCGCGAGGTCACGCCGTTGAACGTCGGTCCCGCCTACTTCGCCCTGCGATCGGGCGTCCCGCTCGTGCCGCTGGCGATCAACGGGACGAGCTGGCTGAAGCTCGGTCGACGGGTTCGCATCGCGGTCGGCGAGCCGCTGGCGCCGGGCGGTCGCCCGACGAGCGAGGCCGTCGACAGCCTGACGGCCGATTGTGCCGCGGCAATCCTCGCGCTTGTCCGTGACGCGCCCGAACTCGCGCGACCCGGTCCGATCGGCCGCTGGCTCACCGACCTCTTCAACGACTGGCCCGAGGGCAGCCGCCCGCCGATCGGACCCTCGACCCCGACGGGCTGACCGAGCCGTCTGGCATACTTCGGCCGTTCCCGGACGCACAGGAGACAACGTGGCCACGACCGGTCTCTCGGCCGACCCGAAGGAATATCGTGCGCGGCTCAACGAGCAGACCGACGAGCAGATCGACGCCTGGGCAGCCGAGATGATGCGGGACGTCGCGATCCGCCGGGGCGTCATCCGGGTAATCGAGGACTTCCGTAGAACGGCGCGCCTCGGCGAAAATGAATTCGAACGGGTGTTCGCATCAGGCGGCGGGCCGCCGGCCGTCGTCGGGCGGGACGGCCGCGGTCGACTCATGGTCCCGGCGATCACGCTCTTCGCGCTGGTTCCCGGCATTCGATCGCAGGTCGCCGACGGCCGGGCGAGATTGATCGAATATCTCGTGGCCAACTTTGCCGAGCTCGTCTACGTCTGACGCCCCGGCCCCGCTGGCCTCGCGATTGGCCGGGGTCGCCCGCCTCGTCCATCCGTTTCCATCGACCCTCGACGGGATCGTGACCGGCGCGTTCGCCATCGCGGCCGGGGGCACTCCGATGGTGGCGACGGGCCTCGGGCTGGCGATGATCGCCCTCCAGGCCGGGATCGGGGCGACCAATGACGTCGTCGATGCGCCGCGCGATGCGGGACACAAGCCGGGCAAGCCGATCCCAGCGGGGCTCGTTTCACCGGCCACGGCCCGTCGCCTCGTGGTTGTCGCCTTCGGGCTGGGCCTCGGTCTCGCCGGCCTGTCGGGCGGCCCGGCAGCGCTCGCCCTCGCGCTCGTCGGCGTCGCCACCGGCCTGGCATACGACCTCCGCCTGAAGGGGACCGCCTGGTCGTGGCTGCCGTTTGCCGTCGGGATCCCCCTCCTGCCCGTCTTCGGCTGGCTGGGTGCGACGGGCCATCTGCCGATCGCCTTCCTCGTGTTGATACCAGCCGCCGTCGCCGCTGGGGCCGCCCTCGCGATCGCGAATGCTCTCGTCGACGTCGAGCGCGATCGCGCGGCAGGCAGCGGCTCGATTGCGCTGGCCATCGGACCGGCAAACGCCTGGCTCATCCATGTCGGCCTGCTCGTCGTCGTCGGGCTGGCGGCGGTGGCGTCGGTCGGACCGCTTGGTGGCTCCAGTGGCGGCGGCACCACCGTCGCCCTCGCGTCCATCTTTCCGGTCGGGGCGGGCCTGGCGGCTCGCGGCGGGGGAGTGACCCGCCGGGAGCGAGCTTGGGAGCTGGAAGCCGTCGGGGTGGCCGTTCTCGCGCTCGCCTGGCTGCTCGCCGTCCGCTCCTGATAGGCGCTTGTAATGTCGCGGACCTAACGACTGCCGGGGTTGATCGTTGCTCTCTGCGAACCCCCAGAGGAGATCCATGAACATGCGTCACGTGATTCGCCGCTCCCGCGGCCTCCTGGTCGCCGTCGCGGCACTTGCCCTGACGGCCACCGCTGCCTTCGCGGCGCGCCCGGCAACGGCCCCGCCAGCGGCAGCAAACGACGGCCTCGCCACGGCGGCAGCCGCCGCGGGCAAGACCGTACCCGCGACGGGCTCCCAGAACGCAGCACCGGCAGCCAGCGCCAGCGGAGCTCCCGAGACCCAGGCTCCGGCCAGCGGGGCTCCGGAGAGCCCCGCCCCGGACACCGGGACCCCGCCCGCCGACACGCACGGCGCCCTCGTCTCGGCCGTTGCCCAGGCCTCGACACCGCCCGGATACGACAACCATGGCGCGTACGTGAGCTTTGTCGCCAAGCAGAACCACGGCGCTACGACCGCCGCGGCTGCGAAGGCTGCCGCGGCCGCGAGGGCCGCCGCCAGGCCGACTCACTGATCGCCTGCCCAGGGCCAACGACGAAGCCGGCACCCACGGGTGCCGGCTTCTCGATTCCAAATGGGTTCCCGCCGGCGCTTCACTCGCTCCGGCGGCGGGCAGATCAGTCGGTCATGTCGCCGCTACGGACCATCGCGATCGCGTTCTCGAGCTTGAGCTTGGCAATCGTCAGGTACTTGGCCAGGTTCGCCCGGTCCGTGTCCGGGATCGACCGGACGACGTCCGGGGCGCGCAGCACCCCGACGAGCTCTTCGACCGCCTCGGACAGCTGGTGACGGGCATTGACGAGCGAGTCATCTCCGAGGCTGGCGCTCGTCGCCTGGCGACGGGGACTTGTCCAGTTGGGTCCGTCATCGGGGACCTGAGGCTCGGTGGGGACGACGCCGTTGCCGGGTTCCGGCTCGATGATTTCCGGCTCGATCAGTTCCGGCTCGACGACGGCCGCCCGGCGCGGCCGGCCCTCGATCTTCTCGCGCAGCTTCACGAGCGATAGCTCGCCGGTAGCGACGCGGGCAGCCAGCCGCCGACGCTTCCGGTCGTCCTGGACCTTCATCAATTCATAGGCATGGGACAGCGTGTCTTTGCGCAAGGACACGAGCTCGCGGATCTCGTCCGGTGCGCCGGCGAGGCGCAGCCGGTTTTCGAGATAACCCTTGTCCTTGCCAAGCTTCTCGGCCAGCTTGCGGATGCTGTAGCCGTGCTCGCGCACCATCCGGTCGTACATCGCCGCTTCCTCGAGCGGCGACAGGTCCTCGCGCTGGAGGTTCTCGATGATCGAGATCTCCAGCGCCGTGTCGTCGTCGAGCTCCTCGACGAGCGCCGGGATCGTCGCGAGCCCGGCTTCCTTCGCGGCGCGCCAACGGCGCTCACCAGCGACAAGCTGATACCGATTCTGGCCGAGCGGTCGGACGAGGATGGGCTGGAGAACGCCATGCTCGCGGACCGATGCGGCAAGCTCGTGCAGGGCATCGGCGTCGAACACGGTCCGCGGCTGATTTGGGTTCGATTCGATATTGTCGACCGGGATGACGCGAACACCGACGCTGCGGCCGACATTGTCCGACGAAAGCAGGCTGATGATCGATGGCGAGAGTTCGCGATCCTCTGAGAGACGTCGAGCGGCGGCCGCTCGGAAATCAGGCCTGGCCAAGATCGATCACCTCCCGAGCAAGGTCGCGATAGTTCCGGGCTGCGTCGGATTGGCCGGCGTACGACGTGATCGGCCGCCCGGCGAGCGGCGCTTCACCGAGCTTCACCGTATTTCGGATGATGCTGTTGAAGACGTGGTGGTCGCCGACGACGCGCAGCTCATCGAGCATGTCCCGCGCGAGATTCGTCCTGCCGTCGTAGAACGTTGGCAGCAGCCCGAGGATCCGAAGATCGCGATTGAGCTTCATCCGGATCATGTTGATGACCTTGACCAGGTTGTTCAGGCCCTTCATCGCGTAGTACTGCGTCTGGACCGGGATGATCACGTTGTTGGCGGCGACGAGTCCGTTGACGGTCAAGAGGCCAAGATTTGGCGGGCAGTCGATGAGTACGTAGTCATACATGGAGACGTGATCGTCGAGGGCGTCGCGGAGGACCTGCTCGCGTCCGAGCGCGGTGAACAGCTCACCCTCCGTGCTGGCCAGGTCGATGTTGGCCGGTGCGACGTCGATGCCGGCTGATTCCGTCGGCCGGATGATCTCGGTGAGCGTCGCTCGTCCATCCGCAAGCACGTCGGCCATCGACCGCTCGACCGTGTTGAGGTTGATGCCGAGGCCGGCGGTCAGATTCGCCTGCGGGTCCATGTCGACGCAGAGGATTCGGAAACCCTCCTCCTCCAGCGCGCCGGCGAGATTGATCGCCGTGGTCGTCTTGCCGACGCCACCTTTCTGATTCGCGATCGCGATCACGTTGGTCACCGGGCGTCACCTCGAGTTTCAGTGCAATTCGGACCGCCCGAGTGGCGGAGAAGTGGGGGAGTCGATCAATGCTACCGCAGGGACTCTGTGGTTGACCGTCGAGGTTATCCACACGGATTGGGAGTTGTTCACCGAATCTGTGGATATGTCGCCATGTCGCCGCACAATCGGAAAACGGCCGCGGCGTGGTGAAAATTCGGGGGCGATACCGGCAGGCCGACCGGCGAACGCGAGTCGAGACGCCAGGCGAAGGGCGCGCAAGCGCCAAGTCGTGGATCGCCGCGGCCGTATCATGGCCGTCTGTCCTTGCGCAAAGACATGTGGTGGAGGGGTCGGTGCCGACGAACGACGAACGGATCGAGCGGTTGCTGGCGATGCGGGCCGAGTCGCTTCTCGGCGGCGGCCCCGAGAGAATCGAGCAGCAACACGGGCGCGGCAAGCTCACGGCGCGCGAACGTTTGAACTTGCTTCTCGATCCTGACTCCTTTGTCGAGCTTGATGCTTTCGTCACCCATCGGTCGTCGGAGTTCGGCCTCGACGAGCAGATCGTCCTCGGTGACGGGGTGGTGACCGGCCACGGGTTGATCGACGGCCGGCTCGTCTTCGTCTTCAGCCAGGACTTCACGGTCTTCGGTGGCTCGCTGTCCGAGGCCTACGCCGAGAAGATCTGCAAGGTCATGGACCTCGCGATGAAGGTCGGTGCTCCGATCGTTGGTCTGAACGATTCGGGTGGCGCTCGAATCCAGGAGGGTGTCGTCTCGCTCGGTGGCTACGCCGACATCTTCCTTCGCAACACCCTGGCATCCGGGGTCGTGCCCCAGCTGTCTGTCGTCATGGGCCCGTGTGCCGGCGGCGCCGTTTACTCGCCGGCGATCACCGACTTCACAGTCATGGTCGAGGGGACGAGCTTCATGTTCGTGACCGGCCCGAACGTCGTCCGGGCGGTGACGCACGAGGATGTCGACGCCGAGCGCCTCGGCGGGGCGCTGACGCATACGACGCGGAGCGGAGTCGCCCATCTCGCCGCCGGCGACGAGGCCGAGGCTCTGGCGATGACGCGACGGATCCTGTCGTACCTGCCGCAGAACAATCTCGACGGCCCCGCGGTTATCGCCACTCGCGACCCGGTCGATCGTCAGGACGCGGAACTGGACCGCATCGTCCCGGACGATCCGTCGAAACCCTATGACATGCACGGGGTGATCGAGCGCGTCGTCGACGATGGCGAGTTCCTCGAGATCCAACCCGGCTGGGCACAGAACATCATCGTCGGGTTTGCCCGACTCGACGGGCAGAGCATCGGCGTGATCGCACAGCAACCGGCCGTGCTCGCGGGGGCGCTCGACATCGACGCGTCGACGAAGGCCGCCCGATTCGTGCGGACCTGCGACTGCTTCAATGTCCCGCTCGTGACATTTGTCGACGTGCCGGGATTTCTACCCGGCGTCGACCAGGAAGATGGCGGCATCATTCGCCACGGCGCCAAATTGCTGTTTGCCTACTGCGAGGCAACCGTGCCAAAGCTGACCGTGATCACCCGCAAGGCATACGGCGGCGCGTACGACGTCATGAGCAGCAAGCACATTCGGGGCGACATGAACTTCGCGTGGCCGACCGCCGAGATCGCGGTGATGGGCGTCGAAGGCGCGGTCAACATCATCTTCAAGGACCGCATCGCCGAGTCCGATGATCCGGCCGCAGAACGCGCCAGGTTGGTCAGCGACTACGAGACTCGCTTGGCCCATCCCTACATCGCAGCGGCGCGCGGTTACGTCGATGACGTCATCCTGCCGTCGGAAACGCGGCCGCGGCTCATCGCGGCCCTGCGGATGCTCGCCGACAAGCGTGAGGTCAGCCCACGCAAGAAGCACGGCAACATTCCGCTGTGAGGTCCCGGCGCGCGAGTCCCGAGGGGGAAGCCGCGTCTTTGCGCAAAGACAGCGAGACGTCGTTCGATCCGTCGGAGGGGCCGCCATTCCGGCGGGTCCTCGTCGCGAACCGCGGCGAGATCGCTCTTCGGATCATCCGAGCATGTCATGAGCTCGGCGCGGAGGCAGTCGCCGTCTACAGCGACGCCGATGCGAGCGCGGCCCACGTGCGGGCCGCCGACGCAGCCGTTCGGCTCGGGCCGGCTCCGGCGGCGGAGAGCTACCTGCGCGGCGACGCGATCATCGACGCCGCTCGACGCCAGGGCGCGGAGGCGATCCACCCGGGTTACGGTTTCCTCGCCGAGCGGGCGGCGTTTGCCGGAGCCGTCGAAGACGCCGGCCTGGTCTTCGTCGGCCCGACGTCGGCGTCGATCGCCGCCCTCGGCGACAAGCTGGCTGCGAGGCGCCTGGCACGTGCAGCTGGCGTTCCGGTCGTGCCCGGGACGCTCGAACCCGCGGCGGTCGATCGGGCCGATGCGGTGGAGGCCATCCTGGCCGATGCGGACGGAGTCGGGTTCCCGTTGTTCGTCAAGGCCTCGTCCGGGGGTGGCGGCCGGGGGATGCGGCGAGTGACCGCGCGCGATGAGCTGCCGGCGGCGCTGGCTGCCGGCTCGGCGGAAGCCCTCGCCGCGTTTGGCGATGGCGCGGTCTATCTCGAGCGCGAGGTTCGCCCGGCCCGTCATGTCGAGGTCCAGCTGCTGGGCGACGCGGCAGGCACGATCGTGGCGGTCGGCGAGCGGGACTGCTCGATCCAGCGGCGCCACCAGAAGCTCGTCGAGGAATCGCCGGCACCTGGTCTGTCGGAAACGGAGCGACGCGAGCTCCACGACTTCGCCGTTCGGGTCGCGCGGGCGGCGGAGCTGAGGAACGCCGCAACCGCCGAGTTCCTTCTCGATGGGGATCGCCGGTTCTGGTTCCTCGAGGTCAACACGCGAATCCAGGTCGAGCACGGCGTGACCGAGCTGACCAGCGGGATCGACCTCGTTCGCGAGCAATTGCTGATCGCTGCGGGGCGGCCGCTGTCGCAGGCCACCCTCGACGCGGCCGAGCGGGCGGCCGGGCCTGGGCGTCATGCGATCGAGGTGCGGCTGTCCGCGGAGGACCCGGCTCGATCGTTCGCCGCGGTGGCCGGCCGGGTGGGTCGGTGGTTGATGCCCGACGGGCCCGGCGTCCGGGTCGACACGGCGATCGAGGCAGGGGACCGCGTCCCGCCGGACTACGACTCGCTGATCGCGAAGGTTCTCGTCGTCGATGTCGACCGCGCCGCCGCGATCGTGCGGCTGGCTCGCGTCCTCGACGAGGTCGAGGTCACCGGGATCCAGACGACCCTCCCGTTCCAGCGCTTCGTCGCGGCCCACCCGGGCTTCCGGGCGGCCGAGTTGTCGACCGACTGGGTCGCCGAGCACTGGGATCCCGAAGTTGCGGCCGATCGGGGAGCGGCCCTGGAGATCGCCACCAGGGTCGCGGTGGCGGTGGCGGCCGGCGGCGAAGCCAGCGGCGCCTCCGGGCAGGCATCTGGCGCCCGGACGAGCGCCGGGCCGAAGACGCGTCCGTCGTCGCCTGGCGCCATCGAACGGGGCGATGGCTCGTCGGGCTGGTTGCGTGCCGCTCGCGAGGATGACGTCGATCGGTGGCCTCAAGGATGAGCCTCTCCCCGGAATCCGACCCTCAGGTCTTCGTCGTCGAGCCAACGGCGGCAAGCCGCCTGCCGGGCGACGAGGCGCGCCGGATCGACGCCGATGCGACGGCTGTCGAGTGGCGAGGCCAGGGTCGTGGGGTCGTCCACGACGATACGGGTCGAGCCACGGCGGCGCTCCTCGGCGACGACCGGCCGGCTGGCCCGGGCCAGCCCCGCACGGTCGAGGTCGTCGTGGGCGGCTGGCGTTTCGAGCTCGAGGTCGAGGACGCCCGGCGAGCCGACCTGCGCGAACGGGCCCGGCGCAACCGCGGCACGATCGCCGGGGCCGGCGGCCCACTCGAGATCCATGCCATGATCCCGGGACGGGTGGTGGCTGTGGCCGTCGCCCCCGGAGACGTCGTGGCCGCCGGCCAGACGCTCCTCGTCGTCGAGGCGATGAAGATGCAGAACGAGCTGCGGACACCACGGGACGGGACGGTCGAGCGTGTCGCGGTCGGGGTGGGGGAGACCATCGATCTCGGCGACCTGCTCGTGGTCCTCGGATGACCGACGCCGCCGATCCCGAGCGCGACCGCTGGCGGACGACCACGCGGGCGAAGGCGCTCAAAGGCGCCCCGGAGCGGCGGGAGCGGTTCGCGACATCGTCGGACATCGAGATCGCCGACCTCTACACCGCGGCGGACCTCGAGTCGATCGACTTCGAGCCCGACCGCGACCTCGGGCTGCCGGGCGAGTACCCGTTCACCCGCGGGGTCCAGGCGACGATGTACCGCAGCCGCTTCTGGACGATGCGCCAGTACGCCGGCTTCGCGACGGCCGAAGAGACGAACCAGCGCTTCCGCTACCTCCTCGACCAGGGCCAGACCGGCCTGTCCGTCGCGTTCGACCTGCCGACCCAGATGGGCTACGACTCAGACGCTCCCGAGGCCGCCGGCGAGGTCGGCCGGGTCGGCGTGCCGATCAGCTCGCTGGCGGACATGGACGTGCTGCTCGACGGGCTGCCGCTCGACGAGGTGAGCACCTCGATGACGATCAACTCGACGGCAGCGATCCTCCTCGCCCTGTACGTGGCCGCAGCCGAGAAACGGGGCGTGGCCCGTGACCGAATCTCCGGGACGACCCAGAACGACATCCTCAAGGAGTACATCGCCCGCGGGACGTGGATCTTCCCGCCGGCCCCGTCGATGCGCCTCGTGACGGACATCTTCGAGTTCTGTGCCGCGGAGCTTCCCCGCTGGAACACGATCTCGATCTCCGGCTACCACATGCGCGAGGCCGGGGCGACGGCGGCCCAGGAGCTCGCCTTCACGCTTGCCGATGCGATCGCCTATTGCGAGGCGGCGGTGGGGCGCGGCCTGCCGATCGACGATTTCGCCGGTCGGCTCTCTTTCTTCTTCGCCGCCTGGTCGGAGCTGTTCGAGGAGGTCGCAAAGTTCCGGGCGGCTCGCAGGATGTGGGCCCGGATCGTGCGTGACCGGTTCGGGGCAAAGAGCGAACGCTCGATGGTGTGCCGCTTCCATGTCCAGACGGCGGGTTCATCGCTGACCGCGCAGTCGATTGACAACAACGTCGTCCGGACGACGATCCAGGCGTTGTCGGCGGTCCTCGGCGGGGCCCAGAGCCTCCACACGAACGCCCGCGACGAGGCGCTCGCCCTGCCGACCGAGGAGAGCGCCCGGCTTGCGCTGCGGACCCAGCAGATCCTCGCCCACGAGAGCGGCGTGACCGAGACCCCCGATCCACTGGCCGGCTCGTATTACATCGAGACGCTGACCAGCCGCCTGGAGGCGGCGGCGCAGGAGTACCTCGACGAGATCGACGCCGCGGGCGGGACGCTCGCCGCGATCGAGGCCGGCTTCCAGCAGCGCCAGATCCAGGAGTCGGCGTACCGCGTACAGCAGGCGATCGAGGCCGGCGACCAGGTCGTCGTCGGGGTCAACCGCTTCCGCGACGAAGCCGGCTTGAGCGTCCCGCCGCCGATCCAGCGGATCGACCCGGAGGGCGAGCGGCGCCAGATCGAGCGCGTCCGTCGGGTCAGGGCGGAGCGTGATGACGCCGCCTGGGAGGCCGCGCTCGGGCGACTGGAGGAGTACGCCCGCGGCGGCGAAAACCTCATGCCGGCGATGATCGATGCCGTTCGCGCCTACGCGACTGTCGGCGAGATCAGCGATCGACTCAGGACGGCCTGGGGCGAGCACCGCGAGCTGATCACGGTCTGAGCCCCCCGCCCCGAGTCCGACGCGCTACCCTCCGCACCATGACGCTTACGCCCGCTTCCGACCGCGTTCCCGACGCCGTTCGCCGCCTTGGCCGGATCCACCACGTCGCAGTCCTCGTCGAGCACCTGGATCCGGCGCTCGCCTTCTGGCGGGACGCCCTCCGTCTCGAGCTCGAGGTGGTCCAGGAGATGAGCGACGACCGGGTCCGGATCGCCTTCCTGCCGATCGGCGAGTCGAAGATCGAGCTCGTCGAGCCGACCGACGACTCGACCGGCGTCGCGCGCTTTCTGGCGAAGAACGGCGAGGGGTTCCACCACGTCTGCTTCA
>Ga0209488_10002060_pt1 | contig 16893 bp, 13 predicted proteins | sample Rivendell_Oct201_8_FD_188349 | JGI IMG/M metagenome (GOLD analysis project Ga0209488, IMG submission 188349) | Vadose zone soil microbial communities from the Eel River Critical Zone Observatory, Northern California, USA -... | ecosystem: Environmental > Terrestrial > Soil > Vadose zone >...
GCTCATGCACGCCCAAGCGAAGAGGAAATATCTCTTGCAGAGACTCTTCACACCACGGGAGAAGACGCACCCGCGCCCCACCGTCAACGCCGACGGTGACATCAACGGCGTGAACCAAGAATGCTTCAGGTGCTTCACCTGGATGCTCGAGTTCGACGCAAAGCATGACTGTGTGCTCCGCGTGGCCAGCTGCAAGCACATGATCAACTTCCGCATCGGGTTTTGAGGGATGAAGCGAGTTATAGGGAACAAACACAGTGCGCATGCGCACGCGGAAACCAGAGACAGCAGAAAGTGTACGGCGGAACGACTTTCGAAGCGTGGCTCGAGCGACGAGAGGAGTTGTCATAGACTCATCGACCATAGAGGAAGGGTCCGACCGCAGAGCGAAATCCTGTTCACGTATCTTAGCACTGATTCGTGTGCTGGGGAGGGAAAGTGGAGGAGAGTTCGCGAAGGTCGGTGCTATATGCGATAAGTCGTATGAAGTCGAGAAATGAAGGCGCGGTACCTGAAGATAACCCCTCGAGGAGATTGACCTCATCTATGCCATGATAGATCTTGTCACGTTCATACGCGTCATTGGACGACTGCGTGCGCACGGGCGGCGAAAACTCTGGGAGTACCTCTGCTTCTTTGAGCATGGCTGCAAGGACAGCCCTGGCTGGAGTCATGGGCATCGGCCTCTCCCTTACGGTAATCGATGCTGTAAGACAGAGTAGGGGGTCACCCACGGGTAAACGCAAGAACGCTACCGAAAGCACGACATGAGTAGCTGGGAATCCCGCGCCTGACAATGACGCACCAATGTTGACGCACATCCGGTAAACAGCAACCCAAATCCCCGATGCCTCGTCCCACAGGAGCGCAAACGCGTCCCTATCCTTGACACGCGTTGGCTCGCTGACATCTACTTCCTCCCCCCACATTCCTGATACGAGCGCCACCCCCTCTGCGCGCACGTATCTGCGGTCCTGTTCCGTTGTCACGGGTGTGGGATTCGGTGTATTCGGGGGGAATATGCTGGGGGGAACATGAAGGCCGCCATTTCCCCCGCTTGATTTAAGAGACGTCATCCGTGGTGGCGTTCCCAGTCGGGGGCCTGAGGGGACGGGTGCAGACGTAGGAGATATGTAGGTTGCGTCATAGGAAACTTGAGTATGAGCGAGGAAGGAGAGAAGTGCAGAAGGAGGATGTGCAGGGTCGGCGGGTGCTTCATTTGGTTTCGCCAGGCAAAGGACGAGGAAAAAGTCGAGAAACTCATCTGGAAAGGAGAAAATGTATAAGTGAAGGGAGTAAAAGGAAGAGTCTCCGAGAGATACCGAAGAATGCTCGCTCGCGCTCAACTACTTCTGATCTTAATTTCGCTAGCCATACCTGTTGATCGATGTCCTGCGTTGGGAACTCGAGGATTGCATTCGGAATGATAAGATTGAGAATGGATGAGTTAAAGATTTGTTCAAAAGACGCCATCCCATGGGTACTATGAAAAGCCTGGGTGCGGAGCTGTAGGCGCCCGGAACGACAACACATTCTCAACCTCTACTACTCTGCATACTCGCACCGAGGCCTAATTTTGTTGTTTTTATAATGGCCACTAACGGCGCTTCTAACCCTCCGACAACTCCAATTTGGCGGCCCTCTTCCCATCCCATCGCAGATAACATCCTGAAGCCGATGTTCGACCTGTCGATCTTGGGAGCCGCCTTTGGCAGATATAAATCAGGTCAAAATCGTTGAGAAATACCTGGAAACACAGTACCTCGCCCACAACTTCGCCATCGCGCGGACGGGCCCTACCTGCCCTGCCCTTGCCCTTCCCGCCTCGGTGAGCCGCATGGAAGGGAGGTGATGATGACCTTCCCAGAATCTGGGTAACCTTTTTCTCGTTCACCGTGACGCCACTGAGGGTTGTCTTTATCAGAGTTGTGAAGCGTCCCGCATCCTTCCCCCGGCTCTTGCTTTTGAGTTTGAATGCCTCTGCAAGTTCGTGGACCGATTTCCGCATTTCCCGACCCATTGGCGGGAGGGGGAGCGTCCTGGCTCCACCGATGTCTGCGACAAACCGTCTCATATCCCCGACGATCGTCTCAAGGGTCACAGGGGCAGCTAAAGCAGCAGCCTCCCTAGCTTTGCGGGCCTTTTTGCCGCCCTTCCTTGTTGTGAATGGATCCGGAGCAGCAGCCATCCGCTCCAGGTCACGCAGACGCTTGCGTTCTGCTTTCTTTGCACGATCGCGCTCCCACTGGTCACGAAGCTCTTCGGGAATGGATGTATTTTTCTTGCACCCTGTACAAAGGACACGTGAGCCAACTTAAAGAAGGGACGGCATACATCGAAACACGCACTTTCTGGTGTGTGACTAAAGTCGGTTTCGATTTCAGAATCACCGTCATGGCTTGTTGGGAAGATACGACTTTTCTTCATGCGACCTCGCGCACGGAGTATCTCGTCATTCACATCAAAGAAACCCTGGGATGGATGTATCAGTTGCAGGAAAAACATTTGAGGTTCACATTGCCTATACCTCAGCGAAAACGCCATCCTCATGCTCTTCATCGCCCTCGAAGGCTTGGTCTAGCTCGTCCTCCAACACATCGCTGATAGGCCGCTCTTCTGTCCGTTTTCGTAGCCTCTCGAGGCGCATTTGGAATAACCCCTTTGGTGTTTCTCCCTCATCCGAAGTGTTGCTCTCGTCTTCTTCATCTGCAAATGGGGAATCGCCCAAAGATAGCTCGCCTTCTCCTGCGGGTTTCAGCATATGCACATCACCTAGCAACGTATCGTCCTCAACTGAACTTCCGTCGCTCTCAGCTTCGCTCTTCATGTCACTCTTCTCCTCTTCCTCTTCCTCGGCACGGATCCTAGCCTCAACCTCCAAGTCATCCGCGCTAACGTGCGCCATTCCTGCGATGCTCATGGCATTTACGAACGCCTGCATAGCACAGACATCAACATCCTGGTCTACGAGCATGCCCCCGTCCTCTGCACCCTCATCGGACGTTGAGCCGCCCCGGTTTAGGTCCAGGTCGGGACGATCCTGCAATAACTCTACCCCGTGCAGGGCAACCTCCGCGTGGATAGCCCCAAATAGACCAAATGCGGCACGTTGCTTCATCTGCCCTTTGGAGGTACGACGAGAGTACCGGCCGCGGCGTGATGTCCCGGGAGATCCAGAGACAGGGGAAGAGACGTCCCCGAACTTCAAGGTAGATGTGGACACGGGTGGCGGGGAAAGCGCCAGAGCGCGTTCTGGGATTAGCTCTGCTGAGTGAGGTGTGTTGTGCAGTGGGATATCTGTTTCCTGGTGGGCGTATGTGACAGAATGCCCACTGTCTGCTTGGGGAGGATGGGTAATCAAAGCGGTAGAAGAAGGGTGATTCAGGTTGGGTGCGAGTTTTCCATGTCGGGGATGTGGGGCGACATATACGATAATTTCATCGTCGTCGTCCATATCTTCGCCCAGTGTACGAGCCCCAGGACGTTCAATGTAACTAGGAGGTGGTACAGAGTCGCGCACTGCTGACGGCTTGATGTCGATACAGACTCCCATGAAATGCTCTCCGACTGTCGCTATTGCGGCTTGATTCTCTGCCTTGTCGGCGCTCGTGGGCGTGAATTTCTTCGAGGAGGCAGCTACGCTCTCGACCTCTTTCATAACCTGACCCAAGTCCTCGAAGTTGATTTCCAAGAGCTCTTCTGCACCAGATGGCGATTCCTGCGAATTGGGTGGCTCGTCACCAGGATGGAAGATTCGGAAAATACGCCCAGGAGAAGGAACACGGCCTCCGTTCTGTTCAGCTGATGATAACAGAACAGTCAACTGAGTGAGCGTGACAACCGTATTGGGATGATGTACAGACCTGCTTCAACCACAGGCTGGAAAATCTCCTCTTCGTTGAGAAAAAGAGTTGGGGTACATTCTGACCGAACGAATACAATAGGCTTGAGGAGAGGCCGGTCTTCATGAAGCAACTGCGAAAGAGACGCCTCGCCACGGCGTAATTTAGAATCCAAGTGGTGGATCCGCGCACGCTCTCTTGGACTTGATGAATCTGAGACGACATGACCACCCAACCAACTGGTTCTATACCGAGGGCCATTTCCACGGTAAATAGTGGTTCCTTGTACAGGGGTTCGATACCTCAAGTGATTGTCGGAGCCATTGAGGGTCGTCACATTCCCTCCATGTTCCCGTACGTTCAAGTTGTCCCGCCTATTTCTGGGGTCTACGCCAATGGTGAAGGTTTAAGATGACCGGGAGGGATAGACGTACGAAAAGTACCAATGGTGGAATCACCACCGTTGTCGCTTGTCACCACATGGCCTTGGCCCCGTCCCCTGCCCCTCCCTCGACCTCCAGTAGAATTACTACTCCCAGGGCTGCGATCGATGCCTCTGCCCCGGTAGCCACGGGGCCAATTACGCCCACGTTGTTTTTGTCCCACCATCTTGAGCTTTCACTGTTCTTGCAGGCCGGAGGGAATGATACGAGGGTAAGATCAGGACAGGGTGATAACGCAGCAACGCGCAAAACCACCACGTCTACCGGAGACCCGGACCGGCACCGTATTATCCGCTATGCTCGCTGCACTGTTACTGTACACACATGCCCTCTTTTGGATGTCTATTCCAAATAGACTGTGTGATCTCTGTTGACCAACCCTCACGAGTAGTTAACACTGTCATTGGTAACTATATCTCCCAGAAGAAACGGGGGAGACAAACGTCAAATCGATTGATTAAAGTGCGGCTGGCCGTATGTAGAGTCAACTAGTCAACAGCGATGCATCTAAGACATGATGTCGTGTCTGAGTCCGAGTCCTCGTTGCCGACCTGCTCTTCCTCTGCAATCAACTTTTCAAACTCTAACGTAACCATATAACCGCTTTCATATGTATTCAAGTGACTTCTGAGAGACATTCAACCGGCGTCTCTGGCTCATGACTCGAGCTCTCAATGAGTTTGAAATGACTGTCCTACGAGTCAGACGTATTTACACCGCACCCCCAGCACTTTCAAGCACCAAGCACCCGTGGATCAAAGTCTTCATGGTCATCGCCACCGCCTGGTTCGCCAGCCGTTAAACCGAGTCAACCCCAAACCCCGCCATAGAGATCCGAAAATAGACAGAGATTATATAAGCACAAGGGGGTGTTGGCACACACGAGTTGTCCTTCATCACACACCCTTTACCCCTCGAAGCACTGTGAACCCAAACTGTCCTCTGAGCCTCCCCCTACTCTTTCATCCACGGACCACTCAAGATTCGTTATAATATGAAACTCTGTGTATACTCCCTCCTCCTCGCCGGCACCGGTCTTGGTGTGTACCTTCCATCAGGTGTTGGACGCCTATCCGCTGATATATTTCCCGTAGCCGTTGCAAACCCTCTTCACGTCATGATTACCACTACAGATGTCTCCGCCTTCCGTTTAGGACATGCCGCAGCGAATGTGGGACCAGCGGTCGACCCTGACACCAAACCGACCAAGATGCGTCACCTCTGCAAGAATATGCAGAAGGCCGTTCAGGATACCACCGCTCGTCTTCTTTCTATAATCGGTATCAGTGGGCCTGGTCCTGCTTCCGTCCCTGATGGCGGCCTTACCCGCGTCCAAATTACGCACCATAAACTCGTCCCCGTCTCTGTGATTGAATCTGCTTTTGTAATCAAAGCGGGAGATCAAAATCCTGATGGCACAATGAATCACCATGGGGTGCACAAGTTCCACAAGCACGGTCCTCCGCAAGGCCCGTTCTTGCACCGCGTTCATCGTGCTCTACTTTCGCTCGGTCCGTGGGAGGGACGTATTGTCGCCTTTGTACTAGGTTAGCTTTTTACTCGCTGTGGGGTTGATTCGTCGTTTAGCACTAACTACACTTCTTGATGGTAGGCTGTGGGTTAGGCGTACTCTTGCGTATGTTCTGGGTCATGGCAGTTTTGCTTACCCGTGGTATCCGCCGTGACCCCGAGCACGAGGAAACGATCTTAGTGTATGCGGAGGAAGTCGCCCCCGCTTACAGAGAGATTGAGGAGAAGGTTTCCAATTCTACCGGCGTTGGAGAGAATTGAAACCCTTGGATGGAATATTGAAACCGTTGTCATGTATTGGGCGATCGCTCTTAGCTTGCAGCCACGAATAATCACCCGTCGTACACTGCCTAGTTCCTGTCGACTCTGAATGTAATAATTATTTTCTCATTGTCGGTTTGGATAGCTGTGAGTGAAGAGGTAGAGTACGTAGACGTGGCGGCTGCTCATTTGCACAGCCCATTAGTCTGACAGCGCAGCGCAACGCGTGTGCGGAATTTTCAACTGCGACCTCCAAGTCATCGCTGCCACTCCACCCACTCAGCATCCACTTTTTGTGTCGCATACTACAATCTGGCACAATCCGTTATTCCAGTCTCTTCACCGTCATCATCATCGCTTCTCGTCTGCAGTGCAGTCAACCCTACGCCTCACAAAGCCTTCCCAATCCCAATCTCTCTTTGTCGTTCGACCTTTTGGCTACGCATCCTCTGCATCAGGAATGCAGCACCCCCAGCAAGTTCAGTTCTTCCCCGATCCCTCACTCCCTCCAGGGCTCGGCGACCTCGAGGCGCTCGAACGCCTCAAAGAGGTCATAAAAAGCAATCAACACGAGTTTTTTCGTGCGATACCACAGCCAGCCGCGCTCGCCAGCTTGTACAGAGGCTCCTTGCCACCCTTAGTTCCCCCACATCCAGAACAGGCCTCCATCTATTCACCTGAGAAGTCTACGACTACGCCGCATCGCCTGAGCTTCGAGACGCCGTCGTCATCTAATTTTGTCAGTGATACTCACCGTGCTCACGTTACGTCTGCTGCTCAGGGAGCTCCGTTGGTCGGTATTCCAGGTCGTGCCAACGTGTCTGCAAGGCCCGACATCTCTAGTGGCTCAGTGCGTGCTTCATTACCCCCACATTATCTTCCCTCCCTGATTTTCAAACTGCTGCAGCCTTCTTCTCCTGTGGATCCCCGGGACCAGAGTCATTCCTTGACGAACGGCCGTTCAACTTCTCAACAAAGTCCGGATAACCCCCCACACCCAATTACCTCTCAGTTCAGAGGTACTTCTGCTGAACGTGTTTTGGATGTCAACGGTAGCGGTGTTACCCTCTTAGGTTCAAATCCTCCTTCACGGCTTCCCCCAGAACCCACTTTTGCTCCGCGGGATGCTTTGCGCTATGATGGCATGGGAGACATGCAGGGAATTCAACCCCAGCTGCTTTCTTCTCCAGGCAGGCGCCAACCTGGTGCTGACGACGACCGTCCTGTCCGTCCTTCTGTCCACACGTCGGATAGAGAGCGGCCACCGCCCCGCGGAATGCGGCCATATGATCGCGAACGGGACAGTGAAAGAGTGCAGGAGAATGAACGAACATATGAACAAAGTCGCGAGAGGGGGCGAGAACGGCGCTGGAGTTTGAGTGAGCATCGACGCCCCGAACTTGACAGGCGATCTTTCGACAACGACCGGCGCCCTCCGCCAGACGGCCACCGACGTCCCAGCTACGACAGGCGTCCGCCACAAAATGATGATAGACGTCCTGCTACTCATTTCGAAGATAAACACGCAGCTGGCTTCGGTGACCGACGCATGCTTGATGATCGTCGTTTCCTTGGCTATGATCGTCGTCCACTATCAGAAGATGTTCGCACTGGAAACGCGCCATCCGTAGATCGCCCATCGGAAGCTCTCCTAGAAAATGAGAAACGCATCGGCCCGGCTCAGGATATGAAGATTCGTGTTCCTGCTCTTGCTTCTATTCCTCATCCTGGCGCTGCTACTGTCGCTATGGCTTCTGAAACCCCGACAACTAGTGCTGTAGACCGCCGACCTGTTGCCAGTTCTTCTGTGCCAATGGTTGTCAATAATCGAGCTACCTCAGCTTCACTCATTGTGGCACCTTTGGGGGAACGTCCAAGTCAACCGTCCTCCCTGCTGGAACGCGTCTCTGCTACATATCCCCAACCACGGCCGCAGGTAGAACCGACACGGCCTGGGCTATACCATGAAGAGCGCCCGAACAAGACTCCGAGTGCAACCCCTGCTTCTTTTCCTAGTACGATCCAAACAACTGATGATTTGTCGCATGCCCGTGTTTTGGAATCTTCGCACGCCTTTGACTTGCACCCGGGTTTGAATGACGATCAAGAGCGCTATTCACTTCCTACTGGGGACAACCAGACTCGTCCTGTATCTGCCGCCTACTCCCGTGCGCTTGCCGCTGGTCGAGATGAATCGAGAGTCCAGCCGCCCCCCCCACCACCTCCTTCCACTTCTTCGACATTCTCGTCTGCGCAGTCGTCTCTGTCGTTCCACGTTCGTGAGCCCTCGCGTGAACGCCAGCCGACCTTCCGGCCGTATGTACGATCTGAGTTTAGCCGCCCTCTGGAGGATACTCGCCGGCCCGACACAAACACTTTACAATCTGGTGATGGCACTAGGCGCTATGATGAGCACGGGCGCTGGTCCCCTTCGCCATACGGAGATAGGCGGGGCTACCGTGAATATTACGACCGTGATCGCCCTTATTGGGACAGCAAAGACCGTGTTCGTGATCGCCCAGCCCCGCCGCCCCAACCACAACACCCACCTCACTGGGATCGCGAGCGTACGCGGTATTCTGAGCCTTCATTCACAGGTGTCGGCCTAAACAGACGGTTTGATGACCGCGAGCAAGGAAACCGTGACAGAGGGTATCAGCCCTCATACGACAATACATCGAGGCGTCAATTTGACACGTTCACGCCGCGCGGACGCCCGCGCAGCCCTGGCTCTCCGTCCCGCGAGCTCAGTGAATCACGACCGCCACCACCAAAGAGGGTGCGTGACGAAACTTACATCGGGAGTCACGGCACGACGGGCGATGACTATTACACACACCCTCATCACCTACCTCCGCCTTCCATCGCAACGAACAAGGAGCCGCTGCCGCCACCGCCTTCATCTGTACAGACACCAGTACCTATACCAATTCCTCGCTCCGTTACGCCGCTGCCACCAAGGTATAACCGCCCGCCATTGTTAGAATCGTATGGCGGTTCGTATGATGGATATACGCGTGATCCTGGGCGGGCTGCTGCAGGTCCAAACTATTCAAGGGAGGGGCCTAGGTGAGAAGTGAGCTGCGCGCATTAGCTGAAACGGCGATGCCATGTTGCACTACACCATGGATGGACGACGGATCTATTCGTGCGTGAAATATTTAGTATGATTTACTCTCCTTGGTATCTTTTTATAGTATCTAGTCGACGGTTTTTACTATGGTTTTTATAAGAGTGTCGACCTTTTCTTTCCCAAGCGATGATCACTACCACTCGCGCTGAAAAGTGCAACGTATCAGAGAGCGAAGAAGAGACGTGTCTAGAGGATCTGGTCCTGATTGAACCGCATGGCTTGCAGAGAATTTGACACAGAATCACGTTTGACAGACATTCCCAATACAATCGTCAGCGGCGCGGTCGCAATAACGTCAAGGACTCTCATACTATGATGTAAGGCTGTCCCTAAAACTGTCGTCACTGTGGGACCTTGATGATCTCGATACCATGACGCAGGGAGCCTTCAGGTCCCGGTGCCACAAGAGATTTTTCTTGATCTCAGTGAAGAATTTCATGCTGTCGAGCGCGCCTATGGACAAATACCGTAAAGAGGTCCAGACTGGAGTTCGATGACGCAAGAAAGGGGTCAACAATGGTGTGGAGAATTTCCATATATTCGATTCGACTAGAGTTACATGAGGCATGCAAGTGTCAAACATCTCCAGTCACCCCCGCGTCAGAACGGAGATATAGAACAAGGGAGGTACGCGACAGCAGTGAACCTGATGGTCATCATGCTCGTGCTCGTGAGTGATCCTTGTGGGACGAAAATGCATTTGTCTTGGACTTGACAGTATGACCCCACGCCAGTGCGCGCATGCAGAGGCGTGGGGGTGGTGGATGTACTCGTGTGACCAGCGATCCCATCAGACGACGGGCTCAGAGGAAGCGCCCGGGTCCTCCCCGTGAACTAAACCAGCCTGGGCTTCAAGCTTCAAGACCGAAGACATAGGCTGCATCCACAAGACCATTACTTGCGCGAGGTAAAAGGATGGAAGTGTCATAGGCCACAGAAAACAACTGCAACCGAGATGGCGAGGAACAAGAAAATTGACGTGACATAACATGACAAACGAAGAACGGAACCCCAATTCCTACTTACGTGTTCCGGTCCTCACTCTCGATCACACATTTCGTTTCCGAAGTTTGACGAATCCCCGCAAGTGTGGGGCAAGCGAAGCACATCGCTTCATATAAATTTACTTTTTGACCGGTTGACCCCTGCCGAGCGCTGGTGACAGCGTGGAATACGAGCGAATCATCGATGGCGTCACATGCCACAACCGCGCGAGAAGAAGATGCGTGTTTACCTTACGTGAAGGTCAGATGGAAACAAACGCCCGGCTTTACATCGTGACCCTGTCAGCCGACCTGCACATCACAGACCCGCTGTTGAAGGAATATCCATGTCCTATTGGTGGCTAGATAGGTCCTGAGGGTGTTTGGCATGCAGGGGCCGGCGCTAAACGAGGTTTGAAACCATCCTTGCCCAGGTTCGAACCGTGGGAAATCGCCATCAAGGAGCCTCGAGAGGCGCGTGTATGGTAAAAAAAAGCTGAAAGCAACGTCACCGAAACTGAAGTCTGTAACTGTAGGTTGTCAGCTGATGCGAGCCACTCTGTTCCGTTCCGTCATGGTGTTCATGTGATGTCGGCTGTTATGTGACCATGACGCGCAAGTGGATGCACGCTGTATGCACGCACACCTTTACCCGTGACGTTGAAACAGCCTCCTTGTAATAACTGACGGATCGGCGTTTTTTTTTGAAAAGTGGCGGTGGCGTAGACAGCGACGATTCATACCTGATACGCCCACTTTGGGGATGCACTGCTGATACTGTGGGAGTATTGTAGCTTGTTGCCCAATTCCGTCGGCTTGCGCAATCTCATCCCTGACGTCCCAATCGCCGATTTGATATTCCCTCATACAATCCGTTACAAACGTTCGGAGCTTTACCCATGTCCACTAAGCGCTGCATGCTCAGGGGAGGCGCCTGTAGAACACCACTGGAATAGTCAACTCGGAACTCTATATTTGATCATTGCGGAGCGCAGAGCGCAAAAACACACCCTCGTCACGTCACATGCTACAACGACATTGACGTTCTAGACCAAAGTCTCCAAACTTAAATAATCAGCAGGGGCGGTGTGAAATCCGTGAATGAATGCAGCGAGAAAGAATACTGTCGCCCTGACAGAAAGTAAAGATAAAAATTTTCAGGGTGAGTCGAGATCTCGTGGGGGCCCAAGGGTGTGTTCTAGCACAGTTCTTTAACATCCCCATGTGGGCAGGTGGATGACAATCATCGTTCTGCGTACAAAGGATCGCGAAAGTGACGCTACAGGTACAACATGTCACGTGCCATCCACTGAGATTCGAACCATCGAGCGCCTTACCAAGCCGAGCATTCCAAAAGTGAGGAGATTGGCGCGACAAGGTATGGAGCTTGATGAAGGATAGGCAAAAGTTTCTCTGAATAGTCCAGAATAGAGAGAGAAGAGAGGAGTCCGCAGGCGAACGGCGTTAACTGCGCAGGCGTAAGGCAGTTTGGCGCTAGATATGCGGCGACGGGGTCAACGTCAACGGTAACATTTATGACTTGTGTAGTCGGTGTTTGGCTTGAGATGGAGCGCAGAGCGTATCTCTACCTGCTCGATCCGCACGGCGAGAAGAGGCGCGGAAGAGAAGACCTGCCTTTTGGGGCAAACTTCGATCGGGGCTTTGTGTGGGTGATGCTGTGATGTAAATAGCAAAAGTCGCGCAAATGTGTGCTGGGGAATGGCAAAAACTACGCAGCCGCCTTGAAGGTCTCAAGGGGCGTAAAGAATACCTGCATTGGCAGCGCGCGGTTGAGTTTCCTCATGGTAGAATCCGGTGTGATGATGCTCCGTCCGGACATTGTTCAGGTTGTGATGACTGAAGCGGCGTTGTATGTCAGGTGAAAAACATTTCGCCGCTCACTGAACTTGCACCCTCTCGCGGAAGTCCCGCGTTACGGCGAGGGTGAGCCATTCGGGTGCTAAACTAGGGAAAGATGAACCCAGTCAACCGGTCAAAGTGCGTCATCACCGCGCACTGGGACTGCATCGCCATACGCACATCATCGAAACCAACCTTCCATTTCTGCGAGCAAGCAAGGAACCGAACCAGAACTGAACAGCGAAGCGGGAGACGACCGGGGAGAAGTGAAACTGTCCGCAACAAAGCGGGATAAGAGCAAGGCTGCGACAGAACGCACGACATTGCAGAAGGGAGAGGAGCCGTCATTGGTTTCGCTTGCCCTGCAAAGCGTTGCTAGATGCGGGAGTGGGGAGCGCAAGGGGCGAAAGGGTGCTCGACCCATTGGTGCTGAGACTACCAAGGTCTGGTGAGAGAATTCAGTTCATATTGGGCAAACGGTCAGCGTAAGTACAGATGCATCGAGGACACCGTATTAGTAAGCAGGTCTGCTGATGATGTTGTATGTCCGTCATTCTTGTCAGGGACATAGCATGTCAAAAATACTCGCACCAAGTCTAGTATCCTTCAACCTAATACAACACCTGTTGTGCCTGACAGTCGAAGACGCATGCGAAGGGCATCAGAGTCTTGTGTGGCGATCACACTTCCGGCGACGTTGGGAGGTTACGGCGTGGGGTTCATCCACTACTCGCTCTGGTTGGACGATATTAGCTAGCCATGAATAAAGGGCGGAGGGTAATGGCCCTTCGGCAATGACTTATCTCCCACCGTACTCCGTGGCAGTGGTGGGTGAATGTGTGCACGCCAAAGGTGATGGGATGGCACTGATGTATCAACCGAGAGCATAACAATCACGGTAAGGGCGAGACCAGAGACTCGAGACAGGATTTGGAGTCCATGACGGAAGCCCTGAGAAATGGAGCGTTGACCCGGCCACTTGTGTAACAACAACGGGATCAGGGGCACAGGCCTGAGATCCAGGGGAGTTGCCGTCATCTGCAAAAGTCTGTAATATAAGGAATGTGGCAGTGATGAGGTTACAATGGAAAGGATGTTGGAGGTCTAGATGTAGCAGCAAGCGATGACGTTGACGTTGAGGGCGGGTCAAGAGTGCAACGTCGAAGCGGCCGAGGGCAAGCGGGACAAGGGTAGTTGACTGAATGGAGACAATGACCGATGTTCGGCATTCCTTCCTGTCCCCTATAACAGAGGGTGAAGTCAGTAACTACGTCGTTGTTCGTAGGAGTAGATGGCAAATCACTCGCTCGCGTACGTTCATCTCGGAGCTTACAAGCAACTTATTGAATCAGGCGAGCGCATGCAAGGAGCGAGGTCGGAGCGATGACCGATGCCGTGTTTGTTATGTTTATTATTATTTTTCTGAGAAGACAAGGGGTTGTCTTGTATAAAAAACAAATAATAAATTTCGGGTCGGGTCTGGAATGGTGGCAATGGACGATCCGCACTCAAGATCTGGGGTTCATTTCCTAATTTGGTATCTCGACCCCGCGCTGTTCCACTTTTCCCTTTCTCTCCCCTCCATTTTTTATATCTCCCTCAATATTCCCAGCAAGACCAGGCCCGCACAGACCTCAAGAACAAGGCCCCTATTCTCACCCCCTCTTCTTTTTTTCTTTTTTTATTCGTTCGTTTACCTGGTTAGAAACGGTGAATGGGCGCAGAGAAGTCGACCGGATAAAGCATATCCAGAGATCACCTGCCTCGTGTAGAAAGCGCAACAAGCGACAAGACAGGCATATCACACGCAGCTCGCCACGCCGAGGCCCTGTCTATGGGCTGTGCGGTTAAATGATCCCAATGGATCAACATCACCACCGTTCGCGTTCCAGTTCACGGTCTGAACTTCCCAACCGCCCTTCGTCTATTTGTGTGTCACTGGGGCACCCTCATAAAGCCCACTGCTCTCTGCTCTCCTGCGGGCCTCCCTCGCCATCTACGTCTGCATATCCACCTTCACCTGTCCCCAGCCACTCACACCCGGCTATTACTTCAACTCCGCAAACCAACGAGGCAAACGCCCTTTTTACGCCCCACCACTATATTACCTCCTCTCTCTCTCTCTCAACCCCACGTCGCTCCTCTTACCTCCCCTCCCCATTCTCAGTCCCCTCGTCTCCTGTACTTCCCGCCTTGCTAACAATGACCCCCCAAGTACTCGTTCCTCCCCCCGCACCTCTAAATCCACCACCCCACGACCAACCCCGGCCTTCGTCCCGATCTGAGCGTCTCCTTCGCGAGACCCTCCGGCGCGACCGAGCAGCCTCTATTTCTCCCCGCTCCCGTATGCCTCGCGCCGAGTCCCGTTCTGGCCACGTAGCAAGTACATCCAGCGAGATGTTTCATTGTGCTTGTACCGACAGTGATGACGAAGGCGACTTGACTCATGACACGTCCCCTCATGTCTCCCTCCTCTTTACCAATCTGCCCCAGCATCGGCACCAGAGGCCTGTGCTCCAACATGCCCCTACTCCTAACAGTTCCGCGGACGTGCCTCGTCGTCATGAATCCGGTCTTAGGGAAAAGGAGCGTATGGCACCCCTGTGCCACAGCAATTCATATCGCGGCGCAGCACTCCAAAACCCGTTCGAGAGCTATCCTTACGGTCCGACCGTCGCACAAAAGCGCGACCGTCATGCAGACCGTGAGTCAACGTGGAGTTCCACCGAGGTAAGTACATGATTAGCACATCGCATTTGCCCTTTTCTCCGGCCACCCTTCCATCATCTTGCGACCCCGTTTTCCCCGTTCTCCCCGGAGTCTTCCATACAGCACGCTTACTTATCATATCTTTCCCAGTCATCCTCTCTTCCTTCTCCAACCCCTTCAAACCACCAACCATTGACGCCGTCGCCGTCACCTTCACCGCCATCCTATAGTACCCTCCCGGAAACTTTGTCGCGCATAGCAAGTCCCAGAGGACGTGTACGGAATAATACGCACCCTCCTACTACAGTGCCCTTACCGGTGCACCCCCACCCAATCCCACAATCACCGCCACATTCCCACTGGCAGAGCCAACAAGTAACGCCCCCGCCAACGCCACCGGCGGCGTTTGACGCACGGGGTGCCGCAGCCAAGCTACGTACTATCGATGGCTACGTCTCTTTTGCGAACGTCGAGGGGCTTGGTGGGCCACCGGGTAGAGAGGAGGAAGTGATGGAAGACGAGGCCCGTCGCGGGATGTGGTGGCCGTGGCGCGGTCGCTCGCGTAGCGGGAGTCTTGGCGCCACATAATTATCGTTTCGCCTCACTCTGAAAAAGCAACGAGATGGGACACTTCGGTTTTATGATCACCCGCCATTTTTTGGCTGACACCCATACACACATACATCATACATATACATATACACATCACGCTTCTACACATCCACGTACGACGAAAAATTTCTAGCGGGCTTGCAATGCAAAATAAGACCTACAAAGATCATTACGATTAGGGATTCGGATTCAGTACCTCAAAACTCTGAGAATTATGGATGTGCAGGTCATGCCGTTCCGCTTTCTCCGAATTCCGGGTCGCTTCCCCCCGCAAGGTTCTACCGACCATCTCCCCTCACTCCAGCTATCTGCACTACATGTGACGATGTATCGCGTTGGTAATTGCACCTGCATACCTCACCCGTCGAGGATGGCGAGACGGGGGAATAAGAGGCACAACGGTTTCTACAACAGAAACGCCCGAAACTCTGGGCGAGAGAACATTGGAAGTTCTACGTCGACTCACCCCTGCCCCAATGTCGGCCCCTTGCCACCGGGATGAATGTAGATAACACTGTGACATGAAACGATGAGAGATAAGAAGCCGTCGCGGCCATGCCTCTGTAGATTGGTACCGGTTACCGACAGCACTGCAAATCCTCGGGAGTCTCGTGAGAGGGTTCGCGAACACGAAGTCAAGGCCGCTTAGAGATGCCTATACCCAGGCGCAGAAGGCTAAGTTTTCAGCGCCCATGAGACGAAGCGTACCCGAGCCATCGATATGCAGTGGCAGTGGCTATCATCGGTGCATCGTGATGAGTAAAAAAAAAATTGCCAGAATGGAATGCGCAGTCACTGGTCTCTCTGACTCGTGCGGTCTGCCAGTACTAGTAGACAGGTAACGCACACCCCAGAAACGTACTAGGCAATCAACTACGACTTCCACTCACATAATAGAGGACGCACCAACTACTTACTGGCAGGCGCACGTTCGATACGTGTCCCTTCTGATCACGATAACTTAACTTACATGTGTTTGCAATGGCACAACACGCCGGCTGATAATTATTTAAATGAGCTCGACTTCGGGGTAGACTACTGTATTCTTTATCCTTGACGTAAAAGCAAGGTGCGGTGGCGCCATTCCATTTACTGCTCTATTTCAAAGTTCGTTCAGACAAGTATATCTGTGCGTGCGAAGTTTTCCCCTTGCCAGGTCGGCGGCCGTTAGAATCACATGCACCGCACCCGTATTCAATGATTATTCATGAGCATTTTCGTCAAAAGGTGAGAGGGGCCTGTTGTCTGGATAATGACCAGACACGCAAGTGGGCCCCGAACGGAGGCGGCATGGGCTACGATGTGAGGTCTTTTAAAGTCCGAGTCACAATCGTAAATCAAGTGGGCTTCTTGCGCGCGACGCCGACTCCATGTCAAGGAGAAGTGTCCCAAGGGAAGGGATTCCATCGGAACTGAACGTGTGAACGTTGCTCGAAGTGCTGGACACGCAAAGTCCAGTCTTGAATTATCATTATTTTGGCCTTTCTTGCGCGGAGTCGTAAATGGATTTAGAAAATTAA
>Ga0209488_10002062_pt1 | contig 16888 bp, 20 predicted proteins | sample Rivendell_Oct201_8_FD_188349 | JGI IMG/M metagenome (GOLD analysis project Ga0209488, IMG submission 188349) | Vadose zone soil microbial communities from the Eel River Critical Zone Observatory, Northern California, USA -... | ecosystem: Environmental > Terrestrial > Soil > Vadose zone >...
ATGTTCGCAAGGCAGCCATCAAGGGAGTCTCAAGGCTGGCAGAGCAGGGTATGTGTTAGAACCATTTTTCGGCGGGTGTGCTCAAGGACGTTTGTAGCTGAATTGCGGGAGGGTGTTCGGATCACAATTCCTGCCATTGCCGAACATCTAAAGCATTCTGATTCTGATGTTCGCTTGGCAGCCATCGAGCTCCTTTCAAGGCTGGCAGCGCAAGGTACGCATTAGTATCACTTTCTGGTAGGTCTGCTCAAGCGTGCTTGTAGCTGAATTACGGGAGGACATCCGGACCACCATTCCTGCCATTGCGGAACATCTGATAGATTCTGATTGGGATGTTTGCATGGCAACCGTCGGGATTCTCTCGGGGCTGGCTGCGCAGGGTATGTGTCAGGACCAATTTCTGTTCGGTGTGCTCAAGCATGTTTGTAGCTCAATTCCGGGAGGATATTCAGACCATCATCCCTGCCATTGCGGAAGGTCTGAAGGATTCTCATTCTAAGGTTCGCATGACAGCCATCGACCTCATCTCAAGGTTGGCAGCACAGGGTATGTGTTACCATCGGTTTCCGGTGGGTGTGTTGAAGCGTGTTTGTAGCTGAATTTCGGGAGGACGTTCGGATCGCCATTCCTGCCATCGCGGGACATCTGAAGGATTCTGATTGGTATGTTTGCAAGGTAGCCGTTGAGGGAGTTTCAAGGCTGGCAGTGCAGGGTATGTGTTAGCACCGCTTTTTGGTCGGTGTACTCAAGGATGTTTGTAGCTGAATTTCTGGAGGACGTCCGGACCACCGTTCCTGCCATCGCGGAAGGTTTGAAGGATTCTCATTGGTATGTTCGCAGGGCAGTCATCGAGGTCCTTTCAAGGCTCGCTGCGCGGGGTACGTGTCAGTATCACTTTCCTTTGGGTGTGCTCAAACACATTTGTAGCTGAATTTCGGGAGGATATTCGGATCGTCATTCCTACCATTCTGGAATGTGTGAATGATTCTCGTTCTGACGTTCGCATGGCAGCCATCGACGGAGTTTCGAGGCTGGCAGCGCAGGGTATGTGTCAGCATCACTTTCCGTTGCGTATGCTCAAAGATATTTGTTTGTAGCTGAATTTCGGGAGGACGTTCTGATCACCATTCCTGCCATTACGGAACGTTTGAAGGATTCTCATGATAATATTCGCAAGGCAGCCATTGAGCTCCTTTCAAGGCTGGCAGCGCAGGGTACGTATCGGCATTGCTTTCCGGTTGGGGTGCTCAAGCAGGTTTGTAGCTGAATTTCGGGAGGACGTTCGGATCGCCATTCCTGCCATTGTGGAAAGTATGAAGGATTCTGGTTCTGATGTTCGCAAGGCAATCATCAAGGAAGTTTCAGGGCTGGCAGCGCAGGGTATGTGTTAGTACGTTTTCCTGTGGGTGTGCTCAAGCATGATTTTAGCTGAATTCCGGGAGGACATTCGGATCACCATTCCTGCCATTGCGGAGGGTCTGAACAGGTCTCATTTTGATGCTCGCAAGGCGGCCATCAAGCTCCTCTCAGTGCTTGCAACGCAGGGTATGTGTTAGCATCACTTTCCGTTGGGTGCGCTAAACCATGATGGTAGCTGAATTTCGTGGGGACATTCGGATCACCATTCCTGCCATTGTTGATCGTCTGAAGGATTCTGATTCTGCTGTTCGCAAGGCAGCCATCAAGGGAGTTTTAAGGCTGGCAGCCCACGGTGTGTGTTAAAATCACTTTCTATTGGGCGTGCTCAAAAATCTTTGTATGTTTGCAGCTGAGTTTCGGGAGGATGTCCGTGTCACCATTCCTGCCATTGTGGACCGTCTGAAGGATTCTGTTTGGTATGTTCGCAAGGCAGCCGTCGATCTCTTTTCAGGGCTGTTAGCGCAAGGTATATGTCAGCATCCCTTTTTGTTGGGTGTGCTCAAGCATGATTCTAGCTGAATTTCGTGAGGACGTTCGGATCGTTATTCCTACCATTGTGGAATGTCTGAAGGATTCTCATTCTGATGTTCGCAAGGCAGTCATCGAGGGATTTTCAACGTTGGCGGTGCAGGGTATGTGTCAGCACCACTTTCCGGTAGTCATGCTCAAGCATGTCCTTAGCTGAATTACAGAAGGACATTCGGATCACTATTCCTGTCGTTGCGGAATTTCTAAAAGATTCTCATTCTGATGTTCGCAAGGCGGCTATCAATTTTCTTTCAAGGCTTGCAGTGCAGTGTAGGTTTTAGCATCACTTTCTGGTGTGTGTGCTCAACCATGTTTGCAGCTGAACTGTGTAAGGATATTCAAGTGGCTATTCCCGTTATTGTTGAATGGATGAAGAATTCTAATCAAGAGGTCTCCAATTCAGTCATGGAACTTTTTTCGGAGCTTGTAGCCTGTTGTACGTATAATTAATGCTTTCTAATTGACATGCTCAATTATATTTTACAGCTTACCTCAGTGACGCAATGCAAATAGTCTCTGTTTTTTTACTAGGATCGATGCAAGCTCATATGTTAACTTTTTCCACTACTCTCATCTTTTATCTTTCAAAGTTTTTAGAGAATACTTTACAGAATCAGGAAGTTCTACCTAACTGAGCAGTGAGAATTTATTTATTCGTCTAGAGATACTGTATGGTTATTGTCCTAATTTATATCCTGGTCAATTTACCTTGCCATCCCACACCCCACACTGTAATAGTCAAACGGTCAAACAGAAATCCCATTCAAAACAGGGGGCACGGATACCGGGATACATCTGCACTCGTCTACATTCTACAAACGTGATCATAACCTCGACACCTAGACCCTGACTACTACGGCAATTCTCATTCCACTCCCGCTAGCCGCTAGTATTCACGCTCCGGGTGACGACGACGCTCGTAAATGTCCCATTCAAGACCCTAAATATAGCATGCGCAAGACAAAAACTAAAAACCACCTAACACAGAGCCCTTAGACCATTGGTTACAACAAAACATATCGTACACTGCAAACGACTCGTCTCAAGAAAACTCGGGTTCCGGCGGCTCGTGCTCGCTTGGGTCCATCTCCCGACCGTCCTTGTCGAGCGGCCAGAACGTGTTCTTGAACAGACAGTTCGGGTCGTACTTCTTCTTGAGCGCGACGAGGCGATCCCAGTTCTCCCCGAACGAGGCGACCACGCGTGCGGGGAGCTCGTGCCGTCCGAGGAACTGCGCATTGCACCACTGCATATGAGGTCTCTGTCCCGTACTGTGGAGACTAAACCTTACCGAAGGGAAGGCACCGCCGCACGCTACAGACTTAATCGTCTCTCGGAGCCACTATTTCATAGGGAGTGAGAGAAGGACATATCGTCAGGGAAGCGCAAAGGGGAGGAGAGGGTGGAAAGATACTTACGTCCTCGGCGCTAGAGACGCAACGTGGGTCGTCGACGCCCAATTCCCACTGGTGCAGGGCCGCGATCGTGAATGCGGCGTCACGCTGTGCCTTGGGGACGCACGTCGCTTCATAATCAACGATGGCGCCTCCCGCGAGTTCAAAAAGCCACGCTGACACATAAGGACTCAGCTGTCCGCCTCACGCTCCAGAAAAGGAGGTATAAAAAATAAAAAAGAGGGTGGTAGAGACTCACTGCACCCAACGGGCGTGTCCGCAAATTCGAGCACCGTATTGTTGATCACCTCGTCCGGGAGGGAGCTGATGAGCGCAGAGCGGATGAACCACTGGTTGCCGCGCCTGCCGCGCAGGACCTGCGCGACGCTGTCCTGCTGGGACAGGAACGTCTTCTCGTGCACCTCGTTGAGCAAGCAGCGCTCGCCGGTCCACGAGGAGAGCGCCTGGAGGTATTCCATGCCCTGCTCCTTTGGCCCGACATAACAGATCTGGATTACCACGAGCGAGTCCTTGTCCGCAGGGCCGGCGGTAAGAAGCACATTTGCGTAAAGCTCGCGCCGTGCGCCCTTGACACAGTCACGGAAGTGCCGCAGAAGCGAGGGTGCCGTCGCGCGATGGAAGCGGCTTCTCACGAAGCAGATCAGATATTCTGAGACGTGGATGGCCGAGAAGATGAAGACGAAGACGTACTAGATCAGGTTCCCTGCGAAGACGACGGGCACGGGGTACGCGCGTGCTTTGTAGCGAGTCGCAATGCAGAGCGCCGGACCACAACCGCGCAAACCCCACCAGAGATCTTGACCTTCCTAGTCAGAGTCCCGCGTAACGGCGGAAGGCGGGATGACAAGCGTACCAGGGTGCTCCTTCTCGTTCACGATCACAATTGATCCGTCTGCCAAAACTGCCTCTGCTTCCACCAGATTATCGATGCTCAGGCCGTGCAAACGGCTCAAGAATCCGAATCCGCCAAGTAGCATAACGGACGCGCCCACGGGGTGAGCCGAACTATCACATCAACCCGCGGTAGAAGGAAAGAAGAAAGAGAAAAAAATAGAATCAGACGACACACGACAAGACTAGTGGACGTCAGAGAAGGTGCACGCACAAGGGAACGTGATACGGCACGCCGCCGTCGTCTAGCGGGTGTGACGCCGTGAAGAGGTCGACATCCTTCTGGCTTGCGCCCGCGCCGAAGGAAATGTATGCATGGGTATGCGGCGCCACGGGCCTCGTCAGATGCGGCGGCACATCACCCGCAAAAAGTGGATGACCGAACAACGAGGTGCCGGCGCCCCAAACGGGTACGTTCGATGTGGGCGGGCTGGAGAGCGAAGCTCCGAACATAGGTGGTTCCGCGTTGTCGATGTACGCGAACGGGTCCGGGCGCGAGGGGGCAGTCTCGAACGGTTCGGCCCACGCGAATGGCGAGCTGCTAGCGGGAGTCGCAGCGGAAAGGCTCGGATCCGAGTACAGCAAGCGCGATGGTGCAGGAGTCGTAGCGTGGGTCGACCAGCCGGTCACCGACGGGAGGGAAGGCACGGAGGACTCGCCACCGGACCCGCTGCCAGTTCTGGAACCAAGGGCTGGGCTGGTAGAGGGGGTCGGCGACTCAGCAGGGCGAGGAGGAGGGGACGTAGAGACGGTGAGCACGTTGCTGTCGATGCCAAGCCTCGGGCGGCCGACCGCAGGACGACGGGGCTCCTCGCCAAATTCGTCGGGCAGTAGCGCGGACCCGTGCAGGAAGCTCGCGACGGTTGTAGATGCGGCGGAATACAACCATGCGAGTGGCGTGTCGTTGGGCGCATGCGTCGCGGCTTGCTCGGTGTCGCCTTCAACGTGCTGCTTCCGCGCAGCAGGACCAGATGGGTCAGATACCGGACCGCCGACGCGAGATTTGCCCTTGCTGGTGGAAAGGGCGGTGTCGCGCAGGCTGGTGTATCCGTCGCCTCCTTGCTGCGGCGGCTCGATGTCGACGTCTTGTATCTTGGACAAGTCAATGACAATGTCGCCGTTGATCGCCCAACCGCCCGTGCCATACCCGCCCGCCTTGACGGAGGGCGATAGTCCGTGCTTGTTACAGAACATGATTACTCTGCAAGCAATGTCAGAGGTGATAAGACAGTATGGCAATAAGGTCGCGCGTACTGCGAGACATCCTGCGTGTCAAGGGGAAGTACGACAGCCTTTGACACGTTCAGAACATTTCCATTGAACAGGTGTGTGTGCTCGGGAAACCTGAACGAGGACAGAGGGAATGAGAAGGACTGGCACGAGACGATGACAGCTGCTAAGGTAAACACACTGATTATCACCACGACGGTAAACCTCCCCGCGGACGCGGGCAGTGAGCTCGTCGAAGTAAAATTGTGCGAGTGTGGGCAAGGCGGTCAGTTCTGCGGTGCTGTGGGATTGCTCGACAGGCTGCATAAAGGCGATATCGTTTGATGAAGATTGATGGTACAGCACGGGGGTCTCTTATACTGTGGTGCCGCAGGCACCCCGCAAAACCTGGCTCCCCTAGTGGAGCGCCCTCGATCAGGAGAATAATTTTCTTTGAGAACATCTTCCGTAAATGGAACGGGATCCAGACTATGCCATACGGATAGACAGATTTGTTGGGAAGGGGAAGGGGAAAAGACGCTTGACGGGCCGCTAGGCTGTGCAGAGCATCCAAAGATTGAATGAAAAAGGCGCCGGGAATGGGACGTAAACGAGGGCCACTGTGATGTCGTGGACGTGTGTTGTTGACGTGTTTGATGGTGCGCTCGACACTGAACCGCACACCCCGGTGACATTGAGAAAAGTTCTGGAAAAACGCACACAACTCCCCCCCCTCAGACGGCCATAAGGTATCGCAATTATATAATACGCCACATTTATGCTTGGCTTGCGTTTCAAAGCTGCGTCATACCACTGTCATAACCCACCCTGATGTCATCAAGATTTGGATCAACATCGGGGCATCAGTGATCGTGTGATCGTGCACCCAGAGATCCAGCTCGCTCCAACATTCTGCTCCCGCTCCCCTGAAAGTACTCCGCTCCATTTTTTAATTCAGTGCCAGTACAGCTTGTCGACGTTGTCATTTGTCGCAAAAAAAGTTTATAATGACCACAACCAATTACATATATTATAACTTATTATAATGGTGTGATAATGGTATTATCAAGTCATATAATTACCTGATAATACCATTATCATGCCATTATAATAAGTTATAATATATATAATCGGTTGTGGTCATTATAAACCCCAAAACTTTTTTAGCTCAATTTTGCAGACACAGCAGCTTGCGGCTATAGTTTTCGTTGGCCGGTATTACACACAATAACCAGTGCGCCGAGCGCACTCTAAAATAAAATAATAAACAGCTAGACAAATTTCTCCACCCATTTTTTATTTTCTGCATAGCACTGGCCCGGGGCAATGCAGCACCGGTCGTGTCCCGAGTGAGGGCCCTCCTCATCGCCACGCTCTGGGACCGTTCCGGGTACAATTTCCAAGTTGCCTGTGGCGATGCTCCTTTACAGGGGAGATGATACACATAATAAGCCTTTCGGCGTCCCGAGGTTGAGAACGACCATACTTTCTGACGCGATGTCCACTTTGGCAAGGAATGACGCCGCAATGGACGCCACAATCGCGCTTATCATGGCGCCCTGCGATCCGCCAGACAAAGTCGGCGTACTGTGTGGTTGCGAGCGTCCGATACGATGCCAAAAACAGGGACGGAGGGATTCGAATGACTCTCTTTATGCCAGTGGCGTCGTGGGGCAGGGGCGAAACCGACTTTGGTCCCATCGTAGTGATGTCAAGTCGAGCGTTTGGAGATTAATAACATGGGTAAGTGAGATCGAGGACGAAAGAAAGTGCCAGTCTATTCCAGCGGCGGCGTCAAGTTGGTGTTGCAGTGAGACGCAGCGACTCATCGTGGCTCAACCTATGGCGACGATCATAGCAGATGGTAAAGACGCCTTCAGTTACTTTCCATCGGGCGCCGCTGGATGTGCGCGCGTTCGTTAGGAATGTCCGATTCCTTTCTGAAAAATGGATTACGTTGACAAAAGATTCAAATAAGGATACCTCCGTCGAAAGAGGCACAAATAGCTCGATGTGGACACGCATGAAGGGACGACGTAGATTTCGTGGTGTAAGTGGCGGTTTGGAGCGCCTATGGTCATGCTGCATTTGGGCAGAAACTGTGAGTAAGTCGGCATTGTCGGAGCACGACATGATCACGGGCCAGCCCAAGCTAGTTCAACGTCAAGCGGGGAATGGACGCCACCGCCGCTAAATGACATAGAAAAAAGTCCGAATCGAAAGGAAGAAAAAAACTGTTGAAAAGCGAGGTTTTCCTGATAGAACTTGAACGCGTAGGGGATTTCTGTGTGCCAAGACCACGCCCAGGTGGAAGTGTCCCAGCCGGTACGAGACCAACTTGAAAAGTGACTAAAGGACAAAAAGAACTGCGAGGAGATCCTTGGCAACAAGCTACAAACAATTGTTAGAGTTAGGTGGCAGCGTCCGGCGCGATCTGTGTCCGCTGACAGGAGCAAGAGTGAAGTGAAGCAAGCCATCGATCACCAGTACTGCGGCTTCGTCCGCAGCACCGTACCAATTGAAGTTCCTTCATACCGGACCCAGACCACGTAATTGGTTTTTTTTCTTTTCAAAAATTAAAATTTGCGCTAAGCAGCCTCTCGGGGGCTATTGTCTGCAGCAATTGGTGGGTTTAATTCATATAAATCACTGTCCCACAAAGATCTGACACAGAGGAGAGAACAAGACAATCCAAAAACGAAGCAGGGAAGTGACCAGCGTTAGTGGGTGAATAGGTCAAACGCGCGAGGTGGGAGAAACGTACTAATGACAGGGGACTCGGAAAACATGACACCAGTACAGTAGTGGTGCGATGGGCCAGGATGAAACAAAGGGATAGAGGTCTTGCACCGGTTCAGTATATCACACACTTTGGCTGGCCCATACCTCGAGGATTTGATAAATAGGAGAGCACACAACATCCAGTCCAACACAAATATTACAAGCGAAAAGAAGGGAGGAGTACTAGCACATGACAAAAGCCCCAAGGTGGGACAACTGGGACAGAGGGTAAATGAATGTATTGCAATGAGACACAGTTTATCGATGGCCGCAAGGGGAAGACCAGAACGTCACAGCGGCACTTGTGGCTGCACCGACCCTGGCTCCAGCTCCAGCGGCCGATCGGCGGCCCTGGGTGCCAAGAAGGCGCCGGCAGTTGCGCCAACTGCGCCCATGGCCATGGACGATCACTGTTGGGTTCGAAATTATTAGAGCACCAACTCCTTTAGATGGGGTAGGCAGGCGCCTACGTAGCACTCACAACGCATATCTGATGATTTGGTGAGGACAGTGTGAGGGGGATGGTCGAGTGAACTTGAGAGGGATAAGAAAAAAGAAAAGACTTGAGTGGATGAATTCCCTGCCCCTTCCATAGTACAGTATATATAGGACGTCGGATACTGAGCCTCGGATTCCTGCGTACTACGGACGCATGGTACGGACCTGGACTGCGGACGCGGACTACGGACCTACGGACTACGGAGATAACCTTTGTGTCTATTTGCACTAAGCTTATATAAGCGAATCCCAATAGCTTCTTTCACCACTCATTGGATAAGTGGGCCACCGATGGAAGAGAGGAACATTAACGTTACACGTCCCAGCATCCCAGTTTATTAAATAGATTTGTTTGATCACACCTCACATGAGGGATTATTCCATGACATTCATGTGTCTCGATTTAGGTGAGACGCGCGCCAAAAGCGGCGGTATATTTCCACGGCCCTGATCTAACTATTTTTGCATTCCACATTTCCATTTTGTTCTTCGCTTCAGCAGCTGGCCCGTGCGCCATGCCATGTCATTTCTCCCATCCCCATCCGCGACATATCATATGACTTTGTAACCGATTCTTTACGGCCATCTCGTTCGTTCACTGGCATAGGCTCGCCCACGTGGGACCGAGGACCAGTTTGTTCATTCGGCGCTTCTGCAGTGGCATAGTCTCCTCTCCTCAGCCTGATGATGTCCAAGGACGTTTTCATCCAGAGTTGCGCGGTTGAGGTGGGAAGAACCAGCCAGCGTTCTCCCAAATACTCCTTGGCGACTGAGGGAATGAAGCGGCGTCACTCGGCTGCGGCCGCCGAGGGAACGCTGTCTGTGGTGATTGACCATCTGTCAATTGTGCGACAGACGTTCGCGCGCTCTATCCCGTTCTCTCACCGCCACGCTTAGGACTGATATGATGCAACTTTCAGTGGGGAGAGGAAGGCGTAGACGAATCGCCCATGTTTCCTGGGTGTAATGAGACTGCACAACCTATTACATCACGGAGCAGGCGGTTCAACATGTTTGCGGTAAAGAAATATTAAAACGTGAATGTTGACTGAGACAATTATGGCGTAGACGTAGGAAATTCGCCAGTTCTCGACCGGCTCATGCCTGTCGCCTCTCTGTGCCTTGCGATTAATGCTGAGGAATTACACACGAGGTCCATCATCAGGGCGGGGGACAGAAACAGAAATCACAACGCAAAACGTCTTGTGTGTTGTCGGCACTGCCTCCACTCGAGACTACCCAAGGTGCCTCGCTCGATGAGCAGTTGACGTTTCGGTATAGCTAAGGCTAGGTGCTGCTGCCCCCTGTTGACTAATGAGGTACTAGGTACCTTTGTATCGTCTCCTTGGGCCTCCGTCGGACGGAACCCACATCGTCCGCACAATCGGCTCAGAGGACCGTACGTCCGCGGTGAGGTGTTGAATTGATCTAAGCGAATGTGGCATAACAAGGGATAAATCAACCGCCGATGAACCAACCAATGAATGTTGATGCAGGGCTCAGCAGGTGGTCCATTGGGACTGGCGGGCCTCGAGGTCTTGTAGCGGCTGTGGCATTGACTCACCTAGCCAAACGACTCAAGCGAAGACCGATGACCGTAGCATCAGGCGTGGGACTTGACAACTTCGACGTTTCATCGTGCATTTCTCATGTCCAACGGGCTGAGGGAATTTTCGAGTTCAAATAAGCACGCAGACAGGGTGGTGTCCGAAAACCGACTTTATTCTCCTTTTACTACTACTTGTACATACAGGAAAGTTTTGTGATAATGTACGAAAGAGGACTTAGTCGAGATCAAGATATGATGTACGGGGAAGGGAGGAGCACCCCTTTAGACTAGCACGCGCGGAAACGACAAGAATGAGACAGCATGGTGCAAAGAGGAGGGGAGGTGATTGTAATCAGACAAGAGTATGAATGAAATGGTATATCGATAACCGCAAGGGGCTCGGGACGACGTAGACGCCGCGGAAGATATCCACCCTACTCGGAAGGAACATCACTGAAAACGGTCCTTCTGTGGTCTCATTTACAACGGCTGAATTTATAAGGCTACCGCAATGACTGCAGCCTTGGCAATATAGGACATGGATCCACCCATGATCCCGAGACCTAGACCGGGCGCAATGGGTGCCAATGCGTTGACGGCGGCAGCAACGGCACCTAAGATGAAGGATGTGAAGACTGAGTGCAACAAAGGCATTGAGCACAGCTCTTTTTCGCAAGGAATACGACTAGGTAGGCACCTGTGTAGTCTCGGCTGTCGTTGTCGTGACGATCCATAGAGGCAATGAATAGGTGGGAGGTGGAGGGTGACGATTGACAGAGGAGGGTCAGGTGAAAAAGATGAAAGGGAAAGGACTCGATGAGAATTTCGTTACGTCGCAAGTGGCGGGAGGGAAGAACGGCCGCAGACCGAAAATGCCCGTCACCCCTCCTATTTATCATTCACGCTAAGGGGCGAGTTATGTAAACGCGCCTCATGACAGAAACTTTTTCTTTTTCCATTCGGGTTAATTTTCAATGCGGGAAGCGAGGAGCAAGGTGGGGCGTAAATCCGTAGCCGGGAACTTGTCCGTTTGACATCGGCGTCCTCTTTGAATGGTTCCTACTTCCATGTTAATTACCCGGTCACGCTGTACAGACAAAAGGCAGTGCTATTCCCATCAGGGCTAGAGATGACCACGAGAACGCGGCAATATTGACCCGAGCCCGATGGAAATCCGTGGTGCTCTCTCCTCAAACAACACAGTAACACTTGGACAAACAGTAAACTCCACGTCCCGTTTAGGGCGGGGTGGGGCGCACCTAAAGCAGATTCGTTGTTTCCACGCCCCCAATCATGATCATCAATCCAATATTTCGAAGCTGGCCCCCGTATGTAACTCCTGGTTCGAGCCTAGTCTCAGTCCTGGTTCCAGACTTTACGATTCTTCTCTCGGTCAGATGTAAAAACTCCGCTGTATGCTGAATTGAGATCGAGAACTGTCCGTGCGTGAGACATCTACCAAAAAATTATGCGGTCCGGAGAGACCGAGCCCTGCTACCCAATCATATCCTGCGTCCATCACGTGTGCGTTTCGCTTTGTCAGTGTTTCTATTATGTTCTCGATCGCCTCGTGAGTGGAAAAAAAAAAAAACCAGCTCGTGCCCAGGTTGCGCCATATCATTCTCCCACCATATGACTTGCGGCTCGTTGATTGATTCCCTCAAGCTTGTCCTCCTGAGAACTCCCATCCTTTTCATGGTCCCCGACTGCCCGGCCGTGTTGCAAGTCGTCCCTCGCCATGCCGTGACGAACACTCTGCTCTGCTCGGTGTTGAAGATCTCTCGGTCATACCGTAGCGGCGAGGGAATGGAAAAGAACCAGCGTCCGAGATGCTTCTCGGCGGTTCCCACGTTCACGGACCGAAGCCACCCAATTGCTTCCGCTTCCATGAACGCTACTCATCTGGAGACTGATGATCTATGGTTGCTGCTCCATCCCCTCATGGTTCCTCTCAGTTCGATTCCCAAAGGCCAAGATATGTCGTTACCTTGATCGAGGCGCGAGTCACGGTGGGTTTTGCGTAATGAGCACAACTTATCACGTTAATGGTAAGCTTTGGCCCTCGGGTCCTGCACGTCTGTGGCAAAAAGGAATGCAACGTCAATATAGCGCCAGGAACCCGCAAGTTCTCGATTCATATCAGTCTCTGCACGAAACATAGGGTTCAGTAGTAACTGGCCTGGAGTCATCCTCGCTCGATCGGAAAGTCATATATATCATGTGGCGTTTGACTCTAGGTGCGGTCGGGTGGTGTGACTCAGGGCGGGCTGTATGCGTGAGCGTGGGATTCGCTCCTGCGACAGCGCTCCTCGACTTTTCGCGTGGTGCACCCTGGAGAAGATAAGGCGTTGGATTTCAAATGCACCCTTTGGACGATCCTCAACGGGTAGGGCCGGCCTGGGCCCTGGAGATATGACATTGACCACCCGTGATCCGAGCCCGGCGAAGACAGATGACCCATATAGGCCATTTCAGGCACTGTGATAGTTTATAGACACATCGGAGGACTTAACGTCATTAAGCTTCATCAAGCCAATCATACATTTGTGGCGTTAACTAGGGTGTCGGAATTTCCGAGTGTTGCTACCACGTTGGTGTATACAGGGATATATGGAGGGCACACAGCCCAATACGAAAATCACAGCTACGGGTAAGGGAGGCACAGCCCTTTGGACTAACATGCCAGTGAGCATAACGTCAAGGCGAAGCAACAGGGCAAGGAATGAAGGGGTTTAGAATGAGACGCAGAATGAACGGAAGGTGTATCAATGGCAGCGAGGGACGTTCGGAAAGACAAAATCAACGGAAGGGTGTAACCATGGCATCGAAAGACATTCGGAAAGACGGTAAACGGAAAGGTATATCAATGGGAGCAAAAGACGTTCGGAAGGACAGTACAGGCCCGGGCACTCGTGTAGGCGCCGCGGGGACGTTCACATTACATCAAGGAAAGACAACAGATACCGCCCTTTTTCGATCGTATTTACAAACAAGACTGGACTCAAATGAGCACGGCGGCGGCGGCAGCGACACTTCCACCACCTACGGCTCCGGCAGCCGTGACGACGGAGGATACGGCTCCGCCCATGGCCGCGCTCTGGGCCATTGCGAACAGGCTGCCAGCTACGACATTACCGATACCGGCTTGCAGCCCGGCCGCTATCGAGCCTAATAGTTCCGTGAGGGGTTACTATTATTACCAGTTCATCGGCAGGGGTAAACGTACCAGCGACGGGCCCAGCGGCGCTGAAGCCAATCACACCGAGACCGGCAGTAAGCACGACAGGTGCCAAAACGGCGCCTGCGGTGATGCCAGCGGTACCAAGGGCAGCAGCTATCAAGACTAAGTGCAACAAGAGCGTTGAGCACAAACTCCTTCGAAGTAGGCGGGCGCCTATGTGGCACCGGTACTCACGACCCATTGGAAAGCAGGAGAAGACAAGTGGGAGAAAAGCTTGAGTGTTTGGAGGGTAACGAGGAGGATGCTCGAGTGAAAGAGATCAGAAGGATAAGACTTGGTGAGAGTAAGTGGCGGGAGAGAGAGAGAGTGCCCCCGATTTCCTGCCCTTGCCCTATTATACGTGCCTAAAGGCAGGCTGCCGTTCCCACAAGAAGCCCCTTTTTGGGACAAGGGGGCACAAATCCGAGGATCGAGAGTTGTTGTCCATGGACAATTCGACAACTGATTAAAGTAGCTCTGCGTCAATTATCGGGGATAGCAGTACAGAACCAAGGCAGTCCCGCCAGGTTGGGCACGACCAGGAGATGCTTGATGTTTATTCTCCGTTGGTGTCCCGTTTAGGCCCAAAAGTAGCTTCACATTTCCACGCCTCCGGGCCGCATCATTTGCATTCCACTTCCCTCTTTTCCTTGGCTCGGTGTCATATCTTGTCTTGTCGGTTGAATACGTCAACTACTAGTACAACCATTCCCATCTATGGGTCCTCCGCAGTGGCGCTCACTTGTCTCCCCCTCTGCTTGGTGTCGAAGGTCTTTTGATTACAGCAGAGAAGAGTTCGAGTCCACCTTCTGGTGATGTGCTAGTGCCGTAGTTGGGGATGAAAACAGTGCCACCGCAAGGTCAAACAAGACACCAATACATTGTGGGAATCCGCAAAGCACTCGGCCCATTCTAATTGTCTGCACCCGGTGAGTAACGTTGAACGCTTCAATATGGGGCCTACCAAGTGGGAGATAAACCGAATAATCCATGATGACTCGTTGGGCAACACGGCGCAAAGCCCCTAAAGGAGTTTCGCACCATAATCACTTTACGTACTTGTGGCGTGTGGCTAGGCGCTGTGGGGTGATGTACGATATCTAAACCATCTCTTTGAGCTCTCGGATTCAACTGTCCTTCGCGCAATTGACTCGGAACATGTGCGCAAACGTTCGCTCCTCGCGGGGTATCGGTTCTCGGCCTTCGGGTGTACCGTGCAGCCCACAAAGAAGAGACATGCAGCGGCGTTATTAGATATCATTCATTTCGGACGACGTTTATGATTGATATGATGGAAATTGCTATTATAAGCTAGTAGACAGGCGTACGGCCTTCGGAATCTACTGTATCATGTGGCCATGTCATTGATCCTGCTCATTAAACTAGACAAGCAAAGACAGATGGCCGCGCATGTCATCATGCCAGGCACCATTTACAATGAAAAGACCCCTGCAGGACCGTGACAGTCATCATCCTGGTGTGCGCTAGACTGTTACAATTGCCGAGCTCTGGTGGTCAACCCGAAATTTCGGAACACTATAATACAAATCGCCGACACCCAGCCCAGGCAGTGCGAGCGGAACTAAGGGTCTCGCTAATACCGCGCGTGAAATCCGGTTCAGAGATGCCGGCGGCGAGCTTCCTAGTTTCATCTTCTTGGGGACCTCCGCATGATTCCGAGTTGGCACCAACCAACAAAGCTAGGCTGGCAGATGTCCAGGCTGACGTGCCTGTTTCATCGTTCACCGGAAAGCTTGTTGTGCCTGCTGTCAACCTGTGTAATAACTTACTCCTGGATAACCCAGAATCAGATAAATAGGTCAGTCATAATTTGTATTGGTATTGATTTGGAGGCAAAGACGTTTCTAGAAAACAGAAAAGTCTGAAGTGCATTGCGGAGACTGAGGAAAGCAGCCATATCCTCATTTTCACCCCGGACCATAAGTTCAGTGAGTCTCTATTCCAGATGATATGACCCTTATATTCACGTAGGGGTCTGATAATGAGAAGAGAGCTAGACATTGCAAGAAAAACATTGTAGGGATTACAACGTCGGTAATTTGACGGACACAAAGGGGGACCTGGCGGTGATCGCATTTGCAAGGTAAAGATGGCTGCGATAGCTAACGATGCCAACAATTGCGCTTCTGCTCGCGCTTACACCTGTCGCAGCGGTTGATCCCGGTCCTAGGAACATCGACGCCAACAGGCGTAGGCTCGTCTGCATCCGGATCCGGATCCGCACCTGCGCCATCCCTGTCCGCATTGGTCGCACCTGCAATAGAGGTAGTAGAATCACCTGCGGGAGGACGAGCGCCGTCCTCACCAGCCGCACTCGCACCTGCCTCGGACGAGGCAGAGCTACCGGTGGCAGGAGGGGCACCGTCCTCGCCTGCCGTGCCTGCACCCGCATCATCCTCGCCTCCTGGGTTATTCGGGCCGCCAGTTGTTGCACCTATAGCGGCGCCTATCGCAGCACCCATAGCCGAGATACCGGTGGGGATGGCTCCCCCCATGGCGATGCTCTGAGCCATCGCGAATGCACTTCCCGCCGCGACATTTCCAATACTAGCTTGCCAAATAGTTGCCAATGTGCCTAATGGTTCCGGGGGTCGGCCGTTAAGTAACTAGCTCGTCGGGGTGGGGAACTCACCAGCGATGGGCCCTGCAGCGCCGAAGCCAACCGGAAGGAGTAGGGCAGGGACCAGGACGGGTGTTATGGCGAAGCCGGCGGCCGCACCTGCCGCGGCCAAATATACTCGTCCTAATTGCAACAAAGGTTGTTGAGCACAAACTCTGACTACTGAAAGGAGGCGCTAATGTGGCACCTTTACATACTGTCCATTAAAGAGTATGAATTGCCAGTGACGAGTGGGGTGAAGTATAAACTCTTGGATGATGATGATGATGCGGACGTTCAAGGGAAAGAGATCAAAGGAGGGCCTGCCAGTGGGGTTGGTGGTGGTACGAGAGTGAGAGGTGCCTCGTGGTTGAACTTGGTCACTGGCTGTATATCACACGTTGTCGAGGGCAAGCTCGAGCGCTACTCGTGAGAGAAGCTATTCGTTTTTGTTTCAAGTGCCACAGCGGTGGCGTCGTTGATCAGCAGTTTATCGGCCTATTGGAAGAGATGAACCTCGAGCTGTCACTGGCACGCATTAAGGGAATGCGTCTGCCGACATTCGTCGTTTAGAGTGGTTTGGCGTTCACGGGGATATGATATGGATACGAACACAGGCTGGGGCTAGGCATGGAGAAGACACGGCGGTGCCACACAAGTGAAGTAGTATTTCCCGTTTAGGAAGTACTATAAGTCTCTCCCCCCCCATTTGTCATTTCTTGAATTCATATGCACGTGCGTCTGAAGAGCTATGTTGC
>Ga0209488_10002064_pt1 | contig 16873 bp, 15 predicted proteins | sample Rivendell_Oct201_8_FD_188349 | JGI IMG/M metagenome (GOLD analysis project Ga0209488, IMG submission 188349) | Vadose zone soil microbial communities from the Eel River Critical Zone Observatory, Northern California, USA -... | ecosystem: Environmental > Terrestrial > Soil > Vadose zone >...
GCTTCCACGGCTGCGCCTACTGCTACGCGCGACCGAGCCACCAGTACCTCGGCTTCGGCGCCGGCACCGACTTCGAGCGACGCATCGTCGTCAAGACCAACGCGCCGGAACGGCTGCGCGCGCAGCTGCAGCGGCCGTCGTGGCGCGGCGAGCTGATCGCGTTCTCGGGCGTGACCGACTGCTACCAGCCGCTGGAGGCGAGCTATCAGCTGACACGGCGCTGCCTCGAGGTGTGCGCCGAGTTCCGCAACCCGGTGGGGGTGATCACCAAGGGTGCACTGGTCGAACGCGACGCGGCGCTGCTCGGGCGGTTGGCACGCGAGGCCAGTGCGTTCGTCACCATCAGCATGCCGTTCGCCGACGAGGAGCTGGCGCGGCGCATGGAGCCGTTCGTCGGTTCACCGGCGCGCCGGCTGCGGGCGATGCGCGCGCTGGCCGATGCCGGGGTCACGCTCGGCGTCGGCGTGGCACCGCTGATTCCGGGGCTCAACGACGACCAGATTCCGGCGGTGCTCGCGGCGGCCAAGGCGAACGGCGCCAGCTTCGCGTTCCTGTCCATGCTGCGGCTGCCGGGCGAGGTGCTGCCGGTGTTCACCGAGCGACTGCGTGCGGCGGTACCGCTGCGCGCCGACAAGGTGCTGCGCGCGATCGCCGAACTGCGCGGCGGCGCGATGAACGACTCGCGGTTCCACGCGCGGCGGCGCGGCCAGGGACCGCGCTGGCAGATCCTCGAGCGGCTGTTCGCCGTGCAATGCCGGCGGCTCGGCCTGAACGCGGCGCCGTTCACGGCGCGCGCGACGTTCCGCCGGCCGCACGCGCAGGGACTGCTGTTCGGACCGCCATGACCGCGCCGCGAACGACCGCGCCGCGGCTGCGCCGGAGCCTGCGGCCGGTGGTCGGCGAGCGGCCGCGCGTACTGATCCTCGGCTCGATGCCGGGCGAGGAGTCGCTGCGGCGCCAACAGTACTATGCGCATCCGCAGAACCAGTTCTGGCCGATCCTTGGGGTGCTCACCGGGGCGTCGCCCGAGCTGCCGTACGCGCAGCGGCTGGATCGGCTGCAGCGCGCGCACGTGGCGCTGTGGGACGTGGCGCGCGTCTGCCGCCGCCACGCCAGCAGCGACGCAACGATCCGCGACGCCGAGGCCAACGACATCCAGGGTTTGCTGGCGGCGGAGCCGACGATCGCAACCGTGCTGTGCAACGGCTCTACGGCGCACGCGATGTTCCTGCGGCTGGTGCTGCCGCGCCTCGAGCGGCCGGTGCGCATCGTCGGCCTGCCGTCGACCAGTCCAGCGCACGCCGCGCTGAGCCGCGCGCAGAAGACTGCGCGCTGGCGCCGCGCCTTGACCTCGGCTACGCCGGCTTTGCCCACAGGCCGACGGCCGCAGCGATCCGGCCGTCGGGCGCCAGCGTGAACACGTTGCTGCCGCGGCCGAGCACCTTGCCGGCGCCATCGACGAGTTGCCAGTCGACCAGCGCCGTGCCCTGGCATTGCCGCGCGTCACCGAGCCGCTGCAGGCGGATTCCCGGCATGAACCGCTGGGCCGCGCCGGCGTGCGCGGTCACCTCGTCGCGGCCGACGACGCAGGAGTGCTGGTCGCGGAACTCGACGGCATCGGCCGCACACGCAGCGAACGCGGCGGCACGCTTGCCCGCGTCAGGTTCGGTCCAGGCGGCGAACCAGCGGTCGGCGACCGCCGCGGCCTCGGCATGCTGTTCGTCGGCGACCACGCGCGCGAACACCGCGAGCTGGTAGCGCCAGCCCTGCACGTGCTGGTCGCGCGGCGCAGCGGTGGCGAACGCGTGCCGCAGCCGCACCACCGTGCCGCGCGGTTCTTCGTGCAGCGTGATGGTGACCAGCGAGCTGCCGACGGCGATCGGCTGCCCCGAGTCGAAGCCGTAGGTGAAGACGATCCGTGCCGGCGCCTCGAGTTCGACCACTTCGCCACGGGCGGTGGTGCCCTCCGGGTAGCGGATCAGCAGCGCGCCACCCGGGCGCGGTTCGATCGTGGAGCCCGCACCCCACCAGCGCGCCCAGCGCTCGCTGTCGGTGAAGTAGCGGAACACCAGCGCACGGTCGGCGCGGATCAGGACATCGCGGTCGAGAACGTGGGGGAGGTCATTCATGGTTTTCTCCGGCGGTGGGCCGGGCGCGGCTGCGGTCCGCGGCGCCCGGCTTCGAGTTCGGCGGCGAGCTTGAGGCGGTAGAGCGCGCTGCTCCACTGCGCCTCGAGCCAGCGGCGAAACGGTGCGAGCGCCTGCTTGTCGGCGCGGTAGCGACGGAAGCGACCGTCGCGCCGCACCTGCACCAGCCCGGCATCGGCCAGCACGCGCAGCTGCTGCGACACCGCGCCGAAGGTCACGTCCGGCAGTTCGGCGCGCAATTCGCCGGCGGTGCGTTCGCCAGCCCACAACAGCCGCAGCAGTTCGCGGCGGCGGGGGGTGCTCAGGGCCTGCAGCAGTTCGCTCACGGCTCTAATATTTAGCAGAAACTAAAATGTTGTCAAGGGCAGTCATGCGGCGCTGTTGCCGACCTGGCGCGCCGACTCCGACGGCCGCCGGACCCGCCGATCGCTGCCGCCGGCACAACGGCATTTCCGGCGCTCGCCGTCTTCGCGTAGCCTGCGCAGTCGATGCCACCCCAACGCCGGACCAGCCGCGGCAACCGCGTCACCCTGGCGCGGGCGCTGAGCAAGCTCGGCGTGTTGTCGCGCACGCAGGCGGCGGCGGCGATCCGCCAGGGTCGTGTGGCGCTCGACGGCAAGCCCGAACGCGACCCCGACCGTTGGATCGATCCCGACCGCGGCCGCATCTCTCTCGACGGCGCGCCGGTGCTGCGGCAGGAGACGCTGTGCTACCTGCTGCACAAGCCGGCCGGCGTCGTCACCACCCGCAGCGACGAACGCGGCCGGCGCACCGTGTACGACCTGCTGCCGGCCGACCTGCCTTGGCTGTTCCCGGTCGGCCGCCTCGACCAGGACAGCAGCGGCCTGCTGCTGCTCAGCAACGACACGCGGCTCGGCGAGACCGTCAGCGGCCCCGAGTCGCGGTTGCCCAAGACCTACGACGTCACGTTCGACGCGCCGCTGTCGCACGACGCGGCCGATCGCTTTCGTGCCGGCATGACGCTCGCCGACGGCACGCAGCTGTTGCCGGCGAAGGTGCAGTTCCCGCCGGAGAGCGACCGTACGCGCTGCCACATCACGCTGACCGAGGGCAAGAACCGGCAGATCCGGCGCATGGCCGAGGCCTGTGGCCGCACGGTCGTGCGCCTGCACCGGCTGACGATCGGCCCGCTGCGCCTGGGCAAGCTCGGCGAAGGCGAACTGCGGCCGCTGACCGCCGCCGAGCACGCGGCGCTGAAGACGGCGGTGCGGGCGCGGCGGCAGGCGCGGCGTTCGCCGCCGGCCGGGTGACGCCCGCGAGCCCGGCGTCCGGCTACTGCAGGCCGAGCACCAGCGTGTGGTTGCGAGCGACGAGTTCCGGCACGTCGTTGGGGAAGCCGGCCGCGAACGGGCCGTAGGCGTGCGAGCAGAGGATCGGCGCCGGCGGCGTCGCCAGGTGTTCGCTCTGCAGCTCCGACATGCGCAGCCCGGCGGCGTTGGCCGTGGGGTCGAGCATCGCCACCTGCGCATACAGGTCGAACCCGGTGAACCGCGGGTTGCGCGGCAACGGCACACTTGCCAGCACCGACATGAAGCCACCGCCGAGCACCGTGCTGGTGCCGAACACTGCCTCCACCGAGGTGCGCAGCGCACAGCCCGGCGCGCCGATCGGGCCGAGGTCGAGCGGCAGCGCGATGCCGCCGAAGTTGTGGTTGTCGGTGCCGAGCAGCACGAACGCCGGCATGCCGGCGCCGATCGGCAGCGTGCTCCAGCGATAGAGCAGCCGGTCGGTGATGCCATCGCTGACCACCGTCCACGCCCCCGGTGCCGGGCAGGCGGTGCCCGTCGTCGCACCGTTGATGCCCCAGAACGTGCTCGGCAGGGTGTGCGCATCCATCATCCATGCCGGGTCGAGGCTGCCCGACTGCACCACCGGCGTGAACTCCAGCTGCACGAGCAGCGGGTTGCCGTTCTGGTACGGGAACGGCTGCGCGAAGGCGAGTGGCAGGGTGGCGCTGGCGCCGGCCGGAAGGTTCACGCGCTGGCTGTTCACCACCACGGTCGCGTCGCTGCCGAGGTTGCCGGAGTACGACGTGAGGTCGACGTTCGACGGCAGCGGCACGCCGTGGCTGCTGAGCAGCACCGACACGTCGAGCTGCACCGGCGAGGTGGCGAACTGGGTTTCATCGGCGCGCAGCACGAGGGTCGAGATGGCGCCGTTCATCGCCGGCACGGCCCGCGGATCGAACACCATCTGGTGGCGACGGGCGCCGCGCCAGTTGGAGGTCTGCTGGGTGTTGCCAGGGGTCAGGAGGCCGCCGGGCAGGTAGCTGACCTGGGCGGCAGCATCGACGGCAAACAGGACGGAGATGGCGCACGCGAGGGAGAGCTTGGAGAGCATTGGCGGATCAGGATGGAGTCCAGGGGTGAACGATCAATCGGGGGAGCGGCGCCGTTCGAACAACATCAGGTGTCATTCCTGATGCGGTTGCCGAGGCGCCCTGCCCGCCGCCCTGCGGAGACTGGTGCTTTCGTCGGGCCCACCGAAAGCATCCGTTCTCGGTCATTCCCGGGCAGAACTCGTCTGCCCGTGTCTCTTGCGGCAACCTCGCGGCGCCTGCTCGCAGCGTGCAGCCGCGTGCGCAGAGTCCGGACCTGCTGCGTGTGGTGCGTCGTTGCCCGGTCGTCGGGCAGCGCATCGATGGTGATCCCGACGTGCCGCCGGACCGCGCCGTGAGCAAGCACCGGCAGCGGGCAATGTCAAGCGGCCCCGCCGGAACCAGCTCTGCGTCAGTCCGGTCGCGTGCGTGGTCGTGACTCCAGGACGGAGTTCTGGCATCTTTTTGGCCGATGCGACCGAGCACCGATGACCTCGACGACGAGCAGCGCACCGTCCTCGCCAACATCGCCGAGTACGGCAGCCACATCGTGCACACGACGATGGCCAGACATGGGACGCCGTACGCGTACACGATCGGCCTCACGCATCGCTTCGGCCACCCGGAGATCGTGATCTGCGGGCTCGATGAAGCCCAGGCGGAGAGCCTGCTCGAACTGGTGACCGAGGACGTGGCCGAAGGCAAACGCTTCGAGCCGGGCCGCGACTACGACGGTCTGCTGCACGGTTATCCCGCCAAGTTCCGTGCCCTGTCTGCGGTGCGGGTCGCCGAATACCTCGGCGTCGCCCGCTGGGCGTACGATGGCGCACCGTTCACGGCGTTGCAGCTGTTCTGGCCGGACAAGCAGGGCCGCTTTCCCTGGCACCCGGACGTGCGCGAACGCTTCAAGGAACTGCAGCAGGTGCTCGGCGAGGACCCTGCGCCAGGTGGGGCGTAGCCGCGCCGATGACCGGCGAACCGCAGCTGCCGCGCGACATCCCGCCGCAGTGGTTCCTGGCCGCAATGGCAGCATTGCTGCTGCTGCATCAGGTGGTGCCCGGCGGCCGATGGATTCCGTGGCCGTACAACTACGCCGGCCTCGGCCTGGTCGTGCTCGGCGGCTGGCTGTCGCTGGCCGGCAACCTGAACTTTCGTCGCGCGGGCACGCCGGTGCGCCCGTTCACGCGCGCGACGGCGCTGGTCGTGCAGGGGCCGTATCGCTTCACCCGCAACCCGATGTACCTCGGCATGGTGGTGGTGCTTGCCGGCGGTGCTTTCGCCTGCGGCACGGCGACGCCGTGGCTCGTGCCGCTGCCGTTCGCGCTGCTGCTCGACCGGCGCTTCATCGTGCGTGAAGAACGCTTCATGGCCGGACTGTTCGGCGATGGCTATCGCGACTATTGCCGGCGGGTCCGGCGGTGGTTGTGAACCGGGCCGCCGACCCGCGCGGCAAGGAATCCGCCCCACCCCCCTGACAAGTCGGCCGCCAGCCGGTCTAACTACCCACGCCCCCATCGGTCCGATACACGGCTCATGGAGCCGAGGTGCCCGATGCAGATAGCTCGTCCCTGTTCGCTCCTCCTGCTCGGTGTCTCGCTCGCCGCGCAGTCGCGCATGCCGCCGCAGGCACTGCCGGTGGTTCCGCCACCGGTACCGCATCCGGCCTATGCCGCGCAGCCGGCGATGAACCCGCCGGCGCCGCCCTCGCCGACTTCGACACCGGCACCGGCCGGCCCGTCGGTCCAGCCGGAGCCGCTGAGTCCGGCAGAGAAGGCCGCGCAAGAGTTCCGCGCCCAGCAGGTGAAGGGCAAGGAGCTGCACCAGAAGGTCGACGCCGTGCTGAAGGGCGTGCCGTGGTTCGAGAAGCTGGACGACGCCAGCGCCCGGGCCGCGAGCGCGGGCAAGCCGATCTTCTGGATCCAGATGCTCGGCGACTTCGACGGCTTTGCTTGAAGCGCGGCGCAAAGCATGCGGGGCGTGACCCTGCCCGATCCTGAAGTGCTCGCCGAACTCAAACAGAACTTCGTCGTCGGCTGGCAGAACATCGAGCGCAACGAGTTCGTCGGCCTGTCACACGGCTACTGCAAGGAACAGACGGCGGTCGGCACCACCAATGGCGCCGGCGGTCGCAACGTGCAGCTGGTGATCATGACCGCCGACAAGGTCGTGCTGCACGTGTTGCCGGGCTTCTGGCATCCCGCGGACCTGGTGGCCGAACTGCGCTTCGGCCGGCAGCTGTTCGGCCTGTGGCAGGACGACAAGCGGACGGCGGCGCAGAAGCGGTCGATGTTCGAGCTGCTGCACCGCGCGTTCGTCGAACGGTTGTCGCCGGCGACGATCGCGCGCAGCGACTGGCAGTCGTTCGACCGCGCGGTGGAAGTCATGCGACTGCAACAGGGCACGCGCGACACCTGCGTGACCGACAGCTACGGCCGGCCGCGCAAGAACGAGCACGGCGTGCCGGAGCTCAAGCCGATCTGCACGCTGCTGCACGAGCGGATGCTGGCGCAGCCGTTCCGCAAGCAGGCCCAGTTCGACATGGATGCGTTCGTCGACTACGGCCGCGCGTTCTACGACAACAACGAGGGCCTCGACCAGGGCAAGCGCTTCGCCAAGGCCGAACAGGCCCAGGCCGAACGCGACCGACTGCGCGAGAAGCAGGCGCGCGACGCCGAGAAGCAGCGGAAGAAAACCGGCAGCTGAGGCGTCAGCAGGCCCCGGACCGTACAGGGCGGGCCAAGTGTCGCTTCAGGGATGTGCGCGACCGGCCCGCCGGCATGATGCGCGAGGGAGTTCTTCGGAGCTCCCTCGCCCTTTGTACGGTGCGCCTTGCTTCAGGCCCGTAGCCGGTCGGCCGCTGGCGGCGGGTCGGCCGGCCGCAGCAGGGCGCGCAGCACCAGCACCACGCCCGCGATCACGGCGAGGGCGGCGAGCGCGAGTCCGGGCAGCAGTCCGGGAGTGAAGTAGCGGAACACCACCTCGCAGCTCTCGGCCGGCAGCGACAGCACGCGCTGGAACAGGTTGCCGCAGGCGATCTCGACCGGCCTGCCGTTCACGGTCGCGGTCCAGCCCGGCAGGCAGGTGTCGGCGACCACCAGGTATCCCGGCGCGCCGGCGCCGACCTGCAGGCGCAGCCGGCTCGGGCTCTCGAAGGTGAAGGCGACCGGCCGCTGGTCCGCGCTCGGCTCTGCGGCCGGTGGCGTGCCGAGCCGCTGCAGTTCGCCCGGCGTCATCAGCACGTAGTCGCGCGGCGCGAGCTCCGGTGCGATGAGCGCCAGAACCGCCGCCTGGTCGTCAGCCACGCTGCGCACCGCCGGCACCACCCACGCGCGCGGCAGCACGTTCGGCCGCTCGTAGACGAAGAACTCGCCGCCGGGCCCCTTCAGTTCGGGGCCGACGCGCGCGCCGGCGTGCTGCAGCGGTTCGGCGGCGACCAGATAGCGGATGCCGAGCAGGTCCCACCACGGCAGTTGCAGCCGTTCGTCGTCGGGCAGCAGCCGCGCCATGTCGTGGCTGGCCGGAAACGAATCGCCGTACAACTGGCGCAGCGGCCGGCCGCTGCGGCCGTCGACGAACGTGTAGAACTGCAGGTCGCGGATGCCGTCGAGGGCCAGCGGCCCGGGCGGCAGGAACCACGGATCGCCGATCTGCGGGCCGGCGCGCGCGATCATGATGCCGCCGTCGCTGGCGTGCTGCGCACGCTGCGCGCGCAGGAAGTCGTGCACTGCGCTGGTCCACGGCACCGGCAGCAGCTTGCCGTGGTTGAGCGCCAGGCCGTAGCTGCCGAGCTCGGCGCCGGCGAGCAGCAGCCACGCCGGTCCGAGCCAGCCCGCGAGCGGCCGGTCACGGCGCAGCGAGGTCAGCAGCGCCAGCGCCGCGGCCAGCAGCAGCACGGCGCCGGTGCGGCGCAGGTCCCAATGCAGTCGCTCGCGCGCGCGCCGGATCAGGTCCGCCTGGTCGGCACCGGTGAAGTACAGACGCAGCACGTTGGCCGGCGTGACCGCGTCCGCCGGCACGCCGAAGTGGGTCGCCGCCGGCTCGCGGTAGCGTTCGGCGATCTCCACGAGCCACGGATCGTCGACCGTCGTGTGCTCGGGAATCGCGGTCGCGGACAGGATCAGGCAGGTGATGCCGACCGCCAGCGCGCCGCCGGCCAACGATCGCAGCAGCCACAGTGCCGGTGCCTGCAGCAGCCGTTCGCAGCCGAGCGCCGCCAGCAGCGCGACCAGGGCGCACGCCGGCCCGACGTAGCGGTACGGCTGCACCGCGCCGATGCCGGGCAGCAGGAACGCGTACTTCGCCGGGCCCGCGCCGATCGCCAGCAGGAACAGCAGCAGCAGCCCCGCCACCGCGAGCCAGCGCCAGCGCGGCCCGCGCCCCAGCAGCCCCACGAATGCGAGCAGCAGCGTCAGCGTGCCGGGGAACAGCGCGTACTCGGTGAAGTTGTAGCTCGGCCACAGCGCCCGGCCGGTGCCCCACTCGCGCAGGTTCGACCACAGGAACGGCAGCGCCGAGTGCGCCGCCGGCAGCGACCGGTCGGAGGGATGCGAGAACAGTTCGGGGAACAGATAGCCGAGCAGACCGCACGGCGCGAACGCGTCCTTGCTCGCTTCCATGAGGCTCGGGTCCGGGTTGCGATGGGCGACGCGGAAGTACTGCAGTTGCTGCAGCAGTTGCGGCGCCGCCAGCAGCAGGCCGAGCACCAGACCGAGCGCCAGCCAGCCGCACACGGCGAGTCCTTGCCGGCCGCCCTGTTGCCGCGCGGTCCGCAGCACCAGCAGGACGCCGAAGCCGCCGGCCAGCAGCATCACCGGGATGCAGAACGGCGGGAACCCGGCAGTCCAGCACAGCAGCACCATCACGGCGAGGCCGAGCGCCGGCCACAGGCGCGCCCAGCCGCGCGCGCGCACCAGCAGCAGTTGCAGCCACAGCAGTCCCGGCAGCAGCGCCAGCGGTTCCATGCGCTGGTACCAGTGACCGTTCGCCGTCATCGTCCCCGACCACGCGAACGCCACCGCGCCGAACAGCGCCGACAGACGCTGCAGCCGCAGCGCCCGCAGCAGCGCGTACATCAGCACGCCGGCCAGCGCGAACATCTCGTAGGTCAAGCACAGCAGGCTGTCGGCCGGATCACGCAGCAGCAGCGCCGGCCAGTGCAGTGGATCGAGCAGGCCGAGATGGCCATGCGCGGTCAGCGGCAGGCCCGAGCGCGCGTACGGATTCCAGTGCGGGTACTTGCCGTCGGCAAGCGAACGGCGCGCGAGCGCCAGCTCCGGCATGAACCACACCGGCGCCTCCGTGGCGTCGTAGTTGGAACCCTCGCGCAGCTGCGTGACCTGTTCGGCCGTCAGCGTCGTGCTCAGCGGCGGGAACTCGGCCAGGTCGTACGGCAGGTACTTGCGGCCGCCGAACAGGCATTCGCCGAGCAGCGCCGCCGGCAGGCACAGCAGCAGCAGGATGACCAGCAGGTCGCGCCAGCGTGCGGGTCGTTCGTTCATCGGCGCCGGCATCAGAACGCATGCCCGGTCGCAGTGGAAGCGCGGCGCGGGATCACACAGCAGCCCCGCTGCCGCGCGCCACGGCGATGCCGCCGAACGCCACGGCGCCGAGGATGATCGCGCCGCCGCCGATCGCCAGCGGATGCGGGCGTTCACCGTGCATCAGGAACGCCAGGAATGGATTGAGCGCCGGCTCGATCATCAGCAGCAGCGATGCCTGCACCGCCGGCACGAACGGCATGGCGCGCACGAGCAGCGCGTAGGCGACGCCGACCTGGAACACGCCGAGCAGCAGCATCGCCGCCCAGTCGCCAGCGCCGCCGAGCACCAGCTGCTGGCCGAACAACGGTGCGAGCCCGAGCGCGACCGGCGCCGTGCACAGGTTGCCCCAGGCGACCACGGCGCACTGTTCGCCTTCGCCGCGCTTGCCGAGCCAGCGGAAGCCGAGCAGCAGCAGGCCGTACGACAGGCCGGACACCAGCGCCGCGATCTTGCCGGCGAACGGCTGCGGCGCCGTGGCGGTACCCTGTTCCGGCGCCAGGAAGAACAACGCCATGCCGATGGCGACGCCGGCGAGCACGGCGAACTCGTGCCGGCGCGGCTTCTCGTGCAGCAGCAACGGGCCCAGCAGCGTGACCCACAGCGGGTAGGTCGACTGCAGGAAGATCGCATTCGCCGCGGTGGTCAGCGAGGTGCCGACGACGAACAGCGCGGTGGCGCCGAAGTACGCGGGCAGCAGCAGCAGCACGCGGCGCGACGGCAGCCGCCGGGCCTCGGGCAGCAGCACGAACAGCGTCAGCGCGGCGATCGCGGCACGGACGCCGGCCTTCTGCAGCGGCGCGAACGCGCAGCTCTTGATCAGCGCACCGCCGGTCGAGAACAGGGCCCCGGCGATGACGATGCGGAGGCGGGCGCGCATGGCGGGTGCGCATCATGCCGGCGCACGGTGACGCAGGCACGATCGCTTCGTCGTCTGCACCGGTAGCATGAGATCGAATGCCGGCTGCCCCGCATTCGGTTGCCGAGAACACGCCGCGCTTTCGCTACTGGCGCGATCCGGTGTTCATCACCGCTGTGCTGCTTTACTTCGTCAATCGCTGGCTGCTGAAGCCGCTGACCGGCAACTCCGCCGACTTCTTCCACTGCTACCTCAACGACGTCATTTGCATCCCGTTCTGGCTGCCGCCGGTACTCGCACTGCATCGGTTGCTGCGACTGCGACGCCACGACGCGCCGCCGACGTTCGGTGAGATCCTGCTGCACCTCGGCATCTGGTCATGGTTGTTCGAGATCCTGGGGCCGGGTCTGCACGCGTTGTTCCCATACGCGGTCGGCGATCCGTGGGACATCGTTGCCTATGCGGCCGGCGCCGGCATTGCCGCGCTGCTGTGGCGCAGCGGCTTCCATCCTGGTGAGGACTTGGTGGAGCGGAGGCAGGCCGCGTGAACAACCCAAAGCCACACGCGTGGTTTGCGGCCGGCATCGTGTTGACCGTGCTGGCCGTCAGCATCGCTGCCGGCGCTTTCAACCCGGTCAGGGCCCAGTACTGGCAGACATGGCGTTGGCTGCACTCGATCGAGAACATCGTCGAGGACTATCACCGCGAGCACGGCCACTATCCGTCGAGCCTGGCCGACGTGCCGCAAGCAGAGGCATATCGCCAGGGCCCGATCGAGTACCGCCGCGAAGGCGAGTCCTACGTGCTCGTCTCGTTCGGCACCGACAACAAGCCGGGTGGTCTCGGTGACGCAGCGGACGTCTACCTGCCGGAGAGCCGGCAGCCACCGACAGCCTGGTACGAGTACTTCTTCACGAATGACTTCGTAGTCGCGAGCGAGGACGGCCTGCTCTGGGGCGTGCTCGCGGCCGCGCTGTGGCTGGTGACCCGCTGGCGCCGAAAGCCACCGTTCCCGCCGCTGACCTTCGACGATGCCATTCGGTCCGCGGTGGCCGTTGGTCTTGCCTGCCTCGTCGCGGTCGGTGTGCTGGCGCTGCACATCGGTGTGGACGTGTCGGGTCACTGAGCGATCGCAACGGTTTGTCTACCGTCTGCATTGCAGCAGGCCACTCTTGGCACTTTCTCTCGCTTCTGGGTCGGGATCCGTTTGCGCAAGGCTTTCGAGCAATGGAATTGCGTCCCGTGCGTCCGTGCCCATGTTGCTCATGACCCGACAGAGTACCGACGCACGTCGGGGTCAGCCTCGCCGGCAAGCGCAATACAGGTCGACAAGGCCAGGTTCAGGGCGTCCAGCCAGTGAGTCATGCGGAAGTAGAAGTCGCTGGAGCCCGAGAGGTGGAGAACCGCAGCTTGGGTCGGTTCAACGTCGACGGCGTCTTGCAGTTCAATCCACCGGCCACATTGCCGCTGTGATCGTGCGTGAAGCGGTGTGCGCCGTCGGAAAGAACTGCTTGTGCTCAACCGCCGAGCCGCGCCTTTGCCGCATCGAGCTGCTCGGCACTCGGGCCGGCGCGCAGCTGCTGCTCGGTGGGCACGTCGCGCACTTCGACGGTCTGCGGTTCGTTGACCACCCATTGGTCGGTGCGGTCGCTCGGCTGATGGCGCGACAGCCGCCATGAAATGGCATGGGTGCCGGGCTCGAACAACTGCACGAGTACGTCACCGCCGGGACCGCAGGTGGCAGTCGTGGCCTGCAGCCACGGCAGCTGACCGTCGCCGGAGTGCTCGCTGTGCAGGCCGCCGAAGAAACGGTAGCTCGCCTGGCTCGGCCACGCGGAGTTGCGCGGCTCGAGCCGCACTTCGAGCGTGAACGGCGCGGCCGGGGGCGGACATTCGGGCGGCAGTTGCAGGTGCAGCGACAGCGGCGAAGGCAGCACGATCCTGGCGCCATCGGCGAGTTCGGACACGCGGGCCGCGCGATAGCCGGTGGCGAACACCAGCACCTCGAGCGGGTTCGCGCGCGTCACGATCCGGCCCTGGCCGGCGGTCAGCAGGTAGCCCTCGAAGGCGTGCTGGTCCTTGCCGGCGAGCACCACGACCTTGGCTTCCTGCACCGGACGGCCATCGCTGTCGACGACGGTGAAATGCACGGCGCGGCGGCCGTTCGACAGGTCCACCGCCTGCAACCGCGGATCGCGCGTTTGCTCGCCCGAACGCAGCGGCAGCTCGGCGACGACCAGGCCGCCATCGACTTCGCCGAGCACGCGGATGCGGACGGTGGCGACGCCGGGTTGCAGTGCATCGAAGCGGAACTCGCCGAGCGCGCCGCGTACATCGAGTCGCTGCGAACTCTCGCCGCTGGCGGTCACCAGTTCGACCAGCACGTCGGGCGCGGTGATCACGTCGTCGAGGCGCACGGAACCGGTCAAGGCGGCGGCGGCCGCGAGTTCGATGCGCAGGCTGCCGGTGCCGAGCAGGAACGGCTGCGTCGACGGCAGGTGGCCGGCCGCCGCGACACGGAGGCTCAGCTCGCCGGCGGGGCAGACGCCGCGCAGGGCGAAGTGGCCGTCGTGATCACTGCGGCCCCGCAATCCGCGGACCTGGCGCGGCTCGGGCGCGGCAGTGCCGGTGGCCGGGAGCACGTGCACCTGCAGTTGCGCACCTTCGACCGCGGTGCCCAGGTGGTCGACCACGGTGCCGCCGCAGACCAGCGGCGACAGCAGCAGCGGCACGATGCCGAGATCGTTCTCGCCCGGCAGCAGCGCTGCCGGCAGCGTCACCATCGCTTCGCCGGCATCCTGCTGGTTGCGCCACTTGCCGCGCAACCGCAGCGACCGTTCCGGCATCGTGCGGTAGCTGTCCTCGACCGACAGGCGCAGCACGCCCTCGCTGTCGGTGTCGATGCCGAAGGTGCTCGAAGACGAGCTGTTGCCATTGCGCGCCTCGAGCGCCACTTCGACGTGCTTCTGCTCGAACGGCTGGTTGTCGCCGTCGCGCAGGTGCAGCACCAGTACCGTGCGTTCGGGCGGCGGCTGCACGCGCAGCCGGACCAGCACGGTTTCGCCGGGCGTGACCGGGCCGGTGACGGCGAGCTGGGTGTCGTCGTTCTGCCCGGGGCGACGCGCGCGCACCAGCAGCGTGAGGCCGAGACCGACGAACGGGAACACCGCCGTGTCGGCATTGGCCGGCGCCGACATCACGGCCATCCGTTCCTCGTCGAGCTTGGGATCGGGCGCCGCCGCGACGGTCACGGTCACCTTGTCGGCGGTTGCGCGCGGCGGGTCTTCGAGCTGCACGACGACCCGGCCGGTGGCGGGCAGCAGCAGTTTCACCGGCTCCCTGGGCAGGGCCTGGCGATCCAACGCCACGGCGCTGGCGTCGCGCATCGGCAGCATCAGCGTCGCCCAGGCGGGACCGGCGGTCTTCTGCAGCAGCGCGCGCGGATGCGGCACGTGGGCGATGCCGTCCGGCGCCCTGGTGGCGGTCACCCAGCTGAACGGCGACCTGCCGCCTTCGCCCGCGCGCAGGCCGACCGGCACATCGGCGACCGGCTTGTCGTTGGCGTCGCACACCAGGATCAACAGCTCCGGGTCGGCGGCGTCCGCGGCGCCGGTCCGCTCCGAACCGGGCGCGAGCAGTTCGCGCTGGCTGGGCGGCGGGACCGCGGCACTGCGTAGAGGCGCCGCCTGCGGCGTGGCACTGACGACCGCCGGCAAGGCCAGCGCCGGTCCCTGCTCCGCCGGCCCGTCGGCCGAGATCAGCGGCTGCGGGCCCGGCAGCAGCAGGGTCAGGATCGCCGCGAGCGCCGCGAGCCCCAGCAGCAGCACACCGACACGCAGAGGCATGGACATGGAAGGGAGAAGGACGACCTGGCGGGCCGGTTCCGTCGCCGGAAACGCGGACGCCTGGACCGGCCATCCTACGGCGGACCGCTGCCTGCGCCGAGGACGGGCGGCCGGTCCCGACCGGTGCAGTGGAGCGTTCCCACGTTCGGACACTACGCTTCCCCGCCCCGATGACCCGCTACCAGACCCTCGCCGTCAGCCGCGACGGCCCCGTGCTGCACATCCGGCTCGACCGCCCCGAAGTGCGCAACGCGTTCAACGGCACCGTGGTCGAGGAACTGCAGCTCGCGTTCCGCGAAGTCGACCGGGACACCACGACCCACGTCGTCGTGCTGGCCGGCAACGGCAAGAGTTTCTCGGCCGGCGCCGATCTGGCGTGGATGCAGCAGCAGAGTGCGCTGCCGCCGGAACAGAACGAACTCGGCGCCGAGGCGATGGCGCGCATGTTCCTGTCGATCGCGCGCTGCCGGAAGCCGGTCATCGGCCGCGTCCATGGCCATGCGCTCGGCGGCGGCACCGGTCTCGTGGCGAGCGTCGACATGGCGTTCTGCACCGAGGATTGCGTGTTCGGCCTGACCGAGGTCAAGCTCGGCATCGTGCCGGCAGTGATCTCGCCGTTCGTGCTGCAGAAGATCGGCGCCGGCCGCGCGCGCACGCTGTTCCTCACCGGCGAACGCTTCGACGGCAGGGAGGCGCAGCGCATCGGCCTGGTGCACAGGGCGCTCGCCGGCGAGAGCGCGCTCGACGCCGCGGTGCAGCAGGCGATCGAAGAACTGCTGAGCTCCGGCCCGAAGGCGGTGGCCAGCGCCAAGGAGCTGATCCGCAACGTCGCCGGCCTGAGCATGGAAGAGGCGATCACCCCGACCTCGCGGTGGATCGCGCAACTGCGGGCCACGCCGGAGGCGCAGGAAGGCATCGCCGCGTTCCTCGGCAAGCGCAAGGCCGGATGGATCCCGTCATGAGTCGCACCAGGTCGCCGCTGGCCGTGTTGGCGCTGCTCGGCGTCGCTGCCTGCAACACCCAAGGCGATGCGCCGCCGCCGGCCGCGGTCAGCGTGCTCGAGCGCCCGCTCGCGCCGGCAGGCGGCACGGTGATCGCCGTCGATGCGTCGCTGCGGCAGCGCATGCAGCTGCTGTTCGCGCGCGCGCTCGAGGACGACCAGGCGTTCGCCACGCTCGCCGACCTGCTGCGCAGCGCGCCCAAGCGCCTGTCCGGTTCGGCGGGTGCTGCCGATGCGGTGGCGTGGGCGCAGGCCAGGATGCAGGCGCTCGGCCTGCAGAACGTGCGCCGCGAAGCGTGCGTGGTGCCGTGCTGGGTGCGCGGCACCGAGACCGCGCGCGTCGTGGCGCCGAATGCCCTGCCGTTGCGCATCACCGCGCTCGGCGGCAGCATCGCCACGCCGAACGACGGACTCGCCGCCGAACTGATCGAGGTGCGCAGCTTCGAGCAGCTGCAGCAGCTCGGCGAGCAGGCGCGCGGCAAGATCGTGTTCTTCAACCGGCCGATGCCGCGCGTGCTGCGGCGCACCGGCCTGGCCTACGGCGAGGCGGTGCCGCAGCGCACCAGCGGCGCGATCGAGGCCGGCAAGGTCGGCGCGGTCGCAGCGCTGGTCCGTTCGGTGACCACGGCGATCGACGAGTTCCCGCACACCGGCGCGATGCAATACGACGACGCGGTGCCGAAAGTGCCGGCCGCGGCGGTGTGCACGGCCGACGCCGAGGCGCTGGCCAAACTGCTGCAGCAGGGGCCGGTGCGCGTCGAGTTGCAGCTCGGCTGCGAGACCCGGCCCGACGTGGAGTCCGCCAATGTCGTCGGCGAGATCCGCGGCCGCGTGCACCCGGAAGAAGTCGTCGTCATCGGCGCGCACCTCGACGCCTGGGATCTCGGCGACGGGGCGCAGGACGACGGTGCCGGCTGCGCGCACGTGCTCGAGGCGATGCGACTGCTGCAGGTGTGCGGCATCGCGCCGCGCCGCACGATCCGCGCCGTGCTGTTCATGAACGAGGAGAACGGCCTGCGCGGTGCCGAGGCGTATGCGCTGCAGCACGCGGCCGAGGTGCATGCGGCGGCGATCGAGACCGACAGCGGCGGGTTCACGCCCGAGGGCTTCACCTGCAGCCTGCAGGACGAGGCGGCGGCGGCGCTCA
>Ga0209488_10002065_pt1 | contig 16869 bp, 15 predicted proteins | sample Rivendell_Oct201_8_FD_188349 | JGI IMG/M metagenome (GOLD analysis project Ga0209488, IMG submission 188349) | Vadose zone soil microbial communities from the Eel River Critical Zone Observatory, Northern California, USA -... | ecosystem: Environmental > Terrestrial > Soil > Vadose zone >...
TCGATCCCAAAGACTTGAACGCGTCGAAAGTGGCGATGGTGTACGGCCAAATGAACGAGCCGCCGGGCAATCGTCTACGCGTGGCATTGACGGGTCTCACCATGGCCGAATACTTCCGTGACGAAAAGAACGAGCAAGGCAAAGGCCGCGACGTACTGTTCTTCGTCGACAACATTTATCGTTACACGCTCGCCGGAACCGAGGTATCGGCGCTTCTCGGTCGTATGCCCTCCGCAGTGGGTTATCAGCCGACACTCGCCGAAGAAATGGGCGTGCTCCAAGAGCGCATCACCTCGACGAAGACCGGATCGATTACTTCGATTCAGGCCGTGTACGTGCCCGCCGACGACTTGACCGATCCGTCGCCTGCGACCACGTTCGCTCACTTGGATGCGACAGTCGTGCTCTCGCGCGATATCGCATCGCTCGGTATTTATCCGGCGGTAGATCCACTCGACTCCACGAGCCGTCAGCTGGACCCGCTTGTCGTAGGCGAAGAGCACTACAACACGGCGCGTGGCGTGCAAGCTGTGCTGCAAAAATACAAAGAACTGCAATCCATCATTGCGATCTTAGGGATGGACGAGCTCTCTGCCGAAGACAAACTCATCGTACAACGTGCACGAAGAATTCGTCAGTTCCTGTCGCAGCCGTTCGGTGTGGCGAAAGTGTTCACCGGCATGGAAGGGAAGATCGTGCCGCTTAAGGACACGATTCGCGGCTTTAAGGGCATCTTGAACGGCGACTACGATCATCTGCCGGAAGCGGCATTTTCTTATGTCGGCAGCATCGAAGAGGCCGTCGAGAAGGCGAAAACCCTGCAGTAATCGTGACGCGTGAAGCGTGACGCGTGACGCGTAGGAATCGCATCACGGATCACGAGTCACGGATCACGGTGACGGAGTCACTATGGCAACCATTCACGTCGACATCGTCAGCGCCGAAGGCGAAATTTTTCGCGGCGAAGCCAGCATGGTATTCGCTCCCGCAGCGATGGGCGAACTCGGTATCGCGCCGCGTCATGCGCCGTTGCTCACCAACCTCAAACCGGGCGAATTCCGAGTACAAACGCCGGATGGTCAGGAGCAGCATTTCTATGTGTCCGGCGGCGCAATGGAAGTGCAGCCGCACCTGATCACCGTGCTCGCGGATACAGCATTGAGGGCTAAGGATCTCGACGAGGCTGCGGCGCTGCAAGCGAAACAACGCGCTGAGGAGGCTCTCCGCGATAGCAAGGATGCAATGAGCACCGCGCAGGCAGCGGCGGAACTAATCCAGGCCGCTGCCCAGATTAAGTTGATCAATAAACTGCGGAAGCCGAGATCGTAGCAATGGCCTTTCGGCCGCTGGTTTCTGGCCGCAAGCCAGAGCACACTTGCGTCCCGAGGGGCGCATTTTTGTTATGCACGTAAATTTTCCCCGATCTTCATTCGTATCTTGCCAGTAGCCAGTGGCCAGTAGCCGGTCCGCCTCCAGAATGCCTCTCTCCATCGTCATTCTCGCCGCCGGTCAAGGCAAGCGCATGAAATCGGATTTGCCCAAGGTGTTGCAGCCTTTGGCGAACAAACCGCTGCTCGCGCATGTCGTCGATGCAGCGAAGGCAATCAGCGGCGACGCCATTCACGTCGTGTACGGACACGGTGGCGAACAGGTCAAGGCGGCATTCTCGTCTGAGGCGCTAACGTGGGCGTTGCAGGCTCCACAACTCGGGACGGGTCACGCCGTGGCACAGGCGATGCCGAACATTCCCGAAGATCACACCGTGCTCGTTCTCTACGGCGATGTTCCGCTCATTAAAGCCGACACGCTGCGACGCCTACTGGCCCAAGTGAATAACAATACCATTGCGCTCCTCAGCGTGATGTTGCGCGATCCAACCGGCTACGGTCGCATCGTCCGTGACAACGCCGGCAATATCTTTCGTATCGTCGAGCACAAGGATGCCAACACCAAGGAGCGCGCAATCAACGAAGGCAACACCGGTATTCTTGCCGCCCCTGCAAAGCTATTGCAGGCCTGGCTGGCGGCGCTCAAAAACGATAACGCGCAAGGGGAGTACTATCTCACTGACGTGATTCTCATGGCGGCAAAGCAAGGCTGTCGCGTAGCAGCCGTGATTGCGCCGACCGAGACGGAGGTATTGGGCGTGAACGACAAGGTACAACTTGCCGAACTCGAGTCCGCGTTACGCAAAGAGCGCGCGACGCAACTCATGATCCAGGGTGCGACGCTTGCCGATCCCAGTCGCGTTGACATTCGCGGCGAAGTCATCGTCGGCAAGGACGTCTTCATCGACGTGAACGTCGTCTTCGTCGGCAAAGTAACCATTGGCGATCGCACCAAGATCGGACCGCACTGCTACATCAAGGATTGCGAGATCGGCGCCGACACGGAAATATTTCCGTCGTGCGTCTTCGACCGCGCCAAGATCGGGTCGCACTGTAACGTCGGTCCGTTCGCGCGTTTGCGTCCGGAAGCGCAGCTTGGCGATCACGTGCACATCGGCAATTATGTCGAGGTCAAGAAGAGCCAAATTGGCGAGGGCAGCAAGGCCAATCACCTCACTTACATAGGCGATGCGACCGTAGGCAGCAAGGTAAACATCGGTGCCGGCACCGTGACCGTGAACTACGACGGCGTTAACAAGTGGCGCACGGAAATCGGTGACAACGCCTTCATCGGCTCGGGCTCGATGTTGGTTGCTCCGGTGAAAATCGGGGCGGGAGCGAACACCGGTGCGGGGTCAACGATCACCAAGGACGCGCCGGAGGACAAGCTGACCTTGGCGCGCGCCCGACAGGTGACACTTGATGGTTGGAAGCGGCCCACAAAGAAATGAGGCTCGGCCACGATGCGAACACATAACTACAGCCAACGAGCGCTCAGCACTGTGATTCACGACAAAATTCAACGCTCGCTAATGTGTAAAATGCCTGAGCTCTTCACCTTACCTATAGCCTAGAGCCTACAGTCCTAAGGATCTACTCATGTGCGGAATCGTCGGCGCCGTCGCTCCTCGCGACATTGTTCCCGTGCTAATCGAGGGTCTGCGGCGTCTGGAATACCGCGGCTACGATTCGGCCGGCGTCGCCGTATTGAACGGCACAAACAAATTAAAACGTCTGCGGGCGGTGGGTAAAGTAAAGATGTTGCAGGAGGCAATCAACGCGAGTCCAACGGAAGGACATCTCGGTATTGCGCATACGCGCTGGGCGACGCACGGTGTACCGTCCGAACGCAACGCTCATCCGCACATCTCGTTGGACGGCATCGCCATTGTGCACAATGGAATCATCGAGAATCACGATGAGTTGCGCGATGAACTCGTCAAGCTTGGCTACAAGTTCACGTCCGAAACCGATACGGAAGTGATCGCACACCGCATTCATTTTCACCAAAAGAAACTCAAAAATCTATTCAACGCTGTGCGAGCGACTGTCGCCGAATTGGAAGGCGCCTACGCGCTCGCCGTCGTGTCGGAAGACGATCAGGATTGCATTGTTCTCGCACGCGCAGGCTGCCCTGTCGTCATTGGCTTGGGCGAAGGCGAGAACTTCGTCGCCTCCGACGTTGCCGCGTTGCTCCCGGTCACGCGCAAATTCATGTTCCTGGATGAAGGCGACGTCGCCGAAATCCGCAAGGTTGGCGTTCGCGTCATCGATGCCCAGGGGAACAATGTGCAACGCAGAGTTTCGCAGAGCGCCTTATCCGCCGATGCGGCGGAGAAGGGCGAGTATCCGCACTACATGCTCAAGGAAATCTACGAGCAGCCGCGTGCGATCGCGCAGACCTTGGAGGAACGCGTTGCGCACGGCAAATTGCTCGAAGCGGCTTTCGGCCCCGCGGCCACCGCCGTCTTCGGCAAGACCGAGGCGGTCCAAATCGTCGCGTGCGGCACCAGCTATCACTCCGGCGTCGTGGCGAAGTACTACATCGAGCAAATCGCGCGACTGCCGTGCTGGGTGGAAATAGCGAGCGAGTATCGCTATCGCAACCCGGTCGTGCCGAAAAACACCTTGTTCGTGACGATTTCGCAGTCCGGAGAAACCGCCGACACGCTGGCTGCGTTACGCATGGCGAAGCAGGCCGGCTATTTATCGAGCCTGTCGATCTGCAATGTTCCGGAGAGTTCGTTGGTTCGTGAATCGGAGTTGGTCATGCTGACACGAGCAGGTCCGGAAATCGGCGTGGCTTCGACTAAAGCATTTACCACGCAACTCGTCGCCCTCAGCATGCTGGTCGTTGCGCTGGCGAAATTCCGCAGCGCCGATGCGGAGCGCGAACGCGGCCTGGTGCAGCGACTGATTGAAATTCCCGGTTTGATCGAAAAGACCCTGCATCTCGATGCGACCATCAAGAAACTCGCGGAGCGTTTTGCGAACAAGCATCACGCGTTATTTCTGGGCCGCGGCGCTACTTACCCGGTAGCGCTCGAGGGCGCCCTCAAGTTAAAGGAAATTTCCTACATTCACGCCGAAGCATATGCGGCCGGCGAACTGAAACATGGGCCGCTCGCATTGGTTGACGCCGACATGCCCGTCATCGTTGTGGCGCCCAATAACGACCTACTCGAAAAACTCAAGTCGAACATGCAGGAAGTCCGCGCACGCGGCGGCGAACTCGTGGTGTTCGCCGATCCTGATGCCGGCATTGAAGCGTCGGAGGGCGTGACCGTGATTCATATGCCAAAGCACGTGAGTCACTTTCAAGCAGCCGCGGTTTACACTGTGCCGCTGCAATTGCTTGCGTATCACTGCGCTATCCTGCGGGGCACTGACGTCGATCAACCCCGCAATCTCGCTAAGAGCGTGACCGTCGAATAGGGATTCCGTAATGGAAATCGGCCAAGACTCTGTCGTCTCGATTCACTACACATTGACGAGCGACGCCGGCGAAGTGATCGATAGTTCTTCGGGCAGCGACCCGCTTGCGTACTTGCAGGGCCACGGCAACTTGATCGCGGGGCTGGAGCGTGAATTGCGCGGCAAGAAAGCCGGCGACAAACTGACAGTACGCATCATGCCTTCGGAAGCCTATGGAGAGCAGGATGCAGCGCTCGTTCAAGAAGTGCCGCGCTCTGCTTTTGGATCCGATGCGAAGCTGCAGGTGGGCATGCAATTTCAGGCCGAATCAGAACACGGTCACCGCACAGTCACGATTACCAAAGTCGTCGACGACACCATCACGGTGGACGGCAATCATCCCTTGGCGGGTCAGCACCTTAACTTCGATGTGCAAGTTATGGACGTTCGTGCCGCAACGCAGGAAGAACTTTCGCACGGTCATATTCACGGACCGGGCGGACATCACCATCACGGCTGACGCCAGAAGCCGACGTCAGACAATCCCCGAAATCCAGGCGAGCACGATTTCTCGTCACAAAGGTGTGGCTACAATGTGCGCGAATTTGGTTCGAGCGCGCCGCGACGCGCACTAGAACTTTTCATTCGCTCCCTGTAGTCACGCCGAAAAGCTTGAGACTCCGTCTCGTTTCCGGGTCTTTATTCGGTTTTTCGACTGCAGCGCCGAACTGGCACGCAGCATGCCTGTCCATTTCCTGGAGCACTAGTTCAACGCAATTTGCTCGGAGGTCGCCATGCAAGTCGTTCCGCCCACTGAATCGAAAGTCAAACCCACTGCGCCAAAAGCGAATGGAAAAGGACGCCATCGCGCCAACGCCGCTGCCAAGGAGACGCTGCATTTGAAGGACAAGCAGTTGACGGCCATCGCACCCGCCGCGGATATGGCCGACAAGATCGCAACGGCCGCGTATTTCCTTGCGGAGCAACGCGGCTTTACACCGGGCCACGACCTGGAAGATTGGTTAGTTGCCGAACAGCAGGTGCATTCGCTGCATTCCTAGCGTCGTCCGCCGGACAGATTGTTCACCGGCATCGAGTCATCGATCGCGCCGCGACCGAGTGCTCGATTGACGGCGCTCAGCACCGCCAACAAAGACGACGTGACGATGTTGGCATGCACGCCGCATCCAAATAACGTCACCCGCGAAGGCGTCGTGATTTCGACGAATGCCACTGCGCGTGCGTCGCTGCCGGAGCCTATCGAGTGCTCTTCATAGGACAGCACGTCGCAGCGGAAACCGAGCGCATCGATGAGCGCATCGATGGGTCCGTTACCGCGACCGCTTAGCACCGCGCCCTGTCCATGACAGTTGAGTTTGACGACCAGCCGCTCGCCATCGCTGCCGTCTTGCGACGTCGTCAGTTGATGACTGCGGTACTCGAATCCGCCCGCGTGCTGCAAGTATTCCTGCTCAAATAACGCCCACAGTTCCGCCGCGGTCAGTTCCTTGCCCGTGGCGTCGGTCACCGCCTGGACTACTTGACTGAACTCGATTTGCAGGCGCCGTGGCAGAACCAATCCATAGTCGCGTTCCAGAAGATAGGCGATGCTGCCTTTACCGGACTGACTGTTCACACGAATGACCGATTCGTAAGTGCGGCCGAGATCGCGCGGGTCGATCGGTAAATAAGGCACTTCCCAGATATCGTCGGCGTCGCGTGCGGCCAATCCCTTTTTGATCGCATCCTGATGCGAACCGGAAAACGCGGTAAAAACCAGATCGCCGACATAAGGGTGGCGCGGATGAACCGGCAATTGATTGCAGTCCTCGACGCAGCGCGCCGCTTCGTTGATATTGGAGAAATCCAAGCCGGGGTGAATCCCTTGCGTGTAGAGATTCATCGCCAGCGTCACGACATCGACATTGCCGGTGCGCTCGCCATTGCCGAATAAAGTTCCCTCGACTCGATCCGCGCCGGCCAAGACGGCAAGTTCCGCGGCTGCGACCGCCGTGCCGCGATCGTTGTGCGGATGGACGGAGAGCACGATCGCATCGCGACGCGCCAAGTTGCGGTGCATCCACTCGATTTGATCGGCGTAGACATTCGGCGTCGCCATCTCGACCGTGGCAGGCAGATTGAGAATCATCTTGCGGTCTCTAGTGGGTTGCCACACTTCGGCAACGGCGTCGCTAATCTCCTTGGCGAAGTCGAGTTCCGTACCGGTAAAACTTTCCGGACTGTATTCGAAAAGCCATTCCGTGTCGGGCTGCTGCTGCGCAAGCGCCAGCACCTGCCGTGCTGCTCGCACGGCGATATCGACAATGCCCGGACGGTCCAAGCAAAACACGACACGTCGTTGAACGGTCGACGTCGAGTTATACAAATGTACAATCGCACGCCGCGCCCCGCGCAGCGATTCGAAGGTGCGATCGATTTGTTCGGGGCGCGCTTGTGTGAGCACTTGAATGATCACGTCGTCTGGCACCAGGTCGCGTTCGATCAGCTCGCGCACAAAGTCGAAATCCGTTTGCGAAGCGGCGGGAAATCCCACCTCGATTTCCTTAAAGCCGGTGCGCACCAGCAAATCGAACATGCGGCGTTTGCGCGCCGCATTCATCGGCTCGATGAGTGCTTGGTTGCCGTCGCGCAGGTCGACACTGCACCAGAGCGGGGGTTTTTCAATGACGCGATTGGGCCACATGCGATCGGCTAAGCCGACCGGCGCGTAGGAGCGGTATTTTTTCGAAGGATCCTGCAACATAAAACTGTCCTCATAAACCTCGCAGACCGGCGTCTACGAATGAAACAAATGGATTGTTGGCGGCGCCGAAGGGCGCAGGAGGAAGTTGCGCCTAGCGGCGCAGGTGCAGGCGCGCACACAGCAGCGAGCCGCCGAGAATTGGCTGGGTCTCTTTTTGCTGGTGAGTACGCATGGGCGAAATCTAGCAGGCGAAAAGCGCTTCTTGCAAGCCTGGTGTGGGACCTAGGTCCCAACTTTTACGCAACGTTGACACAGATTATCGGATCGACGGCATGGAATCGGGCCAGTAGCCTCGCTTGGAGTTGCCTAAAACAGGGCAAATTGCAGCGGCGTTCGCTACTTCAGCTTCACCGGCAGCATGCGTCGCAAGACATTATCTTTGTCGAAAAAATGATGCTTGAGCGCCGCGGCAATGTGCAGCAGTGCCAGACAAAACAACGTGAATGCGAGCGAACCGTGCAGAGTTTTCAACTGTTCAAACCGCGTTTCGTCGGGAGCGATCAAATTCGGAAAGGTGAATTGGCCGAACCAGCTTACGGAGTAGTTCTTCGCCGACGACATGAGCCATCCCACCAGCGGCGTTACTAGGATCAACGCGTATAACAACCAATGCGTGATGCTAGCGAGACGACGTTGCCAAGCTTTCTCGGATGGAAGAGGACCAGGGGCAGGATTAGCCAGACGCCACAGCAAACGAAGAATCGCCAGCATGAATACTGTCATGCCGACACTCTTATGCGTGGTCAGTATTTTTGCTTTCTGCAGCAGCGAATGCGTATCCTCCGCTTGGGTCGCGAGCACAAACTGCGTGACAATCAGCACGACAATCGTCCAATGAAACAACTGCGCTATCGCGCCGTAGCGCTCAACCGAACTCTTGAGTTGCACGATTTGGATCCTCGCGGGGATTGATGGAGGTAGAGTTAAGTGTACGCTGTGAGTTTTCAAAGTAAGTACCGACTTGTCAACATCGCGTTGATCGCGCTGTTAGTGGGCGCCTGTCAAACCAAGCCGGCGCATCCGCCTTCGATTGCGCCAACTAAGGCGCCGGCCTTCGATACGACTGGAGCGAGTCGTTATCAAATCGATAGTGCCGCCAGTAAAGTGCACATTCTCGTCTATCGCGCCGGTGCAATGGCGCGCCTGGGTCACAACCACGTGATCAGCTCCAAAGCCGTGAGCGGCACTCTTTTCCTGCAAGACAATTTCACGCGCTCGCACGTCGAATTGACCATGCCGGTCGCGAGCCTGGTAGTGGATGACGCGCAGACGCGCTCGGTCGAGGGCGAGGATTTTTCCGCGGAAGTCCCCCAGGATGCGCGTGACGGCACACGGCGCAATCTGCTGCGTCCCGACGTACTGGATGGCGAACACTTCCCGAAGATAGAGTTGCAGTCGATCGCCATTGCCGGCACGCGCGCGCGCCCGGAACTAACGATGCGGATTACAATAAAGAAAGTTGCTCGCGATGTTCCAGTCGCGGCTACGCTTCAGGAACAAAACGCCGTGATTACTGTGGCCGGCGATTTCGCAATTAAGCAAACCGACTTTGGCATTACGCCGTTCAGCGTCGGGCTGGGTGCACTCCAAGTGCAAGATCAATTGCGAATAAAATTTTCAATCGTGTGCCGCAAGCAGCAATAGACGCGTTCCTTCGGGTGCGATGAGTATCGCATTGCTGGCGGCGTCGAGACTGTCCGGCATTTCGTCGCTCAGCCGAAACTTCCGCTCGCGTAAACGAGCGAAACGTTCCGGCATATCGGTGTCCTCGAAAGTTAGCACCGGCTGACGCAGTGCCCGCGAACGATAGAGCCCGACGTTGAAATGATCTCCGGTAAGCGATAAGCGGGGCAACGGTTCGGTTTCCGGCTCCATGCCGACAAATCCGAGCGACTCCCAGAATTCGCGGCCCATTTTATAGTCGCGCACGGGAACGCCCAGTTCCGAAAAATATCCGCACGTGGATTGCTGCCCGGATTCGATCGCCGGCGGTGAGAACGTCCGCGCCTCAAGCACATTGATACGCAACCCGTGCGGATCGGCGAAGCTCGCCTCGTGAAACGAATCGCTCGCGAAGTGTTCGCTGTTGAATTCGATCCCGAGCGACTGCAAGCGCGCAACATGCTGGGCGAGATTCGGATGCACATAGGTCAATGCGAGCGGCGGGCATTCGCGGCCATGCAGTCCGATGAAAAGGCGGCCGTCGGTCACCACAGCGTACGGATGCGTCCAGATTTCGCCCACCGTGGTTTGCACGAACCCAAGGCTTTCGTAGAAACGGAGCGACTCCTGAATGTCTGGAGTATGGATGCTGACTTCGAGAAAACGCCCGAGCACGGCAGGAGGCTACCGGCCACTGGCTGCTGGCAGCTGGCCAGAGTTGGAGGACGCACACTTCGCGAGCTGAGCGAACAGTGCCACGTGCGCGGCAGTCGAATTCAAGCACGGGATGTAGTCGAAACTGATCCCGCCCGCATCGAGAAAATCTTTGCGGTTGCGGATCGCGATTTCCTCCAAAGTCTCAAGATTGTCGGTTGCGAATGCAGGGCAAATAACACAGATCTGTTTCGGTCCGTTTTGGGCGTAAGTTGCCAGCAACTTATCCGTATAGGGCGAAAGCCATTTTTCCCTGGTCACGCGCGATTGGAAGGCTAGCGACCATGCGTCGTGCGCCAGTTGCAGCCGCTCGGCCACGCTGCGAGCGGTTGCCACGCAGTGATCGAAGTAAGGATCGCCGTTATCGACGTACCGTTGCGGAATACCATGAAACGAAAACAACAAGTGCGTGCGTGCGTGCGTGCGCCAGAAGTCGCGCACGCTTTGCGCTAGTGCGTCGAGATACTGTGGCTCGTTGAAGTAGTGCTCGATGCGTCGCAAAGACGGCGGAGAGGGCCAGCTACGGATGGCCGAATCCACGCGGTCATACACCGACGCCGTGGTCGTGGTCGAATACTGCGGATACAGAGGCAGAACGACGATCTGCTCAATCTGCTTCGCGCGTAGCGATTGCAGCGCGGAGCCGATCGACGGTGAACCGTACGTCATGCCGAGTACAACTTCGAATTGCGTACCTAGTGCCGCTTGCAGAGCTGTGGCCAGAGCGGTGGATTCCAGCAACAGCGGTGAGCCGTCCTGCGTCCATATTTGCGCGTAAGCATGCGCAGTCTTCGGCGGACGCACGCGCAGTATCAAACCGTGCAATATCGGCCACCATAGTAGTCGAGGATAGTCGATGACGCGCGGGTCCCATAAGAATTCAGCTAGGAAACGTCTGACTGCGGCGACAGTGGGCGCGTCGGGTGTGCCGAGATTGACAAGTAGAACGCCGAGGCGTTGCGAAGCGGACATGCGCGTATGAATATCGTTTTGTTCTTTGCGAGCTTAACAGAGCAAGCCATTCACCAGGATAAGACGCGAGGGTATTGTGGGCCTTGCATCGCTGCAACGAGTAGGACACCCATGCGAGCTGCGACAAAAACAATTTGTCGTGCTTAAGGACCGTAGGGATGCGGCGTGCGTTCGCAGGGATGCTGTCTTTTTTTACCGCTCAACGATGGCGGTCACTCCCATTCCGCCGGCGGTGCAAACGGAGATCAGACCGCGCTTGCCGCCGCTCTCCGCCAGTGTTTTCGCCAACGTTGCCAATATGCGCGCCCCGGTCGCCGCGAACGGATGACCCACCGCAACGCTGCTGCCCTTGATATTTAACTTGGCGCGATCGATCGACCCCAGCGGTTCGTTCAAGCCTAAGCGCTCGCGACAATAGTCGCGCGACTCCCAAGCTTTGAGCGTGCATAACACCTGCGCGGCGAAGGCTTCGTGAATTTCGTAGTAGTCGAAGTCTTGGAGGCGCAACCGCGCGTCGGCGAGCATGCGCGCCACCGCGTAGGCCGGCGCCATGAGCAACCCTTCTTTATCGACGAAATCGACGGCAGCTACTTTGCCGTACGTGAGATAGGCCTGTATCGGCAATTTGCGATCGCGCGCCCATTCCTCGTTGGCAAGCAACACGGCAGCGGCACCGTCGGTCATCGGAGTCGAGTTACCGGCGGTGAGCGTTCCAGCGCTGCTTTTGTCGAAAGAAGGTTTGAGTTTTGCGAGCCTTTCCATGCTGGTGTCACGGCGCAGATTGTTGTCGATCTTCAATCCCTGATACTCGACGACCAGGTCCTTATAGAAACCGGCGTCATACGCGGCGGCTGCGTGTTGGTGACTGTCGAATGCAAGCTGGTCTTGTGCTTGCCGCGGAATTTGCCAAACAGTGACCATTTGTTCGCAGCTTTGACCCATCGACAAACCGGTGCGTGGTTCAACGACGCCCGGCAACGTCGGTACAAAATGCTTCGGGCGCAATCCGAACCAAGGCGCGATGCGCTGCATTGCGGATTTACCGCGCGCGCTGCGCAGTAACAATTTGCGATATGAGTCGGGATAAACGACGGGCACGTCACTCGCGGAGTCGACGCCGCACGCGATGCCGGAGTCGATCTGTCCCAACGCGATTTTTGCGCCGATGAGAATCGCGGCCTCGAGGCTGGTGCCGCAGGCGCGCTGGATGTCGAGACCGGGCGTCTCCGGCGCCAGGCCGCAACCCAGCACGGATTCGCGCACTAGATTGAAATCCTTGGAGTGCTTGAGAACCGCTCCGCCGATCACATCACCGAGACGCTCGCCTTGTAGGCCGAATCGATTGACGACGCCTTTGAGCGAGGCAGTGAGCATGTCTTGTTCACTGCATTCCGCATAAACGCCCAGCGAACGCGCGAAAGGAATTCGCGAACCACCGACGATGGCGACGCGCCGCACCGATGAACCGACCAGCATACAAGCCCCCGTTCTGGATCAGTCTGTCCTAGTTAGGAAATGAAGTTTAACGTTTTTTCTCCCAGTCTTCCCCTCAATCGGATTTGGCCGTGCCGAGTTGAATGCTAGCTCGACGCTATCGACCTATCGATCTACGGGTGTCGCGCCGCATATTCTCTATTGCTCGTACTCGTTAGCAGCGCGAAGATTACCTATTGGTTGCACCGCGTTCCTGGATAATAAGTTAGTAGTCTAAACGCACGGGATTAACGCAGCGTGCATCGTCCTTCGCTTCCTCGGATCTCATCATGAAAAATTTCGGTTGTTGGGTTGTACTTACACTGCTTGCGGCATGTAGCGCTGCGGATAAGAACTCGGCCACATCCGCCGGTGCCGGCATGGATAGCGCGGCGAACGAAACGCTAAAGTTAAACAAGCTCGTCGATGAGTACTTCGAGCAAGTGCTCAAGCTGCGCCCGGTATTCGCGACTTCGATCGGCGATTTGCGCTACAACAACCGCTATACCAACGATCTCGGTACGCAGTGGCTGGCGGACGCGTTGGCCGTCGAGCAGGAGTCACTCGATCGACTTAATGCGTTGGACGCGAGCAAGCTTGACGAAGCCGCGCGCCTCACCTACGACATCTTTAGATACGATCGCGAATTGAGCATCGACGGCGCGCAATTTCGCACCGAACTGTTGCCGGTAGGTCAATTCAGCTCCGCTCCCGCGGGATTTGGTCTACTGGGCTCCGGAAAGAGCGCGCAGCCGTTTACTTCCGTTAAAGAATACGAAGACTTTCTGCAGCGCATCGACGCATTCGTCGTCTGGCTCGATCAAGCGATTGCGAATATGAAGATCGGTGTCGATAGCGGAATAGTGCAGCCACGCGCAATTGTAGAAAAGGTACTGCCGCAGTTGGCGAGTTTTGTCGTAGACGATCCACGGCAAAGTCTATTCCATAAGCCGGTTGAGAACTTTCCGGACAACGTCGCAACGGCCGACCGCCAGCGGTTGACTACCGCCTACGAAAAAGCCATTCGCGATGCGCTCGTACCGGCATACAAGCGGCTGCACGACTACATGCAGAACGAATACCTGCCGAAGGCGCGTAGCGGTGTTGGAATGGGTGCACTGCCGCTCGGTGAAAAGTGGTATGCGTTTCTGGCGAAACGCGCGACCACCACGGATCTGACGCCGCAGCAGATTCATGACATCGGCGTAAAAGATATGACGCGTGTCCACGGCGAAATGGAGCGCATCAAAACACAGGTGGGCTTTAAGGGTGAGCTCAAGGATTTCATGAAGCAGATGCGCACCGACCCGCAATTCGTTTACAAGTCGTCCGACGAATTGATCAACGCGTACACGGCGTTGAGGGAACGCGTAACCGCCGCATTACCGAAGTTGTTTGAGTCGCAGCCGAAGATGGCGTTCGAAGTGCGTGCGGTGGAAGCGTTTCGCGAAAAAACCGCCGCCAGCGGTTCGTATCAGGCCGGTACGCCGGACGGTACCCGTCCCGGTGTGTTCTACGCAAATACCTACGACTTACCTTCCCGTCCGCGTTTCATGATGGAAACGATCTTTTTGCACGAGGCGCTGCCCGGTCATCATATGCAAATTGCCTTGCAATACGAACATGAAAACCTGCCGCGCTTTCGACGCTACGGCGGCAATACTGCGTACGTTGAAGGCTGGGGGTTGTATGCGGAATCGCTAGGCAAGGAACTCGGATTTTTTCAAGATCCTTATCAGTACTTCGGCACACTGACCGCCGAAGCCTGGCGCGCGGCACGTTTGGTCGTGGACACCGGCATGCACGCCAAGGGGTGGACGCGCGAGCAAGCCATCGACTACATGCGCGACAACACCGCAGTCGGCGAGACCGACATCGTTGCGGAAGTGGAACGCTACATCGCGATTCCCGGACAGGCGCTTGCGTACAAAATTGGACAGCTGAAGATTCGCGAACTGCGCACGCGCGCCGAGCAAAAGCTGGGATCGAAATTCAACGTTCGCGAATTCCACTCGCAGATTCTGCAGGACGGCGCCATGCCGCTGGCCGTGTTGGATGCCAAAATCGATCGCTGGATCGCGAGCAAGAAATAGCATGCTTGAAGTTTTGGGTCGCCGCTATCGTATCGACATTGCGACGGACCACGTCGATATTTAAGCGCGACGTGAGGACTGTCGCGGATGTTCCATGCCGTCGTCATGCGGCTCGCCGAAATTCTCGGTTGTGTACCGCTGCACTTTGATGTGCGGCGACCAGGAGGTTCCGGGCCAGCCGGCCTTTTCCTTGAGGTGTCTGACAAAGTCGACAGGATTCGGAATTTGCTCCCACACCTCGGGCAGGAAAGTGGCGCGCGCGTCATCGCGTTCGAGCACCAAACCGTCGATGTTGGGGCGGAGCATCGCGAGTAGTTCTTCCTCGCTTGCCACCGTCACGCTCTCCAGCACACTCAAAATCGAGACATGAATATTTGCGTGCGGCCATTCATCGCGTTCCAGCGGAGAGAATCTGGGGTCGGCGAACGCGGAAGCCCAAGCATTGCGCCAGACGTCCTCGCACAACGGATGATTCGCCCCCAAATTGCCGCAGCATCCGCGCAACTGCCCATGCGTGCGGAGCGTAACGAAACTGCCGCGCAATTCGGCGAGTGTCGGCGGCAGATTCATGGCTGGCATCGCGACCCAGCACATTTTCTCGAGGCCCAGGTCGATCGATTGGCGCGCCAGAGCGAGCAGTTTATTGCGTTGTGTGTCGCAGAGGTTCATGAATTGCGAAAGCTCCATAGCCGACAACGCGACGCACGTCTCCCGACGTGTCGCCCGAATTCTGCCGCGCAATTTCGGTCACCGCCAGTCCGCGTTGTCGCGCGACCGCCATTAGGCCGTTAATACCGTCCGCGCCGCAGGCTTGCTCGTGTGTGATATCGGTGTGTCGATTGACGATGGCGGTGGCCGTCTGTGCATCGATTTTTCGAGCGGAATCGTAGGAAAGATAGTGGCTGAGATCGGAGCTTGCCAACACCAGCGTATCCGCGCCGCCCCATACGTCGCTCAGCACGGATGCGACGTGCGCGGCGCTCGTTGAGCCGACTACCAGGGGCAGAAGCCTAAACTCGTCAAGAACGGTTTGCAGGAACGGCAACTGCACTTCCAAACAGTGCTCCAACTCGTGCGGCATATCGGAGGCCAGGACATCGCCGCGCTTCGCTAGCCAATCGCGACAGTCGGTGTCGATGGGAATATCGCCCAGCGGCGTTGCAAAACACCGGACCTGAGGTAGCGCGATGCCGCGCAAGAAAACACGATGACTCGGTCCGATCAATACGACGCGCTTAATGCGGGTCCGTAGCGGTTCGATCAGACTGTATGCCGCTGCCGCCACTGTCCCGGAATACGAGTATCCGGCGTGCGGCACAATGAGAGCTTGCGGCGGCGGAAGCTCAGTGGCGACCCGAGCATGGCCCAGCAGCGTGGCAATCAATTCGCGCAGTGCGCCGGCGTCTTCCGGGTAAAACAAGCCGGCTACCGCGGGGTAGCGCACGCTGGCGTTTTGCAATGATTCGCTCATAGTCCATGGGATCGGAAAATGCCCTGCATTTCCGACTTAGTTCGATAGATTGAGGCGCTGTACGAGAGTAAAAGGTAAACCGGCATAGCGGTGTATGGGACTGTGACTGAAACTCTAGTGCGCCATCCCACGCGATACTTTCACGCCTTGACCGAGTCCACCGGGACTGCGCGCGTGCAGTGCGATGTCTGTCCACGCGCCTGCAAGATGCACGAGGGGCAGCGCGGATTGTGTTTCGTTCGTGGCGTGGAAGACGGCGCAGTGTGGCTTTACACCTACGGGCGTTCTAGCGGCTTCTGTGTCGATCCCATCGAGAAGAAACCTCTTAATCATTTCCTGCCGGGTACGCCCGTGCTGTCGTTCGGTACGGCCGGCTGTAATCTTGCGTGTAAGTTTTGTCAAAACTGGGATATGAGCAAGTCGCGCGAAATGGATACGCTCGCAGCCGCGGCGTCGCCCGAGCAGATTGCGATTCTGGCTGAAAGACAGGGCTGCGCCAGCGTTGCCTACACCTACAACGATCCGGTTATCTTCATGGAATACGCCATGGATGTCGCCGACGCTTGCCGCGCACACGGTGTGCGCAGCGTTGCGGTGACCGCGGGATACATATCGAGCGCGCCCCGCCAAGAGTTCTATGCGCATATGGATGCGGCAAATGTCGATCTGAAGGCATTCACCGAGAGTTTTTATCGCAAAATCTGCGGCGGTGAGCTGGGAGCAGTCATGGAAACTCTGGAGTATCTGCGACACGAGACCGATGTTTGGTTCGAGATCACGACGCTTTTGATACCCGGAGAGAACGATTCCGACGCCGAACTGCATGCAATGACAGAGTGGATCAGCGACCGGCTGGGTTCGGATATTCCGCTTCACTTTACGGCGTTTCACCCCGATTGGAAGATGACCGACAAGCCG
>Ga0209488_10002066_pt1 | contig 16867 bp, 16 predicted proteins | sample Rivendell_Oct201_8_FD_188349 | JGI IMG/M metagenome (GOLD analysis project Ga0209488, IMG submission 188349) | Vadose zone soil microbial communities from the Eel River Critical Zone Observatory, Northern California, USA -... | ecosystem: Environmental > Terrestrial > Soil > Vadose zone >...
TCGAGATCATCTACGTCAACGATGGCTCGACCGACGGCACCGAGGCGGAGCTGCGCTCCCTGATGGCGAGCCGTCCCTTTCTGCGTCAGATCAAGCATGCGAAGTCCTGCGGCCAGTCGGCGGCGGTGCGCACCGGGGTGGCGCACGCGCGCGCTCCTGCCGTGGTCACGCTCGACGGCGATGGACAGAACAATCCCGCCTTCATTCCCGAGCTCCTGCGCGTGCTGGCCACGAGCCCACGCATCGGGCTCGTCGCCGGCCAGCGGGTCGGCCGCAAGGATACCGGCTTCAAGAAATTCCAGTCCCGCATCGCCAACGGGGTGCGCGGCACGGTGTTGCGCGACGGCACGCGCGACACCGGCTGCGGGCTCAAGGCATTCCGTCGTGATGCGTTCATGGCGCTGCCCTATTTCGACGGCCTGCACCGGTTCCTGCCGGCGCTGATGCGGCGCGAGGGCTACGAAATCGGCTATGTGAATGTCACCGACCGGCCGCGCGGCGCGGGCGTGTCGAACTACGGCATGTGGGACCGGCTGTGGGTCGGCATCCTCGATCTTGCCGGCGTCTGGTGGCTCATTCGCCGCAAGCGGCGCGTGCCGGAGGTTTCGGAGGTTCGTTGATGCTCATTCAGTTTGGTACCGCCGTCGGCGATTACTTCCGGGAAGTCTTTTGGGACAAGTTCGACTTCTGGCTGGCGTTCGGCCTGCTCGCGCAGCTCACCTTCGCCGGCCGCTTCATCGTGCAATGGATCTCGAGCGAGCGCGCCGGCAAGAGCGTGGTGCCGTTCGCGTTCTGGGTCTTCTCGATGGTCGGAGGGCTGATGACGCTCGTCTATGGCTTTGCGAAGCGCGAGCCGGTGATCATCTTCGGCCAGGGGCTCTCAACGCTGATCTACATGCGCAACATCATGCTGATCTTCCGCGAGCGCAAAGAGACGGAGAAGGCGTGATCGTCTTCGCCGTTAACTAGCCTCGGCCATCGCGGCGAAGCCGCGCTCGAGATCCGCGATCAAATCGTCAACCGCTTCAAGCCCGATATGCAGACGCACAGTCGGTCCGCCCGGCGCCCATTGGGTCGCGGTGCGCACCGCCTTGCAATCGAACGGAATGATCAAACTCTCGTAGCCGCCCCAGGATGCGCCGATGCCGAACAGACTGAGCGCATCGACAAACGCAAACACGGCGGCCTGCGGCGTTGGTTTGAACACGACGCTGAACAGGCCGCTGGCGCCGGTATGGTCGCGCTGCCAGATGGCATGTCCTGGATGGCGCTCGAGCGCCGGGTGAAGCACGCGCAGCACCTCCGGCCGCGCTTCGAGCCAGCGTGCGATGCTGAGGCCTGCGGCATAATGCTGCGCCAGGCGCACCCCCATGGTGCGCAGGCCGCGCAGCCCGAGATACATGTCGTCCGGCCCCACGCACAGGCCCATCGCATGGACCGTTTTGATAAGCTGCGGCCACATCGACCGATTGGCTGATATGGTGCCGAGCATCAGGTCGGAATGGCCGCCGATGTATTTGCTGCCGGATTGGATCGCGAGATCGACGCCCTTTTCCAATGGCTGAAAATAGAGCGGACTTGCCCAGGTATTGTCCATCAGGACCACGGCACCATGGGCATGGGCCGCTGCCGCGATTGCGGGTACGTCCTGGATCTCGAATGACAGCGATCCGGGCGATTCGAGATAGACGGCGCGTGTGTTTGGTTTGAACAGCGACGCAATGCCGCTGCCGATCAGCGGATCGTAATAGGTGGTCGAGATGCCTAGCCGGCTCAGAGTACCGTCACAGAGGATGCGTGTGGGCTCATAGACATTATCAGTGACAAGAACGTGGTCGCCGGCCTTGAGCATGGCCATGAGCGCAATCGAGCACGCCGCTAGCCCCGACGGCAGCAGTGCTACCCCCGCACAGGCCGGCCCTTCGAGTTCCGCAATCGCGTCGGAAAGAGCCTCCGAAGTGGGTGTGCCGCGGCGCCCATATTTATAACGGCTGCGGCGGGCCAGATAGTCTTCAGCCGAAGGGTAAAGCAGGGTCGAGGCATGATAGACGGGGGGATTGACGTATCCATGCTGCGCGAAGGGATCGCGCCCGCCGGTGACGAGCCGAGTGGCAGGCCGCATGGACGGCAAAGTGCCGTCCTCGCGCTTCGATGTCATTGCTATATTCCTTTGCTAGAGTCCCGGTTCCCAGGCAAGGATACCACGCGTCGGATTAACGGCAGCAGGGGCGTCAGCGTGTCAGCCCCTTGACCACGATGCTCAATCGTTCTCAGATGCAGGCAAAGACGCGGGGCCATAAGGGGTGCGCGCTTGCCGGCGGCGGATTAGATTTCGGCAAGACGTAGAACGCAGTAACCCAGGGTCATCACCCAAACAGGTCACGACATCAGCAACGCAAACCATTTAGAGGGGCTCGCATGAAACGCGCCATATTCACGCTTGGCTTGGCCATCGGGTTCGGCCTTTCGGTCGCGCCGGCCACCGCCCAGACTCTCAAAAAGGTCAAGGACCGAGGCTCGCTGATCTGCGGCGTCAGTCAGGGACTGCCGGGCTTTTCCACTCCCGATGACAAGGGGAACTGGACCGGTCTTGACGTCGATTACTGCCGCGCCATTGCGGCAGCGATCTTCAACGATCCAGCCAAGGTCAAGTTCTCGCCGCTCTCGACCAAGGACCGCTTCGAGGCGCTCAAGTCCGGCGAGATCGACGTGCTCTCGCGCAACTCGACCTGGACGCTGTCGCGCGATGCCTTGTACAATTTCGTTGGCGTCAACTACTATGACGGCCAGGGCTTCATGGTGCGCAAGGCGCTCAAGGTCAATTCGGCGCTTGAGCTCAATGGCGCGTCCATCTGCGTGCAGACCGGAACGACGACCGAGCTCAATCTCGGTGACTATTTCCGCTCCAACAGCATGCGCCACGAGGTCATCGCGTTCTCGACTGCCGACGAGACCATAAAGGCTTACGAAGCCGGGCGCTGCGACGCCTTCACCACCGACGTCTCGCAGCTCTATTCCGAAAAGCTCAAGCTCTCCAACGCCAACGATCACGTGATCCTGCCCGAGATCATCTCCAAGGAGCCGCTCGGCCCGATGGTGCGTCACGCTGATGATCAGTGGTTCGACGTGGTCAAATGGGTCCACTTCGCCATGATCAATGCCGAGGAGCTCGGCCTGAATTCCAAGAACGTCGACGAATCGCTGAAATCGAACATGCCTGAGGTCAAGCGGCTGGTCGGGACCGAGGGCAATTTCGGCGAGCAGCTCGGCCTGACCAAGGACTGGGCGGTGCGCATCGTCAAGCATGTCGGCAACTATGGTGAAGTCTTCGAGCGCAACGTCGGGACCGGCTCGCGGCTCGGCATCAGCCGCGGCATCAACCGGCTGTGGAGTAAGGGTGGCATTCAGTACGCGCCGCCGATCCGGTGAAGCAAGCTCTGCCGGGTGGACCGCCGCGGGTTGCGGTCCACCGCAACCCCAGGGTTCGCAGCGCGTTCTACCAGATCGTTGTGCTGGCCGTGGTGCTCGCCTGCGCCTACGCATTCGCGGTCAATGCGAGCGCCAACCTGAGGGCGCAGGGCTTCGCCAGCGGCCTTGGGTTCCTCGGCAACACGGCCGGATTTGGCATCAACCAGACGCTGATCGACTATAGCGAGACCGACACCTACGGCCGCGTGTTCGTGGTCGGTCTCCTGAACACGCTGCTGGTTGCCGTCATTGGCTGTGTGCTGGCGACCATCCTCGGCTTCATCATCGGCATTGCGCGGCTCTCTCCCAACTGGCTGATCGCGCGACTCGGCGGCGTCTACGTCGAGACGATCCGCAACCTGCCGCTGCTGTTCCAGATTCTATTCTGGTACCTCGCGGTGCTGGGTACCATGCCGGGACCGCGCAACAGCGTCGGTCTCGGCCTGCAGCCGATCATTTCGGCGATCGGCGACACGAGCGTGTGGCTTGGCCTGCCGGCCGCAATCGCCGATGCCTGGCGCGGTCTTGCCGCCTGGATCGGGCCGCCCGACGTCTATCTCAACAACCGTGGCGTGATCCTGCCGCGTCCGCTGCTGGGCGACGGCTCCGAATGGGTTTTTGCTGCATTCGTGGCCGCGGTGCTGGCGGCGTTTGTGGTGCGTCACTGGGCGCGGCGCAGGCTTGACGCCACCGGCCGGACTTTTCCAGTGGGATGGACGAGCCTTGCTTTGATCGTCACCCTGCCGGTCGCGGTGCTCCTGGTGCTTGGCGTTCCACTCGCTTTCGAGCACCCGGAGCTCCGCGGCTTCAATTTCGTGGGCGGCGTGCGGCTGATCCCGGAGCTCGTGGCGCTCCTGTTTGCGCTCGTCACCTACACGGCGGCCTACATTGGCGAGGTGGTGCGGGCCGGCATCCTGGCGGTGCCGCGTGGGCAGAGCGAGGCGGCGCTTGCGCTCGGCCTCAGGCGCGGATTGGCGCTGCGGCTGATCATCGTGCCGCAGGCGTTGCGGGTGATCGTGCCGCCGCTGACCAATCAATTTCTCAATCTGACCAAGAACTCCTCGCTTGCGGTAGGCATCGGCTACCCCGACCTGTTTGCGGTCTTCGCCGGCACGACGCTCAACCAGACCCACCAGGCAATCGAAATCATCGCCATCACCATGGCGGTCTATCTCGCCATCTCGCTTATCACCAGCATCGCGATGAACTGGTACAACGCCCGCACCAACCGGCGGTTCGAGCGCTGAGGCCGCAATGGAAGCAACCTTTGTCCGCCGTGAGCTGATCGCACCGTTGCCGCCGCCGCTTGCGGCGAGGGGATTGCTCGGCTTCGCGCGGCAACGGCTGTTCGGCGGTGTGCTCAACACGGTTTTAACGCTCGTGAGTCTGCTGCTCGTGATCATTGTACTGCCCCCGCTGTTGCGTTTCCTCATCATCGATGCGATCTGGTCCGGCACCAGCCGCACTGACTGTCTGGCGGAAACGCTGGGCCGCCCGGTCGGCGCCTGCTGGCCGTTCGTTACGGCCAAGTTCCGGCAGTTCATGTATGGCTTCTACCCGGAAGCCGAGCAGTGGCGGGTCAATGTCACTTATGCGATCGGCGTCATTCTGCTTGTTCCGCTGCTCATCCCGCGCGTGCCCTACAAGACTTTGAACGCCATTGCGTTCTTTGGCCTGTTCCCGCTGGTGGCGTTCGTCCTTCTGGTCGGCGGCATGCTGTGGCTGCCGCAGGTTGAGACCAGGCTCTGGGGCGGCATGCTGGTGACGTTGGTGATCACGTTTACCGGGATCATCGGCTCGCTGCCGCTCGGCGTGCTGCTTGCACTCGGGCGCGCGTCGCGACTGCCGGTCGTGCGCATGATATGTGTCATCTTCATCGAGTTCTGGCGCGGCGTACCGCTGGTGACGGTCTTGTTCTTCGCGACCTACATGTTGCCACTGTTTCTGCCGGGCAACTGGCGGATCGACCCGATGGCGCGCGTGCTGATCGGCGTCGTTCTGTTCGCCGGGGCCTATATGGCCGAGGTCGTTCGCGGCGGCCTGCAGGCCGTGCCGCGCGGCCAATACGAAGGCGCGACGGCGCTCGGGCTCGGCTACTGGCGGATGATGGGCTATGTAATCATGCCGCAGGCGCTCAAGCACGTTATTCCGGGCATCGTCAATTCCTTCATCGCGCTGTTCAAGGACACCACGCTGGTGCTGATCGTGGCGATCTTCGATATGCTCGGGCAGTTGCGCGCGGCCTTCGCCGACCCCAACTGGGCGACGCCGGTCACGCTGTTCACCGGGTTTGCATTCACTGGGATCATCTACCTTGTGATCTCATTCGCCATGTCGCGCTATGCTCTTTACACGGAGCGCCGGCTTGATACCGGCGCGAGGCGGTGATCGCGATGGCTGACAATGCGAAGCCGGTAACTGATGGCGCAAGGCGCGCGACGCCTGAGATGCGCACGACCGCGAACGAGGTCGCGGTCGAGATCATGAACCTCAACAAATGGTTCGGCACCTTCCATGTGCTGCGCGACGTGAGTCTGAAGGTCATGCGCGGTGAGCGCATCGTGGTCTGCGGTCCCTCCGGCAGCGGCAAGTCGACGGTCTTGCGCTGCGTCAACCGGATCGAGGACTGGCAGCAGGGCAGGGTGATCGTCGATGGTGTCGAGCTGACCTTGGACCTGAAGACGATCGACGAGGTGCGGCGCGAGGTCGGCATGGTGTTCCAGCAGTTCAACCTGTTCCCGCACCTCACCGTGCTGGAGAACTGCACGCTGGCGCCGACGCGCGTGCGCCACATGCCGCGGCGGGCGGCCGAGGAGCTGGCGCGCCATTATCTCGCGCGCGTGCGCATTCCGGAGCAGGCCGACAAATATCCGCTGCAGCTCTCAGGCGGCCAGCAGCAGCGCGTCGCGATCGCGCGCGCGCTTTGCATGCAGCCCAAAATCATGCTGTTCGATGAGCCAACCTCGGCGCTCGATCCCGAGATGGTGAAGGAAGTGCTCGACACCATGGTCGGGCTCGCCATGGACGGCATGACCATGCTGGTGGTGAGCCACGAGATGGGCTTTGCGCGTCAGGTGGCAAGCCGTATGGTGCTGATGGACGCCGGCCAGATCGTCGAGATCAACGAGCCGAAGACATTCTTCGAACACCCGCAGCACGAGCGCACGAAGCTGTTTCTCAGCCAGATCTTGCATTGAGGTTGGCGTAGGGCTCACCGCACCAGCGGCCCCTGCGCTTTCCTCCAGGCGTCGATGCCGCCGTGGATGTGGCAGGAGGTGGCGATGCCGGCGTCCTGCGCGGCCTGCACCGCCATGGCGGATCGCTCCCCGAAGGCGCAGTAGAACAGGAGGCGCTTGCCGGTCGCCAGCGCGAGCTCGTGCAGCTTGCCGCCAGGGCGCACATGGGTGGCGAGCTCGCCATAGGGCGCGTGCAGCGAGCCCGGGATGACTCCGGACCTTTCGCGCTCGGGCCTTTCGCGCAGGTCGATGAGCGCGATATCGGGGCGGCCGACCAGGCCGATGGCAGCCTTCGCAGTCACCGCCCAGCCGCGCTGCGCGATCGTCTCCTGCGCAAAACCGACCTTCATGTTGGCAGGCACCGCCACGTCCATCATCTTGGGGTTGGGCAGGTTGAGGTTGTTCATCAGCTCGACGTATTCGTCGATCGACTTGACCTGCAGGCGCGGATTGAACGCCTTCTCCTCCCCGATGGTGGAGACGGTCTCGCCCTTGTAGTCGTGCGCAGGGTAGACCAGCGTCTCCTCCGGCAGCTTCAAGAGGCGATTGAAGATCGAGTCGTATTGCGCACGCGCATCGCCGTTCTGGAAATCGGTGCGGCCGGTGCCGCGGATCAGCAGCGTGTCGCCGGTGAACACCCGATCATTCATCACGAAGGAGTAGGAATCGTCGGTGTGGCCGGGCGTGTAGATGGCTTCGAGCCAGAGGCCTTCGATGGTGAGCTGGTCGCCGTCCGACAGCCGCATCGACACCACGTCCGCTTTGCTCATCTCGCCCATGACAGTAATGCACTGGGTGTGGTCGCGCAGGGCGCCGAGTCCGGTGATGTGGTCGGCGTGCAGATGGGTGTCGACCGCTTTGACCAACCTGAGGTCGAGTTCTTTTATGAGTTGTACGTAACGTTGAATTTTCTCCAGCACCGGGTCGATAATGAGTGCTTCGCCCTCGCGCCGGCTGGCGAGAAGGTAGGTATAGGTGCCAGATACGCTATCGAAGAGCTGACGAAAGATCATATCGGGCCTTTGTTTGGAGTCGGTCTAAAAAATCCTCTTGCAGCGGTGTTCGCAGTATAAATCTTCCCGCACAGTTTCGACAGATGGAAATTGGCTATTCCTCGTAGATCATTTTCCGAGTCATTCCACCGTCCACAATGAAATTTGCGCCAGTGATGAAGCCTGACTGCTCGCCATCGAGCAGGAAGGCGACCATCTCGGCAATATCCTGCGGCTTACCGACTCGGCCGACCGGGTGTTGGACGTGATCCTTACGACGCAGGCTTCCAGGATCGCCGGTCATGATCCAGCCGGGACTGATGCAATTGACCCGCACATCGGGGCCGAGGCTCATGGCGAGCGCATGCGCGAGCGCAACGAGCCCGCCTTTGGTGGCCGCGTAGGCTTCGTTGCCGGGCTCGGACATGATTGCTCGCGTCGATGCCATGAGCACGATGGCGCCATGCGCGGCGCGTAGCGGCTTGTCGGCAGCGCGCGCGAACAGATAGGCGGCTGACAGGTTGACGTCGATGACGCGGCGCCATTCCTCGTAGGTCAGTTGCCGCAGCGGCTTCGCATGGATGATGCCGGCATTGGAGACGAGGGCGTCGAGCCGCCCGAATGTCTCGGTGACGGCCGCGACCGCGTCGGGCGCCGTCTTTTCCTCCGCCACATCGCCTTCGATCAGGCAAACACGGCGGGCATCGGCCGCATAGGCGCGCTTGAGGCCAGTGCCCGGCAGGTCGACCACGCCGACGCGCCAGTCGTGCTCGAGGAGGTGGCGCGCAATGGCGCGCCCGATGCCATGGGCAGCGCCGGTGATGAGTGCGACTTTGGCTCTTGAGCTTGCCATGGATTTGTGCCGATCGGCGACGGGATGACTCTCGCGTGGCGGCGGGGCAGATCAGTCCTTGCCGGTTGCCGCCGGCAGATCGCTGCGCGCACCCCATTCCGACCATGAGCCGTCGTAGAGCGCTTGCGGCGGCTTGCCGATAGCGTCGAGTGCGAGCCACAGCGCCGCGGCCGCGACGCCCGAGCCGCAGCTTGTAATCACCGGCTTGTCGAGGTCGACGCCGCCAGCCTTGAGCGCCGCCTTGATCTCTTCGGGCGGCAGCAGCCGGCCATTCTCGATAAAGGCGCTCGACGGCACGCTGAGCGAGCCCGGAATATGACCAGGCCGCACGCCCGGTCGCGGCTCCGGCGCCTCGCCGCGGAAGCGCTCGCCTGGCCGCGAGTCGATGACCTGGGCGGTTTTGTTCTTGAGCGCCGCCTGTACGTCGGCAAGTGCGGCCACGATTGCGGGCGGCTTGCTGGCGCGGAATGTCCGCGGCGTGCGCTTCGAAGCGCCGGTCTCGAGTGGGCGGCCTTCGGCTGTCCATTTCGGCAGCCCGCCTTCGAGCACGAACACGTTCTCGGCGCCGAACAGGCGGAACGTCCACCACACTCGCGGCGAGGAGAACATGCCGGCGCCGTCATAGACCACAATCGTGTCGGTCTCCGCGATACCGAGCGCGCCGACGTCGCGGGCGAACTGCTCTGCGCCCGGCAGCATGTGCGGCAGCGGATTGGCATGGTCGGAGATCGCGTCGAGATCAAAGCGCGCCGCCCCGGGAATGTGCCCCGCCAGGAACTCGGCTTGCGCATCGCGCTTCTGCGCCGGCAGATAGAAGGAGCCGTCGACCGCGACGAGATCGGGGCTGCCGAGCTTCGAGGCAAGCCAGTCGGTGGTGACGAGCCAGCGGCTTGATGGAGATGTCATGGCATTCCTCTCCTTTCTCTCCGAGTGTCTTGGGCTAAGCGCCACCCTGCAAAACACGGTATTGCCAGCAGGCAGAAGAGCGATACAACCATGATCGCGGAAAATTGGACAAAGCAAGCAGAACATCCATTCCGGTCTACAAGGCGTTCCCCAGACAAAAATACGTTGCCAGCGCTCCAAGCTTGGTCAAGAAACAAAATTGAGAACACGGTCTTGAAAATGATTGAGCGGGACAGAACAACGAATGCCAGTATGGGTATCGAAAAGATCAAGAGCGCGAAAAAATCCGCATCCATCGGATTTGTCTCAATGAGAATGTTCCACCAGGAGCTGCCCAATGGCTCAGTCCAGAAGCCGTCACCGCCGCGCACCTGAACCTTGGCGGTAAAATCCAATAACTGCGCGAAAATCATCTCTGCCACAAATACTGTGGCTGCCGTTGCGGTCAGTATGTGGTTGGCGAGTCCTCTCATTCTGGCAGGGTCATACGTATGGAATGGTCACGTTCGATCGCCGCTCCAGCCACGCCGGCACCGGCAGTCCCTTCGAGCGCAAGAACTCCGGATTGAACAGCTTCGACTGATAGCGCGCGCCGTGATCGCAAAGGATGGTGACGATGGTGTGGCCGGGGCCGAGCTCGCGCGCGAGCCGGATTGCGCCCGCGATATTGATGCCGCTCGAGCCGCCGAGGCATAGCCCTTCGTGCTGGAGCAGCTCGAAGATGACCGGCACCGCTTCCTCATCGGGGATGAGGTAAGCCTTGTCGGTCTTGAGGTCATCGATGACTGGCGTCACCCGGCCGAGCCCGATGCCTTCGGTCACCGAGCCACCCTCTGTCGCTTTGACCTCACAGTGGGTGAACCAGTTGTACATCGCAGCGCCCTTTGGATCGGCGACGCCGATCACGACGTCGCGCTTCTGCTCGCGCAGGAAGCTCGATACGCCCGCAAGCGTACCGCCGGTGCCGATCGCGCAGATGAAGCCATCGACCTTGCCGCTGGTTTGCGCCCAGATCTCGGGGCCGGTCGAAACGTAATGCGCCTTGCGATTGTCGAGATTGTTCCACTGGTCGGCGAACAACACGCCGTTGGGCTCGCGCTTGCGCAGCTCATCCGCGAGCCGCCGCCCGACATGCTGGTAGTTGTTCGGGTTGGCGTAAGGCACCGCCGGCACCTCGACCAGCTCGGCGCCGCACAGCCGCAGCATGTCCTTCTTTTCCTGGCTCTGGGTGTCGGGAATGACAATCAGCGAGCGATAGCCGCGGGCGCCTGCGACCAGCGCCAACCCAATGCCGGTATTGCCGGCGGTGGCCTCGACCACGAGCCCACCGGGCTTGAGATCGCCGCGCTGCTCCGCCTCCAGGATCATCTGCTTGGCGGGGCGGTCCTTGACCGATTGGCCGGGGTTCATGAACTCGGCCTTGCCCAGAATCGTGCAGCCGGTCGCCTCCGACGCGCGCCTGAGCCTGATCAGCGGCGTGTCGCCGATTGCTTCCGTAACTCCGTCGCGGATGGCCATGGGCGTCTTGGTCCGGCTGGGTGAGGCGGGCGAACCTAATGGACAGGCGGCAGCGCTACAAGGCGTGTCCCGGGCGAGCGCAGCGAGACCCAGTGCCAAACTCGCAAAGTTCAGGTTTGCCGCCCTTGGGTCCCGGCTCTCCGCTTCGCTCCGGCCGGGACACGCGCCTGCTACTGCAACAACCGCGTGGCCTTCTGCACGATCGCGGGCGGGGTGGCGTAGATCTCCCCGACCAGCGCCTGGATTGCCTCGCCGGCGACCGGCCGCACCTCGAAATTGCCCTTGCCGGCATCGGCGAGAAAGTCCTTGTCGCGCATGGTGTCCATGAAGGCCTTTCGCAGCGCCGCGACGCGCTCGGCCGGCACACCGGGCGGCGCGGCAAACGGCCATGCCATCACTTGCCTGGCAAAGATCAGCTTGAAGATCGCGCGCTCCTCGTCGGTCCGCGCCAGGTCCATGATCAGCGGCGTGTCGGGGAGGTCTGGATGTTTTTCGAGGCCCATCTGGAACAGGATGTTGATCCGTTTCTGCGGCAGCCAGGTCGGATGGGTCGCCTTGACGCTGGTCCACGACCAGCCGCAGCGGCCCTGCACCTCGCCGCGCTCCATCGCGAGATCGATGTCGTTGCCGCCCGGATAGCCGGTGATGATCTTGAACCTGGTATTGAGCACCGCGTTGGCGATCTTGGGGAACTGGAACGTATCGGCAGCAGGGCCGCTGGCGCCGACCACGAGCTCGCGCTCGAGCACGTCCTGGTAGGACGCGATCCCGTGGGTGTGCCAGGCGACGCAGACGCTGACCTCGTTGTTGGTCGAGCCGAGCCAATTGAATTTGGTAGCCTCGAATTGCGCCGAGCGGTTGCCGAACAGCGGATCGAACCCGGTGCCGCGGTTGAACGTGCCGAAGACGAGGCCGTCCTTGGCTGCCGCATTGTAGAGGAAGTTGGCGAGCCGCATGCCGCCGCCGCCCTCCATGTTCTTCGCCACCACGGTCGGATTGCCTGGAAGATATTTGCCGAGATGGCGCGCGAGCATGCGCGCATAAGCGTCGTAGCCGCCGCCGACGCTGGTGCCGATGTAAATCTCGACGGTCTTGCTGCGGTAGAAGTCAGACGGCGGCTGGGCGTAGCAAGTCGCTGAGAGCGTAACGACGGTCATCGCCGCGACACAAGTCGAGCCTCCTTGACGCATACGTTTTCTCCGCCGCCTCGATCAAACCATCTGCGCCAGCTTCTCGGCGCCGACCTTGAGATTGAACAGCCGGATCGCGTTGCCGCCCAGAATGTTGCGCTTGGCGGTGTCACTCAAGAACGGCAGGTCGTAGATGGTCGACGGCAGGTCGAAATCCCAGTGCGGATAGTCGGAGGAGTAGAGGACCTGCGTCTCCGCATTGATGACCCGCATCGTCTCCTTGAGCAGCCCGTGGTCGGTGATCTCCATCGGCTGGGAGGCGAAATACATGTCGCGCATGTAGTCGGACGGCAGCTTCTTGAGCTCCGGCGCCTCCGACGTGCGCATCATGTATTCGTTGTCGAAGCGCTGCATCATGAACGGCACCCAGGCGAGCCCGCTTTCGAGCCACAGCACCTTCAGCTTGGGAAAGCGCTCGGGCAGGCCGTTGATGATCCAGTTGGCGAGATGGATCATGTTGTACCAGACGAAGCCGAGTGCGTGCACCGAGATGAAGCGATTGAGCATACCCTGCGCCTGGTCGTGCCAATGGTACGAGCCGTGGAAGGCGATCGGCAGGCCCATCTCCTCGAGCAGCGCGTAGGTCTTCATATATTGATTGGCGTGCACGGGCTTGTAGCGCGTCGAGGTGATCAGGAAGCCGACCACGCCCTTCTTCTCGCCGAACTCCTTGACGAACGCATAGGTCGCGTCGGGATCGTTGAACGGGAGATAAAGCATCGAGACCAGCCGCGGCTCGTGCGCGAGGATACGTTCGCAGAGCCAGCGATTGTAGGCGCGTGACAGCGCGATCTCGACCTCGACCTGCGGATGCACGCCGAGCGCCAGCATCGGGGTCGGGAACATGACCGCAATATCGACGCCGACCGCATCCATCCAGCGCTTGGTGAGCGCGCTGTCGCGCTGGTGCTTGCCGGGCGGAGTCTTCTCGAGGTTGCGCAGCCCGTAGCGCGGGATGCGCCCGCCCATGTCCTGGTAGCCCACCATGGTGTTGAGGATGCGCGCGTTCTTGGCGTTTGGCCGCGAGCCTGCGAGCGCGAGCTGTTTGAGCACGGGATCGTCGAGATAGTCGAGGATCTCCGGCATCGACTCGTTCTCGTAGTGATGCGAGTCGACGTCGACGATCGGAAAGCGGTCATAGCCGCGCTCCTTCGCCTGCCTGGCGGCGTGCGCGAGCAGCTTGGTGGTGTCGAACTCCTCGACCGACATGCGCCGGAAATCGTTGGGCTGCAGCTCCATGGCGCTCTCCTCAGCCGGTGACGACGTAGAGATCGGCGCCGCGGCGCACGAGCTGATAGGATTTGAGGCGCAGAGAGCGGTTGCCCGCGCATTCGCCGGTCTTGATGTCGTATTCGTAGCCGTGCCAGGGGCAGACGAAATGCGCCTCGTCGGCGGAGAACTTTTGGCCGAGCCAGATCTTGTCCGGCCCGAGCACGTCCTCGACCTTGTGCATGATCACGCCTTCGCAACACGGGCCGCCCTGGTGGACGCAAAGATTTTCATAGGCGTAGAACTCGCCCTGCCAGTGGAACACCCCGATCTCGCTGCCGTCGTGAAAGACGATGCGGCGGTCGCCTTCGGCAAAGTCCTTTATCTTCTCGACGAACACTTCCGGCATATGGGCTTCATCCTCCCTGCGTTTGGCGCGCCTCAGCGTGCCACGCTGGCCAGGCGTGACGTCGCGGGCGCGTCCGCCTTGGTGCTTGGCACGAGCTTGCCGAGCGAGAAAGCCAAAACGACGTTGTTCGCGCCCTCCTTGAATTCCTTGCCCACTGTCGCACGCACCTCATCGGCGAGCTCGCGCAATGGTTTCGTTTCGGGGATGGCCGGAAAGATGACGGTGACCGAGGTCAGTTGTCCGTTCTGCCAGTTGAAGCCGACATTCGGCTTGACGCCGGTCGAGGTCTCGAGCGCGCTCTCGACCGCACGCGCCTGCTTGGAACCTTCCGTCAGCGTGCTGGTCACGTCGCAAGCTGTAAGACTGATCGCCAACATCCCTAGCGCGAAAATTCTGAGTTGCATGTGAGTCTCCTTATCCGCGCCACGTGGGCAGGTCTGGGGCAGGTCCGGTCGGTAAAATAGAACCACTTACCTGACCAGGCGCCAGACTACGTGCCATTTGCATCGGCCACCATAGCGCGTCGCAGCAGGAACAGCGCGACGCTGCATCGCCGTTGGAGATGGCGCCAGCCTGAGTGTCGCGCTACCGCGCCGATGCGGTCTGGCCGAACTCGGCCTGCCACTTGGCCGCCATGGCGGCACGCGGCAGCTCGTGTCCGCGCAGATAGACTTTGGCGATCTGCCGCGTGTTGGTGATGTCGTCGAGCGGATTGGCGTCGAGCACCACGAAATCGGCGCTCTTGCCAGGCGCCACCGCGCCGAGCTCGTCGAGGTTGACGATGCCAGCCGAGGTTTTCGTCGCTGCCACCAGCACCTCCGCCGGCGTCATGCCGGCCGCCACCATGTTCTCGAGCTCGGCGTGCATGGTCCAGCCGATGAACTGGTCGCCCTGCTGACCGCCACCGTCGGTGCCGACGCCGATGCGCACGCCGGCCGCCGTGAGCCGCTTGACGCCGGCGGAGAGCCGCTCCCAGGTCTGTTGCGCGTTCGCCGGTGGGCCCTTGGCCATCCGATCCTGCAGCCGCTTGATCTGCTCGGGTGCCACCGTTTCGCTGATCAGGTGATGCGGCGGATTGAGCCAGGGGGCATAGAGCTGGCGACGCAAGCCGCCCAGAGCCAACGTGAAGTAGACATTCGGATGCGACTTGAGCAGGTCGACGAGCTCGTCATCGACGTTGCTGACCATGTGGGCAAGCCCGTCGACGTTGGCCCGCACCAGCGCCTTGACGTCGGCCAAAGCGGTGGCGTGCACGGTGACGCGCAGATTGTTCTTGTGCGCCTCGTCGATGATCGCCGTGTAGAGCGCGGGCTCAAGCTTCGGGATGGTGCCACCGCGGCTGTCCACCCAGGTCTTCACGATCGTGGCCTTGCGGGCGGCAAGCTCGCGCACCGCCGCGCGCGCTTCCTCCTCGTTCGTGATGCGATGGGCGGAGTGCCGCATGTCGCGAATTTCCTGCGGCGGAGCAATCCCGCGGCCGGCGGTCACAAAGCGAGCGGCGGTCGGGTGCTTGCCGGCATTGATCTCGTCACGCAGTTCGAAGGGCAGGTCACCGAAGTCGGAGCCGAGCGCCATGCTGGCGGCGACGCCGAAATAGGCGAACTTCTGCATGTGATCGAGAATGTTCTCACGCGTATAGTTCTGCGGCCCACTGGTCAGGTTGCGCATGTAACCGATGTGTGAATGGGCATCGACCAGCGCCGGAATGACGGTCTTGCCGGCGAGGTCCACGCGGGCCGCGCCCGCGGGGGCGCGCACCTCGCCGCGGCGGCCGACGGCAGTGATGCGGCCGGCCTCGATCACGAACGCTGAGTCCTCGATCGGCGTGCCACCATCGCCGGTGATCAGCCGCGCACCTTCGAACACGGTGGCGGTCTGAGCCTTGGTCTCGGAGGCGCCGATGGCAAAAGCCAGCACGGCCGCGACGAGAACAGTGGACAAGCGCTTCGCCTGCTGCACGGCAACCTCCTTTTAGTTCTCAGATCGACCGCGGATCGCGACAACAGATCGCCATGGCGTTGCGCGCTACTTCGCTTCCTCGACCCGGGTGCCGGTCTCGGGTCCGTTGCCAATAATGACGAGGGTCGTATCCTCGTCGGCCTTGGCGCCGTCCCAATGCACGCCCTTGGCGAAATGTGTGACGAAGGTGCCGGCTTTCATCGGAACGGTCAGGTTGTCCGGATCAAACTTGTTGCCGGTGCCGACCCACCAGGTGCCGTCGAGCACATAAATGTAGCGGTCGTTGGGATGGAAGTGCGGCCGGCTGAAGTTGCCCTTCTTCCAGGTGAGCATCTGCACATAGAGACCCTCTTTGCTCGGGTCGCCCGCCAGTATAACGCGCCTGTCGGTGCCGCTGTCCTTCCAGTCGATCTGGTCCGGCAGCTTGATCGTCGCCGCCGACGGATCGCCGCCCGCCCAGGGCCCGGCAACTTTCGGGGTCTCGATATTGGTGGCCGGGCCGATGCCGGTGATCAGATAGGCGCCGGTCTCCTCCTTGGTGCCGTCCCAATGCGGCTTGTTGGCGTGGTCGACCATGAACGTGCCCTTCGGCACGCGGGTGGCGTGGGCGGGATCAACCACCGTGCCTGTGCCGCGCCAGGCGGCGCCTGCGACCACCATGATGAAGCGATCGTTCGGATGATAGTGAGCGTTGCCGAAGCGGTTGGCCTTGAACTTGTTGATGTTGATGTAGAGGCTGCCCGGCTGGTTGGGATCGCCCTGCAGGACCACTTGGTTGGTGGCGGCCTGATCGGTCGGGTCGCGCCATTTGAATTGGTCCGGGGTCTTGAACGCGACCGCGGCGGGGTTGAGTTCGACCGCCTGGGCCATCGATGAGAGGCTCAGGACCAGAGCGACCGCCGTAAGGGTGGCGCCAATGGTGCCAGCAACGCGACATGTCATCGTTTCCTCCTCGGTTTTGAACCCGGCTGGCATCGCAGCCGACGCCGCCATTTGCCCACATGGTAGTGAAGCTGAGCGCCCGGTGGAAGGGTGGCCCGTTCCCCTGCCGGCTTTTTTCCCGCGGACTCCCTTCGCGGGCGCATTGCGTCTGTGCTATTCTTTATTGCCAATAAGAGTAAGTCCCC
>Ga0209488_10002067_pt1 | contig 16864 bp, 15 predicted proteins | sample Rivendell_Oct201_8_FD_188349 | JGI IMG/M metagenome (GOLD analysis project Ga0209488, IMG submission 188349) | Vadose zone soil microbial communities from the Eel River Critical Zone Observatory, Northern California, USA -... | ecosystem: Environmental > Terrestrial > Soil > Vadose zone >...
CGCCCGCCGCGCGGCCTCCGACGCCTCATGCAGCGAGGTCAGAGGGTTCTGCACACTGGTGCAGTTGATGCCCTTCTGCTGGAGGCGGGCGATGACCTTAGACCAGCAGGAGCCGTCTGCGAACAGTCCGTGTACGAACACGACATTCGTCTTCAGCGATGCCTGGGCGCTGGCGACTTGGTTGAGCAAGGGAACGACTGCGCTAGCGGCGACAGTCCCAATCAATGTCCGGCGGTTCATCATAGTCTCGCTCCGCAATTGGAAAATTCGCCCCGCGCATTTTTCAGCGCCTCGGGCTCACCCAGGTGAAGAGGTGGCCTCTACGGTTTTAGAGAAACGATCTAAGCCGAATTGCTTCGGCGCCGACCGGACTGTCGCGCAGGACGCCGGTGAACTATATGGGGGGCGATCCGCCAACCGCTGGCCCGATCTTGTCGTCGCTATTTCGGAATTGCGCATTCTGCGATGCTGCGCGGAGCACGCACCCGATACCCACGCCCTAGAGCGGCGCCCGAAGTCGGGCGTTCGTTAACCGTCGGCCGCACGCGACGGTCCTCAGACGTGGAGGCGGGCTCGGCGCGCCCAAGGCGGGCGGACAGGCAGGTCGTCCCGACGCCACCTTCCAATCGTGTTTCAGTCAGTGCGTTGACGATATTAGGGCGGATCGGCGCAAGCCCACGACAAAAACAGCAAGAACGTCCAAGCAGACCGATAATTTCGCAATAACTTGCACTGGCAAGATCGGACATTGACGCAGCGCGGAGGTGTGAGACCGAGCCGCGGCCTATATGTCATGCGAGGCCAGCCCGATGAAGAGCCGCCTCAATTCAGTCATCGGCCGCCGTGACATCCTTCGCGGCTTCGCGATCGGTACGGTCGTGGCAGCCGCAAGTGCCACACAGCCCTTACCGGCTGCGGCTGATACCGAGAACGACGCCGAAAAGCGCAAAGCCCGCTACCAGGCGGATTCTCCGGAAGTTCAAACCTTCTATTGCGTCAATCGCTATCCCGCGGCGTGAAGAGGCTGCCATGTTGATCAAGAGAGCGGAACGGGACGCTCGCCACGGCAGGCGGGCCGCGCTCCCGACGCCATTGCCATCAGGCGGCGGAGTCGATCGCCGCAGCTTTCTACGTCGCTCGGGTCTCGCCGCGGGCGCGCTCACGGCGCTCGGCACGCTTCCACTCTCCGGCGTCCGCACCGCCGAGGCTGGCCCGCCGCCTCCCGCGGGCGCCAAGGTCACCACCGAGAAGAACGTCTGCACCCATTGCTCCGTCGGGTGCACGGTGATCGCGGAGGTCGCCAACGGCGTATGGATTGGCCAGGAGCCGGGCTGGGATTCGCCCATCAATCGGGGCTCACACTGCTGCAAGGGCGCCGCGGTCCGCGACGACGTGCTTAGCGAGCGGCGGATGCGCTACCCGATGAAGCTCGTCAACGGGCAATGGCAGCGGATTTCGTGGGATCAGGCAATCGACGAGATCGGCAACAAGTTGATGGAGGTTCGCCAGAAGTCGGGACCGGAGTCGGTCTATTGGCTGGGCTCGGCAAAGTTCACCAACGAGGCCGCATATCTCTATCGCAAGTTGGCAGCGTTCTGGGGCACCAACAATGTCGATCACCAGGCGCGTATCTGCCATTCAACGACCGTCGCGGGCGTGGCCAATACGTGGGGCTACGGCGCAATGACCAATTCATACAACGATATCCGCAACGCCAAGACCATCATGGTCATGGGCGGGAATCCTGCCGAAGCTCACCCGGTGTCTCTGCAGCACATTCTCGAAGGCAAGGAGCTCAACCGCGCCAATATGATCGTCATCGATCCGCGGATGACACGCACGGCAGCGCATGCGACCGAATTTGTGCGCGTCCGTCCGGGGACCCACATTCCGACCATCTACGGGTTGCTCTGGCACATCTTCCAGAACGGCTGGGAAGACAAGGAATTCATCCACCAGCGCGTGTACGGCATGGAGGAGGTCCGCAAAGAAGTCGAAAAGTGGCCTCCCGACGAGGTCGAGCGCGTCACCGGCTTGCCTGAGGCGCAGGTCAAGCGCATCGCCGAGATATTCGCCAAGCAGAAGCCTTCAACTTTGATCTGGGCGATGGGCCAGACCCAGTACACGTTCGGGACGGCGAATGTTCGCGCGAGCTGCATCTTACTCCTCGCCACCGGCAACGTCGGCGGCTTCGGCAGTGGCGCGAACATCTTTCGCGGCCATGACAACGTGCAGGGCGCGACCGACCTCGGCCTCGATGTCACGACGTTGCCGCTCTACTACGGGCTTGACGAGAACGCCTGGAGGCATTGGTGCCGCGTCTGGGAAGTCGATTACGACTCGATGCTGTCGCGCTTCGTCGACAAGACTTTCATGCAAACGGCCGGCATACCCAGCACCCGCTGGTTCGACGCCACGCTCCTGCCCAAGGACCAGGTGTCTCAACCCGACAATATGAAGGCCATGTTCATCATGGGGCATGGCGGCAATACGATCACGCGCATGCCGCAGGCGGTCAAAGGTATCGAGGCGCTCGACCTCCTGGTGGTGTGCGATCCTTATCCGACCACCTGGGCAGTGCTCTCGGAGCGCAAGAACGGCACTTATTTGCTGCCGGCCGGCACCAGCTTCGAGATGAATGGGACACGCACTGCATCCAACCGCTCGTTGCAATGGGGCGAGCAGATAGTCAAGCCGATTTTCGAATGCAAGAACGACTATGACACGATGTACCTGCTCGCCCACAAACTCGGATTTGCGGATCAGATGTTCAAGAACATCAAAGTCGAGAACGGTTCAGTGTCGGCCGAAGACATCCTGCGTGAGATCAATCGCGGCGGCTGGTCGACTGGCTATTGCGGTCAATCTCCGGAGCGCCTCAAAGCGCACATGAGAAATCAGTCGAAATTCGATCTGGTCACGCTGCGTGCGCCAAAGGGCGACCTGGAGGTCGGCGGCGACGTTTACGGCCTGCCCTGGCCGTGCTGGGGCACCCCGGACTTCAAGCATCCCGGCACGCCCGTCCTCTACAATATCAGTCTTCCTGTGAAGGAAGGTGGCGGAACGTTCCGCGCGCGCTTCGGAATCGAACGTGATGGCGTCAGTCTTTTATCGAATGGATCCTATTCACGTGATTCGGAAATCAAGGACGGCTATCCCGAGTTTACGCTCAGCGTCCTGAAAAGGCTCGGCTGGGACAAGGACCTCACCGCGCAGGAAATGGCGGTCATCCAGCAAGTGAACCCCGCCAACCCTGATGCCGTATCGTGGCAGATCGATCTCTCGGGCGGCATTCAGCGTGTCGCGATCGAGCACGGCTGCATTCCCTACGGCAACGGCAAGGCGCGCGCGAATGCATGGAACCTGCCTGACCCGATTCCGGTGCACCGAGAGGTGATCTTTACCTCGCGCCCCGATCTCGTCGCCAAGTATCCGACGCTGCCGGACGCCAAGCAGTTCCGCGTTCCCAATATCGGCTTCACAATTCAAAAGGCCGCCGTCGACAAAGGTGTTGTCAAGCAGTTCCCCCTGATCCTGACCTCCGGCCGGCTGGTCGAGTATGAAGGCGGCGGCGAGGAGACGCGCTCCAACAAATGGCTCGCCGAGCTCAAGCAATTCATGTTCGTCGAGATCAATCCGGCAGACGCGGCCGAACGCGGCATCAAAGAGGGCGACTGGGTTTGGGTCACGGGCCCGGAGGGCAATGCGAAAGCAAAGATGAAGGCGCTGGTCACCGAGCGCATGGGCAAAGGCGTAGCGTGGATGCCATACCATTTCGCCGGCTGGTTCGAGGGCGTGGACCAGCGCAGCAAATATCCCAAAGGTGCCGATCCAATCGTCCTCGGCGAGAGCGTCAATACGCTAACGACCTACGGCTACGACCCGTTCACCGGAATGCAGGAACCCAAAGCCACGCTCTGCCAGATCAGGGCGGCGTGAGGAGCGTGCCATGGCGCGAATGAAATTCCTTTGCGATGCCGAACGCTGCATCGACTGCAATGCTTGCGTCACCGCTTGCAAAAACGAGAACGAGGTGCCGTGGGGCATTAACCGCCGGCGCGTCGTCACCATCAATGACGGCAAGCCAGGCGAACGCTCTGTTTCTATGGCCTGCATGCACTGCACGGACCCACCTTGCGCCTCGGTGTGCCCGGTGAGCTGTTTCTACGTGACCGTCGACCACGTGGTCCTGCACTCGAAGGACCTTTGCATCGGCTGCGGCTATTGCTTCTACGCCTGCCCGTTCGGCGCGCCGCAATATCCCAAGGTCGGCAATTTCGGCTCGCGCGGCAAGATGGACAAGTGCACCTATTGCGCGGGCGGCCCGGAGACCGACGGCTCGCCCGAGGAATTCGCGAAATACGGCGCCAACCGGCTGGCTGCCGGCAAGCTGCCGCTGTGCGCGGAGATGTGCTCGACCAAATCGCTGCTCGCCGGTGATGGTGAGATCATCGCCGAGATCTACAAGGACCGAGTGCGCAAGCGTGGCTACGGCACTGGCGCCTGGGGCTGGACCACGGCCTATCACGAGGGGATCAAGGTCTGACGGACTTCGAAGCGCCGATCAGGAGATACCGGAACGATGACGAGCCTGCTGGGATTCATGCGTTTCCTCTTCGGCGCGCTTGCGATCTGCGCCCTTGCTGTTCTTGTCACGCCGATCCATGCCGAGCCGCAAGTGCCACCTGTCAATCCTCAGGCGAGTGCAATAAGTGAGCAGAGCCTGCTGCAGCAAGCTCCCCGCATCGAGGGGCGGATCGACATTCCCAACGAGACAGCCAGCGTGCTCATGCAGCCGGACGGGCGCGTTTGGCGCTATTTTCACGAGGTGCTGTTGCATTGGACCGGCGCGATCCTGATCCTCGGCACGATCGCACTCCTCGCAATCGCCTATTTTGTCGTCGGTCGGCTGCGGATTTCGGCCGGACGCTCCGGCATTAAGGTGCTCCGGTTCAGTTCATTCGAGCGGTTCTCCCATTGGCTGACGGCGACGTGCTTCGTGCTGCTGGGCTTGACCGGGCTCAACATCACCTTTGGAAAACTGCTGCTGTTGCCGCTGATCGGCCCCGAAGCCTTCAGTACGTTCTCGGAAGGCGCCAAATACGTCCACAACTTCGTCAGCTTCCCCTTCGTCCTTGGACTCGTCCTGATCATCACGATCTGGATGAAGGATAACGTGCTGAGAAAGGTGGACGTCGTCTGGTTGAAGGAGGGCGGCGGCTTCATCCCTTCGAAGCATCCGACGGCAGGCCGATTCAACGCCGGCGAGAAGCTGGTGTTCTGGTTGGCGCTCGGTGCCGGCGCCGCAGTATCGGTCTCAGGCTATCTCCTGCTGTTTCCATTCTACGTGACCGACATCTTCGGCATGCAGATTGCCCAGGGGGTTCACGCCGTCATTGCGGTTCTGTTCATCGCGCTCATCATCGGTCACATCTACATCGGAACCCTGGGCATGGAGGGCGCGTTCGAAGCGATGGGCACGGGCAGTGTCGACCTGAACTGGGCTAAAGAGCACCACGGCCTTTGGCTCGAAGAAGAGATCGCCAAGGGCCGTGCAAAGCTGCCTGCCCCGGCAACCCCGGCAGAATGACCGCGAAACACGGTAGTCGCAACGCCAATAGCGGACTGCCACTGACTCTGAGGAGGCCGCCTCGTGGATCTCGATCCCGTTCTGCTTGCGCGCATCCAGTTCGCGTTCACCATCATCTGGCATATCATCTTCCCGGCCTTCACCATTGGCCTGTCGGCCTATATCGCGACGCTTTGCGTCATCTGGATGCGCACTGGCAAAGATCATTACCGCCAACTCGCGCGGTTCTGGACCAAGATCTTCGCGGTGTCCTTCGCCATGGGCGTGGTGTCAGGGATAGTCCTGTCGTATCAGTTCGGCACCAACTGGAGCCGATATTCGGCCGTTCTCGGCAACGTGGTCGGGCCGATGATCGGCTACGAGGTTGAGGCCGCCTTCTTCCTGGAGGCAACGTTCCTCGGCGTGCTGCTGTTCGGCTGGGACCGGATGCCGCCGTGGCTGCACACGCTCTCGGCCATTGTTGTTGCGATCGGCACGCTGCTCTCCGCCTTCTGGATCCTGTCTGCGAACAGCTGGATGCAAACGCCGGCCGGATACGAGATGCGCGACGGCGTCGCCTACCCGCTCGATTGGCTCTCGATCGTGTTCAATCCGAGCTTTCCGTACCGCCTCGCCCATATGGTGACTGCGGCGTATCTGACGACCTCATTCGTGGTGCTTGCCGTGGGCGCCCGCTATCTCCTCGCCGGCACGCATCTCGAGCATGGCCGCACCATGGTCCGCATGGCTGTCGGTCTCGCCACCATTCTCGCGCCGCTGCAGCTCTTCATCGGCGACCAGCACGGCCTCAACACGCTCGAGCATCAGCCGCTCAAGATCGCAGCCATCGAAGCGCACTGGGACGGCAGCCGCCCGGGTGAGCTCGTGCTATTTGCTTGGCCGGACGAAAGCGCGGAAACGAACCGCTTTGCGGTCACGATCCCGCACGGCGCTTCGCTTCTTCTGACCCATAGCTGGGATGGCCTGTTTACCGGTCTCAAGAGCGTGCCGCCGAGCGATCGGCCGCCGGTCCTGCCGCCCTTCTTCGCGTTCCGCATCATGGTCGGCATCGGCGTGCTGATGATCCTCGCCGCGCTGACCGGCGTATGGCTGTGGTGGCGTGGGCGCTTGTTCAATACCCGTTGGTATCTTTGGCCGGCGCAGCACGCCTGGTGGCTGGGCTTCGTCGCGGTGATCTGCGGCTGGATCGTCACCGAGACCGGCCGCCAGCCCTGGGTCGCGCATGGAGTTCTGAGGACAGCCGATGCCGTGTCGCCGGTTGCCGCAGGCAGCGTGGCGACAACATTGGTGTTGTTCGTGCTGGTCTACGGCGTCGTGGGGTCGCTCGGCCTCTATTACATCAACCGACTGATCGTGAGCGGGCCGCGAGGGCCCGCGATCGAGCCGCCCATCATCAGAGGCCCGACGCTGGCGCCGCAGACCGAAGCTTTGGCCAGGACAGACCCATCATCAATTCCGATGTCCGAGTGAACGCGTGACGTGAGGCTATCTCATGGAATCCTATCTACCGGTTATCTGGGCCGCGATCATCGGTTGCGCGGTTGCGATGTATGTGATCCTGGATGGGTTCGACCTTGGAATCGGCATCTTGTTCCCGTTCGCCGAGAGCGAGCACGAGCGCGATCAGATGATGAATTCCGTCGCTCCGTTTTGGGACGGAAATGAGACGTGGCTGGTGCTTGGCGGCGCCGGCATGATGGTTGCTTTCCCGCTCGCCTATTCGATCATTCTGCCGGCGCTCTATCTGCCCGTCATTGTTATGCTACTGGCGCTGGTTTTTCGCGGCGTCGCATTCGAGTTTCGTTGGCTCGGCGTGACCAGCAAGCCGCATTGGACTTTCACGTTTGCCGCCGCCTCGACTGTTGCCGCCTTCTGCCAAGGATTGATTCTCGGCAGCCTGATCGAGGGTATCAAGGTGGAGAACGGGGCGTTTGCTGGCAGCGCCTTCGATTGGGCGACGCCGTTTGCAATCTTGTGCGGCCTCGGATTGGTGACCGGCTACGGTTTGCTCGGCGCAACCTGGCTCATCATGAAGACCCACGGCAGTGTCGCAACGCGAGCAAGGGTACAGGCCAAATTTCTATTGTTTGCGGTCCTCGCATTCATGGCGATCGTCAGCGTGTGGACCCCGCTCGCCTTCGAGCGCATTGCCGTGCGGTGGTTCTCCCTGCCCAATTTCCTTTTCCTGTGGTGGGTGCCGGCCGCGACCGCGCTTGTGGCATATGCGGCCTGGCGGTGGATCGAGACCGGACGCGAGGCCCTCCCCTTCCTTGCCGCTATCGCCATGTTCCTGCTGGGCTATCTCGGACTGCTGATCTCGAACTTTCCTTATCTGGTTCCACCGTCGCTCACGATCTGGGAGACCGCCGCGGCGCCCCCGACGCAGATCTTCATGCTGATGGGCACGCTGGTGCTGCTGCCGATCATTTTCGGCTACACGATCTTCGTTTACTGGATCTTCGCCGGAAAACTGCGCGAGGGTGAAGGCTACCATTAACGTTGGCAGCCTGGCCTGCATCGACATTCGCTGTCAGGCTGAGCACTGCGCTTTGGTGCGGTGAGGCGAGCTCTCTTGCTGCTGCGCTCCCCACTTCCGTTTGATTCCAAAGCAAAGCAAGACCAATTGCGGCAATTCGAAGAGAGCCATTTTTCCGCAAGACTCCATCAACGGCAGCAATTTCTGCACAGCAATCGCAACGGGTATTCACAACTATCATGTTGTGGAGCCGAGTTCCACGCCACACCGTCGCAAGCCCGCGTAACTCACCTCATTTCAGGAGAGTCTCATGGATCTTATCTCACGTCGCAGGATGCTGACGGCGGCTGCCGCCGGTGGCGTGCTGACCGCAGCGACGGCTGCGAGCGCGCAAACAGGCGAACAAGCGCCGCAGCCCCAGCGTCCCGGCCATGGCGGCACGGATCCCGGCCCGCGAAACATTTCGCGAGACCGCCAGAACCCGGATATCCTGGTGCCGCCGTCCACCGACCATGGCACTTTGCCCAATCTTCGCTTCTCGTTTTCCGACGCGCATATGCGGCTGGAGACGGGCGGCTGGACCCGTCAGGTGACCTCCCGCGAGCTCGGCATCTCGAAGAATATCGCCGGCGTCGACATGCGTCTGAACGCCGGTGGAGTACGTGAATTGCATTGGCACAAGCAGGCGGAGTGGGCTTACGTGCTCTATGGAAGGGCACGCATCACCGCGGTCGACCCGCAGGGAAGAAATTTTGTTGATGATGTAGGTGTTGGTGATCTGTGGTTTTTTCCCTCGGGCGTTCCTCATTCGATCCAGGGCCTTGATCCGGACGGTACCGAATTTCTCCTGGTCTTTGATGACGGCGACTTCGACGAGGACAATACCTTCCTGATCAGTGACTGGTTTAAGCACACACCGAAGGAGGTGCTGGGAAAGAACTTCGGCGTTTCCGCCGCGCTGTTCGGCCATACGCCCGACCCAAAGGACCGTTATATTTTTCCCGCTGCGGTTCCAGGACCATTGGCGTCCGACCGGATTACCGGAGCCACAGCCGTAGCTCAGAGCTACAGCCACCGTTTGATGGCGCAGGAGCCGATCAAGACCAAAGGTGGGACGGCACGCATTTCGGATTCCAGCGTATTCCCGGTTTCCACCAAGATTGCTGCGGCACTGGTCGAGATTGAACCGGGCGCAATGCGCGAGCTTCACTGGCACCCCAACGCTGACGAATGGCAGTATTGGATCGAAGGCCAAGGGCGCATGGGTGTGTTTGCGGCCTCCGGCCAGGCGCGGACGTTCGACTTCCGAGCCGGTGATGTCGGTTATGTCCCATTCGCGATGGGTCATTATATCGAGAACACAGGCACGACCACCTTGCGGTTCCTCGAGATCTTCAAGAGCAGCTACTTTGCCGATATGTCGCTCAATCAGTGGATGGCCTTGACCCCGCCGGAGCTGGTGGAGGCGCACTTGAACCTCGATCAGCAGGTGATGAAAGCGCTGCGCACGAATAAGGCTCCCGTTGTGCCTGCCTAGGCATCCCTTTCGGGCTGCTCACTATGATCACTCCGGTGCAGTGCTGACACCTGGGACGGTTCCTGCGATACCCGAACTGCACCGGGCCGGTTTCTTTTACGCAAGTTCCGGTTGATAGCACGAGCAAGCGTCATGCAGCGCGTGCTACGGAAAGGCACCTTTAGAACGACGATCGTCGCGCGTTGGAAGGCACGCTCGCCGCAGCGGCAACACATTAGTGCCGGCCTGAGAGCGTTACGTTGGGTAGCTCAGCACGCCGGGCCCACTTGTATCGATCTACATACCTGCGGTCACGGCGTGCCGGCCTGTTCAAATGGCAACGTAAACTGAAAGGTGGCACCACGTCCCGTGTTGGCGCTCGCCCACAAACGGCCACCGTGAGACTCGATGATGGAGCGACAAATTGCCAGTCCCATTCCGGTGCCCTGCGGCTTGGTGGTGAAGAAAGCCGTAAAAATACGCTCGCTTCCCTGGGGAAGCCCGACGCCCGAATCACTCACCGAAATCAGTAGTTGATTGTCCTCCGTCCTTTTTGAACTGATCACTAACTCACCACCTATGTCCTTCATGGCCTCGATGCCGTTGAGCATGAGGTTCATCAAGACTTGCTGCAGCTGTACACGATCTGCTGTGATCGTCGGAAGTCCGGTACAGAGGTCGATGCGGATCGAAACGGAGTTTCGATCCGCGGTAGCGTCGAGCAAAGCGATCATCTCTCGAATGATTGCGTTTACATCAACCAGCTCCCGGTGTGGCGCACCTCGCCTGTAGAGCGAGCGAATTCGATCGATGATGTCGGCGGCACGATTTACGTCAGCGACCATTGCCGAGGCAGCCTCGCGTGCCTCCGTCACGTTGGGGGCGCTAAACTCGAGCCAGTTCACACACGCCCGGCCGCTAACCGCTGCGCCGGTGATCGGCTGATTGATCTCGTGAGCTAGGGACGCTGCGAGCTCGCCCATTGTTGCAACGCGGTTTCGGTGGGCAAGCTCGGCTTGCAATTGCCGCAGTCTCTCGCGCTCCTCTTCCACACGCTTGAAGTCAGTGATGTCAATATTCGACCCGATATAGCCCGCGAATTCTCCCGCTCCGGTGTATCTTGGGACTCCACTCTCAATAACCCAGCGGTATTCCCCATCCGCTCGCCTGAGCCGATATTCCATCCTGAAAGGCTTTCTGGCGTGGAACGCTGGCCAGTAACAGTCGAGGCAGGCTTGCAAGTCACTCGGGTGTACGCCTTGGGTCCATCCCGCACCCACTTCCTGTTCCATGGTTCGGCCGGTGAACTCCAGCCACGGTTTGCTGAAATAGTCACAAAGGCCGTCTGTTCCGCTCGTCCAGATCAGGACTGGTGCCTTGTCGGCCATGGTCCGAAACCGGGCTTCGCTCTCGATCAGCTGTGCCTCGGCGTGCTTTCGCTCCGTGATGTCGCGATAGATAGCATAGCTTACGATGTGCTGACCCGACGCCGTCCTGACTGGAACCGCGACGAGGGACACCTGAACGTCAGTCCCATCCTTGCGTCTGCGCGCCGTCTCGACCTCTACTCGTTGCCCGCGCCTGAGTTTAGCCAGGTATTCTCGGGCACTCTCGAGGAGCGTCTCTGGAACGATGAGATCGTGAATGTGACGCCCTTGAACCTCTTCCCGCTCGTAACCGAAGAGGCGAGCGAATTCCTTGCTAATACGAACAACGCGGTCCTCCGGACTCAGGATAACAACCGCTTCCGGAGCTTGTTCAATCAACTCCTCCAGTCGAATCGCATCCAACAAGCTGGACAGGTGAAATTCACTTGCGCCCGGATCGCCAGGAACCTCGTCGGAGGGTGAGCGTCGCACGCGCGGCTGGGCCCGACCATGAACGCCGGATCGCGAGTGTCTCATAGACGTCTCCCAAAGCGGTTCCGGACAAAGCCAACGAATAGTTCCACCGCTGTATTGACCCGATTGTTGCGACTGTTAATGTAACGCAAAGTCGTGTCGTTTCCAATTCGCGGCAGTCAGGCAAGAGCCGTTAAGGCATTTGACTTTGCGCGACAGGAGGACACATGCTCAGCAGAGACGAATGGTTGCCTCTCGCCCGCAAGTTAGACTGGGACTACTCCTACGTGCGGGAAGACGAAGTCTTTCCAGAGGTGATCAGCGGGCGCCCCTGGCTCTCTCATTCGGAATGGAAAGATTGGGAAGAGTCTTTTAAGACATCCTATCGCGAATACGTCGATAACCAATACGAAAAAGACATGGCTGTCATCGCCGTGCGCGATGCGGTCGGTCGCCTGGAAAATATCCAGAAGTTGGCCGTGCCGTGGCTGAACAGTCTAAAAATACATGCAGCGGCATTGGCCCTGGCCGAGTTCACCGGCGTCATCGGCAATCTTCGAGGTGCGCGGTTCGGCCGTGACAGCGCCTGGCGGACCATGGCGACTTTTGGAGCACTTGACGAATACCGCCATACCCAAATACCTCTGCTGCTGTTTCATCAACTGGTGCGCTGGGACGCGCAGTTCGATTGGGCGCACAAATTTTATCACACCAACAATTGGTTCGCAGTTGCTGCACGACACTTCTTTGATGAATTGACGTTGGGTCAAAACGCGATCGAGTTCCACATCGCTACGAACTTCGTGCTGGAAACCGGATTCACGAATTTGCAATTTGTGGGATTGGCGTCGCTGGCGCGCGAGTCCAGCGACCACATGTTCGAGAGGATGATTACGAGCATTCAGACAGATGAAGCGAGGCATGCACAGATCGGACATCCGGTTCTTGCCACCGTCATGAAGCACGATCCCGAGTACGCGCAATACCTTCTCGATAAGTGGTTCTGGCGCAACTGGCGCTTGTTTTCGATCTTGACCGGCGTCTCCACGGATTATCTAACCGCGTTGGATCAACGTCCCCATTCATTCAAGGAGTTCATGGAAGAGTGGATCCTCGATCAGTTTCTGCGCACGCTCGACGAGTTCGGGCTTAAGAAACCTTGGTATTGGAACATTGTTGAGGATGAACTTGATATCTACCATCACATGATCTACGCCAGCGCCTACACATATCGTGCGACCCTGTGGTTTAACTTTGTGGTCCCGGGCCCCGCGGAGCGCAAGTGGTTGCGTCAAAAATATCCCAAACATTGGGACGATATGGATGCGGTGTGGGAGCAGGTCACTGAACGTTGGAGAACGATTGGTCCCGGAGCTGCAAATGAGTTCGCGGTCCACGGGACGGCCCTGCCCACCTTTTGCGACTTGTGTCAGCTGCCGCTAAGCGCTGGTACGCCCCGCAAGAATACGGCGAATGTTCTCGCCCACGACGGGCGCAAGTACATATTCTGCTCCGAGCCGTGTCGGTGGATCTTCTTACGAGAGCCGGAGAGATATGCGAGCCATAAGGACGTGGTGAAGCGCGTCCTTTCGGGAGAAGCGCCAAGCCAACTTCCTGACTTGCTGACAGAGTATTTCCGGCTCACGCCAGAGACGTGGGGCAAGGACGTCCTAAATGGAAATTATGATTGGCTCGGAGCGAAATGAACTCCTGTCGCGTAGTATCAGATGGAAGATAAGTATGTCCATTCCTCTGTATGGCTTCCTGGAAGGTGACACCGTCGGGCTTCTTGTGTTGGCTGAGGAAGGCCAAACAATTTTGGACGTGGCACGAAAACTTCAGGACGCGGCTAGCATTCGGGTCGCCCACCGCGAAAAAGTTGACGTCGTTTACCAAGGAAAAGCAATCGACCCTAAGCTCACGGTCAACCAGGCGGGGCTGCAAGCATTGGATCGATTCGATGTGATTTGGAGCCGCAACCTATGAGCCTTCGAAAAGTAGCGTCCTTGGATGACCTTTGGAGCGGCGAAATGGTGCCTGTTGAATTGGATGGGAACGCTATTCTGCTCATCAATGTTAATGACCAGATTTATGCATATGCTGACGCATGCCCGCACCAGAAAAGCCGGTTGAGTGAAGGCACCTTGATGGGAAACAATCTCCGTTGTGCGAGGCACCACTGGGAGTTCGATGTGTGCACTGGGCAAGGCATCAATCCTCAGAATACCTGTTTGAGGGTATTCTCGGTAACGATCGAGGGGCGCGACATTCTTCTCGAGCTAGATGACATGCGGTTCAGAGAAGTTGCTGCGGCAGACGGAACCAAGGAATGACGAGCGAGAACCCAGAAACCTATGATCGCGTCGGACCAGTTCTCCAGTCGGGCGCCGTCGCCACCGCCATCATTGCCGCAATCAAGGATCTGAACCAGGATGTTATGGTGGTGGACCGCGGCGCATATGTAAGAATTCTGGTGCCGCGATGCTGCGTCGTGACTCGTTCGGCAATTGAGAAACACCTCGGGCGGTCATTTCGTTTCCCGGGGGAACTGGAGACCGTAATGTCAGCATTCAAGGGTTCGCTTGAGCTGAACCAGAATGATGCCGCTTGGCGATTCGCCTAGCCGCAGACTTCGCTTTGAAGCACGCCCGTTTCTGCTCCGGAGAGCCTTATGGCGCAGCAGAAAACATATTGGCATCTTGTGCAGCAGAGGCGGATGCCGACTGAATACGAAATCGTGACGTCGAAACTCCTTTGCTACACCGGCGAGGGCTTAACCGGGAAGAGGTTTGAACTCGATGTCCCGCTGCTGGATTGGTACAAGCGCTTCCAGCAGGACTCCCCGCTGACCTGCAGGTCGTGGGAAGGCTTTCGGGATCCCCGCGAGACAACCTACACAAAGTACACCGAGATTCAGAGAGACAAGGAGATCTTCGTCGACGGAATCCTGGAGGAGATCGAAGTGAGTGGCTACGATGGTCAGTTGTCGCCCCACTGGCTGCACGTTCTTTCTAGTGTCGTTGCGCCTTTGCGTTATCCAGGACACGGCTTGCAGATGCTGGCGTCCTACATCGGACAAATGGCTCCGAGCGGACGGATCGTCATTGCGGCGGCCCTGCAAGCGGCCGACGAAATGCGACGCGTACAACGGATTGCCTACCGAGTCCGGCAGCTTCAACATCGTTATCGCGGCTTTGGAACCGATAGCAAAACCCGGTGGCAGACCGATGCGCTGTGGCAACCTTTACGCATCTCGATTGAGAAATTGCTTGTTTGTTATGACTGGGGCGAGTCTTTCGTCGGGCTCAACATCGTACTCAAGCCCCTGATTGACGAGCTATTCATGAACCACTTTAGCGATCTGGCGCTGCGTGAGGGGGACTATTTGCTTGGTCAGGTGTTTTATTCGCTGAACGAAGATTGCAAGTGGCATCGAGAATGGACACGAGCGCTGACCCGGATGGTCATCGAAGACAATTCGCACAGCAGGCCCACCATCCAAGGTTGGATCGAGAAGTGGCATCCTATTGCGGCACGTGCCGTGGAAGCCTTTGCTCCGGTCTTTGATGGAAGATTGGAAGACGCCCAGATGCCGCCGCTCGAGGGTGTGAGTCAGAAGTTGGACCAATATTATCGGGATTACTTGTCCAGCATGGGCTTGCGTCCTTGCGCATGATGTCCTGACAGTGCAGCTGCCCGAGCGGCACAAGGACCCATCGCGGGCCACATAAGCGTTATTTAGGGGCTCTGCCTAAGTATGCCGCTTAACTTCCTCCTCCGATGCGCACGAGGTAGTCGACAATCGTATCGACGTCCTTGGCATCGATCGGCGCCTTGTAGGCGGCGCGCATCTTTTCGACCTCCTCCCGCCATTGCGTCTTCGATATGGCTGGTTGATTGAGCACCATATCGGCGGAGTGGCAAGCCAGGCAGTTGCCGTTGGCCGCATCCGAACCGGGCCCTCCTGGAAACATGCGATCATCAGACGGCAGGTCGACGCTCACGGACTTCAGCACCAATTTGTCATCGGAATGCGCAGCAGGCGGCGCAAATGCAATAACCGTGATCAGAGCCAGGGGCAGCGTGTGACGCACCATGTTGTCCTCCTCAAGCGATGACGACGTGCGTCTGCTCGACCACATTGCGCATGAACCCACTTGGATTCCAATTGGGCGTATCGGGTTGTTCCTCGCCACTGGTGCTGGTGCATCGGACCATCAGCACCTCGGCACCCGCAGCCGATGGCGTAAAGGAGATCTGCCATTGGCGGAAACTGTACTTGCCTTCATCCCTGCCGAGTTGTGCCTGCTGCCAGGTGTGGCCGCCGTCGTTGGAGAAATCGACCCGCGCGACGCCTGTATCGCCGCCAAAAGCAAATCCACGCGCCAGCGTAGGGGCACGCGCTTGCAGCGTATCGCCCGTCTTGATGTTGGTAATGAATGAACGCGGAACCATTCGGCTGATCGGCACCAATCTAAAGTCGGTTTGTCCAGGCTCCACGTTGGCACGGGGCGTATCGGGGATTCGGTAGGCCGTTGCAGTCCAGTAATTCGTATCAGGCTGGTCGAGCACCTCGATGTCGTTCAGCATCTTGACCCAATAGGTGGAATACCAGCCAGGCACAATCAGCCGGAGCGGGAAGCCGTTGAGCAGCGGGAGTTGCTCCCCATTCATCGCGTAGGCGAGCATCACCTCTCCGTCCCGTGCATGCTCAATGTCGAGCGACTTCATGAAGTCCGGCGAGTCGGGGACGATCGGTTCGTCCAAGCCGTTGAAGCGAACCTGGACGGCGCCGGCCCTCACGCCAGCCCTGTCAAGCACGTCCTTCAGGCGGACCCCGGTCCAGCGCGCGTTTCCCATGGCGCCATTCGACCACTCCCCACCGGGCACGCGCGGCTGGAAATAACCGCGGGAATTCCCCGAACACTGGTTAATCGCCACAAGCTCCACCTGAGGGAACGCCATGAGGTCGTCGAGTGACAGTGACAGGTTTCGGTTCACATGGCCGCGCACCGCAATCCGGAAACGATTGGGATCAACTGTGGTCGGTATGAGCGCCAAGTGCCAGCGGACATAGAATCGGTCGTTTGGTGTAAACACCGAACGGTCGAATACCTCGAACGGGGTTTCGAGCAGGGGTGGCCGGGTCCGTTGCAGAATGAGCGCTCCCTTCTGGGGAAATGCGGTGGTGATTGGACGCTCGTCCGGTCCTCCCGGCAAAGGAAGCTTGACGATTGGGTCAGCGAACGCAGCCAGCGGCGCCATCGTCAGGGTTGCCGCGCCGGCTGTGCACATAAAATGCCGGCGAGATGCAAGCGATCCCTGGGATTGCCAGACCATTGGGTCGCCGCGGCGTCGCCCGTGGCATCCATCGATCGGGCCAAGCGGTGACTCTTCGATCACTCTATTCTGCTTGCGGTCACGCACCATCTTTGGCCTCC
>Ga0209488_10002068_pt1 | contig 16859 bp, 12 predicted proteins | sample Rivendell_Oct201_8_FD_188349 | JGI IMG/M metagenome (GOLD analysis project Ga0209488, IMG submission 188349) | Vadose zone soil microbial communities from the Eel River Critical Zone Observatory, Northern California, USA -... | ecosystem: Environmental > Terrestrial > Soil > Vadose zone >...
TGTAATGCGTTCCAGATTTTTTCTTCCAGCCCGCGGCAGTGGGCTCCGTATGAGTTGGGCGAACTGCAATGCGCGGAGATGAACCGTCTTCGCGAACGCTATAACTTGAAGCCGCTGGTGATTCACACCAACTATCTGGTAAACCTGGCCAGCTCGAACGAACTATTCCTGCAGAAATCGATGGAGGCGTTTCGCGGCGAGGTCGAGCGAGCTCTATCGCTGTGCGCCGAGTATCTCGTCCTGCATCCCGGATCGTTTCGCGGCGCCGACCGCGAACAGGGACTGTTACGCACTGCCGCTGCCATCGCCGCGTCCACGCAGGGACTCGACCTCGCAAACGCGGGCCTGACCATCCTGATCGAAAACACGGCCGGGGCAGAATTCTCCCTTGGCGGCAGTTTCGAACAGGTCGCCGAAGTTCTCGAACGCCTGCGAGGCATCGTCCCTGTCGCCGCGTGCATCGACACCTGCCACACCCATGTCGCGGGATACGACATCGTCAGCGAAGAAGGCCTCTATCAAACGCTGCAGCATCTTGACACCACCATCGGCCTGAACAATGTAAAAGTCTGGCACTGCAACGATGCCAAAGCCCCCCGCGGCTCGAAGCTGGATCGCCACCAGCACATCGGGAAGGGAATGATCGGCAAAGAAACCTTTCGCATCCTGCTGAATGACCTGCGGCTGGCCCATGCCGCCTTCATCGCCGAAACGCCGATTGACGAGCCGGGAGACGACCGCAGGAATGTGGATGCATTAAAGAAGTTGGTGGGCGCAGGTTCCAAAACAGAACAGTCGTAGAGACGTTGCTTGCAACGTCTCTCTGTCCCGCGGCACGACACGTGATAATCAACGAGAGCCTGCCGTCGTGACCCTCTACCAAAACAAATACCGAGTCGAGAGCGCGCGTCTATGCGACTGGGACTATCGCGCCCGTGGTTGGTACTTCGTTACCATCTGCGCGCACAAGCGCGCCAGTATCTTCGGAGAGATCGCGGACGGCGAAGTCCAGCTTTTCCGCGTAGGACAAATTGCAAAGTCGGAACTGCAGAGCGTGCACACTCATTACAACAACGTTCAAATCGATTCGTTCGTCGTGATGCCAAACCACGTGCACGCCATCGTGGCGATTGATGGCGAACACTGCTTCTCCCCGAATCCTGAAATATTCGTTCCGGCCGTCGTTCACAAGAGAGGCCCTACGCCCCCTGAGCATGGTTCGCTATCGGCGATTATTCGCTCGTACAAGGCAGGTGTCACTCGCCGATGTCATGAGCTGAGTTTAGGGCAGGTCGTGTGGCAGTCGAGGTTCCATGATCATATTCTCCGTGGCGATGCAGTGATTAATGCCGTCCGCGATTACATCCGCAATAACCCGGCAAATTGGTCCAAAGACGAAAACCATCCGTAGAGACGTTGCTTGCAACGTCTTTCTGTCCCGCGAGACGCCGCCCGCTGATCGGTACACGGCGTGCATCAGGCCCTCTCCCGGCCTGAGCCCTACGACCGGCGATGCAGGGGGCGAGAGAGACGTAACAAGTTACGTCTCTACGACGGGGTAGGCGCTCGTTGTAAAATCAAAGTTTACCTGCTGTCGACTTTCTCGACCTATGCCCTCGCAAGACAAATCGGAAACTACCACCGTGGCCAGCCAGAGCCATCCCGGCCACTCTGATCGTCTGGACGAGCGCTACGACGCCCAGCGCGTTGAAGAAAAATGGTTTCAGCGCTGGCAGCAGAATGCCTCCCTTTATGCCGCCGAGCCCGATTCGACAAAAAAGAAATATTACGTGGCCGAAATGCTGCCCTATCCGTCAGGTGCGCTGCACATGGGACATGTGCGCAACTACGCTATCGGCGATGCACTCGCCCGCTACATGTGGATGAACGGCTACAACGTGCTTCATCCCATGGGCTGGGATTCGTTCGGACTGCCTGCCGAGAACGCGGCTATTCAGAATAATATGCCGCCGCGGCAATGGACCCTGGGCAACATCGCCAATATGAAGGCTCAGATGAAGCGCTTGGGGTTCGCCTACGACTGGTCGCGCGAAGTCACCACTTGCTTCCCTGAGTACTACCGCTGGAACCAGTGGTTCTTCCTCAAGTTCCACGAAATGGGATTGGCGTACCGCAAGAAGAGCAAAGTGAACTGGTGCCCGAAGTGTTGCACGGTTCTTGCGAACGAACAAGTTGTGAATGGCTGCTGTTGGCGGCATGAAGATACGCTGGTCGAGCAGCGTGAGCTGGAGCAGTGGTTTTTCCGCATTACGAAATATACCGACGAGTTGCTGCGCGATCTGGACAAGCTTGGCGGCTGGCCGGAAAAAGTCCGTACCATGCAGCGCAACTGGATTGGCCGCAGCGAAGGCACGCTGGTCGATTTCAAGCTCGCTGACTCCGGACCTGCCGGCGCCACCGGTTCCACCATCAGCGTATTCACCACGCGAGTGGATACGATTTATGGAGCGACTTCGGTCCAGCTCGCCCCGCAGCACCCGCTCATAGCCGATCTCGCCGCCGCCAACGCCGACTTGCGCGCGAAAGTCGATCAGCTCATTGCCGAGCAGCGCAAAGCCAGAGAAGTCGGCGACATCGGCGAAATCGAAAAGCACGGCATCTTCACCGGCCACTATGCCATCAATCCTTTTAACGGCGAGAAGGTTCCCATCTGGGTGGCGAATTACATCCTCATGGATTACGGAACGGGCGCCATCATGAGCGTGCCGGCTCACGACGAGCGCGACTACGAGTTCGCAAAAAAATACAACATCGATATTCGCCTGGTCATCGTTCCTATCGCCGACGATCCCGAAGAGACCGTCGCCGAACCGCCGCTGCCATTTACCACGATGAACGGGTCATTGGTCAACTCCGGGCCTTTCAGCGGCCTTGCCTGCGAAGATGCGATCAAAAAAATGTCCGCCTATGCCGAGAAAAACGGTTTCGGCAAGGCCACGGTCACCTATCGCCTGAAAGACTGGGGCATCTCGCGCCAGCGTTACTGGGGCACGCCGATTCCCATGCTCTACTGCGAAAAAGATGGGATCGTTCCCGTTCCGGAAAAAGATTTGCCCGTTCTCTTGCCGGAGAACATGGATTCTACTCTGACCGGTGGTTCGCCTTTGAGCCGTGTGCCAGAGTTTGTGAACACGACGTGCCCGAAGTGCGGCGGGCCGGCGCGCCGCGAAACCGATACGATGGACACCTTCGTCGACTCATCCTGGTACTTCTACCGCTACACCGACGCGCACAACGACCGCGCACCTTTCGATCGCGAGATCGCAAAATATTGGTTCCCCATCGATCAGTACATCGGGGGCGTGGAGCATGCCATCCTGCACCTGATCTATTCGCGCTTTTGGACCAAGGCGATGCGCGACCTGGGATTGGTCAAGAACGACGAGCCCGTTGCGCGCCTCTTCACTCAGGGCATGGTCACCTACCAGGGCGCAGCCATGTCGAAGAGCCGCGGGAATGTGGTTTCGCCGGATGAAATGGTCGCCCGGTTCGGCGCCGATGCCGCGCGCCTCTACGTGTTGTTTGCCGCACCGCCCGACCGCGATCTCGATTGGCAGGACTCGGGGATCGAAGGCATCCAACGATTCTTGAGCCGGGTCTACCGCTTTGTAGTTCGAAATAAGCCCTCCGTAGAGACGTTGCTCGCAACGTCTCCCTCACCATCGTCCGGAACGCCGGCCGCCGCAGCGTCTCTCCCGCCGCAGGCCCGCGCCATCCAGCGCAAGCTGCACCAGACCATCAAGCGCGTCAGCGACGACTTCCAGGGTCGCTGGCACTTCAATACCTGCATCGCCGCCATCATGGAATTGGTGAACGTGCTCTATGGCGCGGAAGACGCGATCGCCAAGAATTCGATCCCCACTCCACTTTTGGCCGAGGTGCAGCGCAGTCTCGTCCTTCTGCTCGCGCCCTTCGCTCCCTATCTCGCTCACGAACTCTGGGAGATGCTTGGCGAGAAGGGAAGCCTGCTCAAAGCTTCGTGGCCCAAGTACGATGCTGCGCTTGCGAAAGAAGAGGAACTCGAAGTCCCAGTGCAGGTCAATGGCAAACTGCGCAGCCTTATTGTTGTGCCCGCGGACTCAACGGAAGACTTCGTTGTCGAACGCGCGCTCGCCGATGAAAAAATAAAGTCCGCCAGCGCCGGTAAACAGATCGTCAAGAAGATCTACGTCCCCGGCAAGCTACTGAATATTGTCGTGAAGTGAGTTCCCTCCAACGGACTGTCATCCTGAGCGCAGTAGTTGCTTCGCGAAGCGAAGCAACTACGGAGTCGAAGGACCCCTACGCTGTCAGTGCAGTCACCAACGTGTCAGGGAATTCCCACGATGCACGGGGCGCACGCGTGCCGGCTGCACGGGCAGGACGTCTTGAGTCCGCAGTGCAGATCGAGATAATGTAGTGATCCTTCGACTCCACGACTGCTTCACTCCGTGAAGCAGTGGCGTCCGCTCAGGAAGACAGCGCTCGACTAGATTGCCTGCAGTCCGCTATCCGTGCAAATGACGGCGCATGCGATATCCTGAGTACGCATGTCCCGCATCTCGCCCACGCTCGAAGGCTTCCGCGCGGCCTGGCGACGGCCATCGCTCTTCCTCGCCGAAATCGCCTGGCGCTGGACGGTGGGTGCAACAACTTGTGCACTATTACTCTTCGGATTTTTCGAATACCTGCGCACGTTACTCGTGACCAATGGCGACCTCCTTTTTCTGCGGACCAGGCAGCCCGTGTTGATTGGACAGGCGATCTCTCACATCCTGCGTGGCAGTCTGGGGCGCGTGGCTCTGGCGGGGCTGCTTGCGGCCTTGGCCCTCTGCTTTGCGTGGATCGTCGCGGCGTCGGTTGGAAGAAATCTCACGTTGCGAGCTCTGCTCGAATACTTTTCTTCCCGCAAAGACGCTGCTGGCGATGCCTCTAAAAATGGCGCGCGCTCACAAGATCAGGGGACAGGAACTAAACCGCTACGCGCACTCTTCGGCCTCAGCTTGTTTCGAGCAGCGGTAGTGCTTGCGGCTGTCCTGGCTTTCCAGGGCGCCGCGATCCTGGCTCGCTTTGCTTCTTCACCGGAGCACCCACAGTCCGGACTGGTGTTTCTGATATTTCTCCTCCTGGCAGGCCTGATCTGTATTGCGGCGTGGTGTTTGAACTGGTTTCTGTCGCTCGCTGCAATCTTCGCCGTTCGCGATCACGAGGACACGTTGGGCTCGCTCGGTTCCGCGGTCAGCCTGTGCCGAGAGCGCTTCGGGGCTGTCTTCGCCGTATCGAGTTGGACGGCTGTGGCACATCTCGTCGCGTTTTCGGGGATGATGACAGTCGTCTCGTTCCCTCTCGGCCTTGCTCCTTTGATTAATGTCCGGCTCCTGATCGCATGCATCACCATTGTGGTGCTAATTTACCTGGCGCTCGCGGACTGGCTCTATATTGCGCGTCTCGCCGGATACGTGTGCATCGCGGAAATGCCAGAAGCATTGGTCGCATCCGCGCCGATGCTTACGCTTCCACCCGAGGGTGAACGCACTCTGCCGAGGACTCCAGTGCAAACCATCGACCGCGACGAACGGATCCTCAGCGACGTGCCGAACCTTGTCGTAGAGACGTAGCTTGCTACGTCTTGCTCTCCACTTCGCTGATGACGCGCGCGACGCCCTTCTGGCCAAGATTCGCGGCGCCGCAGGCAGAGACGTTGCAAGCAACGTCTCTACAGACGAACCTATTGCCAGCAGACAAAGGCTTTCACATTAGGCAGCAGGCATTACCTGCTTTACACTCCCCAAGCGAATTTGAGACACTCATTCGTGGAACCCCAATCCAGACTCAGCGAATCGATCGTCATCCTCGACTTTGGCGCGCAGTATACGCAACTTATCGCGCGCCGCATCCGCGAACAGCATGTTTTTTCCGTTGTGTTGCCCTGTACGGCCTCGCTCGACGAGGTCAAGAGCTATGCGCCCGTGGGGATCATCCTCTCGGGGGCGCCGTGGTCGATTTACGACAAAGATGCGCCACCCGCCGACGCGCGCGTGTTTGAGTTGGGATTGCCCGTGCTGGGAATCTGTTATGGTCTGCAATTCATGGTGCATACGCTGGGCGGCAAAGTGCGGCCGGCGGAGAAGCGCGAGTACGGCCACGCAGAAGTCGAAGTTGTTTCGGAGTCGCTTCTTTTTCAGGGACTGGCGAAAAAACTTGCGGTATGGATGTCGCATGGTGACGAGGCGCTCGAACTGCCTCCTGGATTTGAGTTGACGGCGAAGACACATTACGCGATGGCCGGAATTCAGAACGTCGCGAAGAAATGGTATGCGGTGCAGTTTCATCCCGAGGTGCATCACACGCGTCAGGGCACGGAGATTCTGCGCAACTTCATCTTCAACATTTGTGGCGCGAAACCCACGTGGACTCCTCAGCATTTTATCGACTCGACCGTTGAGCAGGTGAAGCAGCAAGTGGGCAGCGGACGGGCCATTTGTGCCCTTTCTGGCGGCGTGGATTCTTCGGTGGCTGCCGTTCTCGTGGATCGTGCGCTGCGCGATGCGAGCGGGAAGGCGCGACTGACCTGCATCTTCGTCAACAATGGCGTGCTTCGCAAGAACGAATTCGAAAAAGTGCAGAAAACGCTGCGCGACAAACTTGGTCTGCGTCTCGATGCCGTCGATGCCACCGACCGTTTTCTCGGCAAGCTCAAAGGTGTCATCGATCCCGAGAAGAAGCGCAAGATCATTGGCAACGAATTCATCAAAGTATTCGAGCGGGAAGCCCGGCGCATCGAGAAGAGTGAAGGCAAGGTCAAGTGGCTGGTACAGGGGACGCTTTATCCCGACGTGATTGAGTCGCGTTCGGTGCGCGGGCCGTCGCAGGTCATCAAGTCGCATCACAACGTGGGCGGTCTGCCCGAAAAGATGAAGCTCAAGCTGATCGAGCCGCTCAAAGACTTATTCAAGGACGAAGTCCGAAAAATTGGCCGCGATCTCGGCATGCCCGAGGAGATTTTGCAGCGCCAGCCTTTCCCTGGGCCCGGACTCGCTGTGCGCGTACTCGGAGAAGTCACGCCCGAGCGGTTGGCGCTATTGCGCGAGTGCGATGATATTGTCGTCAGCGAAATAAAGGAAGCTGGACTGTATACAAAAATCTGGCAGTCGTTTGCGGTGCTGCTACCTGTGATGTCGGTGGGCGTGATGGGCGACATGCGCACCTACGCCTATACCTGCGCAATCCGCGCCGTCAGCTCAGAAGACGGCATGACCGCCGACTGGGTTCCGCTGCCGCACGAAGTGCTGAAGACCATCTCCACGCGGATCGTGAATGAAGTGAAGGGCGTGAATCGCGTGGTGTACGACATTACTTCCAAGCCTCCGGGAACGATTGAGTGGGAATAGCGGCTTTTGGCTTTTAGCTCTTAGCTTATAGCTCAGCCCGGAAGTTCCACACCAACGTCGAGTTATGGGTGCGGGAGAGCATATTCTGTAAGATATATCGTGATTATTGGATATTGCACAGAGCTAGTAAAGGTTAAGTGAACTTGGGGGGTGTGGAAATGATATTCACGATATGACGTTACCCTCACCGGTTCCCGACGTGGGAAAGGACTGGACTCAGATGTTCATGAATCACTGCATTCGAACGAACTCAGGCGTACGTTGCGGCAATGCCTTGGGGACTAAAGCGCTTTCAAGAAGCGTGCTGTCTGCACTTCGTGACGTTCAGTTGCTATCACCGGGCTCCTCTTCTCGGCACGCCCGAAGTGCGTAACACCTTCGAACAAACTTTGGAACAAGTGCGACGCTGGTATGGATTCTATATATGTGGCTACGTGGTGATGCCGGAACATGTTCACCTGCTAGTTAGTGAGCCGGAACGCGCGAAGCTCTCGGTTGCGTTGCAAATGCTCAAGCAGAATGTAGCGCGCAAGGTCGCGGTGGGCGGACCATTCTGGCAGGCCCGCTACTACGACTTCAACACTTCAACGTATGGAGCGAAGAGAAGCGAATTGAAAAACTGCGCTACATGCATCGCAATCCTGTGAAGCGAGGACTGGTTATGAATCCTCAGGATTGGGTCTGGAGCAGCTTTCGCCACTATGTTTCGGGAGTTGAGGGGGTAGTTGAGATCGAATCGCAGTGGACAGCCAGGAAAAGGGAACGTATGGGGCTTACGTTGCGGTTAGTCTGTCCAGATCAAAACCCCCGCCCTGTCTCTCCAAAAAACGGAGAGACAAGGACGGGGCACCCCCGGGAATAACCACGGGATATCAACCGGGAATCACACAATCAACACCGGGGGTGCCCCACCCTTCTCGCGCTTTTTGCGAGAGGGTGGGTGACGCCAGACTAAATTCCTCCGTTCGTACGAGTTTCTGGGAAAGGGTGGGCCAGCCCCCAACAGTAGATCTTCACCCCACGCGTCGCCATATTGGGTCTTGATTGCGCCTCACCCCGAGACTTTGTCAGCTTCACCCCGTCTTGACTTACCGCTCCTCGACGCAAAATCGCGCCTGCGATGAAACGGAAACTGCTACGACGTCACCATCTGGATAGGAATTTCGATTTAGAGCGACTAGTTCACCGGCCCGCCCTTTCTCGCGAATCCTCATCCAGAGGAGGAGAACACTTTATGGCTATCACTATGCAAGGTGCATGGACGGTCACCGTCAAATCAAAGAGCGCGGCCTTTGCCCAGCGCTTCGTCGCTTCCCGTCCCGGCAACCCCGACATCATTGTCGACGGCGTTCCCGGCAATTCAATTTTCTTGAACGCTCCGCAATGGTCGCTCAACCTGCAGAGCCACGCCGGCGCGGGACAGCCCTGGATCGATTCCAACCAGCGCATCACCTTCCCGTCGGTTTCCGGCGGCTTGCTCCGGTTCGACATCAACTCCGACGACACCGGGAACGACAAAGACTATAACGACCTCGTCCTCACATGCAGCATGCCCGTGGCCGCATCCGAATTTGTGGTCTATGGCAAGGCTCAAACGTACGCCGGCTTCTGCTGGAACCCCTGCTACCCGTGGTACTACGTGATTGAAACGCGAGCCGCGCTGCTGAAGGCTCTCGAGATTCCTGACCTGCGCAGAATTATTGAGAAGCTCTATCCGGAACGCGTTCCCAAACGTCCTGGTCCGAGTCCCGATCCCGGCCCGATGTTTACACCGATCCTGTTGCCGAAAGCGGCACCTGTGGTGAACCAGGGCTTAGTGTTTCGTTCGGCTGCCAGCCGGTCATTCGCGCCCGAAGGCGAAATCCGCAACGAGAAGGATGTTCGCAAGTTTCATGAAGCCGCGGTGGCCAAGTTTCGCGGCACCACGTCTCCCGTCACCTTTGATGGCTCGCCGGTCAGCGCAGGCGGAGCCCTGCTTGATCGATCCGAGATGCTGAGCCTGGCCAAGATTGCCGACAGGTTCAAGATTCGGTTCTTCTGTGACGTAGAGCCGGCTCCGGGTCTGCTGCTGAACTTCCAGGAGTATGACCGCACCGATGCCGAAAAGGCAGGCGGTCCCTACACCGGGACGGGGACGCGCGAGAACCTTGGGCTCGCCGCCACCGACGAACTTGGCAACTACATCTTCCACTTCAGCCGCTCGTTAACCGATTTTGCTGATGAAACCCTTGACGTTGCTGCCGGCGAAGTACTCGCCACGCAGATTTTTCCCGACGTCATCGTGCAGGCGCTCGGATCCAGCATGGAAGTCGATTTTGGGACCGCCCCCTACTACAACATTCCCAACCTGATGCGCATTGACTTATGCATGCCTTACGGCAGTGTGCATCCCAGCAATCCCAACTGCACGGCTTTCGACCGGATCATTGTCAAGATTGGCGACATCGTGGTGCTGCATTCGGCGCTCAACGGATTGCCCAATACTCTCACCCCCGATGGCCGCATCACCTGTCGTAACGTCAATGCCCCTCAGGTCGACTGTGCGGCTTGGCGGAACGTCAGTGCTCCCCCCGGCGGGCGGTTGGGGCTCAGACTTTATGCCTGCATGACGTACCCCAATGTGGCGAGTTACACCATCCGCTACAACCTGGATAACGTCTGGACCGGCATCGGCGCGAACTGGCAGTTTGTCGGTGAGGAACACCACCTGATTTTCGTGCCCTCGCTTGGAACCCTTGGCTACGCAGGCACTCCGCTTGGTCCCACCCCGCGCACGGTCCACCTGGATGGCGGCCCCGCAGTAAGTGTCCAGACGTACGACAATCACGGCAACGACACCCAGTGGATCGAAAACGATCTCAAGATGGTTTTGGACACCACGAAGTATCGCGTAGTCAATAGCCCGGGCACGGTGTACTTTCGAATCCAGGGCTATGACGCAGCTGGAAACATGGTTGCGGGGGTCGATGACACGATCCAGTTGTTCATCGCCAACAAGCCCAGTACAGGAGAAATTAAGGCAGTAGACCTGGGTTCTCCGGCGGCTGACGATTGCACGTTGCTGACACTTCCCAGCGGAAGCCCGAATGCTCCCGTCTTCGTGAAGTACACAATCGACAACCCGAATGGATTCCTGCAGGGCTGGGGACTTTCGGTAACGCGCGGCAACAACTACCCCGTGGCGGTCACGGCGTCAGGAGTGATTCCGGCGAGTTACCCGGCTCCTGGATTGGCCGATCCGTGCCAATTCCAGGGCACGGCGGACTTCGCAGTCGACGTCGACGGCAACACTGTAACCCAACTCGTGCCCACCACAGGAAACTGGCTGCCTGCCGGCAAGACGTTCTGCGCCTTTGCCTTCACCCTTTCGGCCACCGATAGGGTGACCGATGGCAGAGACGCCTATCCCCAGAGCGTGTTCGCGCAGGATCTGGTAGGCATCAACCTGTAGCACGCGAGCGGCGCCGGGACGCGCGAACCTGCCGTCCCGGCGTCATCGCAAGTTGGCCATGAAGTTCTACACGCTCATCCTCGGCATCCTCGGTGTCTGGCGAATTACTCATCTGCTCCAGGCCGAGGACGGACCATGGGATGTGATTGTCCGGCTGCGGCACGTAGCCGGCAATGGGTTCTGGGGCGACCTGCTCGACTGCTTCTACTGCCTCAGCTTGTGGATCGCCGCTCCTTTGGCCGCATTGCTCGGAGTGGGCATCGCGGAGAAACTGCTGCTCTGGCCCGCGCTCTCCGGCGCAGCCATCTTGCTGGAACGAATGACGGCTCCCCAGGCGCATCTGACGGAACCGTATTGGAAGGAGGAAGACCCCAATGTCCTGCTGCGGAAAGAAGAGAAGTAATGCTGGCTCGATCGGCATGGCGACAGCAGCATCGGCTGTTCCAGTTCCGGCGGGGATGGCCCTACGTCCCTTACTGTTCGAATACCTTGGCGGTAGCGTTCTCACGGTCACAGGACAGGGAACCGGCCTGCAGTATCGCTTCGTCGGCTACGGTGCGCGAGCTAGTGTCGATCCCCGTGACCGGACTTCGCTCGCGAGAGTTCCGCAACTGCGCGAGGTCATAATTGCAATGATTCAATATGCGACGACGCCCGGCTGACAGATCAATTCAGAATGTTCATTCACATTCTAGCGTTCGCAGTTTTCCACCGCCCTATGTGACATCCAAACTTGTCCCCGCAATCTTGATCAGCGATGATGGTCGATGCCGTGACGGTCTGCTCCAGAGCAAATCATCACGCTCTAAGTCCTTTGTTTCACGGATTTTGATATCTAAGTTCTTTGACATCCGGATTTTGCGGGGAATTTCTTGCTAACCCCATGAGTCCAAAGATTCGGGGGGGAGGGGGATACCCCGATTTCTTACCTGGGCGCCGGCCGGTCCCCGCCGCTAGTCGCCCGAGGGCTGCAGCATGTCCTCGCGTGGAATATCTGGACGCACTGACGATGGCTGGATCGGTGGTGGGGCTTGAACCTTCAAGCGCAGTTCCGTGTGACATTCATCGGGCGAGAACTGTTCGGACTCCGTCGACCCAGCCAGTGCCGTCGTTGACGACAGGCCTCCGCTGATCACTTGTTGCACCTGGTCGAAATATCCTGTGCCCACGAAGCGCTGGTGTTTGACGGCCTGGTATCCGTGCTCGCGTTCGCTGGCGAATTCTTTTTCCTGCATATTGGAGTACGCCGCCATGCCCGTCTCACGGTAGCGCCGGGCGAGTTCGAACATGCTCAGGTTGAGAGCGTGGAAACCGGCCAGCGTCACGAACTGAAACTTGTATCCCATGCTTGCTAACACAGTCTGGAAGCGCCCGATGGTGGCTTGATCCAGCTTCTTCCTCCAGTTGAAGCTAGGCGAGCAGTTATAGGCCAGCATCTTTTCCGGATATTTCTCGTGGATAGCTTCGGCGAAACGGCGGGCCTCTTCGATGTTTGGCTCCGAAGTCTCGCACCAGATCAGATCGGCATAAGGCGCATAGGCCAAGCCGCGAGCAATCGCCGAATCCAATCCGCCGCGGATGCTGAAAAATCCTTCCGCGGTGCGCTCGCCGGTGCAGAACTCACGGTCGCGGGCATCGATGTCGCTGGTAAGAAGGTGCGCGCTGTTCGCATCCGTGCGTGCCATCACCAAAGTCGGCACGCCCAGGACGTCGGCCGCCAGGCGGGCCGCAACCAGCTTTTGAATCGCCTCGGTCGTAGAGACCAGCACCTTGCCGCCGAGATGGCCGCACTTTTTCGCTGACGAGAGTTGATCCTCGAAGTGTACGCATGCCGCGCCGGCTTCAATCATCCCCTTCATCAGTTCGAAGGCGTTCAGCGTTCCGCCGAATCCCGCTTCCGCGTCCGCAACCAGGGGAGCGAACCAGGTCTGCGAGGGAGCGACCTTGCCTTCGGCATGATGGATCTGATCAGCGCGCTGCAGCGCATTGTTGATGCGGCGGCACATGTTCGGAACGCTGTCTGCCGGATACAAGCTCTGGTCCGGATACATCTGCCCGGCGTTGTTGGCGTCAGCCGCAACCTGCCAGCCGCTTACATAGATGGCCTTCAATCCGGCCTGCACCTGCTGCACTGCCTGATTGCCGGTCATGGCGCCTAGCGCGTTCACATAGGACTCGCTCTGCAGCAACTCCCACAACCGCTCTGCTCCCATGCGCGCCAAAGTGTGTTCAATTTGGATCGATCCTCGCAGGCGAAGCACGTCTTCGGCGGTGTACGGACGCTCCACGCCTCTCCAGCGCGCATTGGTCGCCCAGTCGTAATTCAGGCAATCCTGAGCTAGAGCATATTGCGCGGCGTGTTCCTTATCGCTCAGCAGGTGCTCGAGGTGGCGCTGGGGGACCGCATGCTTTCCGTTTCCATTACCTTTTCCGTTAGCCGACATGTGCATTCTCTCCTGGAATATTTAAGTCGAACTGGAGGAGTGGCGCTACACCGGATTGAATTCTCCGTTCACGATCATCGCTTCGCTGATTTCACGGGCACGGCGAAAGCGCTCAGTTTCCTGCTGGGAAGTTTCGGCAGGCAACTCGCGCAGCAGCCGTTCAAGTTCCTCATCGAACAGTTGAGTGATGAACTCGGGAGTATGCTTCACTGTCTTGCCGTGCTCGTCTTCGACTCGCACGAGATCGCGGTGCAGCACGCGTTGCGCGATCATCAGCCGGTAAATGCGGTCCGTGGCAAGATCTTCCATGTAGCCATCGAGCAAGCTCGCGCCCTTGCCGCTAAGCACGCCATGCCGGTAGCGGATTACGGTGCGCACGGCTGCTCGCGTTCCATTCACAGTGCGCTCGCCCACATTCTTGGGCATGGGCCGCAGATCGGGATAGCGGCTGCCATTCTTTGGTCGCGCTTGGAGCTGATTTGGAAAAGGAAATTGCGCCACCGCAATTGCGTTCTGGTCGGGATGGCCCGTCCACGCCCCATCCATCAGGCAATCGGCCTCGTTCTTCTTGTCTTTTTCGAGGACAGCCAGCGCGCGTGCGTTTAGTTCCACATCTTCACGGCTGGGGTAGAGCGCCGTCATTCCGCCAATCGCCAGGATTCCGCGGTGATGGCAGATCGCAGGCATGAGTTCGCGCAGATTTTGGAAGAATGGCACGTTGTGCGGAATCGTGTTGCGATCCGGCAGCACCCAGTCCGGATCGTCCAGATTGAAGTGGATGAGGCTGGCCATGTAGTCCCATCGGCCAAGGTTGAGTCCGATCAAATGCTCGCGCAGGTTGTAGGCGAAGTCTTCCATCTGAAATGCCAGTGGATGCGATTCCACCAGCGCCATGCATTTGATGTAATCGTGCGGCAGCCCGCGCCCCTTCGCCAGCGCCTGGAATAAATCTCTCCACCACAGCGCTTCTTCCGCGGACTCGGATTTCGGAATGTAGAAGCACAGCGGATGCTTCAGCTCCGCAGTGTCGATACCATAGAAAATCCGGCAAACATCAAACAACGACGCGGAGGTTAGCTCTCCCGCAATCACTCCCGCCTGATTCAGGTGCAACCCACGCGGACGAGTAAAAATCACCGTGCCGCTGGGCTTGATCGCGACCTGCCGATCGCGCTTCTTATCGTAGTAGGTCAACTCCCCGCGCAAGCAAGCGAGGATATTGGTCACGCCCAGTTCGTGATGCGACCATTCATTGACACAGGAGTCTTCAAGATCGAGCATCACGCCCGGTGCGCCCGAGTTCAACATCTTCACGCACAGTTCGCCATCATCTGCCGGGCCTGTCATCTGATTTCGCTGGTCACGGCACCAGTCGGGCAGCGTGATTCTCCACCCATTGCGAACCGTGTCGGAAGGGAAGTGGTGTGTGGGCTTGTCTCCTTCAAGCGAAGCCTGCAAAACTTCGACCCGCCGCACGGCTAGTTCCTGCTGCCGCGGGGTGAATCGCTGATGTAGTGGCCGGAAGAAATCCATGAACCCGCGGGGAAGGTCATGGCTGGGATCGAAGCCTGCCGGAGTGCTATTGACCGGGGTCTGTAAACCGCGCGTTTCCGTGGTGGCGAGAGCGGTTGGTGTCATCGTACGATACTCCTGAAGTTTTACCGTGCGTGCAACATGCTGAACACGCATTCACGATACTGGCGAATCGTATGTTGGAGCTCGAAGCAGGTCAAGAGGGTTGTTCAATAGGTAGAACATACATTCATTTTGTTGCACAGCTAAGGGTTTGCTACCATAACGATTTAGCGATGCCCCCGACCCCCGACTCTCCTTCCGTTGCAGTGGAACGCGCCCTCGCCATGCTGGAGGCGGTGGCGCAGGATTCCGAAGGACTGAGCAATGCCGATATCAGCCGGAAACTGAAGATTCCAAAGAGCTCCGCCAGCTACATCCTGCGCACGTTGGAGAAACAGGGGTACCTGAATCGGAACGCCGAAACGGGGCGCTACCGCGTCGGATTGAAGGTGCTTAGCCTAAGCCGTGGGGCCCTGTCCGGGATCGACGTGCGCGAGGTGGCTTTGCCCATCATGCGGCACCTGATGAAGCAAACCACTCTGACCTGTCACCTCGCGATTCTCGACGGCCCCATGGCGGTCTACATCGAGAAGGTCGAGCCCGAGGGCTTCATCAAGATGGATACCTGGGTCGGCCGCCGCATGCCTGTCCATGCCACAAGCGTCGGGAAGGCGCTGGTGGCGTACATTCCCCGCGAACGCCTCGAAAAGATCGTGGCCGAGCGCGGCATGGAGAAGCGCACGCCCAAGACCATCACAACTGTGCCGCGATTACTGAAGGATCTGGAGAAAGTACGCGAGCAGGGTTACGCCGTGGATGACGAGGAAAATAATATTGGAGCCCGTTGCGTAGGCGCGCCGGTGTTCAACCAGGGTGGAGTGATCGAAGCCAGCCTGGGCTTGAGCGGGACGATCAATCAGGTCAACGCGCAGACCATGCCGCGTATTCTAGAGGCCCTGAAAGACGCCGCCCGCCACGTGTCGATGCAGTTGGGATATCGCGCCTCGCATAGGCGAGCAAGCGGCTCCTGAGAGTGTGTGTGCAGTGGACACCAAGTTAACCTTGCTGGATAGTTCTGCACGGTTCCCGCGATGCGCAGTTGGTACTCTTCGCCCGATGCATTCAACCATTCAGACAAGCTGCTCGAGTACCAGCGTATCGAACTCATCGACCCGTTCAAAGACCGGGTCGTTCGTGATTAGACCGGTGGCCCGGGCCTGAACCGCAGTCGCTGCCTGCAGCGCGTCTGGAGTTTTCAGACGATGACGAGCGCGAATCTGTGCGGCACGATCGGCGATCTGAAGATCAGGAGCAATCCATTCTAAGTTCGGGTATGTGGACAGCAAGCCGAAGAATTCGTCTACTCGCTGCTCGTCGAGCGCACGATAAGGCTGAACCAGTACCTCCGTCATGGTAATGGTTGACGTGATGGAACTAGATCCCGGCTGTTCCAACCAGGAGAAGATGTGATTCGTGAGTGCGAGGTATCGACCGTTTGCTTCCAGTTGATAAATAAAAATACTTGTATACAAAGCGATCCGGCGGTGCCGCCGAAGAAACGCACGGAGACGCGCTACTTCCAACTCTGGCGTTCCTTTTGCAGATAACCGCTGGGATAAAGGTCGCGGCCCAGACCACGAATCGCAGCATGATGAGATTTGGGGTTTTGCAGGACGATTACTCGCTCTCCTCGTACCACCACAAGGAGTTTGTCGCCGGCCTTTAACCGCAAGGCTTCGCGAGCCTCGCGAGGAACTACGATCTGGTTTTTCGCTGAAAGAGTAGCTTTCGTCATCGCTTTACATTATAGCACAAGGTAAAGGGGAGCTAGTACTTCACAATCGCCGCGAACGACTTCGGATCCAGACTCGCGCCTCCCACCAGCGCCCCATCAATCTGTTCCTGCGCCATGAGCGCCGAGGCATTGTCTGGCTTCACCGACCCACCGTAAAGGATGCGCAGCTTCGCCGCATACTCCGCCCCGAAAATCTCAGTGAC
>Ga0209488_10002069_pt1 | contig 16847 bp, 19 predicted proteins | sample Rivendell_Oct201_8_FD_188349 | JGI IMG/M metagenome (GOLD analysis project Ga0209488, IMG submission 188349) | Vadose zone soil microbial communities from the Eel River Critical Zone Observatory, Northern California, USA -... | ecosystem: Environmental > Terrestrial > Soil > Vadose zone >...
ACACCGCGCCAATGGCGATCGCGCTCGATGGCGTGGTGAGCCTGACTGGACCGGGTGGCGAGCGCGAGCTGCCCGTCTCGGCTCTATATCGCGACGACGGCATGGACTACATGGCGAAATCGCCGAGCGAGGTCGTCACATCATTGCGAATTTCGGCGAGTCGCGAGACAAAGAGCGCGTACGTAAAGCTGCGGCGCCGCGGCTCGATCGACTTTCCGATTGCCGGCGCCGCCGTTGCCATCGAGCTCGACGGGGACACCGTGGCTCGCTGCCGCATCGTTCTGTCGGCTGTCGCGTCTTACCCGCTCGAGGCTACCGCCGCTGAAGACTTCCTGAAGGGAAAACGTGTGAGCACGGAGGCAATCCGCGAGACTGCTGAGATCGCAGCCAAACCAGCCAAGCCATTGGACAACGCCGATCTCAGCCACTTCTGGCGGAAGCGCATGGTGCGAGTTGTCGTGGAGCAGGCGTTGCAGCAAGCAACGATCAGAACGGGGGGCTCGACGGTTAAGCTTCTAGGTCGATACCCAGATTGATGCAATTCCCGAAACGGCAAACAGGACAGGGCATGGTCGAGTTCGCGCTGATTCTCGCCCTCGTCGCTTTGATCGTGATCGTCGCTTTGATCGCCACTGGTGGCCAGGTGATCAACCTGTACTCCGACATCGTCGCGACGATGTGCAACTACCACGCTGGGTGTTAGCGGACTAGTCTCCGATCGCGGCCGCTGCCGCCTCCGCCGCCCGGGTAGCGTTGTTACGGATCAGCTCGAAGTCTCGGTGCGCCAGCGCCTCCGGCGGGAACAGCGAGGCCGTCAGGCCCACCGCCCTTACGCCCAGCCTCAGGTACTCGCCGATGTCCTCGATCGGCACGCCGCCTGAAACCCAGAAGGGCACTCCACCCATGGGGCCATTGAGGGCCCGGACGTACTCAGGGCCGCCCACCGGCCCGATCGGGAACACCTTGACGAGGTGCGCGCCGGACAGTCGAGCCTGGTAAATCTCGGTCGGGGTCAGGGCGCCAAGCACGCAGAGGATATCCTCCTGCCGGCAGGCTTCGGCCACCTCGGGCAGCACGACCGGCGTCACGACGAAAGCAGCGCCGGCTTCTTTTGCCTCGCGCACCGCTCCAGGGTCCCAGATGGTCCCGACGCCGACCGGGTAACGCCCGAAGGTGGTGGCGATGAGCCCGCGGATCAGCTCGAAGCACGACGGAACGGTCTTGGTGATCTCGATCGTGCGAACGCCACCCTCCATCGCCGCCAGGCAGGCCTGGAAACCGGCGTCTGAATCCTGCGTTCGCATCACTCCGCAGATGCGATTGGGAAAGGCGTCCTCGATACTCAGCACAGCCGACTGAATTATCCCCTGGAACCGAAGGGCACCCCACCCGACTACCAGCACTCGCTACAGTGGTACATACGTATGACCGGCGCCACAGCGACGGAGAGCACGCGGGACCAGATCATCCACGCCGCGGCCGATTCGCTCCTGGAGAACGGCTACTCGGGCACCAGCGTCCGGGCGATCGCGACCAAGGCGGGCGTCGCGATCGGCAACCTCCAGTACTGGTTTCCGACCAAGTCCGAGCTTCTCGTTGAAGCCTGGCGGTACCTCACCGCCCGCTCGGTCGAGGAGCTGCGCCGAACCTTGAACCAGCTGACAGACCCGCTCGAGGTCCTGGAGATCGGCGTCGAGTCGCTTTGGGACTCACTCAGGCGGCTTGGTGACATTCAGCTTGCCGCCTTCGACCTCCTAGTCCAGGCGCCGCGGACCGAACGCCTGAGGGCTTACCTGCCTGAGCTCTTCACCCGGTACCGCGAGGTGATCCAGGAGCAGCTCGACCGGCTGGAGGAGGACGGCAGAATCCGGCTCACGGTCCCCCGCGACGTGCTGGTTCCCCTTGTCCTGAACACAGTGCTGGGCTTTGGCCTGTACTACGTCGTGACGCGGGACGACGAGTCGTGCCTGAAGGCTCTGTCGGCCTTCCGGCAGCTGGCCGCGACGCTGGTGGAACCGGTCTGATGGCCGCCGTGAACGTTGTCACGCGCGAGCTCGAGCGGCTGGAAAGCCTGTGGGAGGACGGCCTCTCCGACGCCTACCGATCCTACCTGGACGCGGTCGGCCGGTTCGAGAGCGCGGATCAGCCCAGGTTGGCGCTGGCGGCGGCGCTGATCGAGGTGGGGGTGCGGCTCCAGGGTCTTGGCGGTCGGGCCGCTGCCGCTCCGACCCTATTGATGGGAGACCTCTGCCTGGCCCGTTCGTCGCGGCTCCTGGCCGACGCAGCACCCCAGCCCGTACAGGTCGCGTTCGCCCGTGCGATCGAAGAGATGTCGTCCGCGGCCGCTTCCGAGCGCCCCGCCCCCCACACCCGTGAGCTGCTCCTGCGGGCCTTCGAGGCCAGGTGATGGTCGGCAAACGCCTGCGCTTCGAGACCCAGCACCCAACCGAATTCGTCGACATCACCGACAGGCTGCGCGACGAGGTCAGAAGGGCGGGGCTGCGGATCGGGCGAGTCCACATTCAGTCTCTGCACACGACGCTCGGGATCGCCATCAACGAGAACGAGCCGCTTCTGCTTCGGGACTTCGAGGGACTCCTCGAGCGACTTGCCCCTGCAGGCGCGGGCTACCAGCACGACGACTTCGCGCGCAGGTTCGACATCGCGGATGACGAGCCAGAAAACGGCCACGCTCACTGCCGCCAGCTGTTGCTGACCGGTTTCGCCACGATGCTCGTCGAAGATGGTGACCTGGTCCTGGGCCGGTGGCAGTCGGTGTTCGCGGTCGAGCTGGACGGTCCGCGGAACCGCCAGCTGGCGATGCAGCTCGACGGGGAATTCTCTGGGCCCAGGGCGAAGGGAGCCGGCAACGCCGAGCTCGTGGAGCTCGAGCTGTCGCGCCAGCTGTTCGTCGACCCGGAACCCGTATCGGCGCCGATGCGGCGACTGGTCGAGGCCGGCGGCAAACGCCTGCGACCGACGCTCGTTCAGCTCACAGCCGGCATCGGTCCGCGTACCGAGCCGCTGCGCGCGGCCGCGCTGGCCGCAGCGGTAGAGCTCCTGCACAACGCGACTTTGATTCACGACGACTACGTCGACGAAAGCACCCACCGGCGCGGGCGACCTACCGTGGCTGCGGCCGAGGGGCCCGAGCGTGCGGTTGCCGTCGGCGACTACTACTTCGCCAAGGCGACGAGGCTCATCGCGGAGATCGGCAATCGAAGCGTGACGTCTTCGATCGCCGAAGCATTAGAGGCAATCTGCGCTTCGCAGATCGACGACGTCGCGCTGCGCGGCGCTTTTCCAGGCGACCACGATTCGTACCTGCGAGTGGTGCGCGGAAAGACAGCCGCACTCTTTGCCGCCGCCTGCGCCTCGGGCGCGCTGCTTTCGGAGGCCAGCCCAGAGATCGTCGACGCGCTCCGCAGATATGGCGACCTGGTCGGCGTCGCCTTCCAGATGGCTGACGACATGGTTGACTTCAGCCCGAGCTCGGGCAAGCCGGTAGGCCTCGACATCCGCCAGCGCGTGCTCTCTCTACCTCTTATCTATGCAGCAGAGGACCGCGAGGTCGGACCCGAGGTGCGGAGATTGCTCGCGGGCACTCTGGGAGATGAAGAAGTAGGTCGCGTGGCGGAGCTGGTCACCAGCAGCGGCGCGCTCGAGCGCGTGAAGGGCGAGGCGCAAGCGCTGGTGGAGGAGGCGGTCCACGAGCTCGAAACGGTCGAGCTTGACGGGCTGCGCCCGATCCTGATCAGCCTGGCGCGATCGGCCGTCGACCGAAACGCTTAGGCGAACGCGCAATGAGCGGGCGGCAGTTTCTGGCGGAGATGACAGGCGTTCGCGCCGAGCTGGATGAGCTGCTCGAAGGGGCCTCGGAATCGGCCCTTCGCGCGCCGGGCGTTGAAGGTGAATGGTCCTGCGCCGACATACTGGCTCACTTTGCCGGTTATACGCGAGGGGTCGCTGACCTGCTCAGAGACGAACGCAATGTTGAACGGCAGGCGCCGGCCTACAATGCACCGCCTGGTCTGGGAGACGACGACTTCAATGCAATCGTCGTTGGATTCTGGAGACAGCGGCCGGTAGAAGAGCTGCTCCGTGAGGAGCGTGACGCTTTTCAGGCTCTGGTGGACGAAGTCAACGCCCTGACCGACGACGCTCTCACAGCCGAGGGCCGATTCTCATTCACGAGGGGTCGCTCGCTCGAGTCCATTCTCCCGGGACAGGCTTATCGTCACTACCGTGACCATCTTCCGGCCATCCGGCGAGCTGTGGCTGAACGCGCGTAGGTGCCCCTTGAGGATTCCTTCGACTTCTCTCTAAGAGCCGTTGAGTTGACGGACGCCGAGGCATACGCGGGTGTGGTCCATGCCATTCATCCCGACGAGACGGCCGACCCCGATGTCTTACGCGCGCGATGGCGCCATGAGGCGATGGATCCGACCAGGCAGGCGCGATACCTGATCCTCAACGAGAAACGCGTCTGCGGGCTGGCGTTCTGGACGCTGGTGAGTGGGCTGATGCCTCAGCAGCATCAGCTGGCGAATGTCAACGTCCGCCTGGTGCCGGGGCAGCAATCACAAACTGAGTTCGACCGGATCCTGCGCCGTATGGAGGTCGAGGCGGCGGCCGCGGGCGCGTCCATCGTGAGAGTCGTTACGCGTGAGGACGAGCCATTTCACCGCGCGAACCTGGCTCGCCACGGTTATCGCATCGACAGGATCTCGCGTTCATGGCAGCTCAACCTTGTTTTGGAACGTGGCCGGCTGCTCGGTGCACGTGCGGCCTCGCGCGAGGCAATGCAGACGCACGACTTCAACCTTTCCCCGCTGACTGAAATCGCGGATGGTGACCCATGGTCGCGCCTGTACCAGCTTGCGGCTGAGACGATCCCCGAGATTCCAACGACGATTCCAGAGCCCGTGCCGAGTCGCAAGGCCTGGATGCAGCAGATGCGAGGCCCGGACATCCACGAAGAGCGAATCTGGACAGCGTGGAACGGGTCGAACTTGATCGGCTATTCGTATCTCTCGTACCCGGCGGCGGGAGATGTTTGGACCGGTTATACAGCCGTGAGCAAGGAGCATCGGGGACGTGGGGTCGCCCGCGCCGTCAAGCTCGAAACGCTCGGGCAGGCGATCGACCTTGGTGTTGCACTGGTCAAGACGAACAATGACCTCGAGAACTCGGCCATTCTCCACCTCAATGAGTCTCTGGGTTACGAGCCGCTTCCGGGCTTGATCACTCACCTCAAATCGCTCGGGTGAGCGGGCGATCAGGCTGTGATGTCCCTCGTTCGCGTCAGGTATGCCGTTATCGCTGTGAATGCCACGACGTAGAGGAACAGCATCACCACGGCGTGTGATGCGTCGGCGTACGGCGTGGTCTGGCCCTGGAGGCCCCGCACCCGGATCTGCCCGAACGACTGCGCCAGGTAGTTGGTGTTGGCGATCGGGAACCACTGCTGGATCTTCTTCACGATGTCGCCACCCAGCCCGCCCAATAGCCCGAAGATGAGCACCTCGACGACCAGCGCGTAGGCGAGCCCGAGGCCAATCGCCATCGCGGACTGCTTGAAAAGGGTGGAAAGAGCGAGACCGAAAATCGCCCAGAACCCAAAGATCAAGAAGGCGGCGACGAGCGCCTTGACGATCACATCGGCACTCGGAAAGGTGATCGTCTTGCCATCAACTGCGGCGACCACCGAGCTCGAGGCGGCATCCACCGCGAACAGCGCGACGACCATTACCGCCACGACGACCGCCAGGGCGGCGATCTTCCCGAACAGCATCGTCAACCGTCCAGAGCGCTGGGTGTACAGCGTCTTGATGGTGCCCCAACCGTATTCGCTGCCCTGCATGAGCACGCCGACGATCAGGGCGAACACGCCGCCGAGCACACCCCACTGGCTCAGCGTCTGCCTGACGAAGTTCTGGGGGTACAGCGCCACCTTGAAGTCGGCAAGCGTGGTTCCGGGCGGGAGGCCCTGGGAGCTGCCTGGTGGCGGGAACGTGTAGATGAGCCATGTGATGGCATAGCCGATAAGGATGGCCAGCACGAGAAGCACGCTGATCAAAACCCAGATGCCGGGCCGACGCCAGACTTTGAACAGCTCTCCGCGGAAAACCGAAAACATCAGAGTCCGCCCTCGGTGCCGGTGAGCTCCATGAAGATGTCCTCGAGCGACCGCTCGTCGGCGCGCAGCTCGGTGACGGAGACTCCCGCCCCCACGAGGTGCTTGTTGATCTCCGCCGTGCGCTGCAGGTCGACCCTCACAATGAAGGTCGCATCGCCCATCGCGGTCACGTTGTCGGCGCCTGCCTCGGCGATGAGAATCGCTTTGGTCGCATCCTCAGGCGTTCCTCTGACCGCGAGAGTGGCGGCGCCGCGCAGCTGGTCGACCGTACCTTCGGCGACGATCTTTCCCTTACGGATCACACCCACCCGCGTACACATCAGCTCGACCTCGCCCAGGAGATGGCTGGAAATCAAAACGGTGCGATCACCCTTGCCCAGCTCGATGATCAGGTTGCGAACGTCGGCCATGCCTTGCGGATCAAGGCCGTTGGTCGGCTCGTCGAGAATCAGAAGCTCCGGCTCTTTGAGCAGGGCGGCGGCGATTCCAAGCCGCTGTTTCATTCCCAGCGAATAAGTCGAGAACTTGTGATGCGCGCGAGGCGTGAGCTCGACCTCGGCAAGGGTGGCGTCTACGCGCGAGGGCTTGACGCCGCAGTACGTTGCCAGCAAACGTAGGTTGTCGTAACCCGTCATATACGGGTAGAAGGCCGGCGTCTCGACGATCGCCCCCACCTTCGTGAGCGACGCAGGTGATCCAGGCGCCGCACCCGCGACGACGGCGCTCCCCGCCGAGGGGCGGATGAGCCCCAAGAGCATTCGAAGGGTGGTCGTCTTCCCGGCTCCGTTGGGACCGAGGAAGCCGTAAACCTCGCCGCGATACACGGTGAGATCGAGCGAATCGACCGCGACGATGCCGGTTCCGTAACGTTTCGTCAGGCCGCGCGTCTCGACCACCTTCTCCCCGCCCACGCCTGGAAGGAGGGGTCGGCGGATTGGGGCGTCCAGCACAGCGGTCGTCATGTGGCGGCGATCATCGTCCGCGGACGCGCGTAACAAAGGCCGCAACAAGCACCGTCCCTGCGGGTGAGTTTATTTACTGGTCGCTCCCGACCAGTTCACCGCACGGACGTGACTTCAATCACGCCAGTGTTCATTCAATCGTCAGCTACCCTGTTCAAGAATTTTCCGCCCACACAAAGGAATCCTGAATTTGGAATTACGTCATCTGCGGGCCTTCGCGGCAGTCGCCAGCCAGCGGCATTTCGGTCACGCGGCGTCGAGCCTGAACCTGACTCAGCCTGCGCTTACGCTGCGCATCCAGGTCCTGGAGAAGGAGCTCGGGGTCCAGCTCGTGGATCGAAGCTCGCGAGACCTTCACCTCACGCCCGCGGGTCAGCTTCTGCTGCCATACGCCAACAGCCTTATCGAGATCGAGGACGAGGCGATCGCGGAGATGAAGCACCACGCGGCAGCCAAGGCAGGGCGGCTGCGCATCTCTTACCTGGCTCTGTGGGACGGGCTGCCGACGAGCATCGTTACCACCTTCAGGAACCGCTTTCCGGAATCGACGGTAGACACCATGTCGGGCTACTCGGTGCCGAACCTGGACCGCGTAATGAAGCGGGATGCAGATCTGGCGTTCTTCGCGATTGGGACCGGAACCTTCGACGAGCTTTCGGTTCGTTCAATCGATCGCAAGGAGATCGTCCTTTTGATGACGCCAACCAATCCGCTGGCAAAGTTGGACCAGGTGCCAGTCGGTCAGCTGCGCGGGGTGCCGATGATCTCGCTCTCTCCCGGAGTGAGCGACGCGGTGGTGAAAGCAACCTCGACGTGGCTCGCTCATCACATGGACGAGGAGCCCAACTACGTGGCCCATGAGCCTCCCGATCAGCTCGCTGAAGCCGTGATTCATACCGCGAATGCGGTGACGATGATGAACACCGTTCGAGCGTCGGCCGCCGTGCATCTTGGGCTCGTCGTCCGGCCCTTGTCGCCGAGACCGATGCTCGAGTGCGGCGTGGCCTACCGCAAGGACAACCACTCGGAATCGTTGGCCGGACTTCTCGAGATCATCGACGAGCTCGTACCACCGCTGCCAAAAGAACCGCCAACCGGATTCGAGAATCTAACCCCCGCCTGACAGGATCCCGACTGTGTGCATCGCCAGCCCCTTGTAAGCCACGTGCGACCAGCCGGCCGCCATCGCCATCGCGCGCAGCTCGTCGGGCGTTCGATACGAGTCCACCGTGTCGCTCAGGTAGCGGTATGCGGCCGGCTGTCCGGAAAGCGCCCCGCCAATCGCCGGCAGGAGCGTGCGCAGGTAGATCCGGTAGGCGCCGCCAACCAGGTTCGGGGGCGGCCGGACGAACTCGAGCACGACTGAGCGGCCACCGGGCTTGACGACGCGGAGCATCTCGCGCAGGCCCGCGATCGGATCGGACAGGTTGCGCAGCCCGAAGGCGACCGTCGAAGCGTCGAACTCGGCGTCGTCAAACGGGAGCTTCAACGCGTCGCCTTCGAGGAATTCGATCCCTGGATGGTCGCGTTGCGCGACCTCCAGCATCTGCGGGCTGAAGTCGAGCCCGACCACACGACCCCTGGGACCAGCGATTCGAGCGAGCTCGGCCGTGAGCTTGCCCGAGCCGCAGGCTACGTCCAGGGCGGACCCACCCGCCTTCAGGTTCGTGGCGCGGGCCGCACGCCGGCGCCAGCCGCCGTCGGTGCCGCCGGAGAGGACCGTGTTGACCAGGTCGTAGCGCCGGGCGATGCGGTCGAACATCGCGCGTACGGCCTGAGGGTCCCTTTCGTCGATCGCTAAATCCTTTGCCATACGGAGGCGATGCCCTGCCCGACGCCGATGCACATGGTGGCGAGTCCGTATTCGGAGTCGCTGTGGACCATCTGGCGGACCAGGGTGCTCACCAAACGGGCCCCGCTGCTGCCCAGCGGATGGCCGAGCGCGATCGCGCCTCCATTCACGTTGACCCTGTTTTCGTCCAGTCCGAGGAGCCGGACGCAGGCAAGGGATTGCGACGCGAAGGCCTCGTTGAGCTCCACCACCCCCATGTCGGTCGGCTGCAGGCCTGCCTTCTCGAGAGCCTTCAGCGACGATGGGACGGGGCCGATGCCCATGTAGTCAGGATGGACTCCCGCGGGCGCGGCGGTGCGGAGCATGGCAAGCGGCTTCAACCCGCGCTCCCTGGCTTTTGAGGCGGACATCAGGACCAGAGCCGTCGCGCCATCGTTGAGAGGCGACGAGTTTCCGGCGGTGACCGAGCCGTCCTTGGCGAAGGCCGGGCGGAGCCTGGCCAGGGCCTCGAGCGAGCTGTCCGGACGTGGTCCTTCATCGGAGGCCAACCGGATCGGTTCGCCCTTTCGCTGCTGCACCACGACCGGGACGATCTCCTCGGCGAGGCGGCCAGATTCCTGTGCCGCAATCGCACGCTGGTGGCTTCGCAAGGCGAATGCGTCCTGGTCCTCACGTGACACCTCGTATTTCTGCGCCACGCGCTCCGCGGTCTCCCCCATCTGCAGAGTTCCGTAGAGCTCCGCCATCTTCGGGTTGATGAGCCTCCAGCCCAGTGCGGTGTCGTAAACGGTTTGTGGACCCCGCGGGTAGGCGCTGTCTGGCTTTGGCATCACCCACGGCGCGCGCGTCATGCTCTCGACGCCGCCGGCGATGACGATGTCGGCCGCGCCGACCTGGATCTCGCGAGCTGCGGCGATCGTCGCCTGCATGCCGGAACCGCACAGCCGGTTGACGGTCTGGCCAGGGACCTCCACCGGGAAGCCCGCCAGGAGCAGAGCCATGCGCGCGACATTCCGGTTGTCCTCGCCCGCCTGGTTGGCGCACCCGAGGATGACGTCCTCCACCTCGGCCGGCTTGACGTGCGCGCGCTCGCAGACCTCTTTGAGCACGATCGCGGCGAGGTCGTCAGCCCTAACATCCTTCAGCTGTCCGCCGTAACGGCCCATCGGCGTTCGCGCGGTCGCGACTATTACTGCGTCCCGGATCATGGTCACGGCCGGAGGCCCCGGCGAGAGATTTGGCGGATCGGCTGCCCAGATGCTAGGAGCCGACGAGCACGTGAGGGAGCGCATCCGTCATGCGCGACCGAGCGCGCGCAGGAGGCGACAACGCAGATGGGCGCCCTAGACGCCAAAGATCCGTCGGGGATCTCCGACCGAGACCATAGGGTCACTTCTTTGAACGTTTGGCCAGGAACGCCTGCACTCCCTCTATGAATTCCTGGCTACCTGCCTGTGCCTCTTGCAGGTAGGACTCGAACTCGAGGGCTTCCTCGTAGCTCGACTCCAGCGCGTGGTTCACCGCGCGCTTGGCTGCGGCCAGCGCTCCCTTCGGCTGAGCTGCGAGCTGGCCCGCGAGCACGCGAACTTCGTCCTCGAGCTTTTCCGCCGGAACCAACCGATTGATCACTCCAAGCCGCTGGGCGTCGACAGCTTGCAGCGGCTTCCCGGTGAAGAACATCTCGTAGGCGACGCCGGTTCCGGCCAGTCGTGGCAGGAGCCAGCTGACACCACCGTCCGGCGCCAGCCCGATGTTGATGAAAGCTTCGAGCAAGTACGCCTCAGGGACGGCGATCCGGATGTCGCAGGCGAGCGCGTAGCTCGCGCCGATACCGACCGCGGGGCCGTTCATAGCCGCGATCACGGGCTTCGGCATCGTGCGCAGGCGAGTGAGCATCGGCATGTACTCGGTGCGCAAAACGTTGCCGACGTCTTCGGGCGTCCGCATGCCCCCGCCCTCCTGCGTCATCTCGGTGACGTCGGCGCCAGAGCAGAACGCACGACCCGAACCTGTCAGCACCACAACGTGCACCGCGTCGTCGCGCTCGGCCTGCTTGATCGCCTCGCCCAGTTGCTTGCGAGTCAGAGCGCCGATCGCGTTCATCTTCTCCGGGCGGTTGAGCCGGATCCACCCGACTCCGCCTTCCGTCTCGACCTTTACGTGCTGTTCCACTTCGGTGGTTGCCATGCCTACCTACCTACCTTTGAACACACCTTTTCGCTTTTCCAGGAATGCGTGCATGCCTTCTTTCTGGTCCTCGGTCGAAAAGAGGAAATAGAAGCTCTTGCGCTCCATCGCAAGGCCTTCCGAGAGCGGCGACTCGAACGCCTTGAGCACCGCCTCCTTTGCCATCCGCAGCGCAAGCGGAGGTTTATCGGCCAGCTGTCGCGCGATGCGCTTGGCGACCACGACGGTCATCTCGGCCGGCACGACCTTGTTGACGATTCCAAGCTGGTAGGCCCGCTGTGCAGTCACGGGGCCACCGGTGAGCATCGCCTCCATCGCGACGTACTTGCCGGCCGTGCGCGGCCAGCGCTGAGTCCCGCCGGCGCCGGGGATGATGCCGAGGTTGATCTCGGGTTGCCCGAGCCTCGCGTTGTCGCCGGCGACGATCAGGTCGCACATGAGGGCCAGCTCGCAGCCTCCGCCCAACGCATAGCCGTTGATCGCCGCGATCAGGGGCTTGCCGAAGGCGGCGATTCCCGCCCAGCGGCCCGTCTGGTCGCGGCGCAGCTGGTCGACTGCGGTGCGGTCGGCCATATCGCTGATGTCGGCGCCGGCGGCGAACACCTTGGGGCCCCCCGTGAGCACCACGGCCCGCACGTTCTCCGCGGCGTCCAGCTCCCCAAGCGCCACGTTGACCTCGCTGATCAGCTCGGGGCTCAATGCGTTCAGCACCTTCGGCCGGTTCAGCGTGACTGTGGCGATCGGGGCCTCGATCTCGACCAGGATGTGCTCGTAAGCCACCGGGGCTATCATCGACCAAATGGGGACGACTGCGCTTCGCGACTCCTATGGGCGGGTCGCGGACGACCTCCGGATCTCGATCACCGACCGCTGCAACTTCCGCTGCATCTACTGCATGCCGGCGGAAGGCCTCAAATGGTTGAAGCGCGACGACATCCTGCGCTTCGAAGAGATCACGCGCCTTGCTCGCATCTTCGTGGAGCGCTACGGCGTCAGGACGATTCGCATCACTGGCGGCGAACCGCTCGTGCGCATCAAGGTCGAAGAGCTGATCGGCATGATCAACGCGATCGACCCGACTCTTGACATAACGATGACCACCAACGGCGTCCTGCTCCGGGACAAGGCACAACTGCTCAAGGACGCCGGCTTGAAGCGCATCAACATCTCGCTCGACACTCTCAGCATGGAGCGGTTCCACGAGATCGCGCGGAGCGATCAGTTCAGCCGCACGATGGACGGCATCCAGGCTGCGCGCGAAGCGGGTTTGTGGCCGATCAAGCTGAACATGGTCGTCATGAAAGGCCACAACGATGACGAGGTCGTCGACTTCGCCCGGCTCGCCCGCGACGAGGGCTACGAGGTCCGCTTCATCGAGTTCATGCCCCTGGACGGCGACGGCATCTGGACCAACGAGCAGGTCGTGCCGAGCCTCCGCATCCAGGAGCAGATCGAAGACCTGTTTCCCCTTGTTCCTGTCGCTGACCCGCGGCCCGGTCCCGCGACGCGCTTCAAGTTCGCGGACGGCAAGCCTGGAGGAGTCGGCTTCATCTCCTCGGTCAGCCAGGCGTTCTGCACGACGTGCAACCGCATCCGGCTCACCGCTGAGGGCGGCCTGCGCACCTGCTTGTTCTCGCTGCAGGAGACGCCGCTCCGAGACTTGATGCGGTCGGGGGTGTCCGACGACCATCTCGGCCGCACCATCGAAAGCGCCATCTGGCGCAAAGAGGAAGGACACCTCATCAACAAGCCGGGCTTCATCAAGCCGGCCAAGTCGATGTCGCAGATTGGCGGATGAGCCTCGACCGGACGGGCGAGCGGCTGGGTGGATCCAGGTGGTCCCAGCCGTAGGAGCCGCGAGCATCGAAGCGGAATGCATCCAACGGATGCATGAGCATCGAAGCGCAGCCGCGACACCCGGATGGGGCCGCCTGGGCCGGCCAGACGCCGTCCGGCCGGGCGAGGCTCAGCTGACAATCTGCAAGATTGGCGGTTGATCCAGGAGATTCAGGCCCCGGCGACTCATCTTGCTTACAAGGCGATGCTCGAGCTCCGGCCGAACATCGGGCCGGAGCTTGGCTTTACCGATCACATCGACAAGGTGTTGCGGCCTGAGGGCTACCGGCTGGTCGGCTTTTTCGTCAAAGAAGACATCTATGCGGTGGCGGTGGCCGGTTTCCGTGTCATCAACTACCTCGCCTGGGGCCACTCGATGTATTGCGATGACCTCAGCACCCGGTTCGAGCACCGCAAGCAGGGTTACGCGGGGCAGCTCATGGATTGGATGATCGACGAGGCCAAGAGCCTGCACCTGGATGAGTTCCATCTGGACTCTGGGTTGGGCGAGGACCGCGCCGACGCGCACCGCTTGTATTTCAACAAGAAGCTGCGCATCGCCGACTTCCATTTCTCGCGCCGCGTCTGAACCGTAAGCTAGCCAATCATGCTGCGGCCTGAAGAAGCACAGCGGCCTTTTACCGTGACCGAGCTCGCCAACGAGATTCGGCGCGAGCTGCGCCCACTCACAGCTCTGCTGGTCAAAGGCGAGGTCAGCGGAATGAAACGAGGGGCGAAAGGCCACTACAGCTTTGCCATCAAGGATGGCCAGAGCCTCATCAACGGCTTTCTGTACGCGGACGACGCGCGGCGCGTCACAACCCTGCCCGAGGACGGCCAGGTCTTCGTTTTCCGCGGGCGCGTCGACTTCTGGACACAGTACGGGACGGTCCGTTTCGTGGTGGACCAGATCGAGTTCGACGATGTCGGCAAGCTGCGGGCTCGACTGGAGGAGCTGAAGCGAAGGCTCGAGGCGGAAGGGGCGTTCGCCGCCGGCCGGAAGCGCCGGCTGCCGTTCTTGCCTCGCGCAGTGGCGCTCCTGACCTCTCCCACGGGGGCCGTCATCCACGACCTGCAGGAAACGATCTGGGAGCGCTACCCGAACATGGGTGTCGTGGTCTACCCGGTCCAGGTGCAGGGGGCGGCTGCCCCGATGAGCGTGGCACGCGCCCTGAGGCGCTGCAATGAGGAAAACCTGGCGGATGTGATCGTGCTGGCGCGTGGTGGCGGGAGCTTTGAGGAGCTCTATGCCTTCAACACCGAGATCGTGGCGCGGGCGATCCTCGAATCCCGTCTGCCTGTGGTGACGGCGCTCGGGCACACCTCCGACCGAACGGTGGCGGATCTCGTGGGCGACGCCGAGTGCCGCACGCCGACCGAGGCCGGGTCTCGGGTCGTGCCAAAGAAGTCGGACCTGCTTCTTCACCTTCGCGAGCGCGGCAAGCGACTGGACAGGGAGATCACCCAGCGCGTGGCGCGTGCGGCCGACCGGCTGCTGAACAAGAAGCAGCGCCTGATCCAGCTGCTCCCCGCTCTCGTGCGCCTGCGCGTCGAGCGCCTTTCGCGTGCTGCGAGCGAGCTGGCGCGGCTGAGCCCGCTGGCACAGGTGGCTCGCCGAGAGGAATCCCTGCGCGAGCGCGGTCGGCGTGTGAACAGCGCGGCGGCGACTCGGTTGGCGCGCAGCCGAAACGAGCTCGCCCGGAGACGCGCATCGGATCGCCTCGATCGTGCGCTGACCGAACGCTTCGCTTCAGCCACGCGAGGACTCGAGCACAGAAGACAACGCCTGGTGGCGCTGAGCCCGGACGGTGTTCTTTCGCGCGGTTACAGCATCACGCAGGACGCGGAGTCGGGAGCGGTGCTGCGGTCGGCGGCCGAGACAAAGGCCAATCGGAGAGTTCGCATCAGGCTCGGGGCTGGTCGGCTGGGCGCTCGCGTGGACGAGGTGGAGCAGTGAGCGAAGAGCTGACCTACGAGCAGGCGCTCGAAAAGCTGGATGAGAAGCTGAAGGTCCTCGAAGACGGAGACCTTTCGCTCGAGGACGCGCTGAAGGCCGTCGACGAAGCGCGCGTCTACTTGAAGGTATGCACCGAGCGACTCGAGGTCGCACGCAAGAAGATCGAGATCAGGGCCGAGCCAGAGACCGCGCCGGAGTAATCAGCCCCCGAGCTATTCCGCGTCGACGAACGGCTTCAGCTGCTCGATATCGGATTCGGTGAGATCGGCGAACAGCGCCATGTCGTCAGCGCGGTTGATGAACCGTGTCGGCAGCACGACATCTCGCTTGAAGAAGCCATCGGGTCGGATCACGACCCCAATCAGCTCCCCGTGGTCGAAAAGCACATCTTCGACTCGGCCCAGGCGGTGACCAGTAGTGCCGAGCATCACGTTCTCGCCGCGGTCGATCTCGATTTGGCCGTCCGGCTTGTTTGCTATCTCGTCGAGCTTGGGAAGGCCCAGGCCGCCTCCGAGGAGCTCGCCTTCCTCCAGCACCGCTTCCCCCGGCGTCTCTTCTTGGGGCCGATAGCGGAGGTAGAGCGGGTACTTGCGCACTTCCGCAGCCGAAATCGAAAGCTTGACTTCATCATGGGTTGCAGAGTCAACCACGGTGATCGGCATCACCACCTCGTCCGTGGTCTTGAACTTTTCGCTGGACAGCAAGCGTCCGGCAAGTGTCACCTCGTCCTTCACGACGATCGAGCGAGGGTCGAATCCCTGCTCATCCACGATCACGCTCACAAGCGTGCCGGCTGTGTTGCCCTGGCTGTCGACCACCGTTGAGCCAAGTCGGAAGTCAGAAAGCTCCGGCATCACGCCATTATCTGACAGGAGTGGGTACGTCCCCCGCGGACGCGGACTCCAGCTGCTCGTTCATCACCCGCAGGCGCTGGCTCAGGTTTTTGACAAACTCCAGCAGCACCTCTGGATGCTCGTGCACGATGGCCTGCATCCGGTCGCGCCTCAGGACACGTGCGGTCGTGTCTTGCGTCGCCTCTGCGCTCGCTGACCTCGGCTGGTCGTCGAAGACTGACATCTCCCCCACGACCTTGCTCGGGCCGTGCCTGGCCAGCGTCACCTCATGCCCGTCGTGGTCGAGGTGCACGCGGATCTCGCCGTCGAGCACGACGTACAGCTCTGCGCCGACGTCACCCTTTCTGAAGATCGACTCTCCCTTGACGTAATGTCGCGTCACCATCAAGCGGTCGATGCTGGCCAGCTGTTCGAGCGTGAGCGTGCTGAAGAGGGGCACCCGTTTGAGAGCGATCAGCTCTTTCATGTGCTGGCCGGGTCCGGTCGAGGCCGCTTGCGCGGTCTCCTTGACCCATTTGTCGCGGTGGTTCGAGAGTGCTTCGAGCTCGGCATGGGTCAGCGGGCGAGCGGAGCCTGAGTCGAGAGACTCGGGATCGAGCAGCTGCGCCAGAGGCCCAGCCAGCCAGCCCGGGCCGAAGTTTATCAGCGTTTCCAGAGCCTCGACCCTGGCCTGCGTCTCATCTGAAAGCAGGCCGCGCTCGACAGTCGCGAAGCCCCGCTTGCCGTGCAGAGCCCTCATTGCGCCGAGCCCCAGGTGGATTCCGCCGCGGACGTAGTCGTCGAGACCAACCCGGAGCAAGGCGTATCCGGCGGCTTCGCCGTCGTCCGCCTGGCGGCTCGCCGCCCGCGCCGCTCGCGCCGATAAGCGGGCCAGGTGTAGCGCATCCGCGAGCTGGGCTTCGAGGTGGATGCGGGCCCGCTGGAAAAGATCCGGGCGGCCGCTGCGGATCAGCGCCTCGACCGTCGCGGACGCGGCTTCGTCCTGCGCCACGAGCAGAGGCAGGGTCAGCATCAAGGCATCCGGCGACTGGGCCGCCATCGCTTCAGCGGCGAGACGGCGGACGTCCCGGTCGCCGCTCGCGAGGCCGTCGGCCAGTGCTTCCGCGTACGACTGGTGCTT
>Ga0209488_10002070_pt1 | contig 16840 bp, 16 predicted proteins | sample Rivendell_Oct201_8_FD_188349 | JGI IMG/M metagenome (GOLD analysis project Ga0209488, IMG submission 188349) | Vadose zone soil microbial communities from the Eel River Critical Zone Observatory, Northern California, USA -... | ecosystem: Environmental > Terrestrial > Soil > Vadose zone >...
TGCAGTGTACGAAGTCTGATAGCAGTTGAATAAAAAATGGGTGAGTAATTCAGGGTGTCCGACTGAGGGGGGTGTCCGAATGAGGGCGCAAGCACAGTATGACAGCCAAGACCTCGATGTCACGAAAATGTCCATGAGGGACGATATCGGCATAGCAGAGTCGTCATGGGCTATATTGAAGAGAGCGACTACCATCTTCGCAACAGAACTCGCACCCGAGAAAGTTAGCATTAATTCCAGTGATAGAAGGTGATGAGTGCATGCATTTGCAACGTGTCCTTGCTCTACAAGACAAGAACTGAGGAGCGAATGGGAATTCCCAGCGATGAGAGGACATGATAGGAAGTTGGACGGCCAAGACCAGGAATGGGCATGATGACGACGCGAGGTGTGCCCGTAGTGTATTTTTGTAGTTACAGATACGACATAGTGTCATACTAAAGATCCAAGACTGATGAAAGGCACCGGGTATTAAAGGCCATGCTTGATGGATGGTCATCGATGAGGTTGGTTGGAGACTGGGTATATTTGAGGAGCACACGACCCGCAAGGGAGGGAATCTATGCTGGGGGCAGTGACACATGATCTGGACTCTCCAGCACGTGGGCTGCTTGATGGGGCGAGCTTGATAAGCTACGGCTGTGAGTCATTGGCGGATAAGCGAAAATCTAAATAAATAAATAAAATAAAAATATATTCAGTAGTGCCAAAGTGGTGTCTCATTTCCTTCCCTTTGTCTCCCTGTCCCTGTCCTTGTCCTTGTCCCTGTCATTGTTCTCTTTTCTTTTGTGTTACACTTTCAGAGATTCAGAGATTCAGTGTAAGATCGAAACAAATAACTAATAAGCGCTCGACAACCAACAAGGGCTGTTCCACAGCCTCACCGCCTTCAAAAGGTAAGTCTTGCTTCTATTAAACAAACCCTTCCTCAACATGCTCCCCTCTCATGTTAGCCATCACAACACTGCGTGGCACACGTACCCACTCCATTCCCCTTCCCCCTCGCCACTAGACATGCACCCGCGTGGCCGCTCAAGGGACGTCTCTTCCGTCGCGCTTGCTCGACAAGCCTCCGAGGAGCGACGCCGTACTAGGACCTCTACGATGAACTGTTATCCTCTTCCTAGTAATTCAGAGAAACACACATTCAGCTATTTCCACCTTTCTCCGCCCTCCCTTTCATCATCTCCCTCTACTACCCCTCTCGCACTCACACCTCCTGATCCTGCCCCGCTACGCGCCCACCCTCGCATTCGCGTTCTATACCAGGATACCCCCCACGCGCCTATTGATCCCCATCAATCCGCATTCACAGCTCAAGTGATCAACCCGCAGCCCCTCCCTTTTCCCGTTCAATCCCGACTGTCATCGCCGCCCCCCTCAAATCCCTTGGTGGAAAAACCCGCTCTCCAAGCCGTGGCAGGGCAGCGTGCGCGCGAGCAAGCTCGAGCAAAGCGTCGTTACGAAACACTAGCTCGTGCGGAGCAGGTCTTTGCCACCATTCTCGAACGTTCACACCGCGAGCGTCTCGCAGCTCTTCTAATGCGCGCGCAGCAGGAGGATGATCTAAAGGAGCGTGAGCGTGTCACGCGCGAATTTGAGTTGCTAGAACGCGAACGAGACCATCGTCCTCCTGTCAACCACATCTCCCACGTCCAACGCTCTGGTTTCCGCGTCCTTGCGCGCGTGTCACCCCCAGTCTCTACGTCTCAACAGCGACAGGTCTCCGAGCGGTTCACTTATATGTTTCCTGTTCCTTCGGCGACTCTTGTGAACCCAGCCTCGACTCGTCAGCGGCAAAGGACACGCTTGGGTCTCACAGCTTTGACTCCAAACGCCACCAATACGCACAGCGTTTCCTTCGATGACATTCGTGCAAGCATGGGGAACGTACTCTTCCCTATCGCTCATGGAGAGTCCGCATCAGGAAAGACGCGGCGTGAATCCGAGCTGCTCGCTACGCTACTTGACCCCGTGCGTTGGGAGGAGGGTGAGCGGTGGCACCCGAGCAGTCGAGTCAATGCAAGTGCATCGCATGTGCCAGAGACGGTTCCGGAATGTGAAGCCTGTGCGTCAGTGTCGCTATCTTTGGACGGTTTGTCAACACGCTCCCCCCGGACACCCCCATGTATTGCTGCATCCCCTTCAACATCAACATCGATCACATCGCGGCCAATTTCATGGCTTTCTTTCGGTTCACGCAAGTCGATATCTTCAATTGATACGGTACAGACAAGTCCACCCTCTACAATCGACTGTACCGCGTCTATTTCAGGTTGTCTCAGCTCGCAGCACTCCTGCGGTGGCACTCGGGGACAAAGCTTCGTGGCCGTCGATGTCCATGATAGCCCCTTAAATGCCAGTGCCGAGCCCCTTCCCGATCCGGTATCTTCCGTGGCGAACGTGAACATATACCAAGAGCCTACCCGCCAACGATCGCACAGAACTAGTTTCTCGGCGCGGACCTGGCTCACGGTGCAGGCTTCTGTGACATCTGTACTGTCAGCAGCTGCACGATTTCAACACGTGTATGTTACAGCGACAGCCGCATCGCTCACCGGAGAAAGCCATACTCAGGATGCGCCGATGTTGGTCCCTCTGTCTTCTGAGACATTCTTGGGGCGAGCAAGACGTCCTCCGAGTGGTTGGCGTGCCCGGCGGAGTGATGTACTCAAGCTTACCCAGACGGCACCCCACCCAGAGGGGGATGCCATTCCATACCTCGTTTTCCATCTCGTTGAGCTGGAGAGCAATCATCGATTCCCCAGTCCTACGCCAGAATTAATAAGGACCCCAACATCCTCCTCCGTGTCGATACCCCCTACTTATCACGATACTGATCGCCATATCTTTAACTCCAACCCACTACACTTGTTATCTCGGGCTCAAATTAATTCTTGGCGATCCCGCGGTACGCCGGGTGCCATGCCCGCACGAGTAACATGTCGCCCCGAGCTATTCTATCGCATAGAACCTGCTGGCAGCCCCCTTCGGGAGCCGAAAGGCGGAAGCGCTCTCAAGTGGGGCTGGCGGGTCGCCTGGGACACCGATGACCATGTTGAATGCTAGTTCTTGCCCCTTTTCCGCTTCCTCTCTTCCCTATGATCACTGAGATAATAATTAATGACCTTCGCCTTTCTCCTTGCTTTGTATTGTGGCTCTCGCATTATTGTATCGTTTGCATTGCATTTTCCGTTTGTACTGTACGTGTAACATTGTCACGATGATGGACTGTATGCTCTGCCCTTCGGTTCGCTGCACTGTAGTTATTATTAGGGTTAATGACTCTTTACCTTACTGTGTACCACATTGTCATCATTTATGGTAATGCGGTTGAAGACGCAATGGAATAACGACTGTTTCACGTTTCACGAATCACGCTCACCGAAAATACACCAGATGTGTGTATTCTGCAAATGGATAGGATATACGGTGACACGACATCAATCACCTCGCTACCAAGCGACGGTCCTTCCCCGTCCCCCGAACAACACACCCCTCCCACGCCCAACACCACCCGTTCCGAGGCCGGGCCCACCGACACCAGGACCCTGCAAATCCATTGAGCGCGCGAGGCCGGCGATTCCGAGCGAAGGTGGCGACGACCTTCGCTGCTGCATCTGAGGAGCTCCCACCGGGCCCAGTCCCTGTCCGATCCCTATTCCCTGTCCCTGTCCCGGCCCCTGTCCACCCGCACCGACGCCTACGCCCACATCGGCGCCAGGACCGTTACCGCCCGCGGGCGAAGCAGCCCACGACGCGCTCACGAACACGCCAGCGGCGCGACCGGTCAGTGTCCCGCCGGCGGTGGCGTGTGACGTGGCGGTGGTGGACGTGGGCGCGGTCATGATCGCGTGAGGCGCGTTGGGCGGGGTGAGCGTATGTAGACGGCTCGGTGTGGCGGCGAGGCCGAGCACGCTTGGGTCCTCGCGGAAGCCGAACGTGAACGGGTTCGGGGTCTCTGCGCCCGCGTTGGCCCACGCGGAGGAACCTGCGGCGGATGGGTGGGGAAAGTTGTGGAAGGAGGACATCACGAGTGGTGGCTCTGGGTCGATGTCTGGAACGCCGGCTGCGGCGAGGCCGTTGGGATCGATGCCTAGAAGCGCGCGCAGGCGAACGTTTTCGGATTCGAGTCGCGTGATCTCGTGCTCGCGGACCTCTGACCAGTCCAGGTCTAGGTCGGCGTCCGCCGTCTCGGGTTGTGTGGTGGAGGGGGGATCTGCGCTTCCTGTTGGATCTGGGGGGCCAGTGGTGGTGGTACTAGTTGTGGTGGTGTCATCCACAGTGGCGGTGGCGGTGGCAATGGTCGGAACATCTGTAGTATCGTGGGAGATGGGGGGCTCTGATGCCGATGGCAGCGCCTGCGATTTGGATTCGACTTTCGCGGAAGGGTCGGTTGAGGTATCGGGCTGCGGGGATACGCCGCCAAGTCCAGACTCTGGTTGCGTTGGTGGAACGTCACTAACTCGTTGTTCCCGTGTCTCGGACGACGACTGCGCGGCAGCAGGTGGGTGCGAATTACTGGCCTCGACATTTGCATTCGCGACTTCCGATAAAGTCTCGGTAGGGTCAATACCCACGATAGAAAGTAAGGTAGCTTGTAACACTTGGTGGAGGCGTTGTAGGGACACATTCACGGTCGGGTTTGCAGCTGATTCAGAGGGAGGTGACGGCTCGCAAGCAAGGAGCAAGTCATAGTGCTCCGTAAGGGTAACTTGATGCTGTTGCGCGGCATCCTGTGGGATCATATGAGTCGAAAAGTCTAGAATAAGGAGATGGTGTGAAACACACTGTGTGTTTACGGAACTTGGACATGATGGTCTCCATGGTCTGCTCATACTCTTTTAGCAGTAAACTTAATTGTTTGTTTTCCTGTTGCAGGGTATGATTCTCGATGATAATCTGGGCGTTGGTGCGCTCCAGCTCAGACTCGAGAGTTTCTAGAGGGAAGCTGTAGCTTAATGCCGAACGTACTTGATCACGGCACGATGCGCACCCTTGGAAATATCCACGTTGAATCTTCTCAGGGTAAAATCGGACTTTACGTTTCCCGCTTCAGCCTGGATGAGGCGAGACACGCGTCGGTGGAAGAAAGGTTAGGTTGAATAGTATGTGGTGAGCGCACCTTGAGTGATTCTGTTTGAGAGAGCAGGGAAGAGGAGAACTTTTGGTTGTGAGCGAGCTGGTCGCTGATGTCGTTGATGATTTGCCATGCTCTGAAGAAAAATTCGCTCTCCACATCGTTGCCGTACATGTTTAATGCGAAGGCGAAGGACGGAAGCGGGGAGTGGTGCCGCGAGTGTTGTGGAGAACGCCGGCGTGGGAGAGCCGGGGAACAAGAAGGGCGATCCTATAGGGAATTCTTCATGCACGCAATGATGACAGATAGATACGATTAATTACGGTAAAGTGGGAGGAAAGGGACGGGCTACGTGGTCCCGGTGAGTGGTGTGGGGTTGTCAGACGCACTGCCTGGGTACTGTGTCTAAAACATCTACATCCGCATCCTGCCCTCTTTCAACACCCTCCCACTACTTCCACCTCGTCAAACTCTTATTCTGTGTTTAGTCGTTCTTAAAACGTTCCTAATCACTTTTTCTTCACATCCTCATGGCTTCGTCGCTCTCTCAACTTTCCGCATCAGTCACGCGCATCCTATCTTTAACCGGTTTTCCTAAGGAGCTCAAGACGCGCGATATTCAACTCGCTTTTTCAGAGTGGGATAATGCAAACGGGGGCTTCAAAATAAAATGGATAGACGACACGAGCCTCCTCATCGTTTTTGTTGATGCCGCTGTCGGTGAGCATCGTCTTCTTGGGGATATTACACCTTCCATGGCCTCGTCGCCGTCACCAGCGCTAACTTGCAACGTTTTTAAAACAGCCAAGCGAGCATACCTCTCTACCATCGCGAATCCGCCCGCGGTATTCTCATCTCCCACATCTGACACCTCTGCTGCCATTCGACCTTACGACGGACCGGATGCTCAGGCAATCATTCAAAACGTAAACTCTCGGGGACAAAACCCGACCCGTGGACACAACAGTCGTTCTGCGTCCATTGCCATCCCTACTCAGCGCACACGGAGCAATGGAAACGGGGCCAGCCTTGGTGGCATTGCAGTGGGGGTAAATGGCAATGGTACTGCCGGCATACAAGCGAACGTGCTGCCCGCTTCCGGTCCTATCTCCCCTATCGGACGCGAGGGCTCGCCTTCATTGCCGACTCTGCCTTCGCACCCGACGCTGGATTCGTTGATCAACTCTTCTTTGGCTGATGGGTCTGCGCCTCCCTCGGACCCGGCCATCCTTGCCATGAGCCCCCAGATGTCCGGCCCCCGAATTGGTGACCCGGGCAAACGCATGCTTGGCGCGGCACTGGGGGTGCGTCACCCAGGGCTACCTCCGCGCCAAGTAGGCAATGCAGATCACGCCATGAAGGAGATTCAGCGGGCGATCGGTGGATTGACGGTTGCCGATTAAGCAAAATGATCTTCATCGTCCATTCGTTCGGTCACGCTCCCAGTGTTGTTTTTGTCGCCGTTACTTGTACGTGTTGTGAGTGGGTGACCTTTCGAGTCTCACCCAACATGTTTGCTATGTTCCTATTCGTCTAGGTTAGGCTTCCTGTGTGTATGTGTGTCGTCTTTTTTCTCTTTCAGCTTGCTGGTCGTCAGTCCGTCGCTTGCGTTCTTTCATTTGTAACTCTCTTTTATCGAGTCTGCCAATGACGTGACCGCTCGTCTGAATCCGGTCATCTCTTCGTTAACTAGCACTGTATGGTATGTGGATAGAACAATCCCTTTTCGGAATCAGGATATCACACTTATAGAGGAACCCAACCATGGCACAAGTAGTTCATACGATCAGTAAGATGTGCGAGAAGCGTCTCTTGTTTAAACATTCAGCCTATACAGCACTCTAACTGAGATGGTAGCGCACAGGACCCCTGTGTTGACGGGGGTTCGAGATCTACTATGATGAGACCCCACACGACCGAGCGGGCCATGCGAGTAGCTTGAACCCAGGTGGTTGGTCGTCCATTCATCAACAGTCACAGCGCCTTCCGAGGATCGGGGTCTGGCGCTGAGCACTGAGGATTTAATTTTCCGAGCAGCAGGAGAGCCGAAGGATAGCACAGATTTTGGTTTAAAACAAACTAAAAATGACGATAGCAACGGGATATCCAGGCTAAAAGGTAAACGTTCATCACGACGGAAGATGCCTGCGGTCCTGCGGTTCTCGTTCGTTGCTGGGTGTCTATTTTGAAAAGATAGCCATGGAAAGGAGTTCCTTGGAGTAAGCTGGTGGAGTAAATGCAGATGATGAAGGATGTGGTGCTAGAGAGGTGCGGACATCTCCGTGTGGTCGTGGCACCCTTGACTTGGCTCTTTCCGCATCACGGCCGCATCACCGGTCTACTCCCTTCCCTCATTCCCGCTCTGCGAGGCGTGCATTTTCGCTTCTCCTATGTCGTTCAAGGCTCTGGTTTACGCCTATATCATAGGCGGTCTCACATTCATTCCCTTGCTTATCCTCAGCATAATCGCATACACCCTCTACACGTCACTACCCGTTTCCGACCCAGACGCGACAAAGAGCGCAGAAGAAAAGGCAGAGCCACAAGATGGCAACGTTGCAGAGACAGAGGAGCCCACTCCACTGGACCCATCCCTCGATCTGAGCGACCTCCCAAAGTCTCGCAGGGGCTGGCTCACAGTGCGGCGCACGTTCCAGGAAGTCGTCTTCGATGGCTCATATGTCACCCTCATGAGGTCGATTCTGGATTCGCGCTCCAAGGACCCCAAGCGGTCGCGCCCTCGGGATCTGTGGTACGTGGTACTCAAGGGCAAGGTGCTCTACCTGTACGAGGACGAGGCTATGACCGAATGCGAGGCCGTCATCGAGCTCAGCAGCCACCAAGTCCTGATTTACCCCGAGGGCTTACCTGACGGCGAGCTCTTCACCAAGCGCAATGCCATCTGTCTCAAACCAAAGTCGGAAAAAGGCATGCCGAGTGTGACACGCGAGATGCAGCTCTCTTCACCGAACGTGAACGAGAAGGTGGAGGAACGCAACGGCAATAACTCAAAAAAAAAGCAAAGGGAGAAGGAGCGGCTTCTCGAGAACGATAGGCAACGCGATCTGACGAGGGAAGAGGCGTCCGACCCGTCTACGCCGTGGTTCATCTTTATGCGGTCCAGCGTCGAGATGGAGGATTGGTACTTGTCGTTAATACACGCGTCCGACAACCCCGCGCATTCATCGACGCTCACCCCCCTGCAACCCGTTTTCTCTCCCACGGCTATGAACCATCTTGTGGCCATCATCGACGAACAACCCGATATTATCCCGATGCGTTGGCTAAATGCCCTCCTCGGTCGCATCTTTTTCAGCTATTACAACACAGACACGCTTGAATCTTATGTCGTTGGACGTCTCATGAAAAAGCTGGCCAAGGTGAAGCGGCCCAATTTCCTTTCCGAGATCGTCGTCACCGAGGCAAATATGGGGAACAAACCGGTGATGTTCAGCAAGCCTATGCTAAAGGAACTCACGAAGGAGGGTGATGCCGCTCTCGAGTTGCACGTCCAATACAAGGGGGAGATGCGAATCACTATCAGGGCAGTCGCAACAATATCTCTCGGCTTCAAGCCATACACAGTCAAGCTCGTCCTTGCGGTTGTTTTGCGAGAGCTGGAGGGCAATCTGGTAGTTCGTGTCAAACGTCCTCCGAGCAACCGCATCTGGTATGCTTTTACGCACATGCCAAAGATGGTTCTCAATGTCGAACCTGTCGTGAGCGACCGCCAAATCACATGGGGCATGATTTTGAGCACTATCGAGTCAAAACTCAAGGAAATTGTAAGTAGCTTATCGACTTTTCATGAAACCAGTGTACTGATACCGACCTCGATAGATCCTCGAGTCCGTTGTTCTTCCGAACATGGATGACGTTGCCTTCTTTGACAGTTCATCCTATTCCTATCGAGGTGGTATCTGGCCCGATGCTGCCCGCCGCGAGAAGTCAGATGTCTCGAATGTTTCGAACGAGCCCTCTACGGTCGATGATGACGTGTCCATCGTATCCGCCCCTCCTGACGCGGATTCGTCATCTCTTTCCCCCGGTGATGCTGACTCCAACGTGAAGCGCTCCAACTCTGAAGGGAACGTCAGCGTAGGTCCTGACCCCCAGCGCTCGTCCCCTCAACCCTCGTATCACCGCCCGGGGTTACCACCCAGTAGAGGCCCATCACCAACCCCTGATCCTCCTTCTTACCAGTCAAACCAACAAGAACATGACACACCTGTCGAGGAACCCGATTTACAGACAGAGGCAGCACTGCTTGAGGTTCAACATCCCCCACTTCGTCACAAGAGTTCCATCAGCAGCGAGAAGAGTAAAAGGCGATTTCTCAGTATACGGCGGACCAGTCAACAAACTTCTCTTTCGCGTTCCTCGTCTCGTGAACCATCCCCTACTCCATCACTGGAAAGGGTGGCAAGTCCCGAGCCGCTGAATGGCGTTAGTCCCCACTCAGAAACACGACCGAAGTCTCCTGCCCCGTCTGGCCAGTCTTCACTCTTCTCGACGCTGAAATCTCGCGCTGGAGACCGGCAGGCCCTAGGCAACACTGCACGAGAGACGGTGCGTAAATGGGCTGTCAATTGGGCGGGGTTGAAAAAAGATCGTGATTCGAGCGTGGCATCTTCTGAGGACGCACAGGATCACAGACCTCATTCTGCGTCGCAGAAGGTGAAGTCGAGTTATGCAGAGATCCGGGCGGCAGTAGACGAGCGCAGAGAAAAGGAGCGGCGAAGTTCTGATGTTGCGCCTGCGCCTGCGCCCATACACATACCCGATCGAAGGCGTGACGAACGGGCTGACAGTGTATCTTCGGCGCACAATCCACAATCCTCGTCGTTGTCCTCGTCGCAAGCTGACTCTCCGGTGGCATCTTCCGCTGGGTGGTCTACAGGCACGGGAGTTGATGAGACTTCTCATGATTCCTCGTCCACACGGCCGCCGACAATTGATGTGGATGGGATGCAGCTGGACTCGCCTGACGTAGATAAGGCGGGGCCTTCGGCAATCACTATCATAGTTCCGCCATCTCCAATGGACCTCCCACGGCCAATTCAGTCTCAACCTTCGCAGGGAAAGACCATGACAATACCTGGCATACATGCACGGAACCGCGGCGAGGTGATGTCCATGGGCTACGTCCCGCCGTCGCCTCCTGCACCGGAAACAAAACCCGGAGTTTCGAGCGTTTATCGTCTTTGGAAACACTCGCCTACTCAGTCCGAGCACGCGGAGGACAGCATTGACCGCGCGGGCTCACAATCTCCCCCGATGCTGAGCGCGGACAGCGCGGAAACCTCACCAGAGCCGTCCCCTACGCCCACGAATAACGTCCGGCTTCAAGCCCCACCGCTACCTCCACGGGCATTGCCATCGGTACATTTAGTTCCGAGCGAATCGTCGAGCGTGTCACCCGCTTCTGCGGCTCTGAAGTCGATAGTGTCGCGCGATGAGGAGTTCCGTGTGCAAGATGGCGAAGACGTAGAGGCATCAAGTCCGCATCCTCCAGTTGGTCCCAAACCCCCATTACCGCCACGGAAGATCCCCACTTCCGCTTAGCGCGTTTTTTCTCTGGCGTCCATGATCTACACCTATCACGATGTACAATGACTAGCACATTCTTCCCTTTGCATCTCACTCTATTTGCATGTTTACATGATAAAATAATCATAACATAACAATACATTCTTTTCCGGTGGTCTAGAACTATTTATGGTAATCGGTTTTCCTTTTTGTGGCCACACGCATGACTTCATCTTAGCCACTTACCCTACCTTACTTGACCGGCTGAGCTCAGTGCATGCCTCCAATGTGGGCTTCAAATTCATTCCTTTCCTTCAAAATCTGACGCATGAAACAATTCTTTCAGCCGAGATAAATTCACAATCCACTCCAAGGCTGTAGTATGCCAGGATGTCGAGCTTAAAGGCGACATTACCATAGGTTCAGGTATGGCTATTAAATTCGCTCATTTGAGCTTGTGTTCATCGCCGATTTGGGACAGGGACCATTGTACACCCGAAAGCAACCATTTTCGCCATTGCAGGCCCAATTGTGATTGGGACCAACTGTATTATCGAAGAAGCAGCCATTATCGTGAACAGGTGCGGTTGTGTGCGCGTGACAATGCGAGCGCGGCAGCGTTGCCTCTCAACATCAGCCGTTGGTCTCTTGCATGCAGGCGCAAGGAGGTGATGCGAATAGGCGATGACAATTTATTCGAGATCGGCTGCCGTGCGTTGCACCTACTGTTTGTCTGGGCGCGTTCTCTGCGGGCCCCATCATTTCCGTGCACGCACGTTTACTTTTACACAGGCGTCGAATCACCGAGCGTGGGCAACTTCAACACGATCTCGACGCGCGCGCGCGTGCATCACACTGTGCGGATATCCTCGTATTGCGTCATCGGCGCAGGGTGCCTCGTGGTACCCACGGACGATGAGGTGCTGGACGAGTACACGGTCGTTTATGGGCCCTCTGCGGAGCGACGCGTTTGGAGCGGGCGCGGGAGGGTGCAGGAGGCGGATCTTCGTCGGAAGCACGCAGAGTACCTTCGAGAGACGCTGCCCAAGTTTAACCGCTTGCGGAGGGGAGACGCGCACGGGCATGGGGCATGACTCGGAGGGCAATGGAATGTCGGTCTTTCGGGCCGGAGTCGCAAAGCGATCGCATGTCATTGTCGAGGACTGTCTCGGGACTGTCAACTTCTGGCAAATTTTTTTTTTTTCTCGACAAAAAATTAGATCGAGAACGTCTTGTTGCGTGGATCAGCTTCGGAGTCAAGTTTTTTCCCTGTAACAGCGTTTCCAAGAAGCACATATTTGATCCACGTGCCTGGGATTCCTCGAGGTATTTTACTGTGACTGTGTGATAAACTTTTTGTCAACGAAAAAAAAAAAAACTGGCTACAAGCTGGAACGTGTGATTTCCCCAGCGGGAGGTCGCCGAAAAGCACCGCCTCATGCAGAATGAGGGGTTGGGTTGTACGTAAGTGCAGGAATTAACTAGGGATGCAGTGGCAAAAAAGACATATACACGAGGCTAAAGCGATATGGGTGAGTGGGCCAGCGATCATGCATCCAAGGCGATCACCGGCTTGATTCGGCATGCGGGTCGGCGACTGGATCGGTTCACATTGAATTCAGGGTTGTCGGTCTCAAAGATCAAGTAAAAGGGTCGTCCCGTCCGTCTGTCTTCCATTCGCTTCCTCGCCATGCCCTCCAGTTTCACAGCTCACGACTCTGACGACGATTCTCTCTCGCTCTCCACTCACGAATCTTTCATCGATCTCTCTCCATCCTCTAATTACCATACCCATTCGGCGTCTGCAACCGTTAGCTCTCAAGACTCCACCACGCCCCTCAACGCACAACGTTCTAGCATACGAATTAATACCAACTTGGAGGTGCGCATACACACGTCAAATACCCTTTCCAACAGCTGTAGCTTATCGACCCGCTCTTCGGGTCCTCTTTAGCCCCCACGCGGAAAACCGCCCCTGCCTACGACCCCCAAGCCTGACTTGCGGCGTCTCGCAAACCGAGATTCATCCCAATCCCACGCGCGTTACCTCTCCATCTCTGCTCCTGCCACAGCTGTCGACACCAGTCCGCGTGAAAGGCCAGGCTCTTCGGGTCTGTTGCCGGAGCGTCCCCCGACGACGAATTATCTACTTCCGCACGAGCGAGCGGAGCTTGTAAGAAAGACTCGAAAGTTGACGCAGTTGTTGGGTGAAACGCCCTCCCTGTCGGTTACGCCATTGCGGCTACCAGAGAGAGGGAGACTTTCCGATGAGGCGCCTTCCTCCTGGGTAGGGCGCCATCATCCGCGTCCTAGTTGGGCGTCTCAGCCGAGTATGCGATCTGCCGACTTCATCGACACCATTTATGGACAGTTCACGTCACCGAGCCCCATGGATATACTCTCCGTCTCAGAGCTGTCGTTGGCGGAGACCGAGAGGGGAATGGGGAAAAGAGCAAGGAAAGCTGGGGACAAGACAGACTCGGGCTCATTTATTGATCTCTCGGATGACGACAATCATCCCATGCGCGTCCTCTCCCCGAATTCATTCCCGTCTCCGCCCCACCCTTGCCCTTCAGATTCCCAGGATGTCATGCTACAACCTCGTTCTCCAGACGAAGACCGTCGGAGGAAGAGAGAAAAGATAGCGAAACTCCACCGTTTCCTCGGTTCCCGCGTTCCGACCTCCCTGGTTCTTGGTCTCAGTTCCGCTGATGATGCCCTTGATCCTTCCGTTGTCAAAGTCGACACGCATCATTCAGGCCGACGCCGAAGTAGCTCTGCCGCCGAGTTCAAGACGAAATGGTTCGACCCGGATGATCGACTAAAAGAGGAGCTGGGCGAACGCGAGAAGGCCATCAACGTCCGCAGAGCGGTCAAGATGGAGAAGGTGATCTATCACAATGCCTCCTTTCCGAAGAGTTTCAGCTGAGGGTGATTGTCGGCCCAGATGTTTGGCGTACAACCCCCGCAGACGTTGTACCACACTCGGCGGTCTCCAAAGCCAAATGATAGGGTCCCCTCGTCCGAGTATCCTTCTTATGTCGAGCGCAAGGCCGTTCTACCAGCCAACCGGAACATTAATATGGGATCATATCTGAACAAAGGAGCCACTCAGAGACGTCGAGCAGCCAGTCGCTCGGAATCGATTCTGCGATTGCTAGACCCTGAGGTTGAAAACTCGTCAACCAATCGTGCGTCCGCCATGTACGTACATTACAGGTATTCTCTGGATTCTCTCGGCGACATTATCAACCGTGTGAGTAGAGTCCATCTCGGTTAGGGGCATGGATGCGGCATACTCACGTCCAAGCCATAGGACGACAGGGAATCCCTGGCTGAGCTCCATTCAATCTTGACAACAGACAACCAATCAGGCGCCGAGAGGTCCACCATTTCGACGCCCAACGATGACCCTAAAACCGTTCTCCCAGGGCGTCGAAATTCGCTACCCAGTCGATCGTCTACGGTCTCCCTCGCCTCGCTATATAATAGCCCCTCCCCCCAAATGACTTCATTCCAGGCTCGCAGAAGGCAGGCCGCAAAGCTTACGCACTTTTTTGGCGTGGACTATCGTGATCTTATTGGTGATATTCTCGAGAGTATTGAGCGTTATGTAGAAGAAGAAAGCCACAGGGGCAGTCTTCGTCCCGAGGAGATCCAGGTCTGTTCTCAATTGTGATTGAGAATGATCGCATGGCTGAGTGAAATCCGCGGTTTGCAGGATCTTATGGTCAAGCTGCGCAACTTAAGAACAAGACGCACACCGGTGATTTGAATGATTTTGATGACCTGTTCATGATCTTGCTGTGAACAACGATGTACGATTGTAGTGTGGTATCTCAAACAACATGATCTCAAGTGAGGTATATACTAAATCGTTAGGAAACAAGTTGCATGCATAACAGGTGCGCTACAACACGACCAGCTCTCCTCTACATGCGTGACACCAAAAGATGTGAGAGTCGTCCAAGAACTGCAGCCGCTTAGGCGAGTTCTGGATGCCGTTAGCAGCATGGGGGTCCAATCGAGGGGATGCCTTTTCGGCGCCCGCTGCATGCAACGGCGAGGCCGCACGTGACGGGGGGATCGAGCCAGAGCCAGCTGCCGCCAACATCTCACTGTCGATCCTGGCCTTGAGCATGCCAAGGCTGACTTTGCGCTTGTGCCGCGTTTCAGGAGAAAGATTTGCGCCAAACGCGGGGTGCGCAGCGGGGAGTGGTGGCATGTTGCTGCTGAGGCTGAGGCTGTTAGCGCTTCCTCTGCGCTGAGTCAGAGACGCGCGGCGGAGATCGTCCGAATCACGGTGGTTCCGTGCACGGCTGGACGGTCGAGAGGGATGATCCGGTGTGAACGGTCGCTGCGTCGCGTGCGACGATGCTGCTGATGAGGATGACGTTGTTAGTGATGATGATGATGATGGTGCTGCTCCGAACGCTGATGGCGACGATGAAACTCGGAGCTGGGCGAGCTGATCCTCGGACTGGCTTAGCTGCCGCTGGAACGAATGCGCGCGGGCTTCTGCCTCAAAGACGCTAGTCTGAAGCGCGCGAATCTGGGACTGCGCAGCAGACAGCTCGAGACGGTGCTGCTGTTTGAGCGCGTTTATCATCTCCTTGTCCAGGGAGGGTGACGCTGAGTTGGCCGCGGCTGCGGTGGACAGCTCAGCACGAAGTTCGTCGATCTCCTGCACCTTCGCCACCAGATCGGCGCGGAGAGCTTCGATGTCGGTGCGTGCACGCTCCAAGAACTCCTGTTGCTCGACCTCGGCCAACTTTTGTTCCTCTACCTCCAGATGGAGTGACGCAATTTCCTCTTTCAGGCTCTGGGAGGAGGCGGCCATACGGTCAAGCTCTCCGAATTGCTTGCTCGCCAGCTGCCGCTGTCCTGCACGCTCCACTTCCAGCTCCCGGATACTTGCAAGGGCGTCAGACAATTCCGTTTCGAGTTCGGCGTAACCCCTCTGAAGTTCGTCCTGTGTCTCTTGCGCAGTCGATCGCTCCTTCTCACGGGCTGTTTCTGCGTCCAAGAGTTTGGTGTTAAGCGATTCAATTTGATCTTGCGCAGTTTGGAGCGAGGACTCCAGCTTATCGATTACGCCATCTCGGTCTCGGATGGCCTGCTCAAAGGTATTGAGCTTCTCGCTCAGCTCGAGTTTCACGTTTGTAAGTTCAATAATCTTCGGACGCATTTCATCTACAGAACGCATCAAAGATGAACCCTCATTTTGGAGTTCTTGCTGGATACGCTCGGCTTCTTCAGCGCGCCGGATGGCACTGCGCAACTCTGCCTGAGAGACTTGCACCTGCCGATTAAGTGTTTCCTGGTCCGAAGTCGATTGAGAGGCCGCTTTGCGTAAGCCGGCTATGGTGCCGAGATGACCGTCGACTTGAGACTGCAGAGAGCTCTTGTCCACACGTAGAGCATGGTGTCCCGCAGTAAGAGAGGCCAACTGTTTCTGAGTGGCTGCGCTCCGCCCCTCCAGATCAGATATCTTTGCTCCTAGAGAGGCGGCAGCTGCGGTTTGTTCCTCGAGCGCAGTCTCGACCCTATCATGGTCAGCCTTGAGCGAAACGTTGGCCTGATGCCAAGAAAAGAAAAGTGAGTCATTGATCCGAGAAACGCATGAGTGACATACCTGCTTAGACTTGGAGAGCTGAAACTCGAGTTCGCTAGCCCTGTTTTGGACATTCTGTAGCGAGGTTTCCAGCTCGCCAACGCGGTCATCGCTCTGAATGCGCTCTTGTAATTCACGGATGAGTACGTGAGACTGCTCGACCTCGATTTTCAGCCCCTCTGCAGAGCTTCTGGTACGTTGTAGCTCTCGTTCCTATCCAATCCGTAAGCGGCTATATCAATCATATATCGTGATTCCTCACTTGCTCCCGACACTTGTCCTCGAATGCCTTCTCTTTTCGGGCTAACTCCCCGATCGTGGCAGAACGTTTCTGCGCTTCGTTTTCCAGGTGCAGTACACGCTCTCGAGAGCGTTCAGAAGCAGTCTGCTCATCTTTGAGAAGAGCTTCCAAATTGCTGGCTCCTACGGATAAAGCTCGTTTCAAATCATCGCGAATCTTAAGGTAACCTGACGTACTAGCCGCGATATTCGATAGGCGCTCGAGGGATGCGTTCAACGTCATCTTCTCCGAGACCAGTAACGTGATAGTTTGGCGCTGGTTCTGCACCTCTGTGCGTAGATTCTCCAGCTCGACTTCTCCCCGAGCACGCGATATG